>Ga0209191_1000007_pt1 | contig 201439 bp, 246 predicted proteins | sample S_130626_EF_Meta_FD_187320 | JGI IMG/M metagenome (GOLD analysis project Ga0209191, IMG submission 187320) | Freshwater microbial communities from Lake Simoncouche, Canada to study carbon cycling - S_130626_EF_MetaG (SPAdes) (version 2) | ecosystem: Environmental > Aquatic > Freshwater > Lake ...
ACTATATACACATATTCAAGTATACAGATTCAGCATGTGCTTATGAGGTATTCACTAGCAGTATAGCGGCAGGTGATTACTTATTAATAGAACCAGACAGTCAGCATTATCGTGTAGTAATAGAAGGTGATACTGCTTGGATGCCTATATATTGCCGGCCTAGTCCTTTCCTATAATACTATTAGTGTATTAAGGCGGTTCAAACCATTATCAATTGCTGTATAGAGGCGGGACAGAACCCGCCCAAACCCGTTTTATCAACGGGTTTATATTATGTGGATAAAGCTGTGGATAACTTTGCTTAGGGGCAATGTGAATATCCTGTGCATAACTTTATCTACAGCCCCTTAATCTCTCGCCCAAAAAGTTATCCACAGCTTATACATCAGTTATCCACAGCTGAAAACGTGCGCAGCCCCGCCGTCCATCCCCACTATGTTCGAACATGACAGTATTATAACACGTTTCGGGCACAGTGTCAAACGGGCTAGCAAAGACCCTGCTGGCATTGTGGGTATTTTTTTGAGTTGACGTTGTCGCCAAAGTGCGTTATAATACGCTATGATGAAAACAAAACGAACTGCCCGTAAAGACTGCAACTACGTTATCTACGTAGCCGAGCACAATGGGTCTGCTTACATTGGGCTCACACGTAAGGGAACTGTAAGCATAGCCCGAGCTGTCAAAGAACGGTGGCGTAAGCATATCTCACGTGCAAAGCATGAGGATCGTGCGTGGGAACTGTACAAGTACATCAAATCGGGCAACTGGGACGGATGGACTCATACAGTACTAGACGTCATACGGGGCCGTGCTGAAGCTTATGCATACGAGCGTGAGCTGGTGAAGCATATGGAGCCCGAGCTGAATGACCAGTACCTTTGAAGGGTTATTGACACACTCTTCAACAGGTGCTATAATACACACATCAACAACGAAACAGGAGCGAACCATGTCAAAGAGTCTGATACTGATGAGAGATGTAATCTGCATTTATCATCCGCGATTTCAAGTCAGTAAAGATCTTCGTGCGTATGGCATGGAAGCTCCTGATATATTCAACATAGAGCGATTGGTTGAAGAGAGCTTGGCTGCTGTGGGCCCTTACCGATTTGTGGACGAAGAAGGCTATGACTTCACCGACTTCAGCGACAGCAAGACCACCACAATCAATGCCAACACACGAGTGGGCACAATCAGCAGTGTGGAAACAAAGATTGGGGCCCTGCGTATCACAGCATACAATCCATTCAAACAGTCAGCTGACTACTTCTACGTCAGCAAGAGAGACATGAAGTATGTCAAGAGTCCATGCTATGGCAACAATGATCACAAAGAGCGTATCTTGTTCAAATACAGCTCCAGGAGCGATGCTTACGGCATGTTTGAAGACTACAGGGTCAAATCGTTTGAGGAACTGGCCCACTCAGCCAGTTGACACGGGTGCCGTTTGGCGCTATAATACACACATCAACAACGAAACAGGAGCGACGGATGTTTAGTTCAAATGCACAAGCAGAGTTCAAATGCCTGCTTAAGACCTTCTCCACTGCCAAACGAGCTGAGATGGACACTTGGGCTTTCTCAGCTGGCTACATGGAGAGCTTGGCGGACTCTATGTTCTATTACTTGCCCAAGCGGGAGCAAAAGGCCTTTCTCAAACAGATGCAAGCCGAAGTTGACAAGATTGCGGCTTGACTGTATAATACACACATGAACAACAAAGGAGCGAAACGATGAAGTTTACACAAGCAACATGGACAGAGGCAAACGGCACTCACCTGCAGGGCTATATTAATGCAACTTACGACCAGTTGGTTGCACGTTTTGGACAACCTGATGAGGGCGGTGACAAGACTACAGTTGAGTGGGTGCTGGCCTTTGCGGATGGCACAATAGCAACAATCTACGATTGGAAAGAGTATGAGACGCCCATGTACGCTTATGATTGGCACATTGGTGGCAAGAGCAAAACGGCTGTCTCTCGAGTAACACAAGCATTGAAACAAGGAGCAACTGTATGAAGCAAGACTACACCATGTATATCTACAAGCGGGATGCACGTACCAAAACGGGCGAACGACTGTACAGTACTACTGTATGGGCAGACCGTACTGAAGAAGGCATGCGACGTGAGTGCAACGAACTCTATGATCTGTACCCTGCAACCAAAGGTTGGCGTTTTGAGTACGTGCCCTCAATGAAGACTGTACGCAACTTGATGTCGGGCAAGGACATTCAAATCCCACATGACACTCCTCGCTCATGTGATCCCTCTAGCGAACTCTACTGGAGCATGTGATGAAGAACGAGATTGAACGTTTGAACTTTGTCATATGGGCCAAGACTCGCTTCCCGGGCTTTACCACAAACGCCCAGCAATATGCCAAGGCCAATCGGGCATGGCGGGCTGTGGCACGTAAAGACCCTATGGTTGACAAGGTTATTAGAACCTGCTATAATTAAGGCTACAGTAAACAACTAAGGAGCGAAACTTATGCGTAAAGAGACTAACAGACTGTTGGACATGATTGAAGAGGGCTTGATTGATCCTCATGCGGTGGCAGACATGTGCCTTGCTTACATGAGCGAGGACGATGTGGCAGACATGATGCGGGCTAACGACCTGCTTGAGGAAGATGACGAGGATGACGGACAGCCCGACGAAGCCCAGGAGTGGGAATCGTTTGACGCTGACTGCTAAGGAGCACACTATGACACGCTATTACGACGAACTGGCTGCTTACGAACGCAACGGATTTGATATCATTGTGGACAAATCATATGAAGACATGGATCCCAAAGACTGTTTTGATGACGACTGCTTCAACATCAAAGAAATGTATTCCGACATCGAGTGCGGGAACCTTGACTGGTTCATGCTCCGTGTCCGAGTTATGGTTGAGAACATCGAACTCAGTTCAGAGTTCTTGGGCGGATGCTTATACAAAGACGCCCGAGAAGTACTTACTGACGGGACTGCCGCAGACCTCATCGACCAAGCGATGGTAACAGCTAAGAAGGATGTCTATAGACTGTATAAGAAGTTCCAGGACATCAGCTGGGAACTTGATGCTGAAGGTTGTAATGTATGAGCTATAGACACATAGACGAAGTCATACAATGGGTAGGGACTGCATTCATCTTGGCAATGTATGCATTAATGAATTTCTTTCCAGAGTTCCGTGTCTACACTATTATAACGGGACTCGGGGGTGCAGTCTGTTTCTTTGCGTGGGCCTACCGTGTGGCAAATAAACAACAGATGATTATCAACGGCGTAGCAATAGCCCTATGTGTGATAGGGTTATACAAAGCGTGGGGTTGACAAAGTGGTAAAACCTTGCTATAATTAGCACATGGACAGTTAGAAAAGAGTTAAAGGTTACCTACACCGTTAGGGTCTTTAGGAGAGGAGCACAGGGGCCGCCCTACGCAATCCTAGAGAGCATGAAGGCTAGTGATACAGGCAACTGTATACGAGTTTGGCAGACGGGGTATGTAGGCTGTAATGACGAAGGCAGATGCCTAGCAGACGGTGCTAGCGTCTAGTCCGGAGTTCCTTTACTCTTTTCTAACTGTCCATTAGGGGTTGACAATATGGTAAAACCATGTTATAATATACACTTACACACTAAGGAGCAAAGATGATCACAGCAGACACTATCGAAGTCCTAACTGCATATTCACCACAATACTTGACCAAAGCCGCACAGCTTGCAGGCTACAAGGGTCCAAACTTCACAGCGTGTAAGTTCCTGGGCATCACCAACGGTGGCCAGTTCTGCTACATGGCAGTCTTTCCAGTCAAAGGCGGCACCGACAGCACCAAAGTGTTCTTAAGCTATGACCATGATGAGGACAGGGTTATTGCAGACTACCAGTTGACAGAATGGGCATAAGCTGTTATAATACATACATCAACAACGCACTAAGGAGCAACTATGCAAGCACTAGCAAAGTTTATCGAGCAGAAGAATCACTGGAACAGTTTCTTTAAAGGCGAGCAGTATGAGATCACTACTGCCAAGGGTCGTCAGCGTGTTGCAGACATGATCGATGCCGCACTGAGCCCTGAGAACCTTACCTGCGATGGCGAACTGCCCCGCACAGAAGTTAATCGTCGCTACAAAGAGTTGATGACTGCCGCCAAGCAACTGCGGAAGTTAGACCCTACTGTTAAGTTCTACGAATACGACACGGAGATCTAAGATGAAAACAGCACACCCTAAACAAGAGCTGATAGATCGCGTTATCTATCAAATACAATGTGACTTGGAAGACAAAGACACCACCTCCATCGAAGAGATGCTGTGGAAACTTAACGAAGAAACCCTTCGTGCCTACTTGCCCGAAGCTGACCCATTTATCTAAGGAGAATAGAATGCCTAATTGGTGCAACAACACATTGACGCTGGAACACGAAGACCCAGCAATGATCGCCCGTGCTAAGGCTGCGTTCCTCAATGGTCGCTTGCTGGCGGAGTTCATTCCTATTCCGGCAGACTTGAAGATCGTAGCAGGATGTGTAGGTGATCCTGTAGAACAGGCCAAGTTGGTAGAACAGACTGAGTTGAACCGAGTCACACACGGCTACGGCAACTGGTATGACTTCTGTGTCAACGAATGGGGTACCAAGTGGGATGTGGGTGGGGACGATGGTGTCCTCAACGACATCGAAAGCGGTATCATTGTCAGCTTCGACAGTGCCTGGGCCCCTCCTACTAATGCCTATGAGAAACTGCATGAGATGGGCTTTAAGATCCTTGCTATGTATTACGAGCCCGGCATGGCCTTTGCAGGTGTTTGGGAAGACGGCATTGATGACTACTACGAGTATGGCGGCCTAGACAGTGCAGGCATTGCTGAAGAACTGCCGTCAGCACTTGACGAGGCGTTTGGCATCAGTGAGAGTGTGGCGGAGTGGGAAGCTGAGAACGCAGAGGAAGAGGAAGAATAACCCTAAGCCCGGAAGGGCTTTTGGTTGCTCGTTTTGTAAAAGTTTGCTATAATACATACTTGTTTAACAGGAGCACACACTATGCAAGCACTTAACGCACAAACTGTACAGCAGTTTATTGAATATACAGAAGACGGCTTTAATTTTGAGATAGTTGTTGATAAAACATTTACTACAGCAGGCGACGGCTTGTGGAGTAGCATTAGCAAAGCAGTATTTGTTGAAAGTATTAGTATGTTTATTAGTACAGTTAATGATGAAGGCGATTTTTACGACGGCGATTTAGCTATTAACTATACAAACGCTACATGGGATAATGATGTAGACGGATTAATTTATACTGACAGAGCATTTATTGCACAAGTACATGCATTTTTAATTAATGCGGGCTTTGATAATGAAGCTGTTAATGCTATTAGTTATAGCGAACAAGGAATGCAAGACGACGAGCGTGTTAGTTGCGACGCTAACGAGTTTGCAGATTATTTGCGTAATATTAGCAACGCTAAAATTACTGTTGTGTAAAAACAACACAAAGACCCTACACAGCGTAGGGTCTTTGGTTGACAGAATGGTAAAACCGCTGTATAATTAGCACATACACTAAAAAGGAGCAACTATGTTAGATCTAAGCAGAGTCTACAAAGTTTACAACGGCCGGGCCAACTCTTGTTGCTGTGGCTGTTCGGGCAAGTATGCCACAGCGTTGGTCCACAAGGCCTATGCTGACCAAGACAGGGGCTATGTTGTTGACGATGTCAACGATGAGACTGTACGCAAGATCGTAGGCAAGATCCTAAGTGCCGCTGATCCCAAGGACGAGGGCGATCATGTCCACGCAACTGTAGGCAAAAGATTGTTGGTCGCTTACTACAAATAATGGTTGACAACATGGTAAAACCATGTTATAATTAACACTTACACAGCAACACACTAGGAGCACAAAATGGGAACACGAAGCACTATTGCATTGGAATTCGCAGACAAGTCAGTTGAGCAGGTCTACTGCCACTGGGACGGCTACTTGGAGCACAACGGTCAACTCTTGTTGAAACATTATAGCAACCCTTTCATCTTGCGTGACTTGATCGACTTGGGAGACATTAGCTCGCTCAAGCCCACAGTTGGTACCAAGCACGCCTTTAGTCACTTTGACACAGAGATGAAGCAAGAGGAATACGATGCTCTCTACAGAGATATGACTACCTTCTACGGACGCGATCGCGGCGAGACAGGTTGCGAGTCTAAGAAGTTTGTTGACTTCCAGGACTACCTGGCTCATCACCAGTACGAGGAATACGAGTACATCCTGCGTCAAGTCAACGGGGAGGCTGTTTGGTATGTTAAGTGCCACGACAACGAGTATGTTACATTGAAGTCTGCAATCGCAGACGAACAAGATCAAATTGCACAAGAGGAGACAGTATGAGCAAGATGGCAGAACTGAGTTACGATATGGAGCAACTGTACATTGAAGGCATGAGTGCCAAACAGATTGCTCAAGAGTTGATGTGCCCAATAGAATTGGTATTGGGCTTTTTGGAAGAACTGGGTGTGGCAGATTCGCCACAGGAGGTGTTTGATCCATTCGAAACAATCAACTCTTAACCCAAAAAACGGTTGACACCACCGTCCAAAGGTGTTACAATTAATTAATGCGAAAAAGTTCGCAGGTACACACAGACTAACACAAAGGAAATTTTATGTCTAAATCTTTTACACATGCTGGCGTTTCTAAACTGGACGGCGAGTTCAAAGTCCGTTTCGCCAATGACTCACTTCGTACTAAGGTCTTGATCAAGAACGGTCACACTGACATCGACATCATCGAACTCAAACACGCTATGACCAAGGAAGATGCTGTTGCATTCCTGATCAGCATTGACTTCGACAACGGCAACGCCGCTGTGCGAGCTGCACTAGAAGTAGAAGTTGACAAGCGTTCACCTAAAGCTGCTTCTAAGGACAAGCCTAAGAAGGAAGCTAAGAAGCCCAAGAAGGCTCCTGCCACTAAGCCTACCTTGGAAGCTATCCGCGCCAAGGCTCCTACTAAGTCCAAGGCTGAGATTGTTGCTCAGTTGGCTGACTTGGAAGACGCACCTTACTGATCCCCTGCAGTGTGCGTAGCGGCAGTGCCAATAAGTCCGCTTCGATAAAACCTACTGCGGGGTATTCAAGGAAACACTATGAGCGAACTAATTAAAATCATTCTTATTGTTGTACTGGTCATCTTACTGCTGATCTTTGGGCCGATTGCAACCATCTGGGCACTCAATACATTATTCCCAGTACTGGCTATCCCTTACACCTTTGACACCTGGTGTGCAATAGTTCTTGTAGGTGCCTTCCTTAGAGCAAATGTTACGGTGAAAAAATGAGTAGACTACAATTACACGGAAGACAATGGGTTGTGTTCAACGCCCAAAACAAAGAACATCGTCAATGGTTTGCCGAGTTCAATCGTACAGCCAAATGGGGCAACTGTCCTGTTCGCTTTGTGGTCAACGATGATCACGGTGATCTGATCACACAGATCCAACGAGAGTTGATTGCTCACTATGTGGGCAAAGAATTTGGCAAATTTAATCATTGACCTAGATTAGATATAGTGTTAAACTAGTATCAACTGCTAACACAGTATAAAACAAAAAGGAAAACTAAAATGGTTTATTCAATCAACAAGGGTACAAAGACCCACAAGTTGTTCACCGCATTAAAGAACGGTGAGAAGGTCACAGCTAGCGAAGCATCTAAGCGTTTTGGCATCGGCAACATCGCCGCTGAAGCAAGCCGCATTCGTCAAGCTGGTTTTGCAGTCTATGCGAACAGCCGCACCGCTGGCAACGGCGTTCAAGTTACCGAGTACGAAATCGGTCAACCAAGCCGTGCAATCGTAGCCGCTGGCTACCGCGCAATGCAACTCGGCCTAGTCTAAGAGTTCGCTCCGAAGTCCTGGGGGTAGTGTCCCAGGCAACCCCCCGAACCCCGCCCATCGTGAGATGCGTGGGGTTCACCTTTGTTGTAAAAATACAACACCAAAAGGGGTTGACACTTTGGTAAAACCTCTGTATAATAGAGACTTACACTAACAAGGAGCCGAGCATGGGATATCGCGTAATGGACACCGTAGACATGATGCGTGACAAGTATGGTCCCCGCAAGGGACTGGAAGGTCCGTTCAACTTCTCCGGTCGTGTTCTGTACTACGATGTCAAGGAAGGTCTGTACTACGACCCGACCACAGACTTCTATGTTGAGAAGTCTGAGATGGACATGATCAACTCATCCTTTATGGAGCGTTTCAAGAATGTATGATGTGACCATCAACTGTGCCAACGAACTGAATCCTCTAGAGGTATTGATCGTTGCCGACCACTATGAGAAGCGTGGGATCAAGTCCTACACCATGACCAAGGGCAATGATTGCATCTGGTGCTACCGTGGCAACATCAACGAATATTTCATCTTCCGTGAAGGAAAATTGGTTGACATCCAGGTCGATTGATCGTATAATACATACATAGACAGCAACACACTAGGAGCACATAATGGAAACAATGACACGCCGGGAAGAACTAGAGTGCATCTTCTGGGATATGTACAAGGATGCCTACGGTGTCCGCCCACGTGGTGTCGACACATCTGCTTGGGATGAGGCTACCTTTGAAGCCGAGTTCAACTATATGCAGGAGCTGATTGCCAAGAACGACCGTGAGCGCAAGATCGCCGAGGACGAGGCAGCACATGCCTTTGAGATGCGAATGTTGAGCATCATAGCCTGCGGTGCTCATAATCGTGCTATGGCCCTGCGTTGGATCCACGAGGCAGAAGGTAGCAACGGTGACGACGAGTACCTGTGCTATCTGTTGGGATTGCCCTACCGCTATTTTGTGGTTGACAAGGCCACAGTTTGACAGTATAATACACACATAGACACTAAGGAGCACATGATGATTAGAGAGCATATTCAAATGGAAACCCGCCACGGTAGCCCATACGATCGCGGCATGGCAGACAGCTACTACCGTAGAGACTACAACCCACACTATTTTAAGGGTGATTCTTACAGTTCAGAGCGTGTCACTCTTAAGGATATGACACCTGATGAGATTGTGGCATACACCGCAGGCTACGAGGACAACGAAGACGCCGGCGATCACAAGGAGTGGTAAGATGAGTACATGGGAATTCGCAGAGTTCCGCATTGGACGACTGTTCCATTGCAACGGCAACGACTGGATCAAACAATCAACCCGCACCGCAAGGATGCTGAGCACGGGTAGAGTCTTCTACTTCCGTAAGAACGAAATCATTAGGGCAATCGCATGGTAATCCTACAAGAGACCACACAGTGGAGCGACAGCAACGGCGCCAACCACATCTATGTCTTTAAGAAGAAGCCCGAAGGTCGGAGTGCCGAGGCTGTGGCTTATTTGCCACAAGGGACAGATCGTGTGATCAAGTTCCGCACACCACTAAAACTCGACCTAAAAGGAAGGACTTTCCGGGCGGTTGACTAATTGGTAAAACCTTGCTATAATACACTATCGCAACAAGGAGCACACTATGTCAGATTTTGAAGCAGGCTGTATTTTGGTTTCAGTGATCATTGCCGCTAAATTTTACATCCTCATCAGATACTTCTAAGGAGCACACTATGCCACAAGCTATTATCAACCTTCTCATTATGTTGACGCCAGTATGGGTCATGCTCGTAGCAATCCTTGTAGAGGAGATCCTGTAATGGACATCGAAATCAAATTCAAAACCGACGAACAGAGACGCATTGCAGACCTACTGTGGTCTTGCCAAAGCCAGGCAGAAGTCAATGTGGTGCTCCGTGCCTTTGGGGTGCAAGGCTACATTGTCAAAGAGATGATCTTGGCCGCTACCTACGATGACTTAGCCAATGAAGATGTGGCGTTAGCACAACACTATCTAAAACCCTACATGTTGTAGGGGTTCTAGTTGACATCTTTATAAGTTGAGACTATAATACATACATACACTAAAAAGGAGTTAAAAATGGGTCAATACGCAAACACAGTTAACGCATACGCAATGTCTGCCGCTCGTGCTAAAGTTTACACTATGCAAAACACTTTGCAAAGTTACGGACAAACCGCTTACATGCTAAATGTAAGTAGTGCTAAGTTCCGCCGGGACATCGAAGCTAAAAAAATTAAATTTATTGCACAGCTCGAAAAAGAAAAAATTGCAAAAATGCAAGCAGAGATCGCTAGTCTGCAAGCAAAGCACAGTGTAGCATAAAAACAACGACCCTACGGGGTCTAGGGTTTTTGGTTGACAGAGTAGTAAATCGGCGTTATAATACATACACACTAACACAAAAGGGAGCGATAGATGACTAAAGTAAATTATGACCGTTTTGCCTCGTTTGACATGAACGAGTGCTGTGACCACTTTGACAGTGAGAAGCAGAGCAACTGGAAGAAGATTGGCAAGTTCATCGTAGCAGATGGACAAGAGTACCAGCACATTATGGAAACAGAGTTTGACTTTGAAGACACGGGCGATGGCGAGTATGCGGCATTTGACGCAGGCGTTAAGTATGCTCTTACTAAGATGAACATTGCATTTGAGGCGGCAGGCTTGGACTTGCAGATCTGCGAGGTAGACCTGGTAGAGAGCATGGGCTTTGTTATGGTCCGTGCAGACGACGAGCCCGAGGACTTCGTTAAGCGGGTTCTTAAGAAGCCCGTGTTGATGGTAGAGAGCTGGATAGACTAATTGCCGGAGTGTCAGCTCCTGCCACTAGGCCCTGCAACAACTGTCCCAAGTGGACGGTATCGCCCGGGTACTTCGCAGGGGTTGACACAATGGTTTTTCTATGTTATAATACACACATAGACACTAAGGAGCATATATGAAACAAGTACAGAGCAAATCCAGCACCGGTGGCACCACTACCGAGTTCTTCGATGAGAACGGCGTTCGCGTCAAAGTAGTCCACAGTGCCGGCAAACAGTACAGTGGCAAGATTGCACAACAAGAAGCCAAAAAGGCTTGACAAACCGGTAAAACCTTGTTATAATACATACTTACACACTAAGGAGCACACTATGACAGCAGTCGCAACACACATCACAGAGCAGTTGGTACAAGACGCTACCAACGAAGCTCGCATCCAAGCCCATACAGCGGCCAAAGCCTTGATTGCCCAGCATGGCGATCGTGGCGCCTGCGGCTTTGCCTGGGTCAACATCTACGGTGTTCGCAGTAACAGCAAGTTGGGCAAGTGGCTACAGGCCGCAGGCTTCCGCAAAGACTACACAGGTGCATTGAGCCTGTGGAACCCCAGCCAAGCCGCAGTACAAAGCATTGACATTCTGGAAGCTGGCGCCTATGCCTACGCAGAGGTCATCAAAGCCAAGTTGGGCTTGGACAAGGTCTACGCTGGTTCAAGAATGGACTAATTATAGAGCAGAAGGGCTTGACATACAGGCCCTTCGACTGTATAATACATACTTCAACTTAAACACCAAGGAAGCAAAAATGGCTACAACAAAGACCAAAGCCCCCAGCAAGGGCACCACAGTACTAGAATTTGACACGGATGCTATCAAGCGCCGTGAAAAGGAAGTAGCCAAAGAGACTGACGGCGAGATCCTGGATCGTCTCAGCGAGCGGTTTGATATCCTCAACGAGATGACCAAAGCAGTCAAAGAAGGCAATGTCCGTGCTATGATTGTATCAGGTCCCCCAGGCGTGGGCAAGAGCCACGGTGTAGAAGCTGTACTCCAAAAGGCAGACTTGTTCAACACACTAGCAGAGCGCAAGCCCAAGTTTGAAGTTGTCAAGGGTGCCATGAGCAGTATTGGCCTCTATGCTAAGTTGTACGAGTTCGCCGCAGAAGGCAATGTTGTAGTCTTTGATGACTGCGACAGTATCCTCATGGAAGACCTAAGCCTAAACATTCTCAAGGGTGCCTTGGACAGTAGTGAGCGCAGGTTTATCAGTTGGAACACTGACAGCCGACTACTCCGTAGTGAAGGCATTCCAGATCGCTTCGAGTTCAAGGGCGCGGCTATTTTCATTACCAACATCAAGTTTGAGCACGTTAAGAGCAAGCGCCTCCGTGATCACTTGGATGCCTTGGAAAGCCGTTGCCACTACATTGATCTGCAAATGGATACGAATCGCGAGAAGATTCTGCGTATCAAGCAGGTTGTCAACGCTGGTGAGATGCTGAGCAAGTACGAGTTTGAAGAGTGTGTCAAGGACGAGATCGTTGAGTTTGTGGACGCTAATCAAGACAAGCTTCGTGAGCTGAGTCTGCGTATGGTGCTCAAGGTAGCACAATTGCGTAAGGCGTTTCCTACCACATGGAAGAGCATGGTCAAGACTACCTGTATGAAGCGAGCATGATCACTCGCATAGTACTGTATGCAACCCTAGGGTATCTATTAGATGCTCTAGGGCAGGGTTCCGGAGACTGGGGCTTTTGGTGTGTCTTGGGCTTGTTCCTAGCCACAGACATCCTAGCCCGCAAGGAAGGACAGGATCACGGCATATGGATAACACTGATGTTGCCCGCTGACAGGCTCGCAGAGCTTAAACAACAACTAGACACAGACATCAAGGATGCAGAACAATGACTACAACAACTACAACCTGCACCTACTTGGGCAACAGTACTACAGCCTGCGGCTGTACTACAGTCATGGGCAAGAGCTACTGTGCAGAGCACATATACATAGTCTACAAGCAGGGTACAGCCCGGGCCAAGCGTAAGAAGGAACTAACCACTGTGGACAAGGTACGCATGGTAGAAGAACTCATGCACGAAGCTATCGCAGAGCTGGAAGCAGAAGGCTTTGATGTCTACGGTGAAAGAGAGTTGGACCTAGACAGAGGCTGAGGTCGGGGCCGGTGGGGTGGTCAGGTACAATGCAAACTACTGTACATACATACAGTAGCAAGCATGCCTTAAAAAGTCGGTGTTAGAGTAGATCACCATGGCCAGAGATCTCCAAACCCTACAATTTTTACGCAGCAATTTTTTGGCTACAGTAGACCAGATTTTGACCCACTGTATTATCACTGTGCGAGTTTACTCTGCTGTGAGTTTAATACGAGTGGCTCGCTTTGGTTTTGCTACCGGCTCTACAGCTTCTAACTGCTGTGTCGGTGCCACGGGCATTGTTACAAAATTATCCGATTCACCTCTTACAGCTTGATTCAGCATTGATACCACGTGATCAAAGCTTTCACTGACTTCCCATGTACCGTGTGGTGGACAGAACACAAAAGTCACTGTTTCCACTGTACCTTCTTCACGAGTCACTACTGTACTGTGTACTGTGACCACGTGCTCACTGTTGATAGCGATGTTATTCCCTCTATGCTGTGGGCTAGCGTTGGTTAGTTTAATATACATGCTATTAGTATACACTGTGAAAAACTTCATGTCAACTAAATTTCCATGGTTTGAAAATTTTTTTATATATTTTTTACTCTTACAAGGGGTCATTTTAATCATAGTGTAATCATACTGTGTTATACTCTATTAACTACTGTGAGAACTCACTGTTGAAAAAATCATTTTTTACCGCGTCGCGCTTCGCGCTAGTTGGCTCTTCTGCACCAAAAATCTGGTTTTATCAATATCTGGGTACTTTATTTAATTTTTAGATAAGTACGGTTATACCACCCTCGAAAGCTATCATGTCACTATTACACGTTATACAGAGCCTAACTGATCCACTGTGCTCTTTAATCACAGATGATCCCGTACGACCCGAGATCCCTCTAGAGTTTCGAGTTAGCTCATCCAGTGAGATATTTGTGTTGTTAGATGAACTCAGTTTGGCGCCCTTGGCTGCGGTCTGCTGTGCTTATAGAGATAGTATTCCCGAAAACACCGCCGATTTGATCTTACAACCCCTGGCGGCTGGTGTGGCTGTGTTTTATACTATATGGAGTTATCAACCCGGGGCTGGACGCAGGTTGATTGTCTCTGCTCGGAATTGGATCCAGCTCAATAGAACTGAGATCACTAAATTTGTCACTTTGAGTCCGCCCACTGACATGGCCCGTGTATTCCACCTACGCAATGGTGCGGAAGTGTTTCGAGTTAACAGCGATACAGTTAACTATCTCTACCCTTGAGCTCTACCAGTATAGACAGCAGTTCATCTAGGCCAGCTTGATAGTTCTGGCTCAGTATACGAACTGCTCGCTGACCGGTCGCGGTCCATTGTTCACAGTTACTACTGCGATCATCTACTAATATGTCACCGTTGCGGGCATGTTTGTACTTGTCCGTTGAGTAGGGTCCAAAACACAGTCTAATGCCCGGGTAGTGTTCGGCCATCCAATCAAACTTGTCCTGAAATACCTCGGGCACTTCGTTTTTTGTGGGTATGGCCGTTAATATGCGTAGGTCCCAACCTAGTTCATTTTTGAATCTATAGGCCAAGTTGACCAGTTCATCAGCCAGGGGCATCTTGGGTAAGTGGCGATAAAAGTTCGGAACATCTACCAGCTTGTGCCAGCTGTGCTCGGGCCAGCGGCCATTTTGTTCTGCATCTTTTTCATCGGCCTTGCTGGCGTTTAGGTAACTGCGAGCAGCCGTGTTAAAGTCGGCCAGGACGCCATCCATGTCTAGGTAAATTGTGGGCATTAGTTTAAACTTAATTGTTGATCGTGTAAGCGGTCAACTAGAGTATTAATACCTGCCAGGGTGTGATCATTGCGTAGCACCTTATATACTAGGTTGGCTGTGCTGAACTCACCCTGGGGTTGTTGTAACCCCAGTTTTCTATACTTACGTAACAATTGTAAACTACTTCTGCAGGTTTGTAAATCCCCAGTTTGCATGGCATGCTTGAGTACAGTGCGCCAAACCTCGGTCATTTTTTCCACTTCTTCGCTGTCAAAGTCAGGTTGGATTTGGCTGGGTTTGGTCAGCCATTTGCCATCGAGTATGCTGTAACTGCCCGCACTAACTCCCGGATGATCTTGGTCTTCTACAAACAGGCCCACGGGTATGCCAAAGATTTCTATGTCATGTTGTTCTGCATAAAGATGTCGTTTGGTATCAAACAACTCGGCTACTTCACGATCGCAGGCTATGCTACTGTAGTCTGTGATCAGGTGTAGATCGATGTCACTGTTACTGGTGTAATTGTAGTTTACATTACTGCCCGTGATCACAATGTCTACCACTGTGAAATCAATGTCGACAAACTTTTTAAAGTCTTCTGCAATGCGTAGTAGCGCACCTTTGACCTGAGGTTTTAAATGATCGTGGTCCCATAGTTTTGGGTTCAACACCTGATTATGTTCAATGGGAGTAGAAAATTCGGTAAAGTTCATAGCTGTGTATTTATGTGGTTAAATATCATTAGTTATGACAAAGAAAAACTTTCAAGGACACCTGCTAGTAGCCAATCCCAATAATCCTCGGGATGACCTAGAAAAGGCTGTGATACTCCTAATCGGACACGGAGTTGAAAAGGTGTTTGGGCTCCAAATCAACAATCCCTATGATGATCTAAGTGTGCAAAACATATCTTCTAGTATAGGCATTGAGCTAGTAGATGATGCAAGGATCTATCGTGGTGGCAGTAACAACATGGGCAAAATCAGCTTTATTCACAGCACAGATTGGAGTGGATTAAGCACAACATTTATCACCGAGCATCTGGCTTTGACCAATGATATATCTGTGTTAACAGCTATTAGTCGCGGAGAAGGTCCGGAGTTTTATAGGGCCTGTGCAGGACATTGGTTATGGGACAGAAACCAATTAGATCAGCAGATGGATCCGCATACCAGTACTCGTTACAAGTGGGAACCAGTGCCTGCCACAGTTGAAACAGTGTTCGACTCCGAAGGCGAAGAACAATGGCAAACAGCATTAGAAGCCAGTGCCCGCTATCAAGTATCCGCTTGGTTTTAATCTTTTTCCGGATTTAAGTTATTCAACATATTACGGATACTGGGTCCGGCAGTTGCTTTAACTCGGGGCTTTTCTAGATTAAACCCTTCTTTAGGACTAGCACGCTCCCACTGTGAAGATGATGGAGTATTTTCATCCGAAGTAGCGGTACTGACTACACTGGTGCGTTTAAAAGTATTCATCATTGAGCTCTGTCCTTGAGCCCGTTGTTGGCTAAAGCTAGATTCTTCTTCTTCACCTAGATCAGTAATACGCAGGGTGTCCACATTGAATTCTAGGTCAACCTTTTGTCCCACACCACTACTGCTACGTGTCTTCATAAACTGGATCTGATAACGACCACGTTCCTTCATAGCACGGCTGGTAAAGATACCAATTACATTATCTGCTGTCATAATCTTTGACAGGCCGCCACTGATGTGACTGTGATCAAACTCAATTTCTTCAACTGCACTACGGTTTAACTGACTTGCTGTAACAGTTACACATTGGGTTTCCATGGCCAAATTACGGATCTCTTCTGATACATATTTGTCTTTAACAAACAGATCGCTAGGACTTACCTTCACTGATAAAGGCATCATCAAATCGAGGTAATCTATTAATAAAACGTCAGCTTTTACACCTTTTTTGACCTGATATTCCTTCAAATAGGCTCGAATATCGTTACAATTTTTACCTGAGGGCATATACTTGATCTGCATACTACCCGACTTCTTTCCCATCATTTTAACCTTCAATTCCACATCGTCGATGTTCTTAAAGATCTCACGAGTTGGGATACCTGTGGTCATAGAATCCAGTCGCATACTCACTAATTTCTCGCTCAATTCAAAAGTTAGGTACAGTACATTGAGTCCTTGTTGTGCCCAGTTTACACCCAGGTTGGCTAAGAACAAACTCTTACCGCCACCGGATCCTGCACAGAAAATGTTGAGCTCACCCCGATTAAATCCGCCATAGAGCTTTTTATCGATACTAGGCCATCCTGTGCTAATCTGCCCATTTCCGTCCTTGAGTGATTCTAGGCGTCCTCTAGGATCTTCAAAGTAATCTGTACCCATATCCTTGTTCAAGCTGATCTGTATAGCATCCTTGATCAGTTTTTCTACAGGGCCGTAGTCACCTACTTCTAGCAAATCACTGCTCTTAACAATAGCTCTTTCTAGCCCTTTATGTCGACTAAAGTTTTCAAATTCATCCATGAGCCAATCATAGTTTTCTCTGGGCAATGTCAGTGATTGGAAGTCACTGCGTGTGGCTGCATTAACAATAGCAACCTCGGGCATGACCTTATATTCGTCCACATATTTGTAAATAAACTCTGCGGAATCTTGTAGTCTTTGATCAAAGTTTTCATAATCAAAGATATTCTGGCAACGTACAAATGTTTCTGCATCTGACAGGAACATTTCTATATACAACTTCTGCATGGCAAAGTCATAATTTGGTTTATCGTGTTTTTCTTTATTCATCTTTTAGTGCTTCTAGTTTTTTCTTTAGTAAATTAATCTTAATCTCACCGTGGACTTTATAGTGAAGAATAGTACTTAGCACATAAAGTCTTCCGTACTTTTTAACTGCGTCTGCAATATCTTTAATATCGTCACCCCAGGGCGGCAAACTGGCACTCCAGCCATTCTTAATTGCCGCAGCCAACATCTTAGCCCCTGGTTTGTCTTTATCAGGTACAACAATAACTTCACGCCCTAGGTTATTCAACCGCATGATTTGAGCATCATTAGGTTCGTTAGTCATGATACCTACACCATCTACTGCAATGGCATCGAACTGCCCTTCGGCTACAATAACAAACTTTCTATCATAGTTTTGTGCATCTATATTAAACACATAACCGCTTTGACTATCTGTGAGATACTTAGGGTTACCCGGTTTAATTTTTCGTCCAGTATACCCAACAATCTTACCTTCGTGATAGAAAGGAATGATAACTCGATCACGGAATCCTGGAGCCGCACTCCAATGCCAGTTGTACCAATCCCAACTCATCTTACGCTCATCTACAAGATAAGAAATTACGGCAAGTAAGTCAGGTTCCTGGACACCGTTTGTAATCCAATTATCGATAGGAAAACATTCTTCGGGTAATGGTTTTTCAAGCATTACCAAATTTAGTGTTTTCTTAAGAACAGGTTGATCGTCTTTGATCTTTAAGGCGGCTAGATTGAGTTTACCAATATCCGCTTCATTCATACCTAGCCAGCTGAATAAGTTTCTGGTATTCTTGCTTAGTAGTTTACCAGGAGTCCATCCTGCGGCAAAGTGACAATTGAAGCAGTGATATACAAATCCGTCACTTTCTACTCGTACCCCGCCACGAAGTTTAGTGTCTTGCCCTTCACCACGATGCTGACAGCAAGGTGCATTGAAACTTGTCCAACCACCTGTAGTTAGTTTTCGTTTAGACGGAAGTAATGCTAATAATGCAGATTGTATATCGTTCACTAATACAGTTTAGCATCTGTATAGAACTTTGTCAAGCGAACCGTAGAAAGCAGGATTGTCATTATTTGATTCTGCAGGAGCTGTAGCCGGGACATGTATAACTCGAACATAGGTAAACACACCTGTAAAGTTTACACAATCAATTCCGGTAAAACCGTTATATACCTTAGTAGCAACGGTCACATAGTTACCAGAACCACCTGGACTATTATCTAAAGTACTTTGAATGTAAACTGTACCTTTGTAGGCGGCCATATAAATTGCCATTGTATGCAGAGCGTTATTTCCGTTGTATTCTGGATAAGCATAAACATTCCCACTCTTGTGCTCGTATTTGAATATAGCATCATTATAGGTAGGTAAGAATGAAGTTATCTCTTGGCTAGGTTGTAGGATAGGAAATGCGTCTTGTTGGACATGCAAGGTGCCAGCAACTCCGTAATAAGTGTTAGCGTATGCAGGAAGATAAGTGCCATCTGTGTCCTGCATCTTTACAGTATATTTGTAGCTGGTACGGGTTAGATCGACTGTATCACTTTCAGATAGCGTTAGTAACGCTATTCCTTTAGTACCTGTACTTTCCTCTAAAACTTCCAATCTCTTTTCAACAATTTGGCGCTGGTCTATAGCATCAAACATGGAAAAAACAAATGTCTGGGTATTACTAATAGATACTCGTTTCTGGTCGCTATTCTTAAATTGAATGCGTACCTGATTCTTGATACCCTTTTGTATTGTTAAGTCGCGTTGATACATAACCTGGTTCACTCCTCGAACTGTCGAATCCAAATCTAATATTACATCGAGTGTATTAGAATATAAATAGATTGGTAAAATTTGCATATTAGTATTTATCGATGCCCTTAAACAATACCTTTCAAGAAAACTATCCTTTCGTTGCCTGCGTCAAATCTAATGACATAGAGTATGTGGGGATTGTCATCAATTTTGACAGCTACATAGCTAGTATGTATGATATATCCGCTATTAAATCTGATGAAGAAAAGAAGATATTTTTAGAAATGGGAGAAGCATGGTGGTGGGAAAGTAATAGGAAAATACCAATCAATATTTTTCTAAAGAAAGAAATGCAGGCTTTTAGATATGCTATTAAAACATTTAATAGCAAGGATACAAAGATAGTATTCGGACCAGTGGTAAATCTCAGCGAAATAGCTGAGAAACGCATTAAACGAAAATCAATTCAATTAGTTAGAATTCCTAAGAGTATTCGTAACTAATACCTTCACAAATTAAATTCATCTGTACCACAATAACGTGGGCATAGGCCACAGCATGGGCCTTCTTAAAATAGTATTCGTCACCTTCTGGTTTTACCCAGACATCATTCATAACTTCGTCCCAACTCTTACCTATTAGATGTCTTTTTGCAGGACGGATCATTGCTAGAACTGCTGCCAGTTGAAGAATGTTCTTAGGTTTCATTTGTGTTAAAACACTATGATGCCCATTGACATGAAACAACATATCAGAAAATTCTTGTTGTTCTAATAAATCCCAAAGAGGTTCTGTGTTAATTAATCTAATTAACTGTTCTTCGTTTTTTATTTGTTGGTAAAGACTAACATTAAGAAAATCAATCTTAAAATAACCTCTATCTTCTGCAGACTTATAATCAATACTAGCTGTGCCAGTTAGTGGATTGTGCGGAATAGCAGTACAATATACACCAGTATTGTGTTTCTTAAAAGTTCCATCTTTGTCTACTATAGTCGCAGGAACGTGCTTGATTTTGTCAAGTACATTATTTCTATCAGCAAAGTCAATATCAATATCCGGCAATTCTAATCTCGTCGTAACTTGGTGCGTAGTTTCCGCGATGTTGTACAGTTATACCTGCCGCAACGTTAGCAAATATTATAGCTTTTTCTATGTCTTTTGTAAAGAGGTATTGAGTAACTAATGCTGCCATGAAGGTATCTCCACACCCGCACACATCCATGACTTCTACTTTTTTGGTAGGATATATTTGGTCGTTGTACATTGCACCTCGACTACCTAGTGTAACAATTAAATTGTCATGAATGGATGTAGTATTATTGTATTCTAATTCATTAATTTTGATAAAAACATTTGGTTGATTAAACATACTTAGATCTCGTTTTTTAGTATCAATGAATATCGGACAATCAGAATTTCTAATTACTTGATATATTTGACCATCTGATAAGAATCCTTTATTGTAATCTGAGATTACAATAATGTCATATTCTTCTATAGGAAATGGGGTGACTCCACTCCAATTAGGTACAGTTGGTTCGTCATCTACTCGCAACAAATGTTGACCCGAACGCTCATCAATGAATCGAGTTTTTGTTACAGGACTGTCATTGGTAACAAAATCTGCTTCAATATTTAAGTTAATCAAATTAAGATTAACATTAGCGGCCATACCCGGAAGTTCGTATGTATCAATAATTTTTAATACAGGGACCGGAGCCTCTGGACTTATCCTGTCCACTGTGCCTATATTATATTTGTCAATACAACTATCACCGATTAGTAATACGTTGAATGATGTTTGATGTTGAGTATCCTGAGACGATTTCATAAAATTTAATTTCTTTGCAAAGATGTTCGCCTACAATATGTTTGTGTTCGTAGTCGCTGCCTTTGACCATAATGTCTGGCTGGTATGTTTCTAAAATATATTCTAACTCTGCTTCATCGGCAAATGTCCAAACAGCATCTACACACTTTAATCCTTGAAGCATATATGCTCTATCGCTTTGATTATTAATTGGACGGTCTGGTCCTTTAAGCTGTTTTACTCTAGTATCAGTGTCAATACAGACCAATAAATATTCTCCAAGACTTCTTGCATATTCTAACATTTCAACATGGCCGCGATGAAGAATATCAAAAGTTCCATTTACAACTATTCTACTCATTGTTGACTATCGCCTTTCATAACACGGTAATTGTCCTCTACACTATCGGGCGTACTAACTTCGATTAGTGTGCCTTCTTCTAAGCAGATAACCTGATGTGGTAGCAATGGAGGATTATGCCAAGTATCATTTGGTCCTAGTATTGTTTCATATTGAGTTGCGTTAGCAGTATTAATACAAATGACTTTAAATTTTCCGCTTAATACAAACCATGTTTCATCTTTTACTGAATGGAAGTGCATACTAAATTTTGCACCTGCATCAAATTTCAAAAGTTTTCCACAATACTTATCGTTGGTTGCAAAGATAAATTCATTACCCCAACCTTTTTCTACAAATCCGTTTAATCTTGTCATAGTTCTCCGCTTTCAGCCAGTTTTAACATTAGGCTATAATGTTCGTATGCTTTTTTAACAGCAGGGTATTTGTTTTTCAAATACTTCTCTTGTTCTTTTTGTTCCATGAGCATTTCAAACATTTGGTAATGTCCTTGTTTTTTCATATTATTAAAAACTTGTGCTTCAAAATCTGCAATACGTTCTAATTCACTTTCAGCAATCTCTACAGTATACATGGGTTCCGAATCATATACAACCTCTGAAACTACTGCATTAAAATCTATAGGATCTTTAAAGTAATTCATATTAACTTTATGATATCGATGTGCTCGTTTGTTAGTATCGAGAATGCGTATCTTATGTTCTTCGCAGAAGTGTCTTATATTTTCCATACTTATTTGATGCCTGCCTCTTGGCATATTTCTTTTACTAATGCTACATCCGCAGGAACTTCTTTGAACTTGCGTATCCAATAAGGAACATCAATAGCTAAAGATATCATTTCTAATTGTTCGTCACTCATGTTACGTAGCATGGTCTGACCTGTACCGCTGTTTAGAATTACCCAAGCACTAATATGGCCGTTTCTAATATCGTGTACTGCTTTATTAAGACTGGCATAGGCAAAGTAATGTGAAAAATCTGCGTTATGTTCTTCACCCCATTCCATCATAGTTTTCAATGTACGTTGAACTGCGGATTCAACTGGTTCTGTTTTAAGAATATCATATAGATATTTTTCGTACAACTCATCTCTGCACCAGAAGTCTAATTTAACACCGCTCTTAATAACATAGTCAATGAACTTGTCAGGATACAGTGGACTAACATTATTAATAAAACTACCAAACTTTACAAAGGCATTGTAGTAACTGCTGTCGGCAAAGTTGTCATAGGTCTTAAGAACTTTGGCATTTTGCGTTAATTGCCAAAAGCGATTAAAGGCCATAAAGCCTGCTTGAACACGCTTCTCATCTTTTTGTAGAGCACGCCTTTTTCTTTCGCACATGTGGGATACCAGAGTTCTCTCTTGCATAAAACTCTTTTTACAATGCACACATTTATAAGGTTGTTCTACTAATGCTATCATTTAATTCCGAAATGTTCTTTAATCTTTTTCACGGGAATAATATCACCTTCTTCTCGATAGGGTCCATCATATGACCATTTGTCAACAATAACAATACATTCCCGCACAATCAACTCGGCAAGTTCATCAGCTTTATCAACTGCAATCCACTTACCACTAATGTCAGTTCCTACTTGATTAATTAATTGTCTAATATCGTTATTCATATTCTTTTCTTTGTTTTTTGTCAAAACCCATCTTATCAAACAGTTCTTTAATATCGTTTTTATCCATCATTTTAGCTAACATTTTAATCTCGGCCATCTTCATTGCTGGATAGAGGTCAACTAAAAGTTTTTCAATCTTGTTAGCTTTTTCTTTTTTACCTGAAGCAAGATAAGGATGATAACAGTTAACACCCGTACCGGTTGCCGCAAAGAGTTTCCACAATAGTTCTTTATGATTCTTACTGAGATCCCAGTGATTTTTATTAACCATTTCATTAGTCATCTCTAAGTACCATTCTTGGATATCTCGGTCAGGCATTTGCACACTGGCGGTATATCGCATTAGTATATAGGGACTAAATGCTTTGCGTTCATCGTCTGTTAGTTTTGCATAGAAGTCGTAGTTCTTTTGATCTACTGCCCTAAGTTCACGCTGAATATCAAGTTTTGCGGTTGCCATATCTTTTCTCGTAATCACTAGTAAGTTTGTATATTAGTATACATTGTTCTAAGGCTTTTTGCAAGGCAGGATTATCCTTTGCGGCACGACGAATATTTCCCCAAAGTTTACCTTCCATTATATGCTCGTGCATTGGGCGTCCGTCGTCGGTCCTCGGATCCAACTTACCTTCGTATTGATAACCGATTAATTTTCTCGATTGGATAGGTGATCCAACTTCGCGGGCGTACACTTCTTCGCCGTTACGCTCGTAAATTAAACCTGCTCCTGGTGTAAGGTTTCCCATATATTACCAGCATCTAGTATAATCAACTAATTCACTTTGTCTACTAACTTCTTTGACAAAGTATGCACAGGTCGGTTTAGGCCCTGTGTGTAATGGAGTACATAATAATTGTCCAGGTCTCATTTTAGGAAAGTACCATTTAACATCTTGATAGATATCAATAATATCAATCTCTAAAAATTCTGGTCTAAAACTGCTTAGAGGGTTAAAACAAAATGTTTTAAATCCGCGATCATTTAAACTTGTTAATGGAAGTATTTCCATATCAGGGCCTTCTGGATCACCGACAATAGTACACCAATCTAATGGCATTACTAATTCGTGTTTGCCAATTTTCAGTGCGGCTGCTGGTCCAGTAAAACTTTCTAAAAATATTAGTGGAACAAAGAAATAATCCGGGTTAGAACTATCACTGTTATCTAGTACAGAAAATCTTAGATCATCATCTATCTCTTCTGGTAGGTCGTTGAGATAAAATACTTTATCCTCTAGTGTTAAAATTTGCATTATTGATATTTTACCTTTTCGATTGTAAAGGGGTACTTAGCCTCTTTATAAAATTTCTTACGCTCTGTTAAATGACGTTTTGCGTATTTTGTACTTGCTGTGAAGTCCCATATCTGTACGAAGTCCTTGTCGTCTGCTTTTCGAATACCTCGGCCAATCGACTGTATAACTCGTACAAAGCTCTTTCCGGGTTCCAAAAGAACCAGATTAAAAATCCTAGGGATATTAATACCCACAGCGGCCACACCGTAAGTCGCCACAATAATCTTGTTATCAGCCGTTTTAATTTCATCGTATTCTTCTTTTCTATCTTTAGTTTTTACTTTTCCAGAAATGAATACGCAGTCTGTTAAATTCTTTGTTAAGAATTCGCCACTTTCAATTCTGTCTACTAACACTAGTGTATTGCCCGAATCAGCAATACCATTAATTAATGAAGCAATATAAGTCATCCTATCTTCATTGGTAACAAGGAACTTTAATTCTTCAGCATAGCCGCCGAACTCTTTCCATTCAGCAGTTTGGATAACATTAACATGACAACCACTTAATACGCCTGCTTCTTGTAATTCGTGTGCCTTAACACGATGAACAACTTCTCCTAGGCTAGCACGAATACTTTGAAATTCGTGGTCTGCTTTTGGCACAGTTCCTGTTAATCCCCAACGAATAGGTGCGTTAGCTAGGTTACGGGTTAATAAAGTTTTTAGTACGTCGGCTTTGGCCATATGCACCTCGTCAACCATGACACAGCTAACGCCGTCTAACAATTCTGTTAATCGGGCTAACTGTGTGCCGCCGTCAAATTCCTTGGAACCTTTGTCTAAAATATTCAAACTTTGCCAGGTGCAAATAGTATGTGTTTTATCTAGATTTTTTCTGTCTCCGTAGTACACACCGACATCTAATCCACAGTTAACAAAGTCTTCTTCTGTTTGTTCGACAAGTGATTTGTTGGGAACAATGGTTACTGTACGACCGTATTTTTCACAGATTTTTGCCAGTGTTGCAGTGGTAATAGTCTTACCGAATCCTGTGGCAATTTCTTGAATGCACTGAGGATTCTCAAGAAATTTATTGATAACTTCTACCTGGTCATCGCGTAATCTGATTTTTTCTCCAGCAAATCGATGTCCAACTGGCCATGTTTGATCACCCCAAAAATCCTCAAAAATTTCAGGAAAATCTAAGGCCACAGACTGTCTATGATCTTCTACCTCAATGTAATAATTTTTACTCTCAAGATATTCTAGTACCTGTGGCAGCATTGACAGATAGGTTGTTCCGCCAAGACCAAAAAAACTTATAGTACCGTCCCATCTACCTAATTTATAGGCTGGTCGATACCGTGCTGTAGGGTCCTCGTATTTGAATTTTTTGACCAATGCCTTACGGGCATCAAGATCTAAATTTTCAATCTTAATGTTAACTTCGTCTTTGATTATAATTTTACACGATGACAAAATTAAATTCCCGCTGTAATGTTTTTTCTGAATATACAATTAAATTTTCATGATTTTGCATGAAATCTCTAATTGAGTAATGTGGTGCTTCGAACCCCATATTAATTATGGAATGAAATCTTATATTAGATTTTAGCACAGGCTTAGGCATTTTGCTACTGATAAAGACAATCTTAGTGTTTTCTCCTAGTGGAGAATTTAGATCATTTTCTTTGACAAAATTATTGAAATTTCGGTCAATTTCGGCACCTAGCCTAAACATCACAGACATGTCATAATTTTCAATACCTAGTGATTTCAAAAAATTATAGGCAACTCGAAGTTTTGCTAATTCATTGCCTCCCGGAATAACAAACAGAGTAGGGCCTAGATATTTTATAAAGGTAGAGAGGCAAGAAATTGGATCTTTTTCACTGTTAATGTGAAATTGTACTCCGGGATCCGAATCTAGAAAACTTTTAACAATTGGATCAATACCTAAACTGTCAAACTGATCAAAAATTTCATTTGACCATGTAGTGACGCCTTTTTGTCGTGCTTCAAACAAAGCCTGTATGGTGTCTGTGGCCTCTAATTTTGGCAAATTTCTGGTAATATTCTTAAAAACTGGTCTACCGTTTTCAATAGCCAACATGGGTATAAATTCTTCCATGTGTTCTTTGATAGAGGTTACCTGTTCGAGGTAATTTTGAAATATTTCGTCAAGTTCAAATTGCTCGCTGGAAAATAATCCCGATAAAACTTGTATGGAATTTTCAGTTAATGCGAAAATCCATGCTTTTTCTTCAGGTGACCATTGTGCATACTCTAATTGATCTCTATTTTTTCTAATTATGTTAACATAGGTTTCATTGTACGGAAATTCTACCTTAATAATTTTTCCAAACTGAGGATGTTCATGTACACTAATTTTTTTAGTGTTATTAATTTGTCTAAATGGCAATCTATAGGTGGGATTTTTCAGAAAGATTTGAATATCCTTGCCTAATGCCGTAGTGAGTTGTACTGAGTATGTTTTTATGATCCGTAGTGCTACGTTACCTTGTTTTTCGGTGAAGCCGAGACCTCGACCAATTTGGTCTGTAAAACTATAGACAAGTTTTTCGTCCCATTGATTAGGTTTTACTGCACCAGTAAGGGCTATTGCAATGATTAAATCTTCTACGTTCATAATCTAGTATAACATAAAATAAGTAAGAACACAAGTCCTTACCTATTAAATTATAAAGTGATATCTTCAAGACCGGCTGCACGGAGTTTGATAATATTGCTTAGTTGCCACTGTTTAATGTCTAGACCTTTGATAATACCCAGCCATTGATTTCGGAGCATGGCAAATTCATTGATAATTTTTTCCATATCAACAACATCTGCTTCTCCTTCAACGTACTTTTCACAATCTCTGCTACTTAGGGCACGTTGATAGTTTTCTAAATATTTCTTAAAGGCTTTTGAACGAATACGCCTAAGCTCAATGTTGAGATATTCTAGAATAGCTTCAATCTCTTGTAATTGATTAAATCGTTGTTCAACAATACCTGGCAAAGAAGCAGAGGCCCGTTCCACGTTACCATGAATCTTAACCTCTTTTCTTGCTTCTTCGATTTCGTTGTAGAAGTGATCTAAACAACTTGGGAGATGCGCTATGTCTTTACTGACTTTAGCGTACCAGGACATAATTAGTCCTCGTCTTCACCGTAGTCGTAATCTTCTTCGTCGATGTCATCATCTTCGTCTTTGTTTTCGTCAATGACTAATTGGATTGCATCATCTAAATGGGTATCGTAACCCATTAATCCTTCAAGTACCGATAACTCAACATCTTTGCCGATAAGGAAATCAACATAGTGATTGGCTGCGGTTTCTTTGTTTTTATCAGATACATATTCTCGAAATGTATCCCATACTTCAATGATTAGATCTTCTTCCATTATGCTTCCTCGCTGTCTTCTGTTACTACTGTAGTTTCAGTTTTCATACCATTCTTGGAAATATCTTCCATAATGATAGACAACCCTTCTTTTTCATTGCGATCCCATGCTTTGCGGAATTGTTTGATTACTTCGCCTTCAGCTGTTGTGTAAACAAGACTATTGCCTTCTTTTTTCAACATACCTTTGGCTTCAAACAAATCAACTAACCCACTATGAGGACTCATACCTGTTGTATATGGAATTTCAACTTGTACACTCTCAAATGGCTTTGCATAACGAGTTTTCATAATCTTACAAGCAGAACGAATACCGTTAACTGTTGTAGTTTTGTTACCATCTGCATCTGTTTTTAATTTTAACTTACGCATAGCAACAACAATAGATGACGCATAAATGAAGCCTTGGCCGCCACTAATTTTGTCATCTGGATCAAACATATCTTGGCTAGCGTATGTGTGATTTGTACAAACCATACCTACATTCCATGAACCAAACATGTTAACACAGTTACGAACAAGACTTGTAAGTGCTTTAGGTTTACGACCCATATCACCCTTCATCTCACCTGCTTCAAACTGATTAACGTCTGTAGGTGTTAACAACATACCCAACGAATCGATTACAAATAACACCTTTGGTCGTTCACCGTCGGGCATAACTTTATATTCTTTCATGAATTCTGAGATAGTTTTAGCTACATCATCAATCATAGCCATGTTAAGTTTTAAAAGTTTATCATCGCTGGTATTAACACCTAGATCTTTTAACCATTTTTCATCGAGGGCGTTTTCACTATCAACTAAGATAACAAAGATGCCTTGTTCCTGTGCTGCCTTAACAATGTTTCCGGAGCAGATATAAGATTTACCTGCGCCAGATTCACCAGCAAATACAGTTACCTTACCAAGCGGAACTCCTTTGTAGAAGTCGCCGCTGATAAGATAGTTCAAAGCAAAGTTACCTGTTGATATCCAGTCTGTAGGATCATTAAATCCAATTCCTAAGCCGTCGATAGACTTAGTGATAGATTTACGAAACTTTGAAATATCAAAGGCTTTTCCCATGTTTATCTCCTATTATTGCTTGTTGCGATTACGAATCATCGCAATAATATCGGCTGCACGAGATCCTGCATCACCAGTTGCTGGAGCAGATGTTTCTGCCGCAACATCTTTAGCGGGTGTTGCTGCCGCAGATTCAAAAGGGATATCGTCTTCATCTACTGAAGCAGATGCCTTTGGTGTTGGTGTTGACGCACGTGGGGCAGATCCGGTTGCTTGTCCACTGCCACCGTAGCCCGCTGGCTTAAAGTATTGACCCCAGCGATCGCCATCATACGCTTCGCCATCAACTGATGCCGCAAACATTTCTGCGATAACTTTGAGTTCAACTTCGCCTGGCTTCTTAGGTAGGAAACTCTTCAAATCATGAAGACCGTATTGTTGAATAGCCGCATTTTCTGCTTCGCTTAAAGCACGTTCACGACGAGCCCAAGTACTAGTAGAGTAGTCAGCGTAACCGCCTTTGCTAGTTTTAGCAATTTTAAAATCCAAGCCACGGACATAGTCTGTTGGCAATTCTTCAATTTCACTATCCATCAATGCGTTTTTAACAATGTTAAAAATCTGGCTACCGATGATGAATCGACGAATTGGATTCTCGGGAGTCTTATCTTCCTGTAGTTTGCTGTCGCCAACAAAGCCTTGGAAAATATAAGATTTCTTTTTCCAGTACTTACGACCCATGTCTTCCAAAGACTTGTCTTTGAACCATGGACGAACTTCTGTCAATACTGGACATGTTTCGCCCCACATTTCCATACAAGGAACTTGCACAGTCACTGGCTTGGAATTGGTTTCACCTTTAACACCGGCAAAGGGCAATTTGATCATTGCTCTTTCAATCCAGAAAAAAGTGTTATTTGGATCAGCGTCTGGAAGGAAGCGAACTGTTGTAGTCGAACCTTCTGGCATATTCCAGTGAGGGTAAATTGCGTTGTCTCCACCGCTTGCGCTACCGGTGTTTTGTTGAGATGATGCTTGAAGTTTTGCGCGAATTTCTGCTAACGTTGCCATAATGTTTTTCCTTAATGTTGATTTATTATGCCTCTTCTTTAAAGCCTACTGACTAAAAAGAAAATGTGTGCATACGGTTAAGTATACACACATCTATTTATACACGCAACCTAAAAGGCTGCAATAATATGGTTTATTTTGCCAATCCAGCTAACTTCAAAATACTTTCCATTTCTAGTGAAGCTAGTGGAACAAATTGTTTACCATTCCATTGCATCACTGGAATTCCAGTTATCATTTCTTCAGGGTGTCCTTGGAATATTTCATGTTTTGCTTCTTCGGCTTCTTCAGCTGAGTCAAATCCTCCAGGTGGGTTGTATGGAGATTCACCTTCTTTGCCACTTGGACTGCTCATTACATAAAATTTTCCAGGTACTAAATTACCATCAGCTTCTATATCTTCTTCAGCTGGCATAATGTTATTATTAAAATCTTTTCCACTTGTGCCTTGATCGCCAATGCCTTCTATTTTTGCCTTGATGTTGCCTACTAGTTCTTTTAGTCTTGCTAGCCCATCATCACCGTGACCGTTGGCTACTTTCCATTCCTGATTTTTCTTTTCCATGAATGCCAAAGCCATTTCTCTTGCTTGTTCTCCTGCTTGTTCACCAAATTGTTCTTCAACATCTTTCTTAATTTCTGTTGCTATATTTTCTTCAGCTCGGAAAGGAGCAACATCTTCGTTGGATATGTTATAGAAACTTTTAACTTTTTCTGCAATCATCCTAGTCATTTCTGTTTGACTGCCCTTACCTTCTTCCATCGTACCAGACGGGGGTTCTTCCGGTGCTGGCTCAGCAGGGGCTGGCTCAGCAGGGGCCTGTGTTCCGCTCATGCCTAATGCTACTAATAATTCTGGATAACTTTCTTTTGCCCATAATTGAAATATCTGAACAGGGTCTGCTGTGTTGTCTAATGCTTTTGCCTGTTGGAATTTATCTGCTAGATCTTCGTCATTAATACCAAACTCGTTAAAGAAACTGTAAGCAGTGTCTAAGTCTAGTTGGCCTTCTGGTAAATCTGCCAATGCCTGTTTTAATGCCGCAACTTGATCATCTGTTAGTTTGCCTTGTTCAGTAGCATCTGCCCATTCTTCAAATTGAGCGAATCCTTCTTTCTTAGGAATGCCTTTTTGTGCTAATGCTCGAGCAGCATCGGTTCCGGTACGATTAGGATTATTTGGTTTGCTAAAATTAGATTTTTCGTCTGGGTCAAATGGAGGGTCTTCATTATCTTCCTTGTCTTTGTCAGGAAAGTTTTGAGCGAACCTAGGGTTACCTCTTTGTATAGAAGCGCCCTTCAGCAAGCCTTCTTCTACATCTTGTTCTGATACATAATCTTCAAGGTTTACTTTATTAGCTTCACGCATGATGCTGTGTAGTAGGGGAAAGAAACCAGCTAGTTCTTCTTTGAAATTTGTTTCTGTAAATTTAGACTTGTATTCTTCCATTGTGACAGCATCTAACTCTTGTAGATCGTCTCCTGGCATTTCTTGTTCATTAAATTCTGCAATCCAAGACTCATAATGATGACGCTTGCTCAACGCTTCTACTCTTAATTTTAATTCTTGTAATCGGCCTACGGCCCTTTCTGTAATTCCCATAGCGTCATCATGTAAACTTGTACGTTGGATTTTTCTTTGAAATTCTTGTAGTTGAGCAATTTGCTCGCTCATTTGAATAATTGCTTTGCCTGCCGGATCATGCGGAATGCCACCGTGATCTACGTGTTGTGCCATGGCAAACGCACCCGCTGGATGAATAAATGGGTATTTAAAACGTTCACCGTCTTTGTTTTGAATAAAAATTGCCTTGATGTTTTTACGTTGACTTCGTGAGCCTGCATATTCTTCGTCTACTGGATTTGCGTGTCTTACAATAACTTCTGTGTTGCCTTTAACTGCTCTGCTAGTTTTTGTTGTGCTTTTTTGACTCCAGCGGGATTCGTTCATTGTTGTATTCATTTCGGGTTCTTCCTTGGGGCCTTGTGTTGCGGCCAAATGTTGAAAATCGTTTTTATCAAGATTTGTTTTAGCAATATCGCGTGTATCAAACCGTAGTAATCTACGCATGGCAAACATACGCATTTCTTTTAAGAAACTATACCAGATTTTCTTGGCAGGATCATCTTGATTTTCAGTAATTCCTTGACTGTAATAAATCTTTAAGCTACCCAAATCATTTAAGCTAATGCTAACACGGCCTAGATCAGTGCCTTCGCTGACAAAGTCAAAATCAAAGAAACGTGCTTCTGCAGGGTCAATGGTAACAGCACCTGCTTCGTCACCCATTTCTAAGTTAGAGAAACGGCTGCGAATTTTGTCAAACAGGTCTTGGGCAATAATTTGGATGGCTTTCATATGCTATATTTATATCAATAAGTACTGATGTAGATGGGCATGGGAAGGTCGTGATCTTCCATTCCTGTGTGATCTCGCATTTTATCGTAGATTGTTGGGTCCCATTCTTGCAACACTAAAACCATACGCATTACTAACAATAATGCAGAAACTAGGTCATCGTGCTGTCCTACTTTAGCTTTAAAAGTTATGCCCTGTGCAACAAATGTCTTCAATTCACTGACCAAGGTCTTACTGTTTACTTTAATTTGTTTGGATTCAATTAACTGTTTTAATTTGGCACAGGCATTAATTTTGGCGGCATGCGTAGTGTTAAATCCCTTACGGAAACGACGAACATGGCCTTTCTTAATTGGTTCGCTTAGGAACAATCCCGGGAATGTTTCTTCACCTAATTCGTTCATAGAAACTAAGGCAGCTTCACCTAATGTGTTGTTTTCAACGCTGTAGTATATGCTAGATTGCGTACCTGCTGCTTGACATTTTTCGTCAATATGCTTTAATAAATCTCGTAAAATTCTAGCTTGGGCTTGTACAGGAGTTAGGTTATGCTGCCATTCACATACTTGATCCATGCTAGGTAATTCCATAATCTGGATGGCTGCATAATCCCCACCTGTACCTAAGCTAGGATCTAGTGCCACAATATATGTGCTACTAGGATTGATCTTTTTATACCAACGTGCTTGTCCCATCTTCATAATAGGCTCGCGTCCTTCCATGTCTGAAAGACTAATACTGTTGATCAATGTTTCATCAAAGATCAAGAATTCACATTCGTGTTCTCGTTGGAACCGCTCATATCCCACACGCGACACCTCTTCGTTTTTCCACTTTTCATCGCGGTCTGGATGCTCTGACCAAATAGCAATGCAAGGGTAAAATCCGTTTTTACCTAGTTCAGTGGAGTTACCGTGTTCGTCAAACCGTTTATTGGCTTCGTTCCAAATTTGTGCAAATTGATCTTCGTCACTGTTAGGAGTAGAGGTAATAATTGCTTTACCACCAGTTGCTAGTGTAGGTGAAATAGAAGTCCAAAACTCAACAGCAATATTAGGTTCAACATAAGCAAACTCGTCGCAGTATAGTAATGATACAGACATACCACGACCTGTTGTTTCGGTTGTTGTCTGTGCAACAATACGCGAGCCGTTGTCAAACTCTAAACTTTGTTTGTTATAACTTGTAACACCTGCACGGATAAAGTCAGGACAAGTTTCATATGCATACCGCAGGCGTTGCATAATCTCTTGGGCACCTGTGTATTTGTGCGCCGAGATAAGAATTGTACTATCGGGTACAAACATAGCGTACCATAGCAAATAGCCTACGGCTGTTGTGGTCTTTCCCATCTGGCGCCCAAGCATATTTACACTGAATCTATGTCCGTGATAACTGTCTAACAAACGCTTCTGATAAACAAAAGGTTTGTACTGTATCTTACCTTTTGTAGGATGTTGGATAAAGAAAAAGTTATCTAGGAAATATGCTGGACCGTCAATTATGTCGCTACATTTAAGCATGTGCTCAATGTCTTCTTCAGTCCAACGCTGTGTAGCATTGGCTTTTTTTACTAAATTACCGTCTAAACTTCTTGTGGCCATAATCTTATTTACTGAAAAAAATAGCCTCCGAAGAGGCTATTTGGATTACATCCTAATGTATTATTTTAGGCCTGCTAACTTTAGAATATCATCAGTTTCGATACTTTCTTTAGTGTTTTTTGCTGCTGTAGCAGAGTCGCCTGAGGCGGCCTTGCGTTGATATGCAGGCATATTAACTGGGTTCTTTGGATCTAGATCCTTCAAACGATCTTCAATACCTTCTTCCATATCATCTTCTACTTCTTCTTCCACTTCTTCTGATTCACCTATGAAAGATTTGTATTCTTTCATTAGGCTTTCAAATGCTGAAGGCTTGCCTTGTGGTTGTGTAGTATGGCGTCCATTACCATCTCCTGAATTGGAGTTATAATTTGTACCAAACCCATCTTGACCGTAACCCTGACGATCTTTATTAGGATCGTTTGGTGTAGTAGAATACTGAGGACCATCATATGTTTCGTCAGTTTCTTCTTTGTCATCTTCTTCGCTGTCATCTGGTCCAGCTTCTGGTTCAGATTTTTCAGCATTGTGATCAGCTATGTCGTGATCCCCATCGTTGTCAATGTCACCGTGTGATTGACTAACACCATCATCGCTGCCTTGCTCGCTGCCAAATGGTGTTTCTTCTTCTCCATCTTCTGGATTTAATTTGTCTAAAACAGAACGCATAACTTCGCCGTCTGTTGCACCAGGGCCTGCGCCTGCATCTGGACCAACTTCTGGCTCAGCAGTTAGTGCCATCATTGGCTCAACATCAATACCAGTGTGTTCTGGTTCAGCTTTGTTAATTCCTGCTAGAGACATAATATCTTTTAGCATGCCACTTAGTTCGTCGCCTGTAGCGGCAGTCATATTGATACTGGCAGGAGAGTGAGGTTGACTCATTCCACCCATACCGTCCATCATACCCATTGGGCCACATTCAGAAAGGCTTACACCTTGAACTGGTTTAACAACGGCAGCGCCTGTGTCAATTGCTGGATTAGTTGCATCTAGTTGAGCTAAACGCTTGATTACATCGATCATTTGCATAATTATTTCTTCCTTGGGTCAGCAGCTTGTTTCAAAACAGATTGTGTACTGGCTGGTGAATCAACACTAAATGTTGCTGCTTCAGTTGTAGGAATCTCTTCCCCACGAGCCTTTCTCTGTAATTTTAGGATATCGTTTAATTCTTTAACAAATCCTGTATTATATTTGTCGCCATAGTAATCTTCAAATTGAGGACTGCCTGCTTCTTTATAATCTGGGTCATCTAGTAAAGCGCCTTCGCGTGGCTCACTAGGTTCTTGATAATCTTCTGTAGCTTCGAACGGACTACGAACTACCAAGTTTTGTTTGTTAACACCTAAGCCTGCTGTTAGGTATTCGGTTAGTTCAAATTGTGTAGTAGGGTAATCTAATGTAACTTCATAGATACTCACTTCACAATTTCTAACCTGCGGAAAATCTAAAGGTAATGCTTGGATTGGAGTTGTAGCAGTTTTTTTGAATCCGCTGATTGCAAATTTTTCTAACATTGTTTTCAACGTAGATTCTTGCTCAGTGGAAAAGCCGCCTGCAACTTTAACACGAAAGTCATACTTCTTTTTAGATTCGGAAAGGTATTCTTTGAAGTTTTTCATAGTATTATTTATTCAGATTCTTAAGTTTTTCTAGGATGCTGTTGCGATCTGTGACAATAACTCCTTGTGCATCTATGGTATCGACGCCGCCTTCATTGCCGTGTTTTTTGTCAATTGCTAACTTCTTTAATTGCAAATCAACCATTTTTAGCTTTTTGTCAATCTTATTTGTCTTGGCTGTAATTGCGGCATTCATCATTTGTGCGGCAATTTCAAACATGCGCGACCCGTATCTAGGGTCTACATTCATACCTAGATCCATTAGATCGTCGTAGGCTTGTTCTGCTTTATGTGCAAGTGCATCTAACTCAGTATCTGCCATATCTCCTAGCCCCTTAACTCTAGGTAGTGCAGAAGCAATTTTATCAAATTCTTCTAAACGTTCCTCTAAATTAATCATAGGAACAGATTCTGCAGGAGTGGGAGAGATAAGGGGCTCTTCTTCTGTAGAAATATTTAGAACTTCTTCAAGTCGTTTAGTCATATTATTACTTATTTCTTTTTACCACCACCGTAAATATCTGTTTCATTCATGATACGAAACTTGATACCTTGTTGTTGGCACCAGGCAGCAGCCGCAGCCCATTTGGCTTGGTTCTTGATAAACTGAGCTTGATTGTAGGGATTTTTACCTACTTTTTCTTTGAGCATTTGATTGGCTGGTTTAATTTCAATTAGCTCTACATGCTTCTTATGATGTGTATCAACATATGTTATAAGGAAATCGGGCACATAAACTGTTTGTTTACCAGTTAGTGGGTCGCGGTATGGGATCTTAACACATTCGCTGGCCCATTGCTGTATGCTGGGATTGTTGTCACAAAATGACATGAAAGTAAATTCCCAACCTGATCTATATGTGGGGTTTCTTCCACCTACATATTTTTCAGGGTTTTTTACTTTATAAATCCCTTGGCTAAACTTTAAGCTCATGCTATGACGTTGCGCTGTACTTCGTCGTGTGGTGTAAACTCTTTAGAATATCCTAAGAAGCTGGTTTTAATTCTGTTGTAGTTTAAAATTTCTGCAACAAGGGCAGAAATCTCTACGCTATCAATACCACCTAAGGTATCTAAAATCTGCATAGGATTGTATCCGTCTTTCTTAGCCTGCTTCATAATGATAACTGCAACAGTTTCTGCAGAAGTAGGATCAAAACCTTTTTGAGTAAAAAATCCAATCATTGCCGCTAACGTTGCCGCATTTAATTCTAAAGGAGCAGTGTAGTATGCGTCAAATGCTTGTACAGTAGCATCTGATGATATTTTTGATGTAGGTAAATTGCTGTAAATATTTTTGGCCATATTATCCGCCGGTTATTTTGCGAGGAGTAGCTTGTGTAGTGTTATTTACACTGGTATTTTTATTGGAGAATAAATTTACACCAGTCCTAGCGGAAGTACCATATCCTGTTTGGTTAAACCCTTGCTTGATAGATTGCGCTAGTCCGCCTGGTTGATTATTTGACTGAGAAATATTACCTAGTACTCCGCCTAATATGCTGTAGCCTTCTTGCTTTAATCCCGACTTGGTTAATGCTTGCACATTTTTAGATAACGTTTTAGCTTGTATAAAAGCACCTAACAAATTGCCTTCACTTACTGAATTCAATACGCTATTTGCACCAGCAATTGCTCCGCCGGCACCGAACAATGTATTTGTACCTAACCCACCTATACTTAGTGGACTAGGTGTCTTATCATAGTACTTTGCTGCAAATTGACCAGAAGCGTCATTCTTTTTAATTTTGCCTTGCTTATAAACCACATCTTCATAGGCTAATGTCATTTTGCTAGACATTATTTTGCTGCCTTCATCTTGATTAACACTATCATGTTCCCAAGCTACTACCTTGGGATTTATTAAAGTTATTTGTGTAAATCGTTGTTGATGTAACACATAAACATCTATGCTATCAAAGAACGGGTCGTTAGTAAGACTAGTACGATCAGTACGGAATCCGTATCTATAATCAGTTTCACCATACTTTGTGTCAACATATTCGTTAGGATGCTCTTTATTACTGCCGTACCGACCGTCCATGAAATAGAACTTGTAATAATTTTTCCAAAGATTTGTAGTTATATCGCTGTTATCGTCATGAAATTCAACATTAACATTCCCATATGTTAATTTTGTTTGTACTACAGTTTTTCTGTTATATTGATTAAGTGTTTCGGTAGCAATATTAAATTTAGGTAAATCCATTCTCTTAACAAGAAGTCCTACACTGTCTATATGCTTTTGACTACCTGCCCAGGTAGCATCTAGTAATGCAACCTTATTAAGATTAAATTGAACAAAATATAAAAACCCAACCTTAGGAGCACGGGCATATGTGTTTGCAACATACATGCGGCTTGCATGTTGATAGTCGCTGAGTTGTGCTGTATTTCCAAACAGACCTGTAGTTACGCCACCTAAAAAATTTGTAAAAGCACTCATAGTAATATTTAGCCAAATAAAAAGCCTGGGTTTTAGCCAGGCTTTGTTGGGGTAGCGTTTTTATTAACCGCCTAGTGCCAGTGTACGGACTGTGCGTCCTACTGCTTCGCCTAGACCAGATAGTGCGCCGGCCGCATCAACTTGAACTGCGTTATCATAAGTGATAGTCAATGCAATATCTAGAGGATCATTACTGGTGTAATCGCCGCCTTGATATACTGCGCCTTTTAGGAAGCAACCATGGAATTCAAATGCTTCTAAAATTCCTGGCTCATAAGCACCGTTACCACCGTCTAGAACTTCGACACGCATCATGAACTTATAGTCGATACCAGATGCAGCACCGCTTTGCTCGTAGAAGTCAAATTGCTTCTGTAGTTGTTCGCCAACTTTCTTGCTAACTGCACCAGTAACATCATCACGCACTGTTAGTTTAGCATCAGCAAAACTATGACGTCCTGCTAGCTTAACTGTACTGTTATAGACAGCTAACTTAATTTCTTCAAAGCTAACTTCTGGACGAGTCACGTTCATAACTTGTTTGGTCAATTCAGTAGCCGGTGTACCTGCTACGCCAAATCCGTCTAAAGTAACACGGAAGCGATATTTCAGTTTAGGCATCAACAAACCTTGAGTTGTTGAACTCTGGTCTGTTGATAAAGGTACTGTGAACCTGTTTAGACTTGCGATTGCCATATTAAATAGCTCCTTATTCTTTATTTACCTATTATTGTCCAGCTGCAATTTCACCAGTGTTTTTAATACGAAGTGGAATGTAGATAAACTCAACTGCCTTAACTGGCTCAATAGCGATGTCCATGTACAACTCAGAACGATCAATTCTTGCTGCTGTGTTGTTTGATGAATCGCAAACTACTAAGAAGTCATAAAGAGCACGTTGACCTACTAATTCTAATAATAGACTTTCTGCTGCCGCTTTGATTTCTCTGCGTGTTTGTGCATCATTTGGCTCAAACAGATATGGCTTAGCTAGTACGCTTAGTTGTTTACGTAGATAAGCAACTAGACGAACTACGTTAATACGATCCAGCGCACTGGCGTTCTTAGCACGAGTGTATTGACCAAAGTTAACTAGGCCAACTCCTGGCAATGTTGCGATTGGATTAATCTTAACATCATGCATTACATTGCGTAAACCTTCGTACAATGCGGCTGTTTTAAACTCGCCTTCTGCGGTAATGTAACCAACGCTGGTAGCATTATCAACACCACCACGGCGTGTACCAGCTGGTGCAAACCATTGGTAGCTCTTAGCATCACTGTTGATAATTGTACGGAGCATCATGTGACTTGGAGGAACAACAATGTTGTTGCCGCTGTTGTCGGTTGTGTAACCACTTGGATAGAACATACCAACATATTCGTCATATGTAACTGCGCCATCTTCACCGTTGTCTGTAGCAACTGCTGTGTTGTTACCCCATGCTGTTAGAGCTGTACCTGTTGGTGCTAAACGGAATGGTGTGTCTCCAACTACGAATGCAGTCTGACCGATGTCAGTGTTAAATGCAGCCATGTTAGCAATAGCTTCTGGATATCCTGGGCAAGCAATTAAGTTAAATGCTAGAGTATCGGTGTCACGGATAGCGGCATTTGTATCAATCATAGCTTTCATCTTAGATACAACATAACTTCGTTGTGCGTGACGACCAAATGTACCTGAACCATCTACATTGTTAGGGCTTACAGTTACCCAACGATCTGCGCTGTAAATTGGAAGACCTGTTAAATCATCAATCATAGGATCATTGGAAAATCTGATGTTCAATCCACCGTTTGCTTCTAGATTTAGGTGACCTTTAATATATTTTTTAACATTGTTTCCACTACGACGAGTATTCCATAACTTCATACCACGTGGGTATAATGCTGGATCTGGAACATCGGGATCAACGTAGTTACTAGTTAGTAAATCAGTAATCTTTGCCGCAGAAGTAGCATTGCCACTAGCTGCCCAACGTGCATCAGCAAATACCCAACCACTAGGACTTGTTTGATCTGTGGTATCCTGTAGTATCCACTTGTATGTGCTAATACCATCAAATACATATATATCTTTACCATAACGCTCAGGATCAGCTGTAGATATCCAAATATCACCATTTGCAAGACTAGCCCCACCGCTTTGGGCAATAGGTGCTGATGCACTAATTATAGGTCCATTTGGATCTGTATTATAGCCAAAATACGGGGAATCACTATTAGCATATCCTACCCATTTTGAACCATTATGAATCATAATATCAACTTCACTTATAGAAGAATTATGCCATAATATACCATCATCTGCTAGTACTGTAGGAGTAGATGTCTTTGATTCATATACCAACGGTTTCCAGTTAGTAGCAATAAATGCAAAAGCATCACCTGTTGGTGCTGCATATAAATTTGCAGTTCCTGCCTTAGTAGTCATATTGTAGGCAGTTAGACCAATTACTGTTAATGGTGTGTTAGCACCATCAGTTAATTCGAACTCTCCACCTAATTCATGGGTAAATGTTACAGTTTTTGTTTGACTATCGTAGGCAGCAGTAACATTAACTAATCCCTGTGCAGCCAATGCCGCCGGAATTTGAGCTCCTACGGGATTGCTGTTACTACCAGTAATGGAAATAATTTTTGTAGGCCCCCAAGATCCGCTACTTGCTAGTGTTTCTCTAATAGTAAATTGACTTGTTAAACTCTGCGTTGCTATAGTCGATCCGCTAACAATAGTTGTTGCACCAGTGGCATTGCGTCTCCATAGTTTGAAATTAGCAGTTTCAACTGCGTTTTCAATATTTGTATCAACGGCTAGTATTCCAACTGGGATATTTTTTCCACCGCCAGCGTAATCTAGTTTTTCAATAGCGTTACGAGTGCTTGTGTACATAGGGGCAGCCACAGTAGTCCAGGCGTTTGTACTTCCGTTGTAATATTTTACAACTAAATTAGCACCTAGACCTGGAGAAGTAGTTTTAATCCATACACTACCGTTTAATTCTACACCTTTTGTCCATGTTGGATAGCTAGTGTGGGGACTTACTTGAACAGATTTACCGCCGGCAAACCCTTGGGCTAGTGGAGTCCATGTGTTGTCTGATTTTTTGTAGTAATACTTGTTAGTTAAATTGTCGGATGTAACAACTACGCAGTAGTCTCCCTTTTTACCAAAAGCAGGAAGTGGTGTAGTTCCGTTAAAAAACCCGGTACCATAACGATTATCATTGTTAATAACTAATGGAGTTTTTGTAACAAAAACTGGGATATCGCCAGACGAATCCCATTCGTTAATTCCGTAGTAACTAGCATCAGTATCTAACCAGTATGTTCCAGCAACTGGTGTACCAGTTGGCTCGCTGGTTGTAGGCGCTAACGCTTTTAAGTCAACATCTGCACGGGCAACATAAGCTCTTGAGCTTACACCTAATGCACTATATGCGGCTTGTAGGCCGTATTCATTTAGTTCTCCACCGTGTAGTGGATTGTTATTTGATGTGTAAAATAACGGAGTACCAAATGTATCAACTAAATCACGTTGACTTGTGATTACATAAACATTTCCTGCATTAGCGGCAGTTGTACCTGCTGCTGTACCTGTTGCAGAAGCATTGCTCTTGTCTTGTGCAGTAGCAACGAAAATAAGTGGAATAGTGCCAGGAGCTGCGGGAGTATAAAAACTCTCGTCAATTACTGATACGCTTACGCCTGGTGAACCTAGTGTGGCCATTTTTCAATCTCCTTAATGGATTACTTTGTTTTATTTAGCAGGTAACTCCAAAAAGTCCTGGTTAAATACCATTGTAAAAGGGAACAAAAAGGGCGGGGTATGAGAGATTTATGTAGTTCGTGCGGGCAACGACCAGTTGCAATTAACTATTACAAAGATAGTAAGCCTTTCTACAGATCAAAATGTGATCATTGTGCTAAAGGTAGAGGTGTAGGAAAGCCTCTATGGGCAGTTACGGGATATAAGAAAAAAACCACATGTGATAAATGCGGTTTTAGTAGTAAGTATTCCGATCAGTTTAATGTGTTTCACATAGACGGAGAACTAACAAACTGTCGTCATACTAATTTAAAAACAGTTTGTGCTAACTGTCAACGACTACTTCACAAACTTAAATTGCCGTGGAAGCAGGGAGATCTAACTCCGGATTTTTAGACTAAGTCTAATGCAATCCTAGTAGCAAATGGGAGTTGTTTTTTTGACAGTAGCTCTTTAATCTGAGCAAATAAATCGTCAATAGTTGCGTTGTTGTCAACAACATGATCTATTGCGCCTCCTACCCATGCAGTTTCACTGGCATGAATACCTTCTTTTATTAAGAAGTTTTGTGCGCTTTCTACACCTTTATTTGCTTGAATAGCTATATCATACCAATGTGGAGTAACGCCTCGATTTACTCTAACTACAATACCGCCTGCATTATGAATAGCCTTAATTTCGTTAGGAAATCTTACATCACTGATTACAATATTATCTGTAGTCTTTCGAATCTTATTTTCTAGACTTGCAATCCAAATGTCATCATGGAAGCCTTTACGACATACTTCTGTGCCCCACCATTGTAGTATCCATCGTGGAGTAAGATGGGGAATATTTAGGCGTTCTGCCCACCACGGATCGACCTGTTCTCGCCATGCACGAGCTTCTGCGGTGCGACCTTCTAGGAGTGTCCGGTCCCAACCAAATACATGAGATACTGCATCTTTGAGAGTATTTGCAAATGAATCTCGTCGATATCCGTGAAAGTTAACCAAATAATCTGCGGCAGTGTCTTTGCCTGAACCAATAAATCCTACAAAACCTACAATCATAGCATCTCCTAACGTGATACTATAATTTACTATAATTAGCTATAGTTGTCAAGAATTTTTTAGCCGATTACAAAGGTCAGTGGTTGTCCGCCTTCTTTGTAATTAATTAGATCCATCTCTAACATTTCTATTTCAGCTTTGGCTTCAGCTTTTAGTGCTGTTCCATTTAAAGTTGTACTACCCTGCGGACTAGCAATACTTCCAAACTTTTCACGAGCCTCACCTAGCATTAACTTAGCTGTCGCTAGACTATAATCTTTTAACCACTGACCTGCATATTGATCTTGCAGTAGGTTAAAATCCGGGCGATAGTTATACATCCAGGCCAGTACTTCTTCACCACCACGAGGACGTTGCATAATGGTTAACTTTTTAGTAGTCGGATTAAATGTAAAATTGATATCTGTACCAAACATTTTACCAACTTGCTTTTGATAACTGGCAAAAGCATAATATGTTGCTAGGCCGCCCATGTTTGTACTTGTTAACAAATAGGTATTAGAGTAAGCTAGATTAAACGGCTCAAATAAAGTTCCACTGTCGCCGCCACCAGATCTACTGCCAATACTACGACGGAAGAGTTGCCGTACTCCAGTTACTTCTTTAGGTAAAATGTAATCGTTTGTATCAGTTTCTAATGTAATAAATCCAAAACTTTCTTCGCTGGCGTTGCTACTTCGTTGACGAAATTTTGCAAGGGCGCGATCAATGGCCGTATTATAATGAATAGGGTCTAATTCTACATCAACCATGCCAGCACCTAGCATAGCTTGTACATAGTCAACAACTTTTTGGCGTTCGTTTTCAGTTTCAGTCATACGAATATTTATCTATAAATATAAGACTATGCCAAGACTCTCATTGTACCGCCCCGAAAAGGGCAATGATTATCGCTTTTTAGATCGTGTTATCAACGAAGAATTTCAAGTGGGCGGAACAGATGTTTATGTACACCGATACACGGGTCCGGTTAATCCCGCAACAGGAGAAGCTACTCCTAGTACTCCTAATAATACTAGCAGTATTCCAGAATTAGGAATACAAGATTTAATATTCATGGAAAACAGAGATCGTCATTATGATCCTGATATCTATGTTATGCGTGGAATTTATACCATGCAGGACTTGGATTTTAATCTAAGCCAATTTGGCCTATTTTTACAAAACGATAATATCTTTATTATGTTCCACTTAAAAAATACAGTAGATGTATTACAGCGTAAAATTATGCCTGGAGATGTTATTGAGCTTCCTCACTTAAAAGATGAATATGCGTTAGATAACAGTGTCGTAGCATTAAAGAGATTCTATGTTGTACAAGATGTTAGTCGTCCTGCGGCAGGTTATAGTCAAACATGGTATCCCCATTTGCTACGTGCCAAGTGCGTACCGTTAATTGATAGCCAAGAATTTAAAGAGATACTTGATAGTGATGCAGGTGCAGGCAATGGTAGCACATTACGTGATTTATTAAGTACATATCAACAAAGCATTGACATTAACAATCAAATTCTAGCTCAAGCAGAAGCTGATGCACCTAGTAGTGGTTATAATACTAAAAACTTATTTGTTATTCCGTTGCGCGAAGATAGTACTGTAGATGTTGCCGATGCTTCAGATATCGACGGCGATGCAAGTATTAACAACCCTGCATTAGATGCTAGTGTTGTGCTACGTAGTCCGGATAAAGACATTTATGTAGGTTACCTAAACGGTGACGGAAGTCCGCCAAACGGAGCACCTTATGGGTTTGGAATTTCATTCCCATCAGTGCCTATTAAAGGTCAGTTTTATCTAAGAACAGATTATATGCCTAACAGATTATTTAGATACGACGGCAAACATTGGATCAAATATGAGGATAATGTTCGTATGACTCTAAACAACCTTGGCAGTGAAGACGTTGCCAGTGGACCTGCGGTAGGAAAATCAGTTCGCAAAACACAAAAATCTAGCTTTATTAATAATACAAATACTGCTACTATTGCAGGATCAGTGGTTAAGGAGCGTCAAGCATTGAGCAAGGCATTAAAACCTAAGGCGGACAATTAATATGGCAGATCATTTTTATGATGGTCAGGTACGCAGATATCTGACACAGTTTATGAGGATTATGAGTAACTTTAGTTATAAAGATGCTAAGGGTAAACTTACACAAATTCCAGTCCGCTACGGTGATATGAATAGACAAGTGTCTAGTCTATTAAAGAAAAACAGTGAGAACACTATCCCTAGTGCGCCATTTATTGCCTGCTATATCAAAGACATTCAGTTTGATCGTCCACGTATGCAAGATCCTACATTTGTTAGCACAGTTAATATTCGTGAACGTACTTATGATGAAACTGGTCAAGAATATTTGAATACACAAGGTGCAAACTATACCGTAGAACGCATTATGCCTAGTCCATATCTTCTTACTTTTTCTGCAGATATTTGGACTACAAACACAGATCAAAAGTTTCAACTATGGGAACAACTTGCTGTATTATTCAACCCTAGTTTAGAAATACAAACAACAGACAACTATATTGATTGGACAAGTTTAAGTGTCCTTACCTTAGAAAATCAAGTATGGAGTAGTCGCAGTATTCCACAAGGTCTTGAACAAGATATTGATATTTTGAATATGACTTTTAGTGCACCTATATGGATTAGTCCACCTGCTAAAGTTAAGAAATTAGGAATTATTACTAAAATTATTAGTAACGTATTTTCTGTACCTACGGGAAATATTCAAACAGATTACAATAATCCGTATGCAGTAGAGTTATTTGGGGAACCAGCTTCAACAGTTACAGTAACTCTTGGAAATTATGAATTATTAGTAATGAATAACGTTGCTAAATTGATCAGCAATCAAGGCACAGATTACGATATTGCATCTGATACTGCACAACAAACAGCGTGGACTAGATTATTAGATTTATATCCAGGCCAGTTCCGTGCAGGTCTAAGCCAATTAAGATTGACTAAGCCTGACGGTAATGAAATTGTTGCCTATATCAGCTTAGATCCACTTGACGAGTTTAGGATGGTTATGAACATTGATCACGACACAGTTCCTAGCAATACAATTATCAGTGGCAGAGGCACCGTTGATGCTATTATTAATCCTGAAACATTTAATCCTATCTCTACTAGAGCAGCAGGAAAACGCTATCTAATATTAGAAGCTATCAATAGTACTATTACAGAAGGTCCACTAGCGTGGCAACAGGCCAACGGTCAAGGATTTAGTGCTAATGCCAATGACATTATCGAGTGGAGCGGGACTGCTTGGTCAGTTATTTTCAATTCTCAGGCAGCTACTGCGGTGACGTATATAACTAACTCATACACAGGAGTTCAATACAAATGGGATTTAGAATCCTGGAGTAAGAGCTTTGAAGGTGTTTATACTAACCAAGCATGGCGTCTAATTCTCTAAATCAAATTGTTTGCAGTGGCGGAATCTTTCTTGCTAAAGAAACACGCAGATTTTTATTCTTACTAAGAACTCAGGGAAAAACTGCAGGCACTTGGGGATTAGTTGGGGGTAAAAAAGAACCCACTGATATTACTGCGGTTGATGCACTTAAAAGAGAAATCACAGAAGAAGTAGGTAAGACTCCCACAATAAAAAAGATTGTTCCACTAGAATTGTTTACTAGTAACGATCAAAATTTTCAATATAACACTTATGTTTTGTTAGTTGATAAAGAATTTATTCCTACACTCAATGAAGAACATAGTGGGTATGCATGGTGTACTTACGACGAATGGCCAAAGCCCTTACATCAGGGCGTAAAAAATAGCCTTAATAACAAAAGTATTAAGGCTAAGTTAGAAATCTTACTAGAATTAATCGATTAAATCTGGGCCAAACGCCCATGTACCTAAGTGGCGCATTTCCATACTAAGCTGTGTATCAACTTTAACTGTATAACCACGTTGTGCCATCTTCTGGCATAGGATCATATCTTCACCTAAGTGATCATTGCTTTTAGGCGTCCATCCAAATTCAAACCATGGTTGAGGAATTTCTGTTAAAATTTTAGTCTTCATTAACATACATCCCATACCTATGCCTTCTACAGGAACTAAATCATCGTATGGTTTAAATGGAAGAGGATTCTGCCAATCGCCGATTGTTTCGTAAGCAACACCTTTAGCTGGTAATTGTCTGCGAATATAGTTTGCAGCAACAATATCTTCGTTATGTGCCAGTAGTCGAAGTGCGGTAGCGGAAGGGAACACCATATCGCTGTCTAGCCATAACATGTATTCGGCGCCAACGTTCTGGGCTTCTATAGCTAGGCGTTCTCTTTGTGTTAGTAAAATAGTACTTGCGTCATAAACAACATGGGTATCTAAGTTATTCATTGTATTAAGTTTAACAAGTTCAACTAAGCACTTGCTAAATGCACTATGTAGCATGTCTCGACAAGGAACTAATACTGCCAGTTTACCCTTTTTAAGACTCCATTTACTGGAGGCAAATACACTTTTTGTCATGCGCCTGCCACATCGTTGCTCAGTGTTTCACCTTGAATTACAAGTTCTTGTATAGCACTGATTAAATCTTGTGTGCGTTTAGCTGTAAGAATAAAATCAGTAGGACTTAATTTACAGGTGATAGTCATTGTGTCAAAACCAACACGCCCGTTAGTTAGAACTTCGAGGGCACTTTGACGAGCAAGTGCTTCAATAAAGTTTTGTTGAACAACTTCATCATCGTTTGACAATAAGTTAACACACTCTTCTTCGTCTAAATCATTAGATAGGTCAACAAGTATTTCTAACTCTTGTGTTTCTAGGTCAGTAAGTTTTTCTAAGGATTCTAGTTCTTGGATTCGTGTTAAAAAATCAAACAACGTTTTTGGATTTGATGCTCGATCACTCCATTTAATGTTGTCTAGTTCCCACCTCGATAACCCTAGTTGTGCTTTTGATAAAATGCCGTCTATGTCTAATTTTTTCATTGTTAATATGTATAAGTGGTTGTTCTACCACCGAACGTTGACGAGAGACTAATTTGAGTACCGGCTGCACTAACACCATAGTTTGCACCAAGTGTTGCACTTAGCCTAATGTTTGACCCTCCGGCTGGGGCATTGCCTGCCGCGCCCGGAGCATTGTTATTATACGCCTGGTTGACTCTTCCAAATGTTATTGCACTTCCGGTTGCTGGTATTAATCCCACGGTCTTGTCCCCTGTGGCGTGTTATTTATTGACCAGATTGTCAATGGTCTCGGAAAGTTGAGCAATTTGTTTTTGCTGTTCTTTTATGGCTTCTACTAACAATGGTACTAATTTCTCGTATTGAATAGTCTTGTAATCCTCTCCAGATTTACTGTTTCCATTTTCATCTTGATCAAACGGTGCTGGTCTAACTGCTTCTGGTAGAACTGCATCTACTTCATCGGCAAATAGTCCAACGATTGTTTTATCGGATGTGTATCCAAAACTTCTTGCTAAATCGTTCGGTGTATATAAAATACCATTTAATGATAACACCTTTTGTACAGCATTGTCAATGATTTTGACATTTTCTTTTAATCTTCTGTCCGAATAATATGCTGTAATTTCATTAGTAGCACGAATCTCACCAGTTGTACCGCTTGGCGCTGTACCAACTCCTAATGATCCGTTAATTCTTTCGTTACCGTTAACATAACTGTTACCAGTATTGTAGATACCCCAGCTATTTGTAAATGTTACATTTGTACTTGCAACAGGAGCCTGAACATATAAGTTAATAGCATCAGTGACTGTAATTGCGTTAGTAGACGCAAAGCTAGGACTGTGAAAACTTGCACCAACTTTTCCTGATACTGTGCCTGCAATAGCAGTAGTATCAGTTAATGCTGCGGCAGCACTATGGAACACCGGACTGGTTGTTGTCCATGCAGTAGAACTAATATTACCTGTTCTAGTAAATGCTGTGGCATTAATAGTTCCCACAACTCCTAATGTACTGATAGAATTAGTCCATGTAAAGTTGCCCGAGAATGTTGTTGCACCTGCGGCACTTTGATAAGGAATTTGATTAACTAGGCCGCCAGCAATATTTGTAGCGGTAGTTGAACTGCCAGCACTTAGTCCAGATGCCAATGACCACTGAGGAGCACTTGCACCCGCAGTTAACACGTATCCGCTTGTACCTAATGCTAGTTTAGTTAGTGCTGTACCTGAAGCATAATAAGCAATGTCACCAGCAGTCCAAGATGATAATCCTGTACCACCGTTGTTAGTTGCAACTACACCTGTAACATTTGCAGAACTACCTGAAATATTATTTGTACTTAATGCCGTTGCAATTTGCGCACCAGTTGCCGCAGTAAATGCACTTGTACCATTACCGTAGGCAACACCAGTTAGTGTATTAACACCTGTACCACCGTTGGCTGCACCTAATGTTTGTGTCCACTGAGGTGCCGTTGCACCTGTATTTACTGTTAAGAAATATCCTGCTGTACCAATTGCTAAGAAAGTAGTTGTGGCAGCGCCTGATTGATAAGGTAAGCTGCCTGCACTACCGCCCGCTATGTTGCCGGCAGTACCAGATGCATTTCCTGTTAGTGCTCCAACAAATGTAGTAGCTGTTACTGATCCAGTAATTGTTGCACCTGCACTACCTGTGATTAGGCCACCTACATATAATTTGTCACCTATGCCAACGCCGCCATTGACAACTAATGCTCCAGTTGATGTAGAACTTGCAGCAATACCTGCAATAATTTTTACTGTACCGGTTGAATCAACTGTAACACGATCAATAGCATTAGTAGTTAATTTTAAAGAGTTTGTAGCAGGAAATATTGAGAATGATTCAGACCCTGCGTTATTAGTTAATGCTGCTTGATTAGCATCGGAGTACAAAACACCAATTTGGCCTGTACTAGCACCTCGGAATTTTAATATAGAATTTGCACTACTGATAATATGCAACGGTGCAGTTGGAGTATCGACACCAATACCGTGATATCCAGAGCTAGGAATAAATGTTAGTCCACTAGTAGCTGCTGTTTTGATTCCTGTGTTACCTGTACTTGTTGATACAAATGTAACATACATTGGAGTAATTGTAGCAATATCATTTGTAATAGTGACATTAGTTGCTGTACCTGCACTTAGTCCACTAATTGCAGTCCATTGAGGTGCTGTTGCGCCTGCGGTTAATACAAATCCGCTTGTACCCAAAGCCAACATTGTTGTTGTATCTGCGGCTGTTTGATATGGCAAACTGCCAGCTACTCCGCCTACTACATTTGTTGCTTTGGAAGCTGTTCCTGTTAAACTAGCAGTAATTGTGCCTGCTGAGAAATTGCCGCCGGCATCTCTAAATACCAAAGTACTAACTGTATTTGAGCTTGTACCGTTTGATGTAACAGTAAATGTCTGTGTCTCACCAGTTGTTGATCCACTTAGACCATAACCTGATGTAGCACCAGTTGAAACATAATCACCAGTTGTATCTGTTCCTAATACTACACTGTTAGGTTGAATGGTTAAATTAACGCTGGTTACATCAGCACTACCATCAATACTAAATGTACCAGTTGTATCACCGGTAAATGTCACTGTTCTAGCAGTAGACCATTTTGTTGCTACTGTTGCTGTTCCTACAGATAAGGTAGACTGTGCTACATAACTAGGAGCAGAAGAGCCGTTACTGCTTAAAATAGATCCTACAGTTGATGTAGTTACAAAACCAGTTGTACCTGGAGCACTTTGATAAACTAATTGCCCTGCTAGGCCATTGGCTATATTAGTAGCAGTGGTAACACTTCCACTTCCGGAGACTGTTCCGTATATTATTCCGCCAACATATAAATTTCCACCAACACCTGCACCACCTATTACCTGTAACGCACCGGTAATAGTCGACGATGCCGCATTGGTTCCGCTGACAAAAAGTTGGGTATCAACGGTTCCGGTACCGTATATTCTTGTTCCAGTTAATAGTTTTGCCATAGTACTCTATTTATTCATTATTTTTAAGTTGGTTTATCCACTTCATTAAACCCATTTGATACTAACAATGTTCCTGTATTAGTTTCACGTTTTGATATGGCGCCATTGTTAATAGATACTTCATCAAACTGTGCGGCATAATACGTTGTAGTTGTTAATCTAATAGTAGAGGTTGTTACTTCGTCAAATTCTCCACTGATAAACAGTGTACCTGTTGATGTTAGTCTAGATGCAACAGTTGCCATTATCCAAACACCGTATCTAAACTATTTGTAGCAGCGTTATAGAATTGATAAACTGCACTTGTTCCTGTCGAAGTTCCAAATCCAACTCTGTTACCAACATAGACACTGTCTTTAACACCAACGCCACCTGTTACAGTTAATGCACCAGTATTTGTTGATGTACTTGCGGTTGTATTTGTAATACCAATTGAATTATTAGTAGTTGCACCTCTAGTAGTAACAGTTTGTAATGTGCTAGTATTCGATACTGTTACAGCACCTGTACTTGTATTGACCGCAGTATCAGTGCCTGCAAATATTGTTGTCTGCGTTGCCTGTGTAACAAATTGATTAACTGTAGCAGTTGTTATAATCTGTGCGCCAGCAACATATGATGTGTTAAGAACATATAATGCACCGCCTATACCAACTCCACCAGTTACCTGTAATGCACCACTGTTAGTTGATATTGCTGCGGTTGCATTTGTAATACTAATTGCGGCATTGGTAGTTGCACCACGACCAGTTACAGTCTGTAATGTACTTGTATTCCAAATTGTAATAACACCAGTGCTTGTATTAACAGCAGTATCAGTGCCAGCAAATACAGTTGTCTGGCTGGCATATTGATTAACTGTGGCAGTTGTTATAATCTGTGCGCCGGAAACATAACTTGTCTGGCCAATATATACTGCGCCACCTATACCAACTCCGCCAGCGACTTGTAGGACACCAGTTATAGTTGAACTAGATGCAGTAGTATCTACTAGGATAATACTACCAAGACGGAATGTTCCGTTTGTACCAGTTATGTTAATATCGTTATCAGGGCCTGCGTGAGATAACCATTCTAGATAACCTGTGGCATTATCGCGGCCTAAGAAAGAGTTGCGATCTGCAGTATCATAGTAATGGAAACGGAAACCAATATCTTTTCCGTCATTACCAAACCATTCTGGGCTGTAGTGTAGTTCAGTTATGTTATCAGTATAAACGGTGTTAGTTGATAATATGTAAGTAGTAGTACCGCTGAATATAACATTATTTTGGAATACGGCAGGCCCATTTACAAACAATGATGAGCCAATTCCAACACCGCCTGCTACATACAATGCATTATTTTGTACCGTAGAAGTGCTGGCTACGGTGCTTAAAATAGTTGCACTACTGCCAACATTCAATGTCTTACCAATTCCAACACCACCTACAACAGTAACAGCTCCTGTAATAGTTGAGCTACTATCTGTAGAGTTAGTAAAGATAAATGTGCTAGTGGTTGTAGTTGTCAATCCTTGAGCACCTGTTGCACCTGTTGCACCTGTTGCACCCCTAGGGCCTTGTCCACCTTGTACGCTGTTTTCTAAGGCTGCATAATCAATCCATGTTCTGTGTGCTGTGTTGCCTGAAGATACATGATATATTCTAGCAGTAACTTTACCACCTGACAAGTATGGGGCAGAATCAATAACACTTAGAATAAATTGGAACCAGTTTGTTGATCCTGAATAGGTAGTAAGTGTATCCCATGTTAGTGTCGCATAGTTGTACAAATCAATTTCTACAGTATGACCTGATGATGCTGTATAGTTGATGTTTAATACTAATCTTGTAAAATCAGTAACATTAGAGAAGCCAATGTAGACTACGTATGCTGGAGCACCTGTGGCATCATTGATGCTATAGAATCCAGTATTAGTTCCAGTATTGTAATCATTAATTGTACTAACATCATTTACGGTGCCAAAATTGTAAGTACCGTAGCTAGTGCTTGTTCCTGCTATTGTAGACAATCCTGTTTGTGATGTAGGATCGTTGGTAATATAAGTTGCAGTAAATGTAACTGTTTCTAAATCGCCTGCTGTGAGAATCTTTGATCCGTTAACATAGCTGGTATTTGCTACATTGATTGATCCACCTATGCCTAAATAGTTTGCAAAATAGCTATCACCAGTAACACCTAAACCTCCACTACTAATTTTTAATGTTTGGCTAGTAACTGTGCCGCTGCTTGCAACACCGCCACTCAGTGTACTAGTTGTAGACCAAATAGGTGCATTGTTAACATAAGTTAACACGCTGTTTGTAGAACCACCTGCTAGCAATGCTGTTGTGTCTGTAGCAGATTGGTACACTAAACTGCCAGTGCTGCCACCTAATACATTTGTTGCATAGGTAGCAGTACTAGCAGTTAATGCCAATGTGGCAGTTGTTGCTAACAATGCTGCGGCTGCTGTGTCAGCGTATCCTACACGGATACTTGTTGTGTTTGTATATTGCGGACCGCTTGTTCCATTACTTGTTAAGATTTGACCTGCTGTGCCGGGCCCTGCAAATCCAGTAGAGCTTGTAGTTACTTGATACACTACCTGGCCAGCGGTACCACCTTTAACATTATCAGCAAATGATGTGTTTCCAGAACTTAAATTACCTAAAGATGTCCACTCTGGGGTTAACCCATTAGATGTTAAAATATAAGTTGATGTTCCTATTCCTAAGAATGTAGTAACACCGGATGTTGTTTGATACGGGACACTTCCGCCTAATCCACCGGCAATATTAGTTGCTGTATTTGCTAACAATGCTAGAGTAGCCGTATTTGCTAACAATGCTATTGTAGCAGTATTTGCTAGTAATGCTAAAGTTGCTGTCTCAGCAGTTAGTGCATAAGTTGCTGTATTTGCTAACAATGCTATTGTAGCAGTATTTGCTAACAATGCAAAAGTGGCAGTATTTGCTAACAATGCAAAAGTGGCAGTGTCTGCTAATAATGCATGAGTAGCTGTTTCAGCAGTTAGTGCATAAGTTGCTGTATTTGCTAGCAATGCAAAAGTAGATGTTCCGCCATTCAACGCATAAGTTGCTGTTGTTGCTAACAATGCAAAAGTGGCAGTGTCTGCTAATAATGCATGAGTAGCTGTTTCAGCAGTTAGTGCATAAGTTGCTGTATTTGCTAGCAATGCAAAAGTGGCAGTGTCTGCTAATAATGCATGAGTAGCTGTTTCAGCAGTTAGTGCATAAGTTGCCGTTGTTGCTAAAGATGAATAAGTGGCCGTATTTGCCAGCAATGCAAAAGTAGCCGTATTTGCTAGTAATGCTAAAGTTGCTGTTCCGGCAGTTTGTGCGTATACAGCATCAGTAACAAATTCTGCATAAGTTGCAGTAAATGCATATGTCGACGATGTGGCAAAACCGGCAGTCGTTGCAGTAAATGCATATGTTGACGATGTAGCAAAACCAGCAGTCGTTGCATAAGTCGCTGTATTTGCTAACAATGCTAATGTAGCTGTGTTTGCAAGTAGTGCTAATGTGGCTGTATCTGCAAGCAATGCACGAGTTGCCGTGTTTGCTGATAACGCATAAGTTGCTGTGTTTGCTAACAATGCCAATGTAGCAGTGTCGGCTAACAATGCACGAGTTGCTGTATTTGCAAATAATGCTGTAGTGGCTGTATCTGCAAGCAATGCACGAGTTGCTGTGGTAGCCAATAATGCTGTGGTAGCGGTATTTGCTAGTAATGCGTAAGTTGCTGTATCTGCAAGTAAAGCACGAGTTGCTGTATTTGCAAATAATGCTGTAGTGGCAGTAGTTGCATATCCTACAGTTAATGTACTAGCAGTAGTCCATTGAGGAACAGATGAAGTAGCGTTAAATGTTAATACACTGCCATTTGCGCCATTTGCTAAGAATGTTGTTCGTCCGACAGAAGTTTGATATACTATATTTCCTGCTAGACCGGCGGCTAAATGACTTGCAGTAGATGAAAACTCTACAGACCCTTGAGTTGCATATCCCCATTCTGCTGTATTAGACCCCAAGTTCCATAATAACACCTGGCCTTGAGAACTACCAGGAGTAATGAAAGTTGTAACGCCATTATTTGTTTGGATTGGAATTGATCCATTTTGTCCGCCAGTTAAATTCTGCGAACGAGAAATTGTACCAATTAATATCTGTGTTAGAGTATTGTAAAATATATTTGATTGGCTGGCCAGTCTGCTATCGGAAGTTTGATAAACTAATCCATTGTTAGTAACTGTACTGTAGAAAGATACATTGGTTGCGGTAACTGTGCCGCCTACTCTCAAATCTTTGCCAATACCAACGCCGCCAACAACAGTTAGTGCGCCTGTGTTTGTAGTCCCGTTGTTTGAGGTAGTATTTGCTACCTGAATTGCACCAGTCTTAAATTCTCCATAGACTGTATTAGAAATTACACCATCAAATTCAGTTGAATCACTAAAAAATTCTAACTTCTTAGAATTGTTAGATAATAGTAGCAATGCATTTTTGTCACTGCTATTGTAATAATTAAATCTAAAACCAATATCTTTGCCGTCATCGGCAATCCAGGTACCGTCAATACCAGTTAGTGGCACATGTAAATCTATTAAATTATCTGTATAGATTGTATTTGTACTGTAAACGTAGGTTGTTGCACCTTGAAAATACACATCATTCTTAAAGACTGCTGTTCCACTAACTGCCAGGCCACCGTATATTCCAACACCGCCTTCTACATATAACGCATTAGATTGTAATGTTCCAGTATTTGATGCGGTGCTTAAAATAATAGCATTTCTAGCTACGCGAATGCCGCCTGCTATTTTGACTGCACCTGAACCTGCATAAGATGCAAGTGTGCCATCATCAAATGTTGATTGTCCTTGTACAGACAGTGTAGATAATAAACTAGCAGCACCAGTTAGTAATGAATTAACACCAACAGTTAAATTGTTGCCTACATATAAATTCTTAGCAACACCTATTCCGCCATTGACAACCAATGCTCCGGTGTTAGTTGATGTAGAATTAGTAGTATCTGTAAATTGTGCAGATGCTGTAACTAACTTAACTGAGCTTATTGTACTAGAAAATAATACAGTAGTACCAGTTGATGATAATACAACATTACCAATGTATAAAGAACTACCGCTTAAATATAAATCGCTAAATGGGTTAGATGCTGAGCCAAGACTTAGACCGGATGTTATAGGAACTAACGGTCCACCTAAATTTGTTTGTCCAGTTACAGTTAGAGAGTTTTGTAGAAGCGTATTTCCAAAAATAGTTGCAGTTGTTCCTACAATTAAATTCTTAGCAATAGCAACTCCGCCTGCAACTTGTAAGGCGTCTGTTTGATTTGTAGCACTGGTAACGGCACTATCGCCCTCGATAATTACACCGTTCTTGACTACAAAATCTCTATTAATCGCCACCATTTAATTCTCTCCAGTTATACAGACATAGCTGTTCTTAGTACTTTAACAGTTTTAGGAGTAGCATCACTGGCAATAAATTTCAGCGAAACTACAAAATCTCCTCCAGTATTTTGAAAATCTGCATCAAAATCTCCTAGATCTCCATCTGGGAATATGTTAGCATATTCTGTAATACTTACGGTTCCTGCGTTAGTTACTAATAACAAAAGTTCAGTTACCTGACAACGAGAGTTTATAATATCTCCTTCATCAATTTGTATCATATATTTTGCTGATCTAAATTGTTTGAATGAGAATGTATCGATAACTGTCGGTGCTGTACTATTTACCATGACTGAAGATGAATCAAAAATGGCATCTGAAATTTTAACACTTTCGGCGTTTACTCGGCCTCCTACTCCAACACCACCTGTAACTACTAATGCACCAGTTGTGGTGCTAGTAGAAGAAGAAGTATTTGTAATGCGGAGTGTTCCAGTAATAGTACCACCGTTATAGTTAGTCACTGGGGTAGCCCAAACAACTCCTGTAGCAGTAGTTGTTAGAACTTGTCCTGTTGTGCCGGTAGACCCTGCTGCATATAAGTATCCACCTAATGCTAAATTGCCGCCTAGGCCTAGGCCGCCTTTGACTACAACTGCACCTGTTACGGTAGAAATAGAGTTTGTTGTATTAAAGAATGAAACTCGATTTGTTGTAGTAGATCCACGGCCTGTTACAGATTGTAAAGTAGATGTATTGGAAATAATTACTGCACCTGAACCCGGTTCAATGAATGCACTAATATCAGGGCCTTCAACAATGCCATCTGCAAAAGTTGCTGTTGTTAAGACATAATGGCCTTTAGCATATAAGTCGCCACCTAACCATAAGTCGCCACCAATACCAACACCACCAAACACTACTAGAGATCCAGTAATAGTTGAAGTAGCATTTGTAGCTGATGAAATAATAACGCTGGTCGCTGTCAACGTACCAAACGTTGTACTCGGGTTTGGTGCTTTAATCCAAGCGTATCCTGTCCACTGATATATAATACCACCTACAGTATATCGATCGCCCGGATTAGGATTTGTGGGGAAATTTAATGAAGTTGCCATAGTTGTAATCTTTTAATTATATACCTGTAAGTTGTAGCCAAATTCTATTGGTACCATCTTTTATCCACTGTAGCACTACGCCATTTACAGTATCAACCCAGGTATCACCTATTCTAGGATTTGCAGGAGGTGTATCACTTACGGTCACACGAGGTGAATATAGTAAATTTCCTTCATCTGGATTTCCACTTGCACTATAAATATTTCCTGGAACATTTAATAAGTTTGTACCGGATGAATAATAAGAACTTGTAGATGTCGCAGATGTGACATAGTTTAATTTTGCGTTACTGTATTCTGGAGAATAAGAACCTATTATGTCTGTTAATCCTAGATAATATACATGACTTGCAGTGGTCTGATTGACAAAAATAGCGTTACTAGCAGTAGATGCTCCACCACCTAAAGCCAATCCGCCAATATCTCCCCAATATGGAACATCTCCGTTTGATAATAAAACAGTATTTGTGCTGCCTATTGGTAAAAGTAAAGTAGTACTAGTTCCTGTTTGGTACGGAACACTACCCCTTGCACCACCTCTAATATTTGTTGCAGTATTAATTGCGCCATTGATGTTTCCTAATACTGTTAAGTCTTGCCCAACGAATACATCTTTTCCAAATGCTGCTCCGCCGGCAACTACTACTGCGCCTGTTGTAGTACTTGTAGAAGTTACTGTTGACTCAACACATATATTATCTTCTACATGAACTCCACCTATAACCCATAATGCCGCAGTGCTGGTTCCGCACGGTGTTCCTAATCCAACTTCAACATCAGCCATTAATTCTAAATTACCTAGACCGTTGTAATAAAATACGCTGCCAATATTAACTTGATTGTCTACGCCATCTACAATGTTATCACCACCTATAGCAATAATTCCACTGGCATTTGTAATATTTTGACCAACTTCGTGACCAATAAAGAAATTGTAAGAACCAGTTGTTAAATTTGCAGCAACACCGTCACCGAATAAAAAGTTTTGTTTGCCGTCGATGAGTTTTGAACCTGCATTAGTACCAATAGCAATGTTATTGTCTCTTTCTAATAATCTAGAAACAGTACCGCTAGAAATATAAGTTGAAAAACCGGTCCCGTCAACTGGAATACTAACGTTAATATTTGAATATAATTCTATTTGAAATGTAGATATAGGTTTTGCATAGCATCTAAGTTGATTAATCTCAGTCATGCCTGTTACACCAGTTATGATAATATGTGTACCAGTTGTGACACCGTGATCTACTGCTTCTATAATAATAGGATTAGTCTTTGAAATTGCTGCAATTAGTGCAATAGGAACATACTGAATAGATCCAGTTGCCTTAAGAGCACTGTCACCTATTGCAATAGTGTTTCTAATTTCAGTACCAGAATTTAATGCAAAACGCCCTAGTGCAATACTCTTATAAGAAGTTGATAAACCTAATAAAGAATCATTACCGATTGCAATGCTTGCTTGTCCTTCACTGTAGGTATTAACTTGAGGAACTGCTGTACCACGAACAACAATATTGTTAACGCCTTCGTAACCTTGTCCAATAGTTAAACCATTAACAACAATGTCATCATAAATGTTCATTGCGCCGCCAACACCTACACCCCCTTTAACTACAAGAGCGCCAGTCGTTGTGCTTGTGGATGCAGTACTACTAGTAACATAAACAAAACCAGTTCCAGTTCCTGCAAGTCTAATCATGCCGTCTGGAAGATTACTATAAACAGTTCCAGAATTTATTTCTAAATTACCTAAACTAGAACGATACGATGTTCTTAACAGCGCATCAGTAACAACAGTATAACCTGTGCTAGTTGTAGGTGATTCTGGCAGCTGTGGTTGTGCAGTTGCTAGAGTAATAAACTCATTGCTACCTCCAGCACGTAATGTTGATCCACTTAATAGTTTAGACATTGTTTCTCTCTGTATTATTCGTTAGCAGTTTCTAAAATACTTAGTGTTAACTGTAATGTACTCGTAGTTGAACTATAAGCTCGTATACTATCAAAACTTTCAATAATTAACTTTCCTGTTAGTATACTTGCGGCATCACTGGCCGGTACTGCAAAATTTCTAACTAGGTAAGAAGTACCAGTTGATTGCCCTCCATTACCTTGAGCATCAGCTAACACAGGCCGATTTCTTGAATGAACAAAAGTCACTATTTGAGTTTGTGTGCTTATGTTAGCTACTTGTGCCATTAGCACAATTGAAGTTACACCAACTGGAGCAACATATACATTAGTACTGGGACTATTACCGAGTAATGCAGTTTTAGTTTTGAATGTGTTTAATGGAATTAATGCCATAATCTTTCCTTTATAGGTTTCCGCCTTCGATGGCTAAGATGAACGGTGTCATGTTAGCAAATAACGATTTAGTAAATGTTCTACCACTTAGAACACCTGTTGCTTGACTGATAACTAGGCCCGGACCAATACGGAAATCACCGTTCTGATCAGTGCTTGTAAAGAATACTTTACCACTGCCTAATTGAACAGTCTCTTTTCCTTGTACGGGATCAGCAATACCAAACTGTGGTAATGCTCCGTAATTGGTACCTGCTCCAACATACTCAAATACATAACCCGACGCACTAATATAACTGCGTTGATAAAAATTAATTTCTGAACCATCTGGAAACAAATCATTACGTCTTACATTTTCACCCAATGAAACAATGTGATGTGTACCACTACGAGACCAATAACTTAACCCAGTCATAACAGAATTGTATCTTCCACCTGTTTCAATATCATATATTAAACGTTGTAGAATAATCTTAACATCTCGTTTACATTTATTTTCATCATATACAAATCCAGGATTTGTAGATTTAACATAACAATTTATTTCATCGATGATAAAATCAGTGTTATGTTCAAGTAAAGCAATTGCAGAACCACCTCCCTGAACATCAGGCCCTGTTCTAGTTCTTATCTTCTCAGGAATAATTGCTTCAGCTTGGGTAACAGTTGCAGTACTTACAATACTGATAATTTCACCAAATCTTAAATTAATAAATGTTTGTGCGGCAGCACCACCGGTTACTAAATTATCAATAAGTTGATGTGTAGTCACTCCTGTACTTGTTGTCACAACAGTGTTAGAAATAATCTGATTAACAACAGTGTTCATTCTTGTCAATGCGGTTACGTGTTGCGCTACTTGATCAGTTCCGCCTGTAGCGGCAGCAGACAATAAATTAACACCGTTTGTTTTTGGATTTTCTGCAACTTCACTGCTTAAAACTGTATAATAAGCATTTCCACAGAAATATAAGTTAAAGAAATTATCATTTCCTACTTCGCCACCACCGCTGGTTAATGCATAATTTAATGTAACGCTTCTATACCCTAAATCACTAACAATTGTACCTGTGGCGGCATATAGCAATCCGTTAGTACCAGTTTGACTTCCGTATTGATCTCTAACATACAATGCATTACCAATTGCAATACCATCGGTATTAATATTAGAAATTGTAATAGAGCCGGTGGTTAAACTTGATAAACTTGGTACAGCATTTAAGAATCCAGGGAATGCTTGTTCATTAAGGTGGCCTGTCGGAGGCAATACCTCCATGACTAAAGAAATATGCGGTCTGTCATTTAGATCAGGAATGAATGCTTCTACTCTTGCATTGTTTGGCCAGTAACCATTTGGATAGTATTGGTCTAAATCTGTGCCTTTAGGGTATGCTTTGTATGCGGGGTTATATATAGTTCCGGTAAATTTACGGGTTCCGTAACCTTTAGCTACTAAGCATAGATCACCGAAGTTAGCGTTACTATTAACAATAGAAGCGATACCACCATTGTCAACTTGAACACCTACACTTGAGAAAATTGTAAACACCGAAACTAACTGTGCATATCCATCATTGGTAATTCTAACACCGCGTCCGCCTTGTGTCAATTGTGTAAACGCATCATAAACAAAAGAGTTAATAGGACTGCGTGTACTAATAACAGCACCGTCAACTAAACTTCCACCCATACCACCTATTGGATCAACTCTTCGTTGCGCCCATTGGTCTGGAACATCTTTATCTTGTTTAGGGAACACTAATGTGTCACCAAAATACAATGTTGAATTTGTTCCAAATCCTATAGTTGCGGTATTCAGCCCGATCAAATAAGTGCCAGTTGATATGTTAGTTACAGATGTAACTTTTGGAGATAGCTTAACGTCAAGACCATTAATTCCAGTTAACGCATATAATCCGCCACCTTGATATACCGGTGGAGCATATTCTTTACCGCGTGTAATAATATCAGAAATAATATGGAAGTTACGAGCAACAGCTTGTTGTGGCATATAATCTCCACCATACTGGAAGAATGTATTAATTACCTGCGTTGACTGTGTTCCTGTTTGTGGAGTAATTGGAGTGTTTGCAATAATCTGTAAGGCAATATCTTTAATATAAGTAATTGCCATTGTAGTAGTTGTCTCTTGTCCTGCTACATAGTTATATCCTTGATTCCAATACGCAACGCCTGCTTCAACAGATTTACTATTTCCACCTAATAAAATATCCTGGCTTACTGCATCAATTAACAGGCCGGTATCTCGATAACATAGTTCCTCGTCGTATTTGAAAGAATTAGGATTATACTTATTATCAATGTATGCAACTACTTCAGCTTGTAAGAATGATTTATTTGCTATTAAATTATTAAAAGCTGTTAATACAGTTGTGCTTGATGAAGCAGTTAGCCCAATTGGACTATACAAATATCCAACTGGGCCATTAGATATAATATTAGTAACTGTGGATATTGCTTTAGAAATTAAAGTCGATTCACTTGCTGTTGCAGTAGTGGCTCCAAATACTTGGTCAATCTTAGTTTGCAACGGAGTAACCGCAATGTTTTGTATTACATTTCCTGCTATTGTTGCTAGATATTGAAATGCATCTGTAGTTTCAGCCTCTTCATTTTCAATTGTAATCTGTGTAGTGTTTGCAGCATAGTATGCAAGGCCAGATTGTACAGCTTGTCTGTTTCCTCCATGCAATAAATCAAACGATACAGAGTCAATCATATAACCAATATCACGTTTACATTTAACAGGATCATAATGTCCAACAAATGTAGGATACGTTTGATCAATGTAGGCTACTACTTCATTTTTCATATACGTTTTATTAGCCTGTAATAGATCTACAGCATTTTCTACACTGAATAAATTTGATTTATTTCCGTTAGTAATAATCTTATCGGACCATCCTAGACTATTGCCACCTAATATATCAAGAATAATATTAAATTCATTGGCAATGATTAAGGCTTCATCTGCGGTTGCTGCTTCTAGGCTTGTATTTTGTAGCGGAGCTCCGGACTGATATCTATCAACTAAATCTTCAGTCGGCGTAATATTTTGAATAATTTTTATTGCTAGGTCTCTTAGATATGTAACCGCAGCAGTAGTAGTTGTAAGTTCGTTAGCAATATCTCCCACATACCCATCTTGATTCCAATATTGAATACCTGCAAATGTACTTTGACTAAAAGTTGATGTAGAGTATACTATATCAAATGCAATAGAGTCAATGATTAAACCTACATCTCTTTTACATTTTATTTTATTGTAAGGAAGAGCTTTGGGTGGAAAACATAAACTATTATTAATATAGTTTAATGTATTTTCTTGCATAAATGCTCTGTTTGCCTGCATTAAAATTTCTGCACTAACAAATGCTGCATCTGGTCCTGTACTATTATAGATTGCTGGCGCCACATCTGGGCCGTTGTTAATAATGTTGGTAACAATTCCAAAACAATTTGTTATAGAAGCGGATGCAATACTACCGCCAAGTAAGACTGTGTTTCTTACTTGTGGATTTAAACTTGCTACAGTAAATGTACAAGTGGTATTTGTAATAACTTCTAAGCATCGATCTCTTAGATAATTAATAGCCGCAACAGTCTGAGTTTCTTGGCCAGCAATAGCACTAATAACACCGTTGTAATATGCTAGACCGCTCTGAACAGATTTTTCGTTACCACCAAATGCAACATCATAAGCACAGTTCTCAATAAGAATAGCAACGTCACGCTTACATTTTTCTTGATTGTAATCAAAAGTAGGAAACTGAGCATTAATTCTAGAAATAACTTGTTCTTGTAAGAATGATTTATTTGCCAGCATTAATGTTCTTGCATTAAAAAATCCAGGATTTTGTTGTCCTACATCAACACTCATTCCTTGTACAATTGTTCCTGAGCTAACTGAAAGAATAATGCTAGTTGTATTTGCAATCCATGTGCCTGTACCAACTGCATCGGGAATCTGAACAGTTTGATTAGGTGTAAACAATGTACCGTCACGAAGCCACGGACCGGAAAGATTAGTACAGTTCTGAATGTATGGTGAGTGGAACAAGTCAATTCTATCATCACCCTCTTGTGGAGGAAACGCTGTACAGAAAGCACCGCGATTAAATCTATCTTGGTAAGGACCTTCTAGTAACCCACTTCGACCATTTAAGAACTGCATGAATGCTAGATAGCAACCAGATTCAACATGGAACAAGTCTTGAGTTTTATTAATAGGTTCAACGCCTGTTGTACGAATGTCTGATCCCATAACACTAGTATATGGCTTTAATCTAATCGGGTTATCTTCTAAATAATGTCCTGGACTAACTTGAATTTGTGTACCGGGTTGATAATAAGGACTGTTAACAGCACCTGTAATTGTACGACATGCACGACTTGCATCTAATGCACGACCATCGTTAGTGTCGTCTCCGTCCATGGTAACATATAGAACATTAGTAACTACCGGAGCAGTACCAATTGGTTTTGTACCTCGTACACGGATATCGCCGATAACATCAGTTAGGCCGCCTTCCGGTGCTAGTGTTAAGTTACTGGCTGTTGTTGAAATAAATGGAGAATAAATCTTTTCTAAATATGCTTCAGCCCATTGTGTTGATGTATTGCCAATCTTAGAATGACTGTTTAATGTAGGAAGAATGTTTTCTGTTACATTTAAATTTTTACCTAAATAAACATCCCCTAAAATTCCAACTCCACCTGTGGCAGTAAATGCACCAGTGGTAGGGGATGTTGACGATGCTGTAGATGATACAAATATTTTGTCAGTTTTTAATTTTCCGGTAGCAGGATTGTATGTTAGACCAAACCCAACACCCGCGCCTGCTTCACTAGAATTGTCACCGCGCAGTTCCTGTGCTCTAATAGTACCAATTTCGTCAACAAACGTAAGGAAAAAAGATGAGTCAATATTAGTAGCTGTTACAATTACTTTGGTAGATGTAAAAGCCGCATCAATAATTCCGTGAATAATACCGCCTACCCACAAGTCTTTTCCAATGCCAACACCGCCGTCGACAACTAAGGCGCCAGTTTGTGTGTTAAATGCTTGATTTTGTCCTGTGAATCTGGTATTTGGTGTCTGAATAGTTAAAATACCGTTAGGACTACTACTAATAATACTAGTGTTAGTAGAACTAATAATGACACTACCGTCAGGCGCGGAAATAGTATACGATGCACCAGGTGTCGGATTTGTTGATATTGTGCCTGATACTCTTATTGTAGCCATTTTATATTCCTTTAGAGTATTTATTAGTTTAATGAATTCGTAATTCCACAGCATCTATAAATGCTGGATCTTTGTGCGGCCAATGTAGATGTGCCTGTAATCTAATTACAACTCCAAAATTATTATCTAATGTTTCTATTGATAAATTTTCCATTGCCCATACATCTGTTTTGTTGCCGTACAATTTAGTAGGTGCTAGATCTAATGTTGCACGATTTTCACTTACTTGGTCATTAATAACTAAACTGATTGTTTCATCAGTAACTCGTCCTCGTCTTTTAACCGACAACCTTAATTCAACTCCTGAAATAGTTTCAGGTAAGTTTTGAAAATTAAAGCCAGTTGCTTTTAAGTAATAAGTCTTTGTTCGTAAATCATGTTTAGGACTTCTTGCGATATGTTCTAAACATCCATTGGTCGATTTTAAAGAATTATCCCACTGTACATGCACTGATTCAGCACCTTCTTCGGCATATTGAGTCAATGTGGTTGGATTAGTCCATGGAGTGGTCATACCTATATTTACCTAAATAGATTTTATACATATTAAATGAAAAAAGAACCCAAGGTTCTTTTTTCATTCTTCCTGTTAGGACCTAAGTCCCTATTCTTAATTATTGGTTATCAATAGTTACTGTAGTATTGGCTACAGCACTACCAAAAGTCCATCCAGCAGTTGCACCAGATGCAAATTGTGAACCAATAGTTGTTGTGCCGCCATGTACGTTGGCAGCAGGAACTAATACAACTTTGCGAGATGTTAGTTTAGCAACAAAATATGTGTTACCGGCACTGTCAGTGGCTTTGATACTCATCTCGCCTGCACTTTTGGCTTCTGTAGTTACTAGTGTGAAAAAACCAGTACCTTGACTTGTTTGTACTTTATAACGACGCGATCCTTGTTGTTTAACAACGTCGCCTGTAAGAATTTCAGCATCACCTGAACCAAGTTGCGTTTCGCACTTAATGCCGTTAACTCTAGTTGAACTTAATGTTGCAGTTGGTGTTACAGTAGTAGAGCCGCCTGCAAGCGAGCCACGAACTGTTACAGTTGGGGCTGCTGTATAGCCTGAGCCAGCTGATACAACTGAAACACTACCTGTAGTAGTGCTTAATGCAGTAAATGCTAATACTGGTTTTGCTCCGCCAGTAATTTGTGGTGCAGTAATATCTGCGGCTAAAATTGTGAATGGACCGCCTGCGGCCATTCCAGCTAAACCAGTTACTGCGGCAACTGACGCTACACCTTCACCGCCTACACCTACTGCGTTAGTATTAGCAAAAAATTTCTTATTTAAAGGACGTCCCATTTTATTTTCTCCTTGATGAAAAACAGCGTTCTAGGCTGTACGCGGTTGGATTTCCGCATAAAACTTACCCTATGTAAGTTATACCATTTATTTATGCGTTCCAACATTAACTGTAACTATACTTAATCAACAAAAAACCCGCCGAAGCGGGTTAATTGTTTGCTTTTTTAAGACAAGTAACGGATTACTTGAAGCTTACTTTTGCGCTAGTGATAGCAACTTTACCTAAGTAGTCAGCTGCATTACCTAGAGAAGAAGCAGTGTTGCTTAACTCTACATAACCGTAACGTGTTAGGAAGCCAACTACTGGCTCAAATGTTGCTGGGTCTAAAACAACACCAGAAGACATTAGAGGAATGTAAGGGCAATAGAAAGCAGCGGCATCAGCTTCGCTAGAACCTTTGTAACCGATCAATACTTGGTTAGCATCTTGAGCAGTTGCATCAGTCATGTAAGCGTCAACATAGATACGCATTGCGCCGTTTAGTGTACCAACAAACTTAGTGTTTGTAGGTGCTTCGAATGTACCTTCTGTAGTACGAGCAAAAGCAGATGTTGTTGCAGACTGAAGGATCGTTAGAGCCTGGTTAGAAACAACAGCCCAGTTACCTGAACCACGACGTGTACGTTGAGCGATCAAGTTGCTTACGCGATTGATCTGGATGGCTAGAGCGGCATGCTCGTCACCAACGAATGTAGCTGTACCAGAAACTAATGACTGGTCATATGTTTCTTCAACAGAAGCCAAGCTACGTAAAGAAGCTAGGATCTCTTGATCGATTTCAGCTGTGATTTCTTGTGCTAGAGCAGCCATGATTTCTGCTTCGATGTCAATGCCTTGTTGGGCTTGTGCATCTTGAGCAGCTTCAAAAGTCCAACGTGCGCTTAGTTTACGAGACTTAGCTTCGACTGGGCTCTTCAAGATTTGAATGCTCATACGCTTGCCTGGACGACCTTCAAGGGCAGCAGTTGAAGTTGCTCTTGGAGATGTTGTGCTATCACCGTTACCAGAATAACCAGCAGCGATTTTGAATGGGCTTAGTGCCTCTTCACCAGCTTGTACTTGGTCGTCAGCGTCAGCATAACGAACACGTAAAGTGTGGATCTGTGCAACTGGGCCTGTCATTGGCTGAACACCAATGATTTCGTTAGCAATAACTGTAGGCATAACACGACGGATAACTGGTAGAATAACACGGTTAAGTGTAGCTACGTTACCTGCAGATGTTGCACCAGCTGTTGCGCTCTCAGCCAAGTGGCGACGAGTGTTTTCTAGGCAAACTGCCATAGAAGACTTACGGTTACCGGATAGGCCTTCAAGCAGAGCTTCTTTGGTCTCTGACCATCTTTCATTTAATAATTGTGACATTTTAATTGTCTCCTTGAATATAATTATTTAGATAAACCCGCTAACTTGCGGATATCTAAGATGTTATCTAAGCCTACCTCAGGCTTGCTTTCACGATTTCCAGTTACGGCTGAACTTTCTGCTAGCATTGCTTTCTTAGGAGCAGGTTTGCGTGATTGTCCGTCCATTACAGCTGGTAGGTACTTATCGAAAGCTTCATTTAGTTTCTGAGTCTGTACAGACTCAAGAAGTTCTTTCATGATCTCTCTCTTGCTAGCGTCCAATGGACCTAACAACTCGCCCATAACAACTTTACGTTCCATCAAATCTTTCTGAATACGAATTTCGCGATCTTTGGATTCTACGATAGTAGTTTTTTCTGTTACTGCTTGTTTTGCTTCGGATAATTCTTGATCTTTCTTAGCGATGATCTTTAACAATTTACTTGTTTCAGATTTCTCATTTAGATAAGAACTAGAATATTCTTGTGCAAATGCTTCATAAATTTTACGACCAAAATCATTTGTACGAGCACTGTCAATATCTTCTTTCAATTGCTTGATTTCAGATGTTAACTTTTTAGTTACTACGTTTTCGACAACTTTAGCACTATGCTTGATGAAGTTTGTTTTAATATCTTCAAATTTGCTCTTTGCTTCACGGACTAACTTAACTTTCGTTTCAGCTAGGTCACGTTTGTCTACAGCAAACTCACCGATCTCTTTAGCTAGAGCGTGAACTACGAATTGCTCTAACTTGCTGAAATTCTCAGAAACTTTCTTACGGTCTCCTTGGAACTCAACTAATTCTTTGCCTAATTGATTAATAACAAATCCTTCTAACTTTTTAGCATCTTCAGCAATACGAGTTTGGTATTGTGCTTTTGCTTCAGCTAGAGCTTTTTTGTCATTGTGCAATTCAGCCATTTCTACGGCCAATCTATCGCTTAACATCTTGTCGATTGCTTCAACCATAACAGTCTTATCATGACTGTATTTTTGTGCAAACTCTTCACGAAGTTCTGCGGTGACTTGGTCGCGATTCTCTTGAAGTTTAGCGGCAAGGGCAATTTCGACAACTTGTTGTGTCTCTACTGTCATTACGCCTGACTCTACTAATTGTTTGAATGCGTCCAACATTTATTTCTCCTCGGGCTTTATTTTAGACCTTTAATAATATTCAAAAGAGACTCTTGAATATATTTCTGGGCCTTTGGATCTTCTTTTACTTCTGTTGCTACCTTGAATGCTCTCATCCCGCCTCTAGTGTTCATAATATGCTCATAAACAGGAGTAGGATAAGCGCCAGGAGCACTTGGCTGTGCAACTACGTCTACAGTAATAATTTCGAAATCTGATACATGGCCGTTTCCGTCGTTAACGTTGCCGCTACCACGAGAACTAACACCAAGTTTTACACCGCTTTCGAGCATTGTGCGTACTAAGTTACCCATCGGTGTAGGAAGGATTTTCATCTTTCCATAACCGTTAGGACCTTCCATCCACATTTGAGTGATCATATGGGATACACGGTCCAAATTTACTTTAAGATCATCTGGGTGATCAACTTCGCCTAGAACGCTATACCCGTTTTGAATTTGATCGTTAAGTGTTTTCACAGCACGTTCAATTTCATCTACAGGGTAGACACGTTGATTAGCATTGCGAATACCACCTTGGATAGCAATACCTTTTAAGTAAAGGCTCTTGCCATCCTTGTCGTCAGACTCAAGTACTACTCCAGCCTGATCAAAACTTAGGTTTTCACGAAGATAGGAAATCTGTCTCATCCAGTTTCTCTAATTAAGCGTTACGATTAGGAGCACCGTTTAGTGGGCTCTTAGCTTGACCAACGCTTGTTTGTCCAGCTTTGTCACCTGTACCAGAACCAACTGGTCCAGCTGTCTTGCTGTTTTGTGTAACTTTGCTTAGGTTCTTAACGCCCATCTTTCCGCCAGGAACGTTACCGTTACCAGTTTTCATGTCTTGTGCGTTTTTAACAAACCCGCCAACTTTACCGTTGGGGCTTGTTCCGTCCATAGCGCCTTCACCTGTAGCACTTTGATTAATGCCACCTGCGCCTGCACCTGTTACTGGCTTACCTTTGCCAGAACTTACTGGGCTTTTGCCTTCTACAGGAGCCGGCATGCCTTCACCTGTGTTAGCACCAGCGTATTGACCTTGTGTCTTTTGGCTGTTCTTTTCCCAGTCGTTTCCAACTTTCTCAGTGTACTCGCGTGTCATACGACGACCTTCGCGCATACCCATCATTTCGTCTTCTGGTTTGTCGTCACCGCCAAATGCTGGCGTATCGCCCATGTCTTTGTCCATGTCGTCACCGGAAGGTCCCATTCCGCCCTTAGCTTGTTCTAGATCGGCAAAAGCAGCTTCTAGTTCGGCAATAGCGTTCTTGATGTCAAAGATTGCAGACGCTTCGCTGCCTTCTTCTCCACCCATTTCGGGTTCTGTAGCACCGACGTCACCGCCGAAGTCACCTGTTTTTTCCATTCCGCCGGCTTCTGGGTCTTCACCTTCGTCATCGGCTTCCATGCTATATGAATCTTCTAGATCCACGTTTTCATCAACTGATTCGTCTGCATCTTCTTCAGCTTCGTCAACTGATTCTTCTGCATCTTCATCTTCTGCTTCATCAACAGATTCTTCTTGCTCTTCTTCAGCAATCAGATTTTCGTATATATCTCTAGATTTCTCAACAACGATTTCATGGAAAAGTTCATTGGCTTTATCCATTTCTTCGTTTACTAAAAGATCTAGGAGTTGTTCAAATTTTGTAGACATTAATAATTCTCCTTAATTGGTAGCGGCAAGGCTGTAATGTTATTTACAGCCGTTCTGATATACTTATGTGAAATAGGCCTAAAACGAGCCGTTTTAGGCAAATAGACGCAGAGTTTTGCTCTGGATTGACAAATTTTTGTTAAAAATATTTAGTTTCTGTTCTAAAATATTAAACATACAGTTATTATACGGCCGCTTCGGGCGGCGGCATAGCATACATTTTACGAACTAGACCTAATTCTTCTTTCTTTTCTTGCTCACGAGAATCGCCTGCTTTGCGTAGATCATTCAACATCCGTAGTGTTAAACGAGTCTTACGAAGATCAGATTTGCGTAAAACGCTGGTATCGTTTTGACTTAGATAGCGATTATCCTCAATGGGATCGGCGCTTTTATTATCAAAATAAGTAAATTCTCTTAGTAGCATGATGTTATTTATGCGGCTGGTGCTACAGGAGCTTCGGCACCAGTTTCGCCGCCAGGCATTGGTTCTTCACCTGGTGCAGGTGGAGGAGGAGCTGTAGAACTTAGACCGCTTACATCGCCGGCCATACCGTTTGCTGTGATACCTGCTGTTCGTAGTTCAGCATTTGCACTTAAACTTGTATCTTCGTCGATGTTTTCTTCTTTCCACTGTGTTTCGTTTTCTGCAATTTCTTCTTGAGTTAGTCCTAAGAAGCGTTTCATAGCAAATCGTTTGCTTAAGAAAGGAACACCAACCATGGTAGCAAATGTGTTTACACGGGCTGTATCCATTTCAGCTTGACGATAACTGGCAAAGTTTTGTGGAGGATTAAACTTAACATCAAAAATATTGCTGTCAATATTAATACCTTTGGCATGTAGATACATTTTAAATTCTGTATCAAACGGACCATTCATTAAACTTTGCAGTCGTTCGCAGTACTTGTTGAATCTAAGTTCTTGAATGTAGGCTGTTCCAACTCTACCATCATTAAAGTTAGATCCACCGTCGTCGGAACCAGTAGGTAGATAACTGCTAGGAATGCGTAAAGCCCTAAACAGCTTATTAGTAAAATATTTAAGATCATCAATTTCTCCTAGGTTAGTTCCACCTGGTAGGATTTCAACTTTACTTCCACGACCTTCAGCTGTCTGCGGAAAGAAATAGTCTTCGTTGATGCTCAGTGGATTGTATCCTGCATCAACTACTGTTTGGCCTCCACCGGTTGTACTAGGAATACGACGTTGGTTTACTTCGTTTTTAACACGCTCAACAAAGCTCATTGCCAAGTGACTGGGCATGTTACCGACATCAATATAGAATACTCTGCGCTCAGGTGCTCGTTGTACCCGATAGATAATAATAGCATCTTCTAGCAATTCTTTTTGTTTGAATACTTTAAAAATACTTTCCATTAAGCTGTTACCAAACGGGAAGTTGTTATCTAAACCCTCGCTCATCGAAATATGAATTACATGTTTTGCATCAATTGCATATTGGTTTTGATTTTCACTAAATCTACTACCGTTAGTACTTGTTGGAAATGATCCAACCATGCCGCGTGATCCACCTGCGCCACCTTGACCTGTACCGTAGCTACCACCAAACTGGCTACCGCCACCCTGCAAGTTACTAGGATTAATAGCAGTAGTTGCTAGTGTTTCTAAATTAGGATTGAAGTCACGAATCATGTATTGTTCGGGCTTCTTGCCCTCTGATTCGTTGACAATAATTTTATCTACTTTGGCAGGATCAATGTACATCCATGACTGTGTTTCTGGATCACGAACAAAAAATACATCACCGTATTTGAAAGCATTACGCACAATCTTAAAGATGCGTATGTCAAACTTGTTTAGTTTAGTCCACTGTTGTAGATACTTTTTAATGATCTTAATTTCAGTAGCAGTAGCCTGCTCTTTAAAAAACACACTAAACGGTGTTTGATTTTCATCGTTGGTTTGACTGCAGAATTCTGCAAGGATGTCTAAGGCAGCATTAACTTCACTGTCTGTATCCATGGTATCATACTGGCCATAACGTTCAAGACGATTTGGGTGGCCGGCATAAACATCAGGCAAATAGCTTGAGTAGTTTGTGCGGGTAGGGTTACTACCGCCAGTTTGCATCGCGCCACTAATTGGACTCAATTTACCAGAAGTATTAACAGGAGTAAAGTATTTTTTCCAGGTTGCCATATATTATTTTAAGCCCTTGCAAACAGGTTGCCATCTAAGTTTTTCGTAGCATCTACGTTTCTTCGTGCGTATTCTACAGCTTCTCTAGTGTATTTCACCTGCAATGCCATCATGTTATTTAACTGTTGTATGCTTTCTACAAGGCTGTTCTGACCCGCTGCGCCTACAATCTGTGCCATTTGTTCTTTTGTAACTACTGATTCGCCTTCCTGGACATCTAATGTAGCATCTGATTTTTCCCACCAATTACCAGTCATTCCTATTGTACCTTTATGTCGCATAAATGTACCGTCACCTCCAACTCCTCTTACCGGTCTTGGAGATCTTGCAGCATTTGCAGCCTTATACACTTCATTCGCTTCAGCAGCTTCTCTGTTTTTTGCTATAGCTGCTGCCACTGCCGCATCAATTAATTCTTTTCTAGCCCCTTCTTTGGATAACCTTTCTGCTTCGCTAGTTAATCGCTGAGCTTCGAGATTTAATTTTTCTGCTTCTCTTTGTTTCTTTCTCATCTCGGGATCTTCTGCACCACTAGCATATCCTAATTTCTTAAATAAAATAGCATTAACATAATCTTCTACAACATTAACCATTTCAAGTGCGTATGGTTTGAAAAACTCAATAAATTTATTAAACATACTTATTAGCGCAGGTTTAATAGCATCATATGCTACGTTTAATTGTGTGCCTAATCTATTAAAGAAGTCTTTAGGATCTGATGATTTTTTCAAAGAGCTAAATGTTTCTGAAAACCAATTAGCAATGCCTTTAATTGCATCTTTGAAACCGTCTTTTTTTGTAAGTTCTGTTGCAAGACTTCCAAACTGTTTGACCAGATCAACTGTAAAGGTTGCAAACTTTTGTAAGTATGGAATAAAAGGACCAATAACTTGATAAGCAAGCATTAGCATTTGCTCACCGAAGTTTCTTATACCTTGTTCTGCACGTTCTAAAGCGGCAGCATTTCCTTTGGCTGCTTCGGCTATGTTTTTTCTAGCAGACATTTCATTCTTAGCTAAAGTAGGTAAGTCTTTTTGACTTTGAGCAAATTCAGCTATTTGAACCACAGGCTTGTACATCGAGCTCATAGCTGGGCCAATACCTTGGAATGCTCTACTGGTTTGATTTACAATCATACCCATTTTAACGCTTTCTTGTCTACTGTATTCAGTGAGCTGTGCTTGACTTGCACCTGCATCTGTCATACGTCTAATGTTAGCAAGAAAATCATACAGAGGTTTTCCTATCATCACTCCGGCTCTACGCTGATCTTCTGTTCGAGCAAGAACTCCTGCGTAAGAATCTCTGTACATTTCAGCTATTTCTTTTCCTGCAGTTTTTGTTAAGGTTGTTATAACTTGCATTTCTCTTGCAGCTTTTTCACCTCCTATAGTAGTTTTGTACATTCTATATGCATCTTCACGAGCAACAGCATCTGCTTGTTTTTGTAGTTCTTTAGCATTAGTACCTGTTAATTGACTTAACAAGTTTAATTCTTTTGCGTATTCTGCAGTGCCTTTAATAATTTCTTCAGTACTCTGTTGTTCTTCTTTGTTAACCGTAGCCTGTATTTTCATGTAGTACGCTAACAAGTCACCTGTAGTTTTTGCAGTGTACCCCATACCATACAATGTATTTGCATATTCACTCTTTGGGCCTAATAACTTATTTTGTATGTCTACAAATTTATTAATGCTGGTCATTACAGTGCCGCCCATCTGCCCAAATATTTCAGAATTTTCTTTTACTACTGTAGCAAAATCTTGCATGTTCATATAAGATCTAGTGGCAGCAAATTTCATTTGATCTAAGGAACCACTAAAACTAGCACCACTCATTGCAATTTGTTGAAAAAAGTCTAGTAACTGTTCTTGATATCTTAGTACATCGGCTAAAATACCAAAACCTATACCTAGTAAAGGAATATTTTGAAATGCCGCATAGAAATCACTCAGTTTAGTCCCGCTAATTGCTGTAGCAACTCCGAGGTCATATAAAGATTTTACAAGTCCTGTAGCAACTCCTACTACTTTGCCTAAGATAGAACCCATTACACCAAACACTGCACCAACTGCTGATGCAGCGCCTTTAACTACATTAAATGCCATGCTTAAAGGATTTAATGAAGAAACTACTCCTGCCACCGAACTTGCAGCAGATGCTGTTGCACCGCCTCCAGTTCCCGGTCCGGCTGATTTAGCCAACTGCTGAAGTTTAATCAAGTTGACGTTCATGGCCTGAGCCGTTGCTAATAAGTCTGCTAGTGTTGCTTCTGTTGCGCCATTCATAGATTAAAAACCACCATTAAGTGTATAGATAAATAAAAGAGAATATCCATATATAGTTTATTTATCGGAGATAAAAACATGCAACAAACCTCATTTCAACCAAGAATTAACCCGCTAGCTAACTACATGCGTCAACCTAAGATCTACATTACGCTGCCTAGTCGTGGTGAATTTTGGTCTAAAGGAAGTATTGATTTTCCAGACAATGGTGAGTTTCCGGTGTTCTCCATGACAGCTCGAGATGAGCTGTTATTCAAAACACCAGACGCATTAATGAATGGTCAAGCTATTGTCGATGTTATTCAAAGTTGTATTCCTGCAATTAAAGATGCATGGGCAACACCCACCATTGATTTAGATACCATTCTAATTGCTATTAGACTAGCAACATATGGAGAAAAGATGCCGTTCACTCATAAGGTTCCTAAAACAGATGAGGAAGTTGAATATGAAATTGATTTAAGAATGTTGTTAGACCAGCAGCAAAATAATCGCTGGATAGAACAAGTTGTTATTAATCCAGAATTTATTATTTTTGTTAAACCGTTGACATACAAACACATGACTCAGACCAATATTAAGAGCTTCGAAACTACTCGTATCCTTAGCATGGTCAACGACGAATCTATTTCCGATGAGAAAAAACTTGAAATGTTTAACATAAGTTTTACTAACTTAACCAAAGTTACTATTGATTTAATGTCTTCTAGTGTGTACAAAATTGTTACTGCTAACGAAGAAGTAACCGATGCACGATATATTTCCGAGTTTGTTAATAATGCAGACAAAGAAATATTTGATGTTGTACAAAAACATCTAAGTGCATTAAAAGAAAATAACGATCTTAAACCTTTAGAGTTTACAACAACTGAAGAACAGAGAGAAGCAGGGGCTCCCGAAACTTACACTGTTCCGATTAACTTCAACGATTCTGATTTTTTCGCCTAAGGCTTTTGACTATGACTATGGAAGAAATCCATAGAGAAGTTAAAAAATTAGAAGATGAGTCAAAAGCCTTAAAGAAAGAACTTTACAAACTAGCCTGGTTTATGAGGGGCGCTCTTACATTTGAGCAAGCATACATGCTTGATGTAGCAGATAGAGAAATTATTGGAGAAATTGTTAAGGAAAATCTCGAAACCACAAAAGAAAGTCAATTACCTTTCTTTTGATTTTCGTTGATACCAGCTCTAGTTAACTTTTGTTGCATTACCTGTAACTGAGATCTTAATTGTGCAAGTTCGTCAGCTTGATCAACCTGTGGTGCATTTGTTGCTGCACTTGGAGCAGTAGTTCCAACAGAAGTAGCACCCGGACCGCCAACTGCATTTGCGCCGGCAGCATAGCCTTTCTTAACAGCACGACCAATACCTGCAACACCTCCAGCAACTGCGCCTACACCCTTAGCAAATCCGCCAACTTTCTGAGCAAGTGTTGTTCCTGGCTGTTTAGGAGCCGCAGGATTTAATGGTTGATCTAATACAGGATCTCCTGTTGTCCCTGCAGGAGCAGGTTGTGCAGTAGTAGTTGTCGGTTGTGTTGTATCACCTGTATTTTTTCCTCCGGGAACAACTCTTAAATTTTGTGCCATACTGCCAAAAGCATTTGCTCCTGCTTTTTCTTTATTAGCCGCATCAGTAGCAGCTTTTTCTTGCGCCGCTGCCTGAACTCTACCTAAAGCACTGTTAGCGGTCACGGCATCAAACATACCTTCATTTACTGCTCTTAATAATTGCTCAATCTTCATGTTCTATTCCTTAGGGGATTACGATGTTTTATTTATTATCTATCTGCTTAAAGTGAACTGCGTTCACTTGCTCTTTCGCTCACGCTCAGAGCATATTTGTAGTTATATGATTACTACGAAGTAGTTTTAATATTATCTAGATTAAGCGGTCACACTAAGCCCGCTAAGGGCAAAGTTAGTTGTGAACATTATCTGAGTTGCACAGTCACATAGCGTTAGAGCGGTTACAGTGGCGGTTGTCCGGTACCACGAGCTCTGTCTTAACAACGGCGGCTTACAAATATACGCTATCATATTTGTAAAGCGTGGGGTTATGGTTAGTTCCCCATCCTTGGGCCTTATAAAATCTTCTTCAAACAATCAAACCGCGGCAGTTTAGCGATCTTCGTCCAGTGATGGATAGTGATTGAGTGCTTGCTTTCAGCGGCAAGGCTGCGGATCCCTGCGTAATGAAACCAGGTTTCTTCTGTTCGGCACACGATATTAGCCTGTGCGAGCTTAAACTGAATTAAATTTTGTTGATTATGTGAGAGCCATGGACACGGACTGAGATCTGTCCGTTATAATATTCTTTTGATTCTAATACTTTGCGGTCGAATTGTTCACGGGCCTCAATGTAAGATGTTTCTGCTTTGCTTTTACAGTAGTGTAATATCTCGCGTGTGAAGTTTTCTTTGCCTAATAACTCGACATCTTTGTTAAGTTCTAAGTTTGAGCCATAATAATCTTGCCAGTCGCTGTCTATTTTGCTTCTGATCTTCTTTTTCTTCTTTGTGCCGTTCTTTAACTTTACAGTCTTGTAGGTCGTTTTACTAAATTTTGCTAATTTTTTTCCAACATAGAGCCTGCCTGAAGTATTACACGAGATAAGATAAACAAATCCCACACAATCCTCGGGCAGTTCTGTAACTATAGCACCTTTATAGTACCAAGTCATTGATTATTTTGCAGCCTTGGCTTCCTTGCGAGCATTCTTCTCGGCAGTGATTTCATTACGACGAGCTTTAACAGCTTTACCTAGTTCAGCTAATGCTTTGCGAGCACGAGTACCTGCGGCGCTATTACCTGCTGTAAATTTTGCGTCCTCTGCTAAGAATTCTGCAAATGTTGCTTGTAGTTGTGTGTTAGTATCGTTCATTTTTTCTTTTCCTGTTTTGGTCTTCCTCGTTTAAGAGGATTGGCTTTTTTATAAGCAATTGCTTCTTCTTTGTCTAGCTTCTTTTGTAACTTGACATTTTCTTTGTTTTCTCTATACGATGAAAGACATTTTCTTTTTATCTCATCGCACAAATTAGACATTTCTCTAAGTTGTTCTCTTACTTTTTCTCCAGCTTCGTGACTTTTATTTTTCACAAATAGGTAATGATAATTATGTAGATTTACAGACCTCTCTACATATTCTGAGTAGAGCTCCATATATCTATTAAATTCATCATGCTTCAACATAATCTGTATCGTTACTATAGCTGGTAAAACCGTTTTCTTTGATAACCCGAAGTACATTGTTCACACGACCGACTAATTCGTCTTTGTGTGATATCAAGTATATATTCTTTGACCGTTCTCTGGCCATCTTCTTTAGAACAGATAGACCGGATTCTACCCCCGCCGCATCCATGCCGGCGTCCATAAGCTCATCAACAAATAATAAATTAATACTTTGATACAATCCTTCCCATACATCGCGGAAGGCAAAGCTCATACTTAAGATTAATCTGTTGCGTTCACCACGACTCAGATTATCGAAATCGAGATCTTGTCCTAGTTGAGTAATCTCAACTGTGAGATCATTTTGGAAAACTACCCTATGCGGAAGTCCTAGCTTGTCGATATAGTAGCTCAGTCTCTTATTTAAGTAGGTTAGGTTCTGATCGATGATCTTTTTACGGATAAACGAATCTTTATTGGTTAACAACTTGTGTAAGAACTCTTGATGTTCTTTGAGTTTGGTTAGATTATTAACAGTATCCCAAGTAATTTCTTGAATAGCTGTATGTTTTAATTCTTCAATCTGCTCAGCATAAGGATTAACTTCAACAGCTTTGGCTTCTAATGATTTTTCTAAGCTGGCAAGATTGTTTTTATGACCTAATGCTTCCGCTTCTGTATCGTAAAAAGTGTTGGGCTTTTGTGGAATGTTGCCTGTACCTAACTCGTCTGCGATTTGTTTAAGTTGAGTACTCATCTTCTGAAAGTATTCGAGTGCTTCTTGATAATGTGTTGTAGCAATAGCAGTCATTTCTTCATGTTTGTGATCGTGAAGCTCTTGTTCACACGCATGACATGTCTTGTTTGCTAGACTTTCTAAGTCTTTTGTATACTTTGTTAGACTTTTTTCAGCTTGAATCACAGCAGATTCTAATGTAGCTTTTTGTTTGTTAAGATTACGGATCTTGGTATTAGCTTCATCCCACGCTTTTAAATCTATGTGTGCTTGTAGCTCAGATTCAATGTCAACTGATTCTAAACTAACAATTGCTCGACCTAGATTTTCTAAATCAGTCTGCTGTTTATTTTCCCAAGCACTACTTTTAAGTTGTAAACTATCTATGCTCTTTTGCACATTTGCGTTAGCAGTCTTAACAGCACTAATTGTAACTTCTTCTGCGGCAATGTCATCCTTGGTTTCTTTGACCAATAGTTTGAGGGCTTCTGCCTTTTCGCTGAGCTGAGTAATACCCAATAGTTGTTCAATGACTTCCCGTTGATCAGCAGCCTTCATTGACAAGAATGGTTCAGTATATGTGTTTAATGCCACAAGATGTTTAAACATTGTATGTGACATTTCCAACATTTGTTCAATGGACTTCTGTGTTTCACGACTATCTCCTTGACTATCGTCTTCCGATTCCTCAGTTTTTAATTGATTATCATTGACATAAAGCCTCAATAGATTAGGTTTACGACCACGCTCGATACGATATCTAGTATTATTCTTTGCAAACTCAACGGTTACTAACATATTCTTGCCGTTAGTTTTATTGATCAAGTTTTCTTTCTTGATGTTTGTCAGTGCTTGTCCGTATAACGAATAACTTAGTGCGTTAACAATTGTTGTTTTACCTGTGCCATTGCGTGAACCTGTATCATCCCCACCTAGATCTAGGTTAGATCCAAGTACTAATGTTAGATTTTCTTTGTCAAAGTCTACTGCTTGGGTTTGATTACCCACGCTCATAAAGTTTTTTACTGTAAGGCTTTTTAATTTAAACATTATTTTGTTATTTCAATTAGTTTTGAATTTATCTGTCCAAAGATTTTCATAAAATCCTCGGAAATTTCGTTTTCATTTACTAGTACATACTTGTTTTCATCTCTATTAAACATATCCTTACCTAGTTTTATTCTATTTTTAATATGTTCAGGATCTAAGAATTCTGAGGTGTTAAGTTCTTGGTGAGCAAAGCTATCAATTTTATATTGAATATCTTCAATAGCACCCCAATAGGTTAAATGCCAACCGCCATTATCTATGATACCAAATCCGTGTCTAGCATTTCTTAGTCCTTGCGGAGTCTCTTCTCTTGCAACCTTATTAGTACTAATGCTAGTACCTATCCAAGGTGCAACTTGTTTCTGTTTAAAGTTATAAGAAAAATGATCTTGTTGCACAACTAACCTATCCCATCCGTTTGAAAAATAGTGTTTAGCAATGTCAATACATGACACATGAGGAATCTCATCTAGATCACTGATCATAATAATAGCATCGTTGTCGAATAATTCCAATGCTTTTGAAATATAATTTCTTTGTGCGTGTTCGCACTTATGCGGCCCTGTGTTATAATCTCGATCGTGAGCAGGTTTGCGCTCGTAATTGTAATTTCTTCGATCTGTTATAAACGGAAAATGCAATACTTTGTCTAGATATTTTTTATACCTGGACATATTATTCATAAAGTATAACGGTTTTGTATTACCGCTAAAGGTTAGATTTGATTCTACAATCACAAAGTAATCTACATGATCGTAGAGATATTCTAATCTACCTTCAAGTATATCAAACTCGTTAAAAAATATAAAGCTGTCTACAATCATAGGTTATTATAAATTTCTAACAATGTATTTTTATCAAACTGTTCGCTCTCAATATTGATAAGTTGCTCAGTAACAATTTGATCAACACTTTCAAACTTAGTATCTGGATTATCGTCTATAGTACCTTCTAAGTTTGTCTTATCTTGGATAAGACTAATTTCTCGGATATCATAATCTGCAATAAATGTTTCTTTGATAAAGTTCGCTTCTTCATAGCTAATATCGATATCAAGATGCACCTTTAAATGCATCTTTGATTTCATAATAGTATCTTTTTTATCAATCAAATCGCTGAGTTTAACAGATCTGTACTTAGGACAGTTAGGCCAATTAATATAATTAGGTTCTCCGCCCCACTCTAGCGTCATCATGCCGCGATCGTCGTCCCATGTATCTGAGAAGTTGTGAGGAAAAGCATTTCCAATGTACTGTACTTTGCTATTAGTTTGCCGCTTATGGAAATGTCCGCTGAATACATAGTCTGGACTAGTAAAATCTTCGGCTCTGAGTTCGCCGTGATCGGGCATCTGTACCATTGCATTCATAAAGAACTTAGGTAATTCAAAATGACCGAATACATATTTGCTTTTAATATTCCGCATACCCTTCCACTCGTCGCCCACCAACCACGGTACAAGGGTAACATCGCCTAGAGTGGTGACAGAGTCTACGACAGTTACGCCAGGGATATGGCGTCCGAACGCACTGCTATGGATGTCTCGCTTGTCCTTGTAGAACAAATCGTGGTTGCCTGGAAACCAATAGAACTGCTCAAAGGCAGCTCCTAGTTTTTCCAAACAACGGAGGCTTGAATCTAATGTGAATAAATTTAGACTGTTACGGTTATGCGACCAATCTCCGAGAAAGATGCAAGTTTCCGCACCTTCTTGTTTAGCTTCTGCAATAAACCAGTCTACAAATTCTTCACAGTCTCGTAAATGTGTTGTTGAATTGGACTTAAGACCAAAATGTATGTCAGTAAAACACGCTACCTTCTTAAACAAGGGCATTAATAATTCTCCTAACTAAGAGTGTAGCAGGCCTTGATTTAAAAGTCAAGGCAGTTTTTCTTCAGTTTCGCCATCTTCTTCGTCGCCGTAATCTTCGCTCTTTGGCATACGCATATTTTTATATAGAATAGCTTGACGAGCAATCTCTCCTGCATATTCTTGCTGATTCTGTCTAGTTGAACTTGGAGTTAATCCTGCCTCTTCTAGCAAATCGTCTCGAATATTTTGGCTCTTCTTTTCAATATTTAGAATACGAGTAAATGAGTTTGTTACTGCGGCAGTATAGTAAGCAAATGGGTTTTCTGATTTTGATTCGTCGAATTGTAATCCAATCTGACTTAGCTGTAGAATAGCTTGCCCACGCATTTCATCTATATAAGTATAACCTCGCCAATTACTACGCTGTGCGTAACGTTCGCTTAGTTTGATAAACATCTTACCTAAGTTTTCTGTAATGCGTCCGTGGTCCTTGCTAAAGTGTCCTGTATCTAACGGACCTTTCCAATGACTCTTACCAACACAGAACAATTCTCCTTCGTCATTGAACTTCCAATGTTGGAACGGGGGAAAGTTTACTTTATCGTGACTATCTGCTGTAGTTTTGGTTGTCTTCTTACGACCGGGTGCTAGCGGAATATGATCAAATGTCATTATACGGATAATAATATCTGTTTTAGCAACAGTAGTGTAATCCGGAGTGCATTCGATTAATTTGATTTTCTTATCGCCGCCGTTTCGAGCAATAGCAAATGCAATTAATCCTAATCTTTTAGCTCTTGCACGTTTAGCATCTGCTATAGTACGGATGTTAACCTTGTCTAAACTTGGTAAAATAATGTCGTGTTGGTTATAATCAGGGTTGGTAAAACTTGAATAACTGCATTTACTACGATGTATTTCTGCTAGAAGATCTCGATTGTTTAAGTATTTTACTTTTCTTATTGTGGGTATAAGGTTCATCTTTTTATTATTATTCCTTGTGTTTAGTATAGCACAGAAATGGCTAGTGTCAACCGTTTAGATATTAAAGTAGCAGATTATTTATTGGTAAATAGCATATCAAGGAACAAACATGGCAGACTCCCCGATAAATTTAGATAAGACAGCCGCCGCAAGTGCAGTAAAGATGTCTAAGACACAGATACTTGGTGATACCTCACCGGCATCTGGTAAATCTAGTTCAGGTTTTAACGCTACTACAATATTAGGAGTTGTTGCCGGTGCTCGGTTGTTGTCTTCAATATTCAAAAAAGATAAACCGGCAGCTGCCGAAGTTAATATTACGAACGGTGAAGGCATGGATGATAGCCGTGTTAAGATTCGTGTTCCTCCTAAATATCTAGTAGATCTAACATCTGGAAGTCCGGGAAGAAACGAATTGAAAAAACTGGGAGGTATAATATTTCCCTACACTCCGAGCATAAGCTATGAACATAAAGCTGACTATTCAAATGTCCCTGTAATGCACAGTAACTTTGCATTAAACTTTTATCAGCGTAGCTATGTTACCAACATTAGTATATCAGGGAAATTTACTGTACAAAATGATTATGATGCAAGCGTGTATCTGTCCACAGTTCATCTATTAAGATCATTAACTAAGATGTTGTCCAGCGGTGAACCAAATAGCGGAAGTCCACCGCCAGTATGTAGATTAGATGCTTACGGGGATTTCATGTTAAAAAATGTCCCCGTTGCTATTTCTAATTTTAAATTTGAGTTACCCGACGGAGTTGATTATTTTACAATTAACGAGGGCCCTTTTAAACAAACTTCTGTTCCTACAGTTTCAACAATTTCATTAACTCTAATACCAATGTACAGCAGAGCAGAAATGCAGAATTTTACAGTATCTGATTGGTTATCAGATGCTGGTGTTAGAAAATCAGGAATCTTATAATGGCCACAACCTATAATCAAACTAGCCCTTATTATTCTACAAGTAACAGCAATGGTTATCTTGATATAATCTCTTTTAGAGATATTGCAGCGCAAACAGATGATGTACTATTTGAAGTTACTAGTAATTATCATAACAGACCAGATTTACTTGCCTATGATTTATATGGGGATGTAAACTTATGGTGGGTATTTTCGGTACGTAACAAGAGTATAATCAAAGACCCTACATTTGATCTAGTAGCAGGAGTTAAAATTTATCTTCCTACAATTGAAACTATTAAATCTTCGATAGGGTTATAATATGTCTCTTACGCTCGATACAGTGGTTATTACTCCAAAAGAAAATATTCTAAACAACTATAGATCGTACACCTATAATTTTACAATAGCCGCTGTACATGCTTCTGATGTTGCAAACAAAGAATACACTGGCAGTTCGTCTGATGTTGTTATTGCCAGGTCTGGCGGCAAAGGAACATCGGGAATATCGTCTCAGTCTACAGGCGATATAGCTAAAGCAAGCAGCGATTATGCAAAAGAATCGACTAGCTTATCTGCCACAAGTGAATCTGTGGCAGTTAAAAAATCAGCATTGAATACTGCTCTTGCAGCCGACGGATTTAATAAAAACAGTCCCGGTAGATTTGATTTCTTTATTGATAATGTTGAAATATCGACCGACATGGCATTTTCTTCAAAAGGAAGTGTAACACTGCCCGCCACGTTAAAGTTTGAAATTGTTGAGCCATATAGTATTAATGGTTTCTTAGAAGCAATGCACGTTGCGGCACTAACAACAGGATTCCCTTCATACGCAGAAGCAACTTTTATTTTCAAAATGCAGTTTATTGGGTATCCTGACAGGGGAGCCCTTCCTGAACCTAAAGTAATTCCTAAATCTACTAGAAATTTTATGTTCAAAATGTCTGAAATCCAAATAGATCTTACGGAAAAAGGGACAAGGTATAGATGTGCTGGCAACCCTCTTCCTGGTATGGCGTTAGGTCAGCCAGATGTATTACCAGAACCTGTAAGTTTACAAGGGCAAACTGTACAAGAAGCGTTAGAAAACTTTTTTAAGAATGTAAATGAACAAAAAATTGCCGCCGACAAAACCGGCAAAGCAGGTGCTGACGCAGGAAATCATGATATCTATGAAATTAAATTTCCCGATATTGTTAAAGGTAAAGAAACTGGTTCAACAAACAAAATCTCACAATCTAAAATTGCAACTCCTCTTAGAGAAAACCAACTTTATGCGTTTTTAGATCCCGCCACATCTACAAAATCAAATGCAATGCAAACAGGAAATAGTGCAGCATCATCAATACCTGCTGACTATGTACTAAAAGATACGCAGATACAATTTGCAGACGGGCGACGGATTAGCGAAGCTATTTCCGCTGTGGTTAGAGATAGTAATTATACTAGAGATATATTGAGAGATGTCCCGGGTCACACTGACGATGCTGGTCTCATTAATTACTTTACGATTATAACAGAAACTTATCCTCTTAAAAAATTTGATGCAGTATCTCGGAGACCTTATAAGAAATATGTTTTTAAGGTTGTACCATATAAAGTTCATCGTACTTCAATTCCGGGATATGAAGCAATTCCGTACAAAGCTGAAACACTAAATCAAATAATCTGGAGAAAATATAACTATCTATATACCGGAGATAATATAGATGTACTTAGTTTTAAGTTAAATTTTAATTTTGCATTTCAGTCCGAAATACCTCGGGGTAATGCTAATAATGATACCCCAGGTGCTACTAGAGGAGCAGCGCCTGATTCGACAGTTGATGTTAAACGTAAAGGTGTTAATGTAGAAAATCTTAAAACAGATCAAAATTCAGGAGGAACAGTTGCAACAACACCTACTGCTTACAGCATGAGTCGAGTAACTGACGGAACAGCCGGTCAAGTATCAGACGATCCTTATTGGACACTTGCTAGAAATATGCATGATTCAATTGTTAACTCTACCGGAGGATCTCTACTTATAGGCGAATTAGAAATTTTAGGAGATCCGTTTTTTCTTGTTACAGGTGCATTTAGTAATAGTATTCCTTTAGAAGAAAGTCCCGGTATTACTATTAATGGAGAGGCTTCCTACATTACCGGCCTTATAGTAATTGGTCTTGAATTTAGAAATCCTCAGGATATTGGGACATTTAATGAAGGAGGATTATTAAAATTTCAAGATACTGAACGTGTTCCTTTCGGCGGCATATATAAAGTTTCTTCAGTAACTAGTACTTTCAAAGAAGGACAGTTCAGACAAATACTAAAAATTGAAAGGTTGCCGGGTCAATTGCCGAACAATACTAAAACTGCTCCTGGAGATATCGCCGATGCTTCAGTTACAGAACCAAATAAAATAGATAAACCAGTCGCAGATAGTACACAGGCAACAGGCAGTGCAGCATTGGATGGTACACAGTCTGGCTCGGGTTCTGCAACTACAATTCCGCCCGGACAGCCAGAAACAATTGCACCACCTGCTGAAATATCTGCTAAAGATATTGCAAATGCTGTCAGCTCGGCAGCTAACAAAATAATAAGTCCGTTGAGCTTACTTGTTAATAGCATTACTAGCTCGGTAACGAATAAATTTGGAAAATAATAATGGGAAGTTTTGATCAAAGACGAACAGGGACCTTACCATCTCCAGGGCCATTCCTTGCGGAAATTACTAGTCTACTAGATCCTACATATATGGGAGGAGTTGAAGTTGTACTTAAAAAAGGACTAACCGGGTCTATTACAAAGCAAAGCAATACTTATATTGTAAAATACATGACCCCGTTTTACGGTGCTACTTCTATTAGATATGAAGGTAATAACAGCGGAGACTTTAATGATGTACAAAAGTCATACGGAATGTGGATGGTTCCGCCAGATGTCGGTACAACTGTACTCGTTATTTTCATTGACGGGGATCCAAATCAAGGATATTGGATAGGATGTGTTCCCGACGAGTTTCAAAATCATATGGTCCCGGGCATTGCTGCAACAGAAAATGTAATGGCAACTCCTGGCCAAAGAATAAAATATGAAACTTCCTCGCTGCCTACAGCAGAATTTCATAAAAGTAGTCAAAAACTCAGTAATCCTAATGTTAACAAGTTTCCAAAACCTATACATCCCTTCGCTGATAGATTATTAGCGCAAGGGCTATTACGAGATAATGTTAGAGGCATCACGTCTAGTTCCGCTAGACGTGAGCACCCTTCTCACGTATTCGGCATTAGCACTCCTGGACCACTAGATCTTAACGGTAAAAAAGGAAAAGTAGGCTATGAGGGAAATACACAAGCACCAATAAGTCGTCTAGGTGGCAGTACATTTGTCATGGATGACGGAGATTCTAAGGGATTAAACGAGCTTGTAAGAATTAGAACACGCACAGGTCATCAAATTCTAATGCACAACAGTAGCGACTTGATCTATATTGCTAATAGTAAAGGAACCGCATGGATTGAATTGACCAGCAATGGAAAAATTGATATCTACGCCGAAGACTCAGTTAGTATTCATACTGAAGCAGATTTTAATTTCCGTGCTGATAGAGATATTAATATTGAAGCAGGCAGAAATATTAATATGAATTCTGTTAGTAACTTAAACATAAATGCTAGAAAAGATTTTAATTTAATAGTTAATAAAGAAGGCAAGATTTTAATCAACGGAACATTTGAACAGACAGTCAAACAGAATCTAAAAGTTTCAGTTACGGGAGGAATTTATCAATCTTCCAAAGGAAATCTAAACTTAACCTCTGACAGTTCAGTAAATGTGACATCCGCCGCTAACATGAACTTAAAATCATCCGGAACAATGAATCAAACATCCGGTGGAAACTTCAATGTCAACTCCGCCGCACAATATTTAGAAACTGCTAAAGTTATTCAGATGAACGGTGCTCCGGCTGCATTAGCAATTCCTGCTACGGCTGCAGAAATATCAGCAACACCTACATTACTACCGTTGTTTACTCTACCTAACAGAGATAAAGATGCAGGATGGTCGGGCCAAAACTTTTATGCTACTGATTCTATCAAGAGTATTATGCAACGTGTGCCTACACACGAACCATGGGCTCAGCATGAAAACTTAAATCCTAAATCATTTAGTCCAAAAGGCACTGATACAATTGATGGAACAGCCAACAAAAGAGCAGGTTAAAATTTACAATAAATATTAATATGGCCTATAAGAAACTTGAAATTAACAATAATACAGTGGAACAAAACCCACTAACTCAGTCTAGCCAATTTTATAAAGGGTTTAGCTCTGTGAATGAAACTACAGCAGAAACTCAACTCTACGATTTTGATTTAATAAAGCAGGACATCATTAATCATTTCAAGACAAAAAAAGGCGAGCGCCTAATGAATCCTACCTTTGGAAGCATTATCTGGGATTTGCTAATGGAACCGTTAACAAATGAAGTTAGAACTGCTCTCAAGGATGATGTTAATACTATTTGTACGTTCGACCCTAGAGTTACTCCTATACAAATGGATATAACAGAGTATGAAAATGGATTTCTTTTAGAACTGACATTGTTAATGAAAAAGACTAACCAATCTACAAATATGCGGTTAGCGTTTGACCAACGTATAGGCTTACAGGTACAATAAAATACCAAGTTTATACACACAATAAATACGGTACAGAACAATAAAATCATGATTCCATCAACAAATAACAAACTGCTGGTTTCTGAAGATTGGAAAAAAATCTATCAGAGCTACCGCAACGCAGATTTTCAAAGTTACGATTTTGAAACTCTCCGTCGCACAATGATTCAGTATCTTCAAGAAAATTTTCCTGAAGATTTCAACGATTTTATTGACAGTAGTGAATATATTGCTCTTATTGATCTTATTGCTTTTTTAGGTCAGAATTTAAGTTTCCGCATTGACTTAAATGCTCGTGAAAATTTCTTAGAAACAGCACAGCGCCGCGATAGTATTCTACGTTTAGCACAGTTAGTAAGTTATGTTCCTAAGCGTAATACTCCTGCAAACGGATTCTTAAAAGTAACAGCAGTTTCTACAACCGACAATGTTATTGACGGTAACGGAATCAATCTAGCAAATACAACAGTTGGCTGGAATGATCCTACTAACTCTAATTGGTATTCTCAATTCCTTGCTATCATGAATTCTTCAATGGCAGGTAGTTTTTCTTTTGGCAAGCCTTACGATAGACAAACGATCAATGGCATCTTAACAGAACAGTACAGGATTAACAGTGCTAACACTGATGTCCCAGTTTATGGATTTACTAAAAATATCGGTGGCACATCGATGGCATTTGAAATTGTTTCTTCCGGGTTCTCCGGTAAAACATCAATTTACGAAGAAGCACCGCGTCCAGCTAATCCGCTTGGCCTAATATATAAAAATGATAATCAAGGAAACGGTAGTAACAACACAGGATTCTTTGCACACTTCCGTCAGGGTAGTTTAAGTGTTGCAAATTTTGCAGTCGATAATCCAGTGCCTAATGAAATTGTAGGAGTTAACACTACAAATATTAATAACACCGATGTATGGTTATGGCAACTAGATTCTAATAATTCTTATTCAACTTTATGGACAAAAGTTTCCGATGTTATAGGCAACAATGTTATCTATAATAGTTTAAGTAATGATGTAAGAAATATTTACAGCGTAACTTCCCGTGATCAAGATCAAGTTGACTTAAATTTTGCAGACGGTAGCTTTGGTAATTTACCCAAAGGCAATTTTAGATTGTTCTATCGTCAAAGCAATGGATTAACATATTCTATCAAACCAGAACAGATGAGCGGGATTGTTATTGATGTTCCTTATTACAATAAAAATAATCAACAACATACATTAACATTAACTTTAACTTTAGAATATACTGTAAACAATAGTTCTGGTACAGAGTCTAATGCTAGTATTCAGAGCAAAGCGCCCCAGGCATACTATGTGCAAAATAGAATGGTCACTGCTGAGGACTATAACATTGCCCCGTTGACGCTGGGCAATGATATTCTTAAAGTTAAAAGTGTTAATAGAGTTTCTAGCGGATTAAGCAAGTATTTTGATCTAAGTGATGTTAGCGGCAAGTATAGTAAAACTAATATTTTTGCTACCGATGGTATTGTTTACAAAGATACTAAAGAAAATATTTTTGAATTTGAATTTACAACTAGAAACGAAGTTTTTGCAGTAATTAAGCAACAGTTAGCTACAGTAATTTCATCTACCTCAATGAGATCTTTTTACTTTGATCAATATAGTAGACCGTTGCTGTTAGAATCAACATGGTTAGTTCCTGTTCCTAAACAACCCAGAGGATATTTTAATAAAGATAACGGCCCAGTTCCAGTTGGCACATTTAATTCTGATAATTTTAAATATATCGAAGCTGGCGCACTAATTAAATTTGTTCCCCCTTCTGGAAAATTCTTTACAGCAAATGGAAACCTTACTAGTGCAGAATCTACAACCACTCGAAAATATATTTGGTCTAAAGTTGTCCAAGTAGTTGGCACAGGTGCAGGTACATTAGATGATGGCACCGGTCCAGTAATTTTAAGCGATGTAATTCCAGCTAATTCAATTCCGGTGGAAGTAATCCCTAAATTTGTTAATGTATTTTCTTATGCATTTGAAACAGAATTAGTTAATTTATGTTTAGGCCAAAGAAACTTTGGTCTTAGTTTTGACAATGAATCTAGATCATGGAACATTATTTCTGATACAAACCTTGATATATTATCTTCTTTTAGTCTAGCATCTCAGGGAGATAAAACTAATAATAGTAAAGACGCAAGCTGGATGATTGCATTTATTTGGAATAGCAAGAAATACACTGTAAGATATAGAAACACCGATTTTATATTTGAAAGTGAAAAAGAAACTGCGTTCTTTGTTGATGCTGATTCAATTAATTATGATTTTACTACTGACACAATTGTCAAAGACCAAGTTAATGTATTGTCTATCAATCAATCAAACACATCAACTTATGTTTCTTTGGGCAAAGATTACACATGGCAAATTGATAACGCAGTAATAGAACCAGATGGCTATATTGAACCTAAAAAAGTTAAGGTAAGTTTTTATGACTATAATAATTTAGGTCAGATTACTGATCCTGATACATTTAATAATATTGTTCAACCACTTACTACATCTACAAACGGATATAGAGATAAGTTTGTTTATTTTAAAAGGCTATCAGACGGTTTGAGATATGTTTTAGTTGACGGAATTGAAGCTTACCCAACACCAGATGCTGTAGGTAATAATCCGGACCCTAGTGTATTATATTATTTCTATGATCAAAACTACAATGTAGTAAACACTTATTCTACTACAACTAATGCATGGGTATATCAACCTGAATATTTTGCATACCCGGGGCGCAGTGGATTAAAATTCCACTATGTTCATAATAGCAGCGAAGATCGTAGGATTGATCCTAGTAAGAGTAATTTAATTGATGTTTACTTATTAACATCGGCATACGATGCAGAATATAGAAACTGGTTAACAACTGGCATTGGGTACGAACCCCTTGCTCCGACAAGTCAAAGCCTAGAAGAAAATTTCTCATCATCGTTGGAAACAATTAAAACTGTCAGTGATGAAATTATTTTTCAACCTGTAAAATATAAAGTATTGTTTAGTAGCAACGCAGATATTAATCTGCAAGCAACATTCAAGGCTGCAAAAAATTCTACAAGACCTGTTAGCGACAATGAATTAAAAACAAGAATCCTATCTGCAATCAACGATTTCTTTAGCTTATCAAATTGGGATTTTGGTCAAACATTTTACTTTAGCGAATTATCGACCTATGTAATGAATCTATTAACACCAGATATCACAAACTTTGTAATAGTACCTAAATCAAACAACAATTTTGGAAGTTTATATGAGGTTGCTTGTGCAAGTAACGAAATTTTCATTAGCGGTGCAACTGTATTTGATATAGAAATCATCGATGCAATTACATCATCACAATTAAAAACAACATCTATCGTAACTGGTACCGGAAGTTAACATGGCAAAACAAGTTATTAAATCGATCAATCTACTACCTGAGATTTTTAGAACAGGTAAGAATTCAAAATTTTTAGCAAGTACAATTGATCAATTAATCCAACCTCCGGATCTAGAACGAATTGATGGATATGTTGGATCTAAATTAACACCAACATATGTATCTACGACTGACAATTATATTCCTGAGTCTCTATCGTTACGCAGAAATTATCAATTAGAACCTGCGTTGGTTATTAAAGATAATGCTTCTAATGTAACAGATGTTATCGGGATTGATGACCTTGCCAACGAGATTTCTACCAAAGGCGGCAAAAGTGATAACTTTGATAGGTTGTTTAGATCCGAAGTATACTCTTATGATCCGCATATTGATTGGGACAAGTTAGTTAACTACCAAGAATATTATTGGATGGTTACTGGACCCGAGACTATTGTTATTACAGGCGAGCAACGCAATACCACTAGCACTTATACTGTGATAGACAATGGTACCGGATCTTCGTTTATTTTTAGTCCTGACGGGCTAACTGAAGATCCTGTAATTGAATTGTACAGAGGTAATACTTACCATTTTGAAGTTAAATCTTCATTTAAGTTTTTTGTTAAAACATCTCCCACCACAGGCAACGGTGATCAATATAACTATGGCATTACTAATAATGGAACATCTTCCGGTACCGTAACAATTGTTGTTGGTCAAAACACCCCTGACACATTATATTACACTAATGATAGTCAACAATTTATGCAAGGACAGTTTTCAATTAAATCTTTAGATCAAGATACTTCTATTGATATTGACTTAGCAATCGTAGGTAAGAAATTTTACACATCCGGACTAGGAGTTGAGCTAACTAACGGAATGAAAATAAGGTTTGGCGGAACTATTACTCCTGAATCTTATAGAGAAAAAGAATATTTTGTAGAGGGCGTTGGCAAAGCAATCCAATTAATTGATTATTCATTATTAACTGCTTCACAAAGTATTAAAAATGTTTATAATGATAACTTTGATACTACTGCGTTCGATGACTACCCGTTTGACAATTATAAAAGTTTACCCCTTGTACCAGAATATATCACTATCAATCGTGCCAGCCAGGATTTAAATCCTTGGTCTAAATATAATCGTTGGGTACACAGCAGTGCTATTAAAGCAAGTGCAGAAGCCAATAATCAAATCCCTGTATATCCTGCTAACCAGCGAGCAAAACGACCTATCATTGAATTTGTACCAAATTTAAAATTGTTTAATTTTGGTTCAACTGGAATTGATGATGTTGATTATATTGATACAGTTACAACTGATGCATTTAGTAAAGTAGAAGGTTCTGCCGGTTATTATGTTGACGGAATTTTATTAGAGCAAGGTAATACAGTTATTTTTAGTGCAGACACTGATTCAATTGTTCGTAATAAAGTTTTTCGAGTTAACTATGTTAAATTAAAAGGTAGTACTTATTTAGAACTACAAACAGTTTCGTCACCCGAAGCCGAAGCTAGTGTTAGTGTAAATTTTGGAAAAAAATATGCAGGTACTAACTGGTGGTTTGATGGATCTAATTGGAATTTTTCTCAACAGCACGATTCATTAAATCAAGCACCTTTGTTTGATCTGTTTGATAAATTGGGAAATCGATACAGCGACACTGTACATTACCTAAGTAGTTTTAGCGGTAATAAAATATTTGGTTATGAAATAGGTACAGGATCGAATGATACTGTTTTAGGGTTTCCATTAAAATATAAAAATAGTTCTGGAGTAGGTAGCTACTTGTTTAAGAATTATTTCATGACTGATACTATTTCCATATCAGAAAGCAATCAAGTTGTTACTAAAATTTCTACTGCCGATACTTACCTTAAGTTTATAAACGACGAGACTTATACAAATGTATGGGCATTAACAGCTGATTATCAGATACCTATTTTACAATTTCAAACAATTGAAAATCAATCTACTTCTACAATTGCAATAACAGCAGTTGATAATCCTGCTATTGTAGATTTGCAATTAGATGTATTTGTCAATAGCGTTAAAATAGATGCATACACAACTGCAATAACCGGACCTAATTATTTTGTTAAGTTTACAAATGTTTTAACTCCTGGGGACAACGTCTTATTCAAAATATACACAGATGTTCCGGTCAATAATAACGGCTATTATGAATTACCGTTGAGTTTGACTAATAATCCGTTAAACGGTCCAATTACTTCGTTAACACTAAGTGAATTAAGCGACCATTTGCATACTGCAATTCATAAATCTCCCGACTTTGTTGGAAATTTTCCAGGAGTAAGTAATTTAAGAGATATTTCTAATATTGTAGCGTATGGAGACAGATTAATTTCTAATGCTAGCCCACTGGCATTTGCTAGTTTCTTTATTGGAAAGAAAAATCACAGTGTTATCGATGCTACTGCTAAGGCCGCCGACCAATATAATCAATTTAAGATTTCTCTTCTAAAACAATTAGTTAAACTTGAAGATCAAACAGACCCGGTTGCCGCGCTTGACATTGCCTTAAAAGAAATTAATCTTGATAAAGATCTTTTATCTCCGTACTATCTCTCAGATATGATAGCCTACGGCACAGATAAAACTGTTAGAACATGGACGGTAACAGATGTACGAAATACAGTCTATCCTATTACATCTGATTTTAGACTCGATAAATTAAGTTTACGGTCTGTCTTAGTTTATCTAAATGGTGTACAACTTATTAATAGTGTTGATTACGAATTTGTAACTGACGATTCTACTATTCAAATGTTAACACCACTTGTAGTTGGTGATACAATTACTATTAATGATTATTATAGTACAGCAGGTTCTTTTGTACCATCAACTCCTACGAAGTTGGGATTATTTCCTAAATTTACTCCTAGAATATTTGAAGACACATCATACATTAGTGCTCCTGTAAATGTTATACAAGGACATGACGGTAGTATTATGTTGGCCTACAACGATTTTAGAGATAACGTTATTCTTGAATTTGAAAAGCGTATCTATAACAACATTAAAACTTTGTACAGAGAAGATTTAATAGATATAAATTCTGTTCTACCAGGTGCATTTAGATCAACCGACTACTCTGTTAATGAAATAAATGAAATACTTCAAAGCGACTTTATTAAGTGGGCAGGTTTTTACGGCATCGATTATTCTACAAATAATATCACCTTACCAGACGAGTCCCGTACATGGAATTTTCAAGGTGGGTACAGTGATGTAGTCGAAAAATCTGTTTCTGGATTCTGGAGAGCTGTGTTAAAATACTTCTATGACACTGACCGTCCGGACATATGTCCTTGGGAAATGTTAGGATTTAGTGAAAAGCCAACCTGGTGGGAAAGAGAATATGGTCCTGCTCCGTATACCTCTGGCAACGAAATGCTATGGGACGATTTAAAAACAGGTACAATCCGTCAAGGAACTCGAGCAGGAATACATTCAGTATATGCTCGACCTGGACTATATTCTATTTTACCAGTTGACAACTTTGGTAATCTAGTTGATACATCATCTTTGCTTTCTACAATTACAGAATACAATAAACGTCAAGATTGGAAATTTGGCGACCAAGGACCTGCTGAAACTTCTTGGAGAAGAAGCAGTTACTGGCCATTTGCGGTTCAACGGTTATTAGCATTAACCAAGCCTGCTGTATATGCATCATTGATGTATGATACAAGTCGAGTAACAAAGAATCTTGCAGGACAGTGGACTTATGGTACCGATGGTGAATTTTTAAACATTAAAAATATTTTTATTCATGATGATAATAAAACTTTAACCAGCGGCTATAGTGTATTTGTTTCTGAAACAGGACAGCAACGTTCTAAAGATTATATTAATGAATTAAAAACTGATTTAAGTAATATTGATTTTAATTTATTTTACAAAGTTGGTGGGTTTGTTAGCAAAGATAAATTGCAGATTCTTATTGATGCATACGACCCTACAACTACCGGACCTGGCGCATTACTTCCACAAGAAGATTATAACTTAATCTTGAATACCAGTAACCCGGTTAAGTCTATTGGAATTTCTGGTATTATTATTCAGACTACTGACGATAAATTTACTGTACAAGGGTATGATACTGAGAATCCGTATTTTACAATTTATGAACCTACTAGAAATTCCTCTACACCTACTATTACTGTAGGTGGAGTATCTGAATCCTATGTAACATGGACTGCAGGGACCACTAGCGGAAATACTGGATTGTCTGATGCAGATACTACAACAGCAGTAGCAGCATCGTCTGGTAAATTCTATCAAGCCGGGCAGTTAGTTGCGTACGGTAATGATTTTTACAGAGTTAAAATTAGTCACCAAAGTGGCTCTACATTTAATACTGCATATTTTCAAGCCATAACAACTGTACCTTTAACTGGCGGAGCAACAGTACAAACTGAAAATGGTTTTAATTTTACACCTAAACTTGTTCCTTATAAAACAGAATTTAACACTATTCAAGAAATCTACGATTTAATTATAGGTTATGGCAAGTGGTTAACAACTCAGGGATTTATATTTGACGAGTATAATGCTGATTTTAATTCTACCATTGATTGGTATTTTTCCGGGAAAGAGTTCTTATACTGGACTACTCAGAAATGGTCAGATCGTAGTATTATTACCCTAAGTCCGTTTGCAGGTAAAATCAAATATCAGCTAGCTGGAACAGTGGTAGATAATGTTTTTGATAGTTTCTATCAATACAGTTTATTAAATGCGTCTGGGTTATCTTTCCCACAAGGAAACATTTCTGTTAATCGAGATGACGGCGTCTGCTCAATCGAAACTGTTAATTCAACAGATGGAATTTATTTTGCAGTAATACACTCTGTACAAAAAGAACATGCAATGGTCTTTAACAGTACTACAATTTTCAATGATACTATCTATGATATTGAAACAGGGTATCGTCAGCGTAGAATAAAATTATCAGGATTCCGTACAGCAAATTGGAATGGAGATTATTTCAGTCCCGGTTTTATATACGACACTGCTCAGATTGCAGATTGGCAACAATATAAAGATTACAAATCTGGCGACCTAGTTAGATTTGCAAGTTTTTATTATTCTGCAAATAACAATGTTTCGGGTACCACCTCATTCGATTTTACTCAATGGACTAAGTTGGGTGAAAAACCAGTTGCTGGTCTATTACCTAATTTTGATTATAAGATTAATCAGTTTGAAGATTTCTATAGTTTAGATATTGATAATTTTGATTCTGCACAGCAGAAGATGGCACAACACCTAACTGGTTATACGCCCCGTGTTTACTTAAACAATATATTCACAAATCCTATTTCACAATATAAATTCTATCAAGGATTTATCAAAGAAAAAGGTACCCGTAATGCTATCAACAAATTATCCAAAGCAACAGTACAAAATTTCCAAGGCGAAATTGATTTCAAAGAAGAATGGGCGTTCCGCATAGGCCATTACGGTGCATTTGAGACATATAACGAAATTGAAATTCCGTTAAATGAAGGCGGGTTTATAGAAAATCCTCAGGTAGTTAACTTTGTTAATTCAGTACCTACATCACCTAACGATTTAATTTATTATAGTGCTAGTGCTGATAGAGTAATCACTCCTGTAGATTACACAGCAAAGGATACCTTTCCAATTGACACAGATGATGATTTTGAATATCAGTTATCTACTGCGGGATATGTTAGACTTGACGATGTAACAGCTACATCCTATGATGATGCAACACTTCTTGAAATTACCAACAATGGCAGCATACAAGAAGGCGATGTTATTTGGATAGGATTTAAGAAGAATGGAGATTGGGGAGTATCTCGATATACCAGATCCGACGCAGGAGTTGTGGGTGTAACACTAGATACTAATACATCAGAGCTTACCTTTATAACTGATAATCTTCACATGTTATCAGAAGGTGACATAGTTTCAGTTTCGCAATTTGGCAACACAGTTAACGGAATTTATACTGTTAAATCTGTGGTTGGAACTAACACTTTTATAGTAGATACTACCTTAACATTCATTGACAGCACTTTACTATCTGCAAAAGGTGCTTTATATTCTTTTGTATCTGCAAGATTTGACACATTTGATAATTTACCGTTAGACAATGATTTATTATCTTTACCTGATGGTACAAAATTCTGGGTAGATCGTGAAGAACTTGTTGCCGGAGAAAAAACTAATAAATGGAAAGTTTATCAAAAGGTAAACAACTTTACTGCAATCTCTAATACTGGTGCATATAGTAATGAACAAATTGGATACAGTATCAATAAGAAAAATGGCAACGATATGTTTGTCGTGGGATCTCCGGCATTTAACACTGGTACAGGTGTTTCGAGAATCTCTGGAAAAGTTGCACTATACGAAAAGATAGGAGATACCCACGCCGAAAGAGCTGAGTTTTTCTTAAATGATTTACCTGTTACATACTATAATGTTTCATCGGCACCAGTTTCAGAATTTGGCCGCTGTGTTGTCTATGACGACATTGAAACTACTAATTGGCATCAATATTGGAAACCTTCTGTAACATATACTGCTGGCATTATTGTTCGATATGGTCGTTATTCTTACAGATGTATAACATCTCATACGTCAACGATTGATATAGATTTAACAAAATGGTATAAACTTAATTTTGGATTAATATTCTCTGGAGCACCTGGAGTTAGTTATGCTGGCACATCTACATATACAACCTATGTTCAACAAGGGTTAGTAAAAATTAGTAGTATTAATTCTTCTTTGTTAGAAGAAGTTACAGAAAAGGTATTGTCTAATCCGGTAACAGCAGCCAGTTATCAACGATTTGGTTCTTCTATATTTGTACAACGTAGTACAGGTACTAAGGCAATGATAATTAGTGCTCCTGGTACAGCAAGTACAGGAACTGGCGCAGTGTATGCTTATAGTATTACTGCAAATACAAGTACAGTGGGCGTAACATACAGCAAGGTATTAACTCCGCCAGTGACATTAAATGTAGGTAGTCAGTGGGGTCATGCTATCAGCGGATCAGATGATGCAAGTATTATTGCAGTTGGTGCGCCTGGGTACTCAACTAGTACAGGTGTTGTTGCTATATTCACAGGTACATCAGTATCCACACATTATCAAGCTATCACTTCACCGTTTGGTAAGTTAGCAAGATTTGGAGAAACAGTGTTTGTTTCTGCCGATGGTACAGAATTGTTTGTATCTGCTCCTAATGTTAGAAACAGTGACCGATCTTTCGGAGCAGTTGTTGTCTATTCAAGAACAACTGGAACATTTAATACATCAACATATCAAATTATAGCTAACCCTGCAAAAGGTGCAGGCATGCACTTTGGTAAAGCAATTGATATTACCGCTGACGGCGGAATATTAGTAGTGTCTGCATTAGGAAACAGTAAAAATGTACATACTACCTTTGATACCAGCACAACATTTGATGCTGGCTCAACAAGCTTCTTTGGAAACTTTAAAGACTCTGGTACTGTATATGTATTTGAGCGTGAACGAAAGTCTAGTAGATATGTACTAGCAGACGATCTAGAATCTACAGTAACCGTTGCCGGCTCGTGGTACGGCAATAGTGTAGCAGTTGATGACACTGCTATTTTGGTAGGTGCTCCTGCTATTACTGGTTTAACAACTTCGACAATGTATCAGTTTAATAAAATTGATAGTACTATTACAGGATTTGAAGTAGTTAGTGAAAAAGACGATCCAATAATGATCGATGCTATACAAAAAGTAACACTAATTAATGCGTTTACCGAAGAAGTTGTAGATTATCTTGATGTAGTTGATCCTCTAAAAGGAAAAATTGTAGGTATTGCAGATCAAGAATTAAAATATAAATCTGCGTTTGACCCAGCAGTTTATTCTGTAGGTACAACATCTACTGTTACTGATCCGGAGTCTTGTTGGGTAGATAATCATGTAGGTGAATTGTGGTGGGATTTAAGTACCTCAAAATATATGTGGTATGAACAAAGTGATTTAACATATAGAAAAAATAACTGGGGTAAACTATTTCCCGGAGCAACTATAGATGTTTATGAATGGGTAGTTTCTATCTATCTGCCAAGTGAGTGGAACACAAAATCTAATTCTGCAGCCGGCCTAGCTGAAGGTGTAAGCGGTCAACCTAAATTTATTGACGATAGTACTGTATCTGTTAAACAAGTGTACGATCGAATGACTAATTCTTTTAGTAATTATTATTACTATTGGGTTAAAAATAAAATCACAGTACCTAATGCTAAGAATAGACGAGTAAGTGCTTATCAAGTTTCTTCGATGATTGCTGATCCTACCGCTTACGGAATTAAATTTGCCGCAATTATTGATAGTGATGCAATTGCATTGGCTAATGTAGGACCTTTATTAGTTGACAATAGAATCCATTTAAATGTTTCCTTAGATTCAACAAATAAAAATGAAGCACTAAAGCATACAGAGTGGTTGCTATTACAAGAAGGGTCTGCTACAAGCACTCCAAACACACTACTTGAGAAAAAACTTCTTGATAGTTTATTAGGACATGATAGTTTAGGTAATCCTGTACCTAATCCGACATTGTCTGCAAGAACAAGATATGGTATAGGAATTCGACCACAACAAACTTTATTCAAAGATAGACTAGAAGCACTACGCAATCTTGTAGAATTTACAAATTCTGTGTTAATTAAAAATCTAATTACAGACAATTATAGTTTTTCTAATCTAAACAAACAAGATAACATTCCTGACGAATATAGTCATCAGTACGATCAAGTTGTTGAAGATAACGAAGGTTTATTAATTATAGATACTAGATTATTTTCTAGACCAGTATTAACATGTACAGTTGCTAACGGAAAAATTCGTAGTGTTCAAATTGTAAATCCGGGATTTGGTTATAAGATTTCTCCTACAGTTTCTATTATCAGTGATGTTAAATCTGATGCATTAATTACAACTGAAATTGATGACCTAGGTAGAGTTACTTCGGTAAAAATTGATAATCCGGGTAACGGATTTACATCTGCGCCGACACTGGAAGTTCGCCAGTACACTGTAATTGTTCAGGCTGATACACAATTTAACGGAAAATGGTCTAAGTTTGTTTACAACTTAGATACACACGCATGGACTCGCATTGGTACACAAACTTATAATACACCGTTATACTGGAATTATATAGATTGGTCTAGCACTGAGTATAATCCTTACCTAGATTATACAGCAACAGTTGATGATGTTTATGAAGTTAATAAATTAGATTTAACAACAGGACAATATGTTAAAGTTAAAAACGGAGGATCTGGATCGTATATTATTCTAGAAAAAGTCTCTGCAGATACAGTAGGAACATTTGATGCTGAATATAATATTGTTTACAGCGAAAACGGAACTATCCAAATAGCTAACAGTATCTGGGATACAAAAAATAGTACTCTTGGATTTGATCAAGTTGGAAGTTTTGATCAAACATTATACGATCAAACACCCGACATTGAATTACAATATATATTGGCAGCGTTAAAGAACGATATATTTGTCAACGAATTAAAAGTTAATTGGAATTTATTCTTCTTTAAGGCAGTTAAGTATGCACTAACAGAACAAAAATTATTAGACTGGGCTTTCAAAACATCATTTATTAATGTTGTTAATAATGCAGGTTTATTAGATCAACGACCTGTTTATAAATTATCAAATACTGATTATTATGAACAATATTTAGAAGAAGTAAAACCATACCATACTAACATCCGTACATTTACTTCTAAGAACAGTGTCACAGACCCTACACATACTTACACAACTGATTTTGATTTGCCATCTGTTTACAATAAAACAACCGGCTTGTTTGAATCAATTGAAATTGGCAGTGATAAATTATCACAATATCCTTGGAAGTCGTGGGCAGATAATAATACCTATGAAGTTGGGGCTATTAAAGTAGGTGTTAAGGGTAGCGGATATACTGTTCCTCCTACAATTGAAATTATAACTGCCCCCGGAGACACTGGATCTGGAGCAACGGCTAGGGCATTTATTAGTTCTGGACAGGTTACTGGAATCGAAGTTACAAATCCTGGATCAGGTTATATGAAATCTCCGACAGTCTCTATTGTTGGCGGAGGTGATACTCAATTAACTAAAGCGGTAGCGTATGCTCAGTTATCTAATGGTAAGATTAGAACAAATCAAATTTCTATGAAATTTGACAGAGTAAGTTCAGTTGATCAAATTGGCTCAAATACAGTAACAGATAAATTTATTTGCAACGGAGCAATAAGTGAATTTACATTAAATTGGTTAGCAAAAGCAAGCAAACTTGATATAACTATTACTCTTGATGGTAATATTGTTTTAAGTTCTGATTATACCCTTGAATATTTTACAGAAGACTATAATGGTTACAATAAAAAGTTTTCTAAGATTGTTTTCTTAAGTTATGTTCCTGCAAGTAATCAATTATTAGAAGTTACTTACTTAAAAAATACAGACTTATTCAATGCAACTGAAAGAATATTAAATTATTATACTGCAACTTCTGGAATGCCTGGGCTTGATCTAGGCCAACTAATGTTAGGTATTGATTATCCTAAGACTAAAATTGAAGGATTGTTGTTTGATAAAACTCAATCATGGGATTTAGTATTTCCTAACGGTGAAGGAACACCATTTGGGCAAAGTTCCTATGCTGACAGTATTAGTTATTATACTAAGACAACTTCAAGTTTTACATCTACTATTGTTAATGCAGGAACACAGACTAGTGTTGTATTAAGTACTACAACTGGCATTGCAGTAGGACAATTTGTTAATGTTATTAGTACCACTACAAATGCATTTACATCTTCAACTGTTAAAGTTAGTAGTGTTAACAAAGCTACTAGAACAATTGTTCTTAATACAACAACGGTGGCTACACTTAATACTGGATCTATATTTGAGTTCTGGACATACGATACAAACTCTAGTTTATTAGATAGTGCAATTGATGGTGGTAATCTATCATATTCAACTGCGTTAGGTATTAATCCTGCCGACATCAACATTGACGGAGATAGTTTCTTTTCTGCAAATACAAGTCATGCTCCGGAAGAGTTTGTTCCTGGACAAGCATCTGAAAGTATCGGTATTAATGTCTACACTAAAAATCCACAAGGTGCTCCGTTAGTATTTTCAGGATCAATTCCTATTCAATCTAATACAGTAACAACGTTTGCATTAGGTATGCGACCTATTAGCATTAATAATATTTCAGTTAGTTTTAATCATCAATTGTTATCATATGCTACTAATTTGCAGTTTTTAACAAATGTTGGTACACCCGAATATCAAATTAATTGGGAAACAAATGAAATTATTATTGGTCCACAAGGACCTTCAGGATATGTGGGATATACTATTACTAGTATAGGCGGTGGCCGCCCAGATATCGAAGCCGGTGTGATTGATACTGCGGTCAGCGTTGGTCAACCATATGTTGGGTTTGAAGATATTAATAGCCCTGCTATACAAGTAGTAAGTTTGTCTTCATACGATACTGTTAAGAGTGTATATGTAACATTAAATGGTATACCAATTGCTCAAGGACCTTCAAATACAACTTATTATGTTCTCACTTATGCTAATGAAAATGATAACAGAGCAGCAGTTAATGTTAGAAATCTTCCTAGCAATCAAATCAATACAGTTCAAGCATGGTTTTTTGGAACGCAATACGATTATTATAACGAAATTAGAGAACAGATAATTCCAATTTCGACAACTACCTACGAGTACACGTTACTATACCCTCCGGGCCCAACCGAACCCGCTGCCGCTTCTGCAATTATTGAACATCATTTTGCTACTGGTTTAACAAAACGGTTAATACCACCTCACATTAATTATTATCAAATAACTACATCAACTGAAACAACTTTTGTTATTGATAATAATGGAGTGTTTAACGCCTTAGATGGTACAGTAAGAGTTTACATTAATGGCAGACTGTTAGTAGGCGGTTTTGATTTTACTGTTGTATTAAAAGTTGTTACAATTATTGCCCCATTAACTGCCGGTGACTTAGTTGCAATACTCAATACGCCTTTACCTGGTCCTAATTTGGATTATGATTATGACATTGACGGTACTACTCTTTATTTTAACCCAAATAGAAGCCCGACAAGTTTCTCAACAACTGCAACTAATGGCTATCTTCGAGTTCTTACTTACAAAGATCACGACGAAATGCTAATGAGAACAGAACGATTTGATGGTAATCCTAATAGAAGATTTAAGATTTCTCGTCCAATAGAAGATAGCAAATATGTATGGGTTGATATCAACGGAGTACCATTAACTAGCGGTCTTGATTTTGAAATTCTTGATGATAAGGTAACTATTCAAATTAGTGATGATTATCGTCTTACACCTGGAGACAATATTGTTATTACTAGTATGGTACAACAACGTTTTGCTACAACAATTGTTGGATATAGAATCTTCAATGACATGTTTAATAGAACACATTTTAAACGTTTGTCAAAACAAAACACTTCATTCTTAATCCAGCCATTGAAATTTACAGATACTGAAATTCATGTAAACGATGCAACAGTATTTGCACCGCCGTTAGTTGCCATGAATATTCCCGGAGTTGTAATTATTGATGGAGAAAGAATTGAGTTCTTTACTGTCACTGATACTACATTAGGACAACTAAGAAGAAGTACATTAGGGACGGCACCTAGTTTCTATTCAGATGTTGGCACAAAAGTAATTGATCAAAGTCCTGCACAGACTATTCCTTTCAGTGAAACTATTAAAAATCAATATCACTATATTTCAACATCGACTAGCACAGTTGTTTTAAATACGTCTACTAGTTCGTATACATTTATTATTAATACAGCTTCGACCGCAACAATAATTCCTTTAAGTATTAATACATCTACTATAACTAGTAACGGTATTACTTTATCTACTGTAACTTCTGTAAATGCTGTTGATCAAATTCAAATATTCTACGGTGGACGACTGTTGAGAAAAGCAGGATATTATAAACACGACACTACAATGTCCTATGATAGTCCCGATACTAAAGGTATTGAAATTAACTTTACATCCACTGTAGCAGCGTTACCGTATGCATTTGTACCTGGAACTGCGTATGTTGTAACCGCAACAAATCAAGTCTGGGTTTATACTGATTCTCATGAATCAGATGCCGTTAAAGGATATGTTTATAGAGGAATGGATTATGTTCCTCCTGAATTTACTATTAACACCTCTACACAAGCAGTAACATTAAATATTGAAGGCGGTATAAGCAGCAATGTTAAATTACAAATTGTAAAGAAAGAATTTAATAAAGCAGAAGTTTGGAACGACGTTGATCCGTCAGACGCTAAAAGAACACTATCTATCATGGATAGTACCTCTACTCAAGCAACATTCCTACAATCTGAACCTGCAGAATTACCAGATAAGTACTATTTTGGAGGAGACATTACACTAGTTACTAGCGGCGGATCTCCACTAACTGATATTAATAACGAACCATTAGAAGGATTTTAACATGCCAAATATCACACAACTTCCTGTCATTGACACCGCAGGCGATCAAACTTACTTTTTAACAGTTGATAGTAAACTAGCAAGACGCATAAAAGCTAGTTCACTAATTGATCAACTATCTGCTTCTAGAGCAGTACCAGTCCCTTCAACTTCATTATCTGCCGGAACAGTTGGAGATATCGCATACGATGACAGATATGTTTATATATGTGTTGCTGAAAATACTTGGCGTAGATTGTCTGCAGGCACATTTTAATACAGTATAAATACCATATGGAACCGACCGAAACTATGAAAAGCCAACAACCTCAACAACAAAATACCCCAGAATCAAAGCCTAACGAGCTTGGATCCGTTAGAGTTCAGGGCCATATTAAAATCTTTGATCCCGAAACTAAAGAAGTGTTTATTGATAAGCGTAATGCTATCCATTATGAAAACTTCAGTATTGCAATGGCCCGTAGTTTAAGTAACCAAGGTTATGGTACTATCGGAGAAATGTGCTTTGGTAATGGCGGGACCCGAGTTGACCAAACTGGAATTATCACATATCTTACTCCGAACGTAGTAGGAACAAGTGCTAGTTTATATAATCAAACTTATTATAAAACAGTTGATGCTAGACAGTCGAGTGACTTAGATCCTGCTAGAAATTTCATGGAGACTCGACACGTTGCTGGAACTTCTTATTCAGATATCTTAGTTAGTTGCTTATTAGATTTTGGTGAGCCCAGCGGCCAAAGTGCATTTGATAATGCTACAAATTCAGACGGTGATTTTGTATTTGATGAATTGGGTCTTAGATCCTACAGTCCAGACGGAGCAGGTACAGGAGACTTATTAACACATGTTATCTTCCACCCTGTTCAAAAGTCGTTAAACAGAATGATTCAGATCGATTATACAGTGAGAGTTCAGAGCCTTACTAGTGGAGTTTAACAATGACATATACACTACGATACTCAGATCTTACTAAAGACAAAACTGTTACAGTCCCTAATATGCCCCCTGGCATTAATACTGTTGACACAAGTTTGAGTCTAGTTGGGAGAGGTTATCCTAATTATGGTGAAAAGATTGCTGAAAATTTTTTGCATTTATTAGAAAATTTTTCCGGACCTATCCCTCCCGAGAACCCAATTGAAGGACAACTGTGGTACGATACTAGCGATATATCTAGGAAAGTTCTGCGTGTTATGGACGGTACTGCTTCGGCTACTCGCTGGCCTAGTGCCGCTGGAATATACCAACAAAATAGCGATCCTAAAGATACTTCGACTGCGGGGTTAAAAGACGGAGATATTTGGGTAGACACTGCTGCTGTCCAACTTAGAATTTATAAAAATGGTGCTTGGACCACAGTTGGTCCTACTATTGCTTCTGGTTCTACAAAAACAGGAATGGAAGCAACTACCCGTGAAAGCAGTACAGGCACAACTTCAACTGTAATATTAAATTATGTAGACGGGGTAATTGTATCTGTTGTTTCAAATGATGAATTTATCCCGCAACCTTCTATCGAAGGTTTCAGTGTAATTCGTCCGGGCCTTAATATTAGACCTACTGAAGTTACTAAAAATTATAGAATTTGGGGAGATGCTGATAGAGCAGTAAACTTAAAGGTATCTGGCGTAAATTATTCAGGTGCTGAATTTTTAAGAAAAAATGATTATTCAAATCGTGGACAAGTTGTTAAAGGCCATATAGTATTCACACAAAGTAATGCAGCACTTAGAGATGCTAATTCCGTTAATAACGGTCTTGTTATTGACAGCGGAACAGGTAGTGAGTATGTTCAGTTTGCTAAAGAAAATGATAATGCAGTATTATACACTAGTGTTCTTGCTGGTAAACTTATTTTTAGAACAAATAATTTAGGAACGTCGTTTGATGCAATTTCTGTAGGAAGTTCATCAGTTGATATTATTACAACAACCACAGTTAGCAAAGATGTAACTATTGCTGGAACACTTTCAATTAGCAATACATCTACTACTTCGATACAAACCGCGGGCGGATTAAGCATTGCTAAAGATATTATTGCAGGTAGTTCTATTTCTGTGTCCAAAGTAATATCTGCTAATACAGTAACGGTAGGGACTGCATCTGGAAACGGCGTTGCAATTGCAGTCAACAATGCTGGTACATACGATATTGGAACAGCAAGTAATAAATTTAGAAGTATATATGCATCAAATGTTTATTCTACTGTTGCAATCTATACTACAGCAGTTAATGCAGTTTCAGTAAGTGCATCATCTATATCTGCTACTACTGCTACTGTAAATAATTCATTTGTTAATATTACTGGAGAAGTAAAATCTTTTGCAGGATCATCAATTCCATCTGGCTGGCTTACTTGTAATGGTGCAACTTTTTCAACATCTACTTATGCAGGGTTGTTTAGTGTAATAGGTTACACATATGGTGGTTCTGGAAGTAGTCCTAAAGTTCCAAATATGTCTACTTCGACATATATTACAACAGGAACAAGTACAGGAACATACCTAACATATATCATAAAGACATAACAAAATGGCATATACAATTTATAACACCGATGGAACAACTCTGCTATTATTAGCAGACAATACTGTAGATCAATCTGCTACTAGTTTAAATCTTGTTGGCAAGAATGTTAATGGGTATGGTCAGTATGTGAACAACAACTTTATAAAGTTGTTAGGTAGTTCTGCAAGTGCAGCAGGTAGTCCTCCTAGAAGTCCATTAACGGGTCAATTATGGTTTGACACTACTGCTCGTAGGTTAAAAGTATATGATGGATCTTTTAAGCCAGTAACTGGTGCAAGTGTTTCGGGAAGTGCTCCTGCAAATCCTGTGTCCGGCGACCTATGGTTTGACTCAATTAACTATCAATTAAACGCATACAACGGAGCAGTTTGGACTATTGTTGGACCTCCATTCCAGGCCCGTGTTGGAGAAAACGGATGGATTGTTCCTCCCGGTTCTTTCCTTGACACTTATCAAAATAGACAATTAGTTACTTTGATGAAGAACTACGGTAGGACACTGGGAATCATTTCTACTGCTTCTTTTACAACAACTGAGTTTACAACATCTACTACATTGTTGTCGACTAGTACAACTGATATAGTTAACGGATTAACAATATTTGGGTCTATACAAGCAACTGGCAATATGAAAGTGTATAATACACTTACTACTAAATTACTTCTTTCTACAAATATAATAAATTCTGGAACACTTACTACCATAGATCTTGATACAAGAACAATGTTAGCTAGCTCTACCGCAACATTTACAAAGACTACTAATAGTACTAGCACTACAACCGGGGCATTAATAATTTCTGGCGGTGTTGGTATTGGTAAAGATTTATATGTTGGTGGTAAGATTGTTGCACAAGAATTAGACATTCAATATACAACAGTAACCACAACTTTAATAATTACAGATGATGTAATTTCTACATACAATACAACTCCTGCATATTCAACAAATACCGGAGCATTGGTAATTGGTGGAGGTATAGGTGTAAATGGTGGTGTATTTGTTGGTGCCGCATTAACTGCAACAACAGTGGTTGCAACTCATTCAACAACTACTAATGCAGTAATATCTAAACTAACAGCAACAAATGTACTAGTTACAACTATTACTGCTACTAATTCATTGGTTACAAATTTCACTGCTACTAATTCAACTCTTACTAATGTTGTAATAGGTGCCGCACTGAATATGGGGACCAATAAAATTACCAATATGGCTGACCCTGTTGCTGATACAGATGCAGTAACCAGACAATTCTTATATGGTAGAAGCATTGTATTAAGTATGGATGTCTCAGACGGAATAAGCAATGCTAATATTATTACTTACCTTGCTCAGATTGCTCCTGTTGCTGAATATAAAAATGGTACAAATGCTAGAATTTTGTGCTCAACAATTACCCTTAGTTCTGGTACAGTATCTGTAAGTACAACAAACGGTACATTCTTGATAACAACTTCAACTTCCGGAACAGCATTAACTGGTGCAACTGCTAGTGCAACTGCACCTACTGTGAGTGTTTCAAGAGTTGTAAAGACATTTACAATATCCAGCGGAGCATGGACTTTTGTATCGTAAACTAGGAATAAAAAATGGCTTCATATGATTTGAATAAAAAAGACGGAACAGTATTAACAACATTGTCAGATGGGGCAATAGACACTACCCATGCAAGTCTAACGTTTGTTGGAAAGAATGTCGTTAATTATGGTCCTATACAAAACGAAAACTTTTTATACCTATTAGAAAATTTTGCAAATGGTGCTGCACCTTCGCTACCGGTAGCTGGACAATTATGGTATGATAGTGGTCCTGGCACATTAAAAATTTATGATGCTACTCGATGGAATCAATTACCTAAAGTTGTATATAACACGACAGCAACTAACCAAGCAAACGGTGACCTATGGTTCAATACAACCACTGGGCAACTATTTGTAAAAGCAGGATCTTCATATACATTAATTGGTCCCAAAACTTCGGCAACCACAGCAGGATCATTAGAAGCTTCTGTTAATATTAATAATGTTCCTTTTACTGGAACAGCTAGTATTACAGTTTCTTCAACTACAACCAATGTGTTATCTACTGGATCATATATTACTGGTAGTAACTTTAATGGATCTGCCGCTACTACTTGGTCAGTATACACAGGTCAAGCAGGCGCCGCAACCGGCAATGCAGTCGTTGCTAGAGATGTTTCAGGAGATATTTGGTATGCTGTTGGGCACGGAATTGCATCATCTGCTCGTTATGCTGACCTTGCAGAAAAATATTTGGCTGATAAAGAATATGAAGTTGGAACAGTTATGTCAGTTAATGATTCTGGCGAGTCTGAAATTAGAGCTTCAAACATTGGAGAGCGGGCAATAGGCGTAGTTTCTGCAAACCCAGCTTATCTAATGAATACTGATTTAGAAGGTGGTACAGCAGTTGCATTAAAAGGTCGTGTGCCTGTTAAAGTATTTGGTCCTGTTAAAAAAGGAGATCGATTAGAAGCATTTAGCGATGGGTTAGCTACAAAGGCTGCAGATAACTCTACTAATGTGTTTGCTGTTGCATTAGAAAGTAATATTGATACTAATCTAAAAATTAATTTAATCGAATCTGTTATACTGTAAATTGGAATAATTATGCCTTATATCTTAAACAAAACAAATGGAAATGTACTTGCAACAGTTAATGATGCTGCGGTAGATCTTACTACAAATTTAACATTTGTGGGTAGAAATTATTCCGGGTACGGAGAAATTGTCAACGAAAATTTTCTAAAACTTCTAGAAAATTTTTCAAGCATTACAGATAATGCTCCTAGTAAACCTATTCAAGGACAACTTTGGTTTGATAGTACCGCACAACAATTAAATATTTCTTATGATGGTAAATCTTGGAAAGGAATTGCTAACTTAAGAGCTCAATCAAACACACCTTCGGCTAACGCTTCTGCAAACGGGGACATCTGGTGGGATACATCTAATTCTCAACTAAAAGTATTTGACGGCACTGCCTATCAATTAATCGGTCCTCCGACATCTTCTTCTGCCAAAGCATTTTGGTCAGCTGTTGATGAACCTAAAACTACAACTCTTACCATTCCGATCCTTAAAGCAAAGATTGGCTCAGTACCAGTTGCTGTTATTTCTAATTACGGTGATACTGCTTTTACACCATTGGAGTCGTCCGATCTTTATAATACCTTTGGTACAATTAAAAAAGGTATAACATTACCCGGTGCTGATGCTGTAACAGGATCATCTACTTCTTCTGGTTATTACTTTTGGGGAACAGCAGCTGAGTCGTTAGTAACTTCTACAGCAAATAATTCTAATCGAGCAACTACTGCAACTAATGTTGTTACTACTTCTACTTTAATTAGTGGACAGACTAGATTTAATGTGCCGTTCCTCGGTACTGCAACTAACGAAAGTTCGGTAATGACTACCAATGCTTTCTACTTTACTCCTGCTACCAATGTACTAACTGTGACTGCTTCACAAGCTCGTTATGCTGATTTGGCGGAGCGTTATGAAGCTGATGCAGTATATGAGCCGGGCACTGTTGTAGTAATTGGCGGCGATAAAGAAGTTACTGTGACTGACAAATATGCAGATACAAGGGTAGCGGGCATAGTGTCTAAAAACCCTGCCTATATGATGAATTCCGAGGCTGGATCAGACGAAACTCACCCCTTTATTGCTTTAAAAGGCCGTGTTCCGTGCAAAGTTGTTGGGTCTATAAACAAGGGTGATCTGTTAGTAACAAGTACCTTTCCGGGGTATGCCGCAAGTTGGGCATCTCATGCTGAAGAAGGTTCTGTAATAGGAAAAGCCCTAGGAACTCAATCCGAGGGCTTTGGTGTTATTGAAGTATTGGTAGTCTAAACAGCCATTGGAGCCTTAATGGCTTCGTGACTTTGATAATCTACTAGATTAATATCAGACATATCAAACTCAGTAATAACCTCTATTTCTTTATTCAACTCTAAAGTTGGTAAAGGTAGGGGTTTTCTTTTGAGTTGTTCTTTTACTTGGTCGATGTGATTATTATAGATATGTGCATCGCCTATGGTAATAATTAAATCACCTACTTCTAAATTGCACACTTGTGCGAGCATGTGCGTGAATAATGCGTATGAAGCAATGTTAAATGGCACTCCGAGAAACATATCTGCTGAACGTTGATACATCTGGCAACTTAGTTTACCGTTGTTAACATAGAACTGCGACATCATATGGCATGGGGGCAATGCCATTAAGTCAAGTTCGCCCGGGTTCCATGCTGTAATGATATGCCTCCGGCTGTAAGGATCATCTTTAATTCCGTTAATCAATTCAATTAATTGATCATGATTTTGTAAGATGACTTTATTAACACGGACCAAAGGCTTACGCCACCTACGCCATTGTACTCCGTATACTCTTCCAAGGTCGCTAGGATGTCTCTGTAATCGCTTCTCTACCCAATAAGGTGCTTGAGCATTATCTGTCCATATAGTTTTTTTATCAGTGTATCTTTCTCCGTGGAGGATTTCACGCAACCGACCTTCATCACCACTACCTTCGATAAACCAAATTAGCTCACTTACAACAGCTTTCCATGCCAGCTTTTTTGTAGTAATAGCAGGGAAGCCTTCGGTAAGATCAAATCTCATCTGTAATCCAAAAATACTTTTTGTACCAGTACCAGTCCGATCAGGACGGTCATCGCCGTTTTCTAAAATATTTTTTAATGCGTCTAGATAAACTTTTTCTGGATGTGTCATAGGTTGTACTCTTTTATAGTATATTTTATTGGTTCATTAAATGTAACATGTTCTTTAACTTTTGTAAAGTATTTTTGAACATAAGTCAAATTAAAATATTTGTCGCATTGGTATTCTGCATCAATTTCTGTTACATAGAATCTATCAATAATGTCAAGATACTGTTCATAAATGGCACCTCCGCCTATGATGAATATGTCTTTGTCGGGATATTCTACAGAACAATAATCTAATGCACTTCCGCAATCGTCGAAGGTGTGATCGCCTAATACTTGCTTTCGGCTTATTACTACATTGATACGATTAGGTAAAGGCTTGCCTATACTTTTGTAAGTAGTGGATCCCATAATAACAACCTGTCCAGTTGTCATTCTTTTAAACCATTGCATGTCGTCCTTAAGGTGCGGCCAGGGCATTTGCCCTTCAAATCCAATACCTTGGTTCTTATCTACTGCTACTAAACAGCTAATCATTTACCTGACCATACATCTCTTTTTGAATAAGGATTGCCCTTTTCAAATACAGCAATACTATCGTAAAAACTAATTCCAAAAGTACTATCTAACAATGGATTTCTTTCTAACTCGCCCTTAGTATGTTGTAGATTAAGTTGATCTATGTAAGTCTTACTCTTATTAAGAAATGTATGTGGATTAGTTAATCCACCTTGCCATTCCGGCCAATATGCAGTATGCAGGTCTTCAACCATGTAAACTGCATTCTTATCCATTTTAGGATAAAGGAATTCAAAAGTAGCATTAACATGATGTTGTTGGTGGCTACCATCGTCTAACACAATATCTGGTACACCAAACTCGTCTATAATAGATTGTAGGAATTGAGGATCTGATTGATCACCAATACGAACAGACACATTATTTTGTTCGTGTTGCTTACAAGTTGGATCAATGTCGATGCCTATAATCTTTGTCATAGGTCCAAAGTACTTACTCCACATTTTTGAAGAGCCTCCCCACGCAACACCAATTTCTAAAAATGTTAAACTACGATTTCTATGTTGAGCAAAGTGTCTCTCGTAGATTGGAAAGTAGTGCGCCCATTTGTAAATAGGCGGATCAGATTGAGCAAGGAACGTTTCCCATAAACTCATTAGTCGGCTTCTACAGAAACTTTCTTTTTGCTCTTTGGAGGATCAATAGCATCTGCTTGTTTACGCAAAACTTGAGCCTGTTTGAACAATGCATCTGCTTTACTACGCAGTTCTGCTGGAGTCATGTCCTCTGTAGATTCTACTGCCACCACCTCTGTAGATTCTTTCTTTGCAACCTTAGTTTTAGGATTAGGTTTTGAACCATCAGTAATAGCTAGCTCGTCGACAGTTATACCTTTTTGTTCTGCAATCAATTGATTAAGTTCATCTAAAGGTACACTTGATTGATTAGTTGGTGTTACTATCACTCCATTTGTGGGAACTTTCTTAAGATGACCACGAGTATGCAACCATTCTAACATATTGCTTCCGTCGGGGAATCGACGAACTGCAAGTATATCTGCTAGTTCATTTGCCTGTTGAGCATTTTCATCTTGCAATAAACTCATTAATGCATCATGATAAGTATCACCTAGGTTGCTTGTACCAATAACCAATGCGCTTAATGCATCACCTGGTATAGTACGATAAGCAATGGCAATCTTTGCTCCGTTGTTTTTCATTTTTCCCACATGTTTCATGTGATTCTCCTTTTAGGCCTGTGTTACAGGTTGTTCTGGTGTAGCGGCAGGTGTCGGCGTTACTGCAACTAAAAATGCACTAAGTCGATCATACACACTGCCTACTGCTGAAATCTCACCAGCGCCAAACGCACCGCGCTTAACTGCTACATCGATAATAGCTTTTAAATTTTGAAGATCAGCAATGCTCAACTCTGGCTGAGCGGCCGGCGCTTGAGGAGCCTCGCCTCCTACACCTTCTGTTCCTGCTACTTGTGCTTGTTCTTGATTTTCCATGTTAAAATTCATCCTTTTATTTTTTATGTAAGTAAGGGCAACCTAAAGATAGCATAGTTAATTCTCTAGGATCTTCTATGCCAATTTCAATAACTTCGATCATCTTTTTATGTTGATCTAATGTTAACCTCTTTTTAATTGCGTACCTGCTATTTAAGTTGTAGCTAATCCAGTGATCTAAAAGTTTGGCGTCTATTAAACGGTCTACTGATAGTTTACTAAAGTGTTCTGGAATAAAGGAAAGTTTCCTTAGTCCCAAAACACCTAACGGGTTTATTTCCCCTCTGCTTAATGACATTAACTACCTACTTATTTATAGTATGCAGTTTGCCCGAAGGGAGAAATGATACTGTCATTTCCATGAATAATAAACAGGCTTTCACAATAATCTTCATCGCCCCAACTACCGCAAGGATAACCGTCTGTAAACATAATAAATCGTTTTGGCTCAATGCCCTCGTCTTTCATAAACTGGTAATTTACATCAAAGTCAGTACCGCCACCACCTTTTGGTTCGTAGCCCATAATCTCGTCGGCAGTATCGCCTGTGAAACGAGCATAGTTATACACTTGAGTATCAAAACACCACAAGTCTAGTTTGAAGTCCACATACTCATCCATAATGCCCTTGACTTCGCTTAGGAAGTCTTTAGCCATTGCGTCACTAATAGAGCCAGACATATCAATAGCTACACTCACATCAATAGTTTCCTCGTTCATCATGCCCGGAAGCACAGCACCACAATGTTGGCTCTTACGATTAGGGCGTTGGAAACTAAAATTGCTCTTGATAATACTTTGGATGTTCATACGCAACAGTTGGCGCCAGTCCATTTTAGGTTCTGTGAAGTCTTGAATAAGACGACGAACACCTGCAGGAACTCTGCCGGCACCTGCTGCCTGAGCAGCCGCTACCATTGCTTCTTTAATTTCGTCTTTGATTGCTTTCTTTTCTTCTGCAGTCAACCGTGGACGACCTTTGCCTTCTTTGTCCCCACCGTCACCTTCACTATCTCCGTCACCTTCCCCGTCCAAATGTTCGTCTAACAACTCGCCCAATGAACCGATATCAATTTTATCAGCTTTTTCGTACAAGTCATCGTAGATTTGTTCGTAGCTCAAGCCGCGATATTTGTTATCTTGATAGATCTTAATCCAGCTAGGAACTTCGCCGATCTTTTCATCTTTAAGAATTTGATTAACAGCATAGTCAGCGGCAATGTTTGACAATGTAGGATCTCGATGATCGCGGCGACCAATGTGATCAAATACATTGTGTAATACTTCGTGAGCAAAACCAAACTCTGCTTCTTTAGGTTTGAGTTTATTTACAAAGTCGTTATTGTAATAGAAGTTACGACCATCTGTGGCTAGTGTAGCACACCACTCACTGGCATCGATTAGTTTAAGGCGTGTAGCAAGATTGCCAAAGAATGGATGACGCAACAGCAATCCAATACGAGCTGTAACTAATTTCTCTACAATTTTAGATTTTTCTGCCGCAGTATATTCTTTAGTAGCAACAGGTTTTTTAATTTTTTCAGTTTTCATTACAGAAGTCATAACGGTCCTTGTTAGTGTCTAAGTATATATTATACATTAAATTTATCAAAAGAGCAAGCAAAAAAGGCCCTTGCGGGCCAATTTTACTCCATTGCTTGGATAATGTATTTGCCAAACTTGTCGTGGAAACGATCAAAGTTCTTCAATTTAGAAGCATCAAACGGCAGTTGATAATTTGTGAGAGCCACTTTGGCGCCCATAACAACCAGCTCTGTGGGGAAATTATCCATCATAAATCCAAAGAAGTTGTCTGCCATAGCATCCCAATCCTTGGCTTTTTTCTGATCGGCGCTCTGGAGTTCGTAGCACAACGACACTGTCAATGAATACATTGCAGAGATTTCTTTAATGTTGCACTTTTGAACCTTGCCGGACAAGATGTCCTCGGGCTTAGGCATCTGTTTTGCCACTTTGCGGTGTGCCATAAACTTAACAGCCAACCCTTCACCAATTGCACCCGCCACCAAATCAGTCAATGTACCTTCGTCCAAGTCGTCGTCTGTTAACAGTTCGCTAACAAACATCCATGAACGAGGAGTAGCGAACGCCTTTGAGCTAGACTTTGGATCAAAGTCGTACAAGTCTTGTTTGGCAAAGCCAATATAACCTACAACCTGTTCGTGAACACGGTTGTTAGTAGCCCACTGCAACCAATCTTCGTAGTCGGATTTTAGTTCAATGTGAACAAAACGGTTAGCCAACGGAGCAGGCATACGATAAGTTACGCCTTTGTCACCTTCACGGTTACCAGCGGCAACAATGCTAACACCGTCCGGCAACTTATATGTACCAACACGACGGTTCAACACCAATTGGAAAGCCGCCGCCTGTGTAGCAGGAGCCGCAGAGTTCAACTCGTCCAAGAACAGGATAGCAGTAGACTCTGGATCTGTGGGCAATTCTGCAGGAGGAGCCCATGTCATAGTGTTTTCTATGCTATTAAAATATGGAATACCTTTAATGTCAGTAGGTTCCCAAAGGCTCAAGCGAACATCAATAACTTCGCGGCCTTGCTCGTCGCCAATTTGTTTAACAATATCGGATTTACCAATACCGGGAGGACCCCACATGAATACTGGACGCTTAATTTTAACGCACTTGCGAATAGAGCGTTTTGCTTCGTTAGGAGTAACTGTACGATTAGATGAAATTTGTTCTGCCATTTTTAACTTTCAGTGTATAGTTGAGTTAATTTACTGACTGCCTTATGCTTCAGTATGTATTAATTATACACGGTTTCTGTCTTTGTGTCAAGCAGATTTTAAGTTTTTTGCTTTTGCAGAGGAAAATTTTGCAATGTTGCCGGAAAACAACACTAGCTGTACAGCCATTTTTTCAGAAAATACAAAGATTTCCTTGTTGGACACATACCAAGGGCAATCTATAAAGTTATCCAATTGGATTATTAGCTGATTTGTATATTCTACAGGATGATCAAACCGGACTCTGTGTGCTTTAACTTGGGTAGTGAGTCTGGCAAATCCTTCGTCAGTTAATCGTAGCCCACCCTTTTCTTTTTTGCGGGGATTCTGCCACCACTGGGCAACGAGCTTTCTAATGGATTTTTCGTCAGTTGGTAATCCAGAGTGTTCTGCTATGTATTTGGTAAGATCAATCTTTTGATTCATTGGTCAACTTATCCCCAGTTACCAATTTGAAAACAGCAAATTCTGTAGTGTTGAATTGCTTATTGAGCTTTTCGGCAAGGTTAATAGCATGTCCAGAATTTGAGAAACTAACTTTTTTGTATTTTGGGCCCAATTGCTGTGCCACAATGCTACTAGTTTTTAAGTTAATAGGCTTGTCCTGATAGAAAACAGCCCAGATAGCATCAGCTTCTAGAACTTGTTCTGTTTTGTAAGTCTTTTTGCTAGTAACTTCTAGCAAGACTTTGGGTTTTGGCCTACTCATATATACGTTTCTCCGAAAAGTGCGTATATATTTAGCAGGTTTTGTTAGAATTTTCCCCCGTTCATCCTAACTTCAATATTGCCTGTAGAGTCTGCAGATACGGATTGATCTATTTCTCCAGACAGTCTAGTCATTACAACAGCTAAACTATTTTGAAGATCTGTTGCTTCTTTAATAGTAAGTGTTAGATTCTTTTGATTTGACTTGATTGCAACTCTAGTCTTATCTAAAAAGTCTTCAATCGGTAATGTGTTTAACGGTTTCATTCTTTATTTACAGCCGATAAAGCTGATTTCATTTCAGTTTCTGTCTTAAACGGCCCGTGGAAGGGGTATCGTTCTAATGTAATCAACTTAGGACAGAAGCTTTTAACCCAGCCCTTTTTAAACTTAATAATATAATGCCCTGCACAGTACTGACTTTTACTTTTAGCACTCTTTGCATATAACGGAAGGCGCTTTTTTACACTATAAACGGATTCGTAGGGCTTGCTACTGCACGGAAAGTCATAAATGTAATAACCTTCTGTGTTATCCTTTTTAACTTTCTTAATACTTTCTTCAAAGATAGCAATGCCAAATTGTGCATTAACGTCTGCTAGATTATCAAAGTTAATTTGTCTACCATTCTTAAAGAATACATAACCTTTTTTAGCTTTGGCTACGCTACCTATCTTTGTTTTTTCGTCTCTAAGTAACCACTCTTTATTAGGGATTACTACTTTAGCTGTTGAGTTCATTGTACGTACCTCGCATTTAATGGTTCAGCATAGCTTTGTACTTGTTCACTGATCTTATTAAGATCGTACTCGGCACAGAGTTTAAGCAAACGGACTCCTACCTGTGGAATATTCTTATTAGCAGTTGTTGCAGTATTGATTGTTTCTTGTATCAATGATTTAATGTCATCTGGTTGTGCTGTAAGATCGCATAATAGTTTATTACGAGTATAATCATCCAAAACACGATGTTCAACACCCTCGTGGTCGGACCACTTTTGGAGCATCATATTGTTCCAATTGTACCCTTTGTTGTTTCTATCGGCAAAAGCATCACGGAGACCAACTTTATTCTTTGTCCCCTTCTCACGTACTCCCGGATAAGCAGAGAAGATGTTATCGGAGGTGTCGCCACGCATACACTTCTCAAAGAGTAACCATTCTGGGTCCGGTGCGGGTTTGACTTGTTTAGTCTTTTTATCAACGACATGCTTGCCCTTTTCATCAAAGTATCCCTCGTGTGTAGTTGTGATTGCCATAACTCCGTTATACTGCTTGACATTGGGTGCAATTAATTGTGCAAAATCTCCATCTGTGCTTACAATAACATGTGTATCTTCTGGATGACTTTGAATCCATCCTGCAATTAGGTCATCTGCTTCAAGGCGAGGATGTTGTAGAACAGTTGTATTTGTTTTCTCTGTAATAAAGCCTTTGAACTCGTCAAACGTTTCCCAGAATACCCGATCTTCTTCTGCTTCGCGTGGGCTCTGTGCCGCACGAGCTTCTGTACGTTGTCGTTTGTACGGAGCATATACATCTTTGCGCCAGCTACGCCCCTCTAAAAAGAAGATTACATGGTCACCTTTGAAGTCGCGCCATGCTTTACGCACACTACCTAATACTGTAGCTAGACTCATACCAATCTTATCTTCCAATGTACCACGAATGGCGTGACGAGCACGAAAGAAAGTATTTGCTGTATCTACAAGAATATATGTCTTTGACATTAAGAAACCTCAGTTCTGCCGTTGCCTAAATTGTTTACATTGATAAATCCGCTGCCTCTACGATCCATTTCGATTCCGTCGGCTGCCCCAACGTTGCGACATAGTTCGGAAAACCATTGATCTACAATTGCCTCATCCGATTCACCATTGTATCCGGATGCTCTTAATTGTAACACAAAGTATTCATTCCAGTCAAGCTCAAAAAATCCGTTGCGGATATTGTCTTTGTTTACATGAGTATCTAATACAGCTACCCAAGGCTCTTTATTAGCAGTTGCTTGTTCTTTGGGGGAAAGTCTTACAGGTTCTACTTTTTTAACAATTGGTTCTGGATCTTTAATGCCAAATAGTTTTTTAATAATTTGTTTCATTTTCAAGTACCCCACTCATTCTTAAACAACGGCACCTGCAATCGATCACTGTAGCGGAGACCGTGTTTCATGGCCGCTAGTGCTACTGTTTTATTATTTAAAGCGTAAACACTCTCAATACCGCCCACTGGCATCAAATATACAAGACCTGTAAATCCTTCAGCACGGAATTCTTCTGTGGCCTTTAGTGCATCTTCAATATCTTGTTCTGTTGCTACCACAAATTTCAAATACACATATCCGTAATCTTGATAGTCAACAACTACCTTAGGCTTAATTGCATCTTTCCACGGCTCGCCACTTGCCGGAAGTTTAGCACTAACGCTGAATGTAATTTCACGCATAAAATCTTTAGTGTGATGGTGTGCCCAGGTATGTAAGTATTGTTTAAACTCTTTTGTTAAACGCATTGTGCCGTTTGTTTCAAAAGTAATTTCTTTTAATCCTTGCATACAAGGTTGCTCTAGCAAGTTCGGATACGCCTTTTGCCAACCTAGCAACGGCTCGCCACCTGTAATAACTAGATGCTCATCACGCCATGCACCAAAGGGCAATGTTTCTACAATGCTCTTAGCAAGACCATCTACGTTAATCATAGGACTTAGGTCCTTAAATGCAGGATGCCAGCTTGCATAACTATCACAACCTGTACTAACTAACGGCAATGATTTGTATTCTGTAAATTCAACAGCACGTTCTGCAACCTTATCTGCTTCCGTGCTTAGTTCCCCACGGGGCATACCAAATCCTTGACAGGTAAAGTTACAACCAAATGTACGCAGAAACACAGAAGGGACACCCATAAAACGTCCTTCACCTTGGATGGAATAAAATAATTCTGATACTTTAATTTTGTTCATAAATGTTTGACCACTTTTTTAGTTTTTCAATTTTTGCTCTTTTAGCAATTTCTAAATGTTCTAATGATATTACACTCTTTTCTAGCATGATGTCAATCATTGCAAGCATATCTCCAAGTTCTTCTTCCAAATGTTCTCTATTTGTTTTTGGCTTACCTGGTTTAAGATTATCAATTCCGAATCTACTAATCTTACTAACTGCTTGGATAACTTCTGCACATTCTTCTTGCAGGATATCCATTACTTCTTTTAACTTATTATCCATTTGTTTTTCTATTTTCTAAATATTTGTCGTTGTGAATCCATTTGTTGTCGACAAGGAATCCCCATTCACGCCTTTGTGGACCAGGCATGAACATTGTCCAGCAGTCTGTTCCTTCTTTAAGCTCAACACGGTGATAGCTATTAGCAGGGCAAATACGGAAGTGCCCAGGACCACGCCAATGCCGTGTTTCACTGATCTTGGCACCTTGTGAATTAAAGTTAGGAGTCCATTCATAATAACCGCCTTTTAAAATTAGAGTAGCGTAAGGCCATGGATGATCATGCACATCATCGGGGTCTGACTTAAGAAACTTGTGTAAAAAAACATTAAAGGGAAACTGCTTTCTGTCTTTAAGAAACAAATAATATCGTTCAAGATAAGGTTCATTATCTTGTCTATCCATTACAATGCGTTTGCGACCAAGCCGGTCAAGTATATTTACAAACCATTTCATTTAATCATCTCCAATAACTTGTTTGCACTAAAGAAGTTTTCAGTTAGATCTCTTGTTTGTTTGCGAACTTGATATTTGAACTGATCATAATTATTCATATATTGAATAATTTTATAACACAATGCTTGTCGAGATGACTCGTATGCTTTGTAGTTTTCGGTCCAAATACTAGGATACTTAAATGTGTCGTAGTACATTTCGCTATAAGATAAACGATCCGGTACCATCGGAATAGCATCTACAATGGCACCTTCGTAACAACTAATACCCAGAGTTTCTTGTAGATTTGCACTAAACACAATTTTACTTTCGCCTAACAAATTATGATATTCATTTTTTGTTAATTGTTGATCCTGACAAACTACAAATTCATATTGCGGCAAATGTGTAGCTAGGTCACGGAAAATTTCAACCTGTTTCTCTGGCGCTATGCGATGAGGAAACAGTATAAGATCACGTTTGGGCATATTCTTATACATAGTCAATGTATTGTCCATATACTCCATAGGCCAACCTGTTCGAACAAATCTTAGATCTTCACCTTTTAAGATTTCATCTAGATGTTCACTAAACCAAGGATTTTCTGTAGGATAATCGTTTAACAGATTAGTATAGAACATACTAATATGAAAGTCTGTAGCAAAGTAGTTATAATCAAATGCATGGAAGAAACTCTTCTCAGCGTTTCTCACCCAAGGCTTATTGCCAACCAACCTACCTAGAAAGTCTTGAGGATCATAACTACCAGCATGCCATAAGCCGTGTGTGGTTACTGGGATGCCCAGTAACTCACTCATATATTTAAGATTGATGATGCCAGGGTGCCAAGCATCAGTAAATATAAAATGATCACCTGCATGAACGGTTCCGTCGCAAAATAGCCTACCCATCTGCTCAACCTGCCGAGCCTTGTAGATGTTTGTGCCGCCAAAATTAAGAAAGGCACCAGGAGTAGTAGCACTAGGGATATCTGTAGGGCCAGAGATAATTTGAACATTGTGTCCTGCTTTCTTAAGTAGATTAGGTACATGAGACTTCCATTGTCCCGTGTACCTAGTTTCTACGCTTTCCAAATCAATTAGGAAAACGTTTGCCATTTTATTGTTCCTGACGCTGTGCTCGTCCTTCGCGACGGGCTTTTCGTTCAAGATACTCTTGACCACGCTGGAATGCTCGGTAAGCATCGGACCTATAAAGATCCTTTTCGTTGTATGGAAGAAGATTAAATCGGCAATGATCTAACCATGTGTCGAGGTCGTCAAAAATACGAGTGACCTCTGGTTTCATCTTAAGAGTTTTTTGAATGTAAGTTGGCTGTGCCATTTTACGTTTTCCTATTATTAGGGTTGATTAACAAATGTAAGTGTAGCGCCATTCTCGCCATCCTCACTTACTTCAATAATGGTCTTACGACCAGGCCACCTTGCAGTGATTGTCGTGTTAAGTTCACGAGCAATCATTTCACAAGATTTGTGGTTGAGTTCAAGAATGCCATCGCTGTAGCACTTCTCAAGCCAACGCTTAAACTGGATAAATTCAATATCGCGGTCATCTTGGAAGACCTCAATAGAAACTTTAAAATGGAAAATATGTCGATGCGGTGTTCCAAGAAAACTAACATCATATTCGTCGCCTGTAGCTAACTTAGGATCAGTTGCCGCGGCAGGGTACATGTGAATACCTTCTTTACGGAAGGTTACCCAAATAAATGATAGATTGTTCATTACTCTGCGGTTTTCTTAGTAGTTTTCTTAGCGGATGTTGAAGATGCATTTTCTGTTTTTTCAGGAGCCGCTTCCTTCATCATGTTCATCATTTCCCAAAGTTTCCAATCTATGCTTTCAAGCAATTTGAATAGTTTTTCTTCAGTTGAATGTTGAGCAATGGATTTTGTAAGTTTAGCATTAATCATTTAATTACCTCGTCGTTTTTATATTGGTTCCAGTCTGTAAAGTTTTTACGATCCATTAGTGTGTGCAGACTGTGTGACCACACACCGGGATTAGTTGCATTAAAATCTTTGTCGTCAATTTTAATCATTGTATTATAATTCCATAATTTAATATATGGAATAGGAACTCGAATTTGTGGAATAAAATTATTACTTTCACATAATCCATTTTCGAGAAATTCTTCTGCAAGAGCAATTGGAATATCAAGACTACACAGATATCCTTTTTCTAAAAAGAATTCAATCATAGATTCCCAACTTTTCCACTCGTTGTAGGTAGTGGGAAGGAAACTGTGATTAGCACCAAAAAAGATATGTTCTGCTCCGTTTAAGTTGGCAGAAATTTCTTCTATTGTATGTATGCCTGTGACAAATAGTGTCTTTAATCCAAACGCAGGTGTGTGTTCAATTTCAGTTCCTGTAAAGAATTGAATATTGTTTGCTTCACCGTTGATATAATCTCGTTTCATAATATTAGTATAGCGTAATTTGTGCCAACATGCAACCAATTAATTGCCCGGAAACGGCCAAGCGTTGCTGGGTTCTGGGCGAGATTTTAATTTAATATCTTCTTCAATGATCAACCCATCCTCGTCACAAAGACTAACTTGAAATGGTGCAATGATATGTACTGCGGCATCTTCTTCTTGCCAATCATGTTCACCATCGTACAGCCAACCTGCACCACCTTCGTAGTAAAGCTCTTTTAATTCTTGTTGTTCTAGTCCACTAATGTCATCGCTAAATTCCCATTCAACACTAATGCTATCATCGAACTCACAGCCCCAACCCGCATCCACTTTAGTGTATGCCACTCGATCGCCGTCATAAGGAAGGTTACAATCCATATCTTCTTCAATAAACCCTTGCCCCCAACGATAGGTTTCATCTATGTTAAACCAACTTGTAGTACCGTCTGGATTATCACGGAACATTTCTACATGGTAGATAACACTTTTCTTTTCAAGAGGTTTGATTAGGTATACTTTACTCATTTTGATTTCTCTGCTAGTTCTTTATAACCCGCCCAACTAGGATGTATCTTATCTTTTTGCCAACGAGTTGTAACTAAAACAGTATCACCGAATTGTTCTGCGACTCGACGAATGTGCTGTACTGCTTCAAATTTTTCTTCTCGATTTGGTTCAATCCAAAATACTCTTGGGTTGCCTTTAATTTTAGTACGGATATTCATTAACATTCCGTAGGTATCTGCCTTTGCCCAGTCATTGGTTCCTAAACTAATAATAACTGTATTAGCAGTTAGATCATTTTTTCCGTATTGTTTATTCCAGCCAATACTAGTAATGCCACCTTTGGCATAATCAATACAATCAGGACGAAACATTTTTGTTCCGACGGCAATACTGTCACCTATAATTAAACAATCAATCATTCTAAATCCTCATTGCGATTGCTAGGGTACTTACTACTGGCCATCCTAATTAGTACTAGGCTAACAGCAAGTATGAAAGTTGCCCCTGCTAATATCAGTATGTTTGTTATATGTTCGTCGCCGATTGCTACTAGATCTATCATATGTCGAGTTAGTGCGGTAATAGCAATGTAAATTAAAAAACGCACCGGCATATGGTTAGTTTTGAAATATATCCCAACCATTGCACCAATTTCCAAGTAGATGAATAGTAATAGTAAATCTTGAATATTGACATGATGTTTTTGAAATAATTCAAAAAATGTATAGCCAGCCGCCCATACTGTGGCAGCACCTATACTAAACAGAGCAATTCTATGGAATATACCAACTAGGGTATTTCCGAAATTGTCTAATTTTTGTAGTTGATTATTCAGCACGATATTCTCCAGGTTTACTTTACTGCTATATTAAATGATATAGAAATCCTGTCTTCATCATTTAAGTTTGGTTCTACATAATGTTCTAGCCATGCAGGAAATAGTAATAATTGTCCCTCTTTAGGAGTAACAGTCCAATTGGCCGAACTAACTGCGTTATAATTATCTACAAATTGATCTTGTAAATGATATTGCAAATTGGATGCAGGATTCTTAAATAGAATGTTTCCTTTTTTATCTCCAACTGATACATAATAAGCACCTGACATAACACAATCGGTGTGTATGTGAGGTCTATTAAATCCAGACTTGGGATTAATGTTTATCCACAAATGATTTATAAATGTTCTGGTAGAAGATTTTAATCCGCATTCAGTTTTAATAGATTCTGCTCGAGAAAGTATTTCGTTGACTAATTTTTGTATTTCTGGATTAGGCTTAATTAACGCCCCACTTTGCCAACCGTAAAAATTACTACGCACAACTCCTGGAGACGATTTTTTTACATCATATGCATACTTCTTTAATTCAGCATTGTCTATACTTGTTAGTGTATCTGAAACAACAAATGATGAAAATACATAAGACAAATTCATGTTATTCTCCTAATCCACCTTCTTCAAGTTCTCGAAGTTTATCATCATCTGGATTTTCTAAATCTACTTCTTCAGAAGTCGTTACTTCTTCAAATGCAAATAAATTTCTAAATTCATTTTGCTTAGGACCGCCCTGTAGTCGAGCACCTTCTAAACTGCGTAAGAATGGACCTGCTTGATCTATCATAGCAAATGCTTCGTCTTTAGTAGTAGTATTAAACAAGTCTTCAACTAAACTTGAGAAGTATAATATGTTACGGGGAACCCAGTCGCTATGCTCATCACTCATGTCCGAGCCTTTGACCTTCTTCCACTGTTTCCATGTCAGCCGATCTTTAACTTTGGCAATTTCGATATCCATTAGTTGTTGAGCACGTTGTACTGCAACAATATGACATTCTACATTATGACCCATCATCAATGCATAAGCAAAACTATCCCAACTTGTTTTGTTTGGAATTTTACCTAGCTTGTTTAGTCTAGGAACTTCATGATAGTGTTCTGGATTTAAGTGATCAAATTTGACACCATTTAATTCTTTATCTGTTTTCCGATTGCCTAGATTATAATAGGCAATGTCTGTCATTGTCAATCTACGGCCGATTGACGATTCGAAGGGAAACGGAATGTCTGACCCCGATAATGATTTGTTATCTGGTGCTTTGTCCATAATAACACTCCACCTCTTGGGAGTGTGGACTGCGCTGGTGTAGACAAGTCCGTGCGCTGTTGCGATGAACGGTGAGGCGCAGTCAAAAGATATGGTAATTTCTTCATTGATATGTTTCCTGATTTGTCGTTGAATTAAAGTTAAGTAGCATGACCAATCCAGCTGAGCAGTTCCCAGAAAGTGGATCCAATTTTTGCCTTTCAGCAAACCATCTTCTCTTAATGTCATTAGACGTTTAAGAGTAATATCCATTTTGCACATGTTAGCACCACCAAAGGCCCAACCTTCTGCTTCACGACCCGCATACTTACCTTTAGGGTCGCTAAATTCTTTTACACCTTGATACCACTGTTCAGCAGTATCCCAGTCCCCACCTTGTAACACATTGAGCCATTTAGTTTGACCTAACCGATTCATTAGAAAGTAATCATTGTTATAACGAGTCTTATCTAAACAATCTTCAAATGTTTTCAATCCTGTCTTAGGACTATGAATATGGTCACATGCCCATGTGGGCACGTCTAGCATCATTGACCAGTCTGCGGTTACTTCTAACCACTCGAGAATCTTTTGACGAGTCTTTGTAGCTTCCTTGCCCTCAAAGTCTAACCAATCAAACTTAAGAACACCTTTACCAATCTGGTATCCACCCGAGTCACCGAGAATCATAGTGTTATTACGATCTCGTTGTTGAATCATTGATTCTTGTGTTAGACTCTTTTGTAGATCTAACTGTGCATGACCTGCTGAATACAATCCGTACTTGTAAGTAAAATATCCTTGTTCTGGATTAAGGAAATTCATACCTTCAATACCTCGATCAAATCCTGCAGGGATACGATCCTTAGATACAAACTCTTCTAGGCGTTGTTTAGCAACGTAAGTACTGTAGAAACTACTAATAGCTGGCAAATAGACAGCATAGTCTTTCTGTAATGGTGTTAGGTTAACTTGTTGATGTATCATGCCTGTGCTGGAATAATATATTTGTAAGTAGCAAGACCGCTGTCTAATTCAATTTGCATAGCACCGTCATTGCTAAAACCAATTTTAGCATTGTTAGCATCTGCAATCTTCAAGATGCTCAGCACTGGCATAACAGGCCATGTCCATGCTTTAGTAATCTTACCTGTTACACCTGTGGCAAATACAAACTCACCACCGTGACTTGCGGCATCGCCAAATGTAAAGATCAATTTGTCGCCATCTGTCTTAGCTAAGAATGTTGTGTGCTCTGTGTTAGCACCTGCTTGGAATTGGAAACGCTGTACAGAAGCAACTGTAGGCGCAACTTCAACATGCCAATTAACACCACGAAACTTGACAGTCTTCAATTTCTCATTGATGATGTCTTGATTCATAAATCGATAGTCATTCTTAAAGTCGCCGTCTTTGTTTTCAAAGTGAAGACCGACTGGAATAGTTTCCCCGTTGCGATCACCTGTAACAACTTCAATCTTAGCATCTTCTTGATACTCTTTACCATCAACTAGATATCGTAGTTTTTCAAGTTGTGGCATACCAAATGTACCGATCATATCGGGATGTGGATTGGTAGTCTCTGCATACATGATAACACTACGGTCATCTGCCATAGAGTCGATCAATGTTTTAGCTTCTGTGCCTGTAATTTTTACAATGTTTAAGAAGCCTAGTTTGTTGGTGTGAGCAACGATGTCTTGTAGAATGTCTTTCATATTAATTCCTTTGTATAAGTTTATTTAGATTTATGAGTAAAGTCAAATATATTTTACTCAAACGAGAAAAGCGAACCAAACGTATTTGTTTGGGTAGTAGAGTCTAGATCCCAGTCTAGTACTCCAATAAGGTTATCAAGTTTATTATTGATAATAGTTGCTTCCATTTCAGCATGATCAAATGGCAGATCTTGGAACCATTTAGGTAAGCGTAGTTCATCTACAGGATATGCAATACTGGTGTAACCTAACGGATTAGCTTTCACTTTGCAGACAATAACTTTCATACCATCTACTATTTGCATAGAATACTTGTCGCCGTTCATACGACGAAGGGTATTCCAATTAATACTAGCCCGAACGTGTCCTGGCATATTTGCCTTACCGGACTTTTCTTCTTTCTTTTGGTATTCAGCAATGTTGTTGGCACGTTTAGGACTACCCTTCTCCCATCCAGGACGAGATTTGAACTCAGTTCTAAATTCACTGATGCGATCTAGAATTTCTGTTTCTTGTGCGTTGTTAAGTACCTTTGTTAGAATCTCTTCTAAGAATTTCTGCATAAATTCTGGTGTGTCACTACGCTTAAGATCTAAACCCATGGCCTTAATTTTACCTGGCTTGCCATCTACATCACTGCGTTTGCCTTCTTTGTCATAGTACAACACAGCATATCGTTTTTTAGTAATAAACAATCCCTTGATGGCAACAATCTCGCGGCCTGCTTTAATAACTTCACCACGACTCTTTGGACAGTGGTGTGCATCCAACATAAACTGCGGAAATGTACTATTAACTTCTTCAGCAATTGTATCATACAACTGTACTACAGTATCTTTATTCCATGTTATCTCTTTCTTTTCAATTTCCTTACGGAGACTTGAATAAGCACTAAAATAAGCAGAGTCTGTATCACCGTAGATAATACTTTTGCCTAAGTGATCATACTCGCCCGTAACTACTTCATTGATTTTACTAGCCATGTGTCGAGCAATGCCGCGGCCTGTAAGGGTAGTGGATTGACCAATTCGATTATCAAAGAAGCGACAACCGGCGTTAAGAATGGCACCATACAAACTATTAAGCAAAATCTTTTTAACGAGCTGTCGCTTGTCCCAATATTCTTCTTCAATTTTATTACCTGCCTTAATTGCATCCTTAAGTTTTGCCTGCATCTCTTTACGCTCTGCGTACCACCGTTTTAGCAATCCAGGAATAATACCTTCACGTTCATGAGTAATGATTGTACCATTAGCACTAAGCATCCACGGCTTACCACTTTCAAATATTAGTTCGTAGATTTGTGCTCCACTCATAATATCAGTTTCACCGTTTTCCCAGTCAATGATAATGTCGTGACTGCGATCTTGAGTCATAACAAATTCATATTCGTTAGCACCAAACTTGCCCTCCCATGCAGCCGCAAAAGAGTTACCTTTGGCAATCTTTTCTTCGATTTCCGCTTTAGTATAATCTTGGCGTAACTGTCCTACAATGGTTTCTGGACCCATGTTCAATGCACGAATTACAGATGGATACAAACTGTTAATGTCCATTGATCCAATATAATCGTGCAGTCCTTTTTTAGGATAAGCAACATACGCACCAGCGGCCTGATTAACAGCGTCCTCGTCACGCTTAGGGCGACTAGGAACAATAAGTCCCCTTGCATGGGATTCGTTTACAATAGCCTGTTCAGTAACAGCGACAGCACCCATTGTAGTTTGTAGTAACACAGTATTCTCATGTGCAATAGTACTGGCAAGATCTAAGAACTTTAATTTTTTATCTAGCTTGTTTAACAATGCCGTATCTTGTCTATTATATTCAATAAACTTTCGGAAGTCATTGTTATAAAGTTGATCTAGTGTACCTTCGTAGACTGTCTTGCTCTCACCTACCTCAGTTTCTCCGATGGCATCCAGTCGATAAGTGTGTCGTTCTTCGTATGTGTACTTGCGGTACAATTCGAGACTATCCAAATGAACACGACCAACAAGGTCATAAGTAACAGCCGCTTTTCCATATTTTTCGTATTCTCTTTTCTTAGGGAATTGATCCCACAAACAAAATCTACGTGTATCTTCTTTGCTGAGAACTTTAGTAACACGATTAACAGTATAGGGGATATCAAAACCTTCGCTATTCCACCCACTGAGTACATCGCTATCCTGAATTAAATCTAAGAACGCATCTAACATCTCCGCTTCTGTTTCGAACAACATAGTGTTAGGAAACTCTTTGACTTGTTCTTCTGCTTGCTCCATAGTCAGTGTCTTTGGCGGAACTGCAAGACATACTAGTGTATCCAACCATTGTAGGTGAACAGCAATAGCAGTGATTGGCATAAAAGCATCTTCTGGAGTGCTATAGCCACGTTCTGGATCAAAGTCCACCTCGATATCAAAAAATGCTACATTGAGTTTTGGAGCATCCTTGCCTAGATAGTTTTCTTCTAGACAACGGAATACTGGATTGATGTCACTTTCAAATAATTTGTGACTACTGTGAATTTTTTGTTCTTTGACAAACTCTTTCCAGTTACGTGCAGTAACTTTGTTAAGATTGTCTCCGTAAATGGATTTATACTTACCCCGTTGGTCTGGGTAATAGAACATATACTTTGCAGGATATTCTTGATAAAGTCTACCCTTCTTTGGATCACGTTCGATAACCTGAACAATGTCCTTTTCTCGGTCCCACCGAGCATCTACATAACTCATATTTTCTCCTTTGTGTAATTTGCGGCCTACACATACCTCTATGATCATTTGTGGCTGATCAAACCTTTCTCTTACATATTTATTAGTCTAATGTAGCCAATAAGATCAATAGTGACTAATAGAATATAATTTGCTACCATACCTGTACTCTTACGTGTCCAAGCAGCCCATCCAAAGATGGCGCATTGTGTAATGAATATTGGATATAACCAAATAAACAATGGATCAGTTGCGCCGGCGGCAAGTGTAAGAGAGCAGCCGAGACTCATAGCCCATGCTGTAATTTCTAAAACAAAACGAGTAGGCCAAACTTTATAATCGGTCTTAGCCCATTCTATAATACCACTTAACAATTTATTCATCGAGATTTTCTAACAACAAGTTAATGTTAATTACCATTCTATATTCGCTGTCTACCGGCGTCCAATTGCAATGATAGTATGTAGAATCGAATATAAAAAGTTGTCCTTGCTTGGGTGTAACTTCCATTAATACTTTTGGCATTTCATCTAACTGTGTAAAAATATTTGTTTTTTTATCAAATAAAACAGTATTGCCATCAGCTGTGTTTACATAATATAATAGCGATATAAACTTTGAACCTTTTGGAAGAGCAACATTTTCTGGTATTGTCATATCAGTATGAGGTGTTCTTAGACTTGATGTTTTATCTGGTGTATCAAAGTTTGCCTGTGCTCGTTCAACATAGTTAACAACATAATCTGTTCCTTCTAAGAACTTAAAAAGTATATAGTCAACTATCTTAACATTTTTATTAAGAGGCTGTCCGCCCTGAATAAAATAATAACTAAAAATATGTCGATCTGCAGGAAACACATCGTTACAGATTGCTGGATCGACTGAATGCGGCCTAAAAGACCATAGGCCTTCTGCTTTTAGTGTTTCTAAAAGAAATTCCTGATCTTCTTCATCTAAAAAATTATCGATTACAATTGGATCGAAATCTTTTTTAAGTTGAATAGGCATTAGTCTTCCTTGCGAAAACTATGACCGCTGATGTCGACAATAGTTTCAAGATCGTCAAACTCGCGGAATACTTGATCCCATGTATCTTTCTGTGCAATCTTAATTGCTTTTTTAATCACGCTAGGTTTAACTTCTAGTTCTTCTGCTACTGCTTTAATTGTTTCGTTCAATCCTTCTGTAAGGTCTTGAATCTCTTGCATGACAGTCATGCCTTCTGCTACGATTTGTTTAATCTTAGCTTGTTCCGGTGCGCCAAATGCTTTGCCCATAAAAAATCTCCTTGTAAGTAAGTATATACTAAGCAAGGAGACAAGTCAATGGTTATTTTATAAACGGGCGTCTATAATATTCCAATTGATAATTTTCCAATGATTTGTGAGATACCCTTTTTTGTCTGCTTGATAATCCAATGCCCAAGCATGTTCCCACCAATCGATTAATAATATTATATCGTTCTTAATTTGATGATTGACAATAGTTTTGATCTCACCATTCTTGGCAAGATACACCCATCCACTGCCCTGTATGCCCATGGCAACTTTGGTAAATTCTTCTTTGAACTGGTCAAATGATTTGAAATGTTGCTCAATAAACTCTTTGGATGCTCCAACTGGTTCGTTTGTTTCATCTGGAATTTGTAGTTGCGGAAAATAGATACTATGTAAGTATGCACCTGCTTCGTTAAAATCTAAGTCACCTTCGCCTGCGTTGAAACGATTAACATAAGTTCTGTACAGTTTGCCATAATGATAATCTATAGCGTCTTCGCTTAGGCAAGGCTCTAGCGCATCGCGAGCATAGGATAACTTCACTTGTTCAAGTGGTTTAACCTCTTTACCCTCTACAACATATTTTATAAAATTAAACATTATTTCTTTTTACCTGAACGCATATTGGCTTGCCAATGTGCAAGTTGCCCTTTACGACCACCTTGTTTGGCAATCTTTCTTAAACTGCTGATACTAGCATGTTTAGGAATACCGTGTCTAGCACTATCACCTTTGTCTTGCGGATTACGACCGTCAGCGAAGTTTTCCTCTACATCCTGCTGACCTTCTATAGTCAATCTGTCTAATGCTATCGGATTTAATACAACATTTGGTTTCAAGCCCTTGCTGCTGGCATAGGCCACATACACTTGATCTGTAGGTTCTATAACAAAACTTACACAATGCTTACCGGGCCAGTCTGGTTTGCCCACACTAAACCAAATGCCTATGACAGGAATAAATGGATGTTCATCTGTGCTCAACCGACCATATTCTCGTTCGCCTGTGGCATCACGGCGTGGCTTTAGTCCTCCACTTTTCTTAATTGCTTCTAGCCTATTAGTACAATGATAAACTCGTTGACCTACTATGTCCTGTCCAGGAAATAGATTTGTACCAGGAATATTCTTGGGGGGTCTAAGTCCTTGGTAGTTGGTAAATCCTTCGGCAAAGTTTTCAATTAGTTCTTGAATTTTCATATTACCTCTTAGGAGGTTGAGCACTGGCTACCATGCCGTTATAGTCAGCGTTCTTAAATTGAGGAATAGTATTCATAGCAATAGTTTCAGCTTCTCTAGCATGACTTGCTTTAATTTTAACTGCTGGTATCTCAGGAAACTCTAAACTGTAGACCCAAAATTCAAGTCCGGGTTTAGTCACTGTAAATGATTCCCCGTAGTGTTGTAGGTCCCAACTTGGTAATAATCTTTTTACCATTTTTGCGTATAAGCCTTGTCTTGAACCTTCTTTGGCAGCAAAGGTTAATCGTCTTACTGCGCCTTTTCTATCTGCTAGGAATGTTTTTAGAATATCAACTACTGTACCAAAAACTTCTGCGGCATTGCCCGTACCTGTAACACCCCATGTAGCATTTCCAGAAGATTCTACTTTAGCTGTAAATTCAATTTCCCAATCTCCCGGCGCCTCGTCCGAATCTTGTGCAGCAAAGAATTTATAAGGAACTCCGCCAATTTCAAAATTAGCTATTGCTTGGTTGTCATCTTGAAATGTCCACTGCCATTGTTTATTGCCAGTGAACAATTCTGCAATAAATTCATCGGCTCTCATTCGCAGTTCCACTTTCTTAATGCTAGAGCTTTGCGTGTAGGTTCACCGTTGGGCTTTTTCATTGGCCCTTTACTGCCACCCATTCTAGCACAAAATGATTTACGACGCTTGGCCGCCTTGCTTCCGGGTTTAAGTTTGCTAGGTTTAGTAGTAACTGCTGTTTGTAATTTGCTGCCTGGATTTTCTCTACGATAGCTAGCAACACCTTTAGCATTTAAGCCACCGTTCTTGTTCTTGCCTGCCTTGCGATGCCAAGCAGCTGATTCGGCAACATGACCATCTAAGAATGTATCGGCAAACTTTTTACAAAGAGTGCGTATAGCAGGATTGCGAGTTTCTTCTAAAGTAAATGTGCGTTCATCATGCTTATCATCACCTTGACTTGGGTCTTGATATCCGCAATATACTTTATGTACTATGGAGTCATTAATTAGTTCTGTACAGCTTTCGCCATAGCGTCCGTCTGCTGTAATATCACTGTGCTCGCTACATGGACTAAGAGTTGTAATAATGATACTACCTTTTGGCACAGGTTGACCATAATTACTTTCATATTCTTCAATGGCAGCTCTTTCTGCGTGTACTCGACTACCATCTTCGTTGGGATAATTTACAGAGGCAGCTAAATTATTATCAGGATCTAGAACACCGGCAGCAACCATACCGTAGTGTTTGCTGTCCTCTTGTTGTCCTTCGATAACCATCTCACATAACTTAACTAGTATTTGATCTAGTTTTTCGTGGTTATGTATTTCGTAGTCATCTGACTCTAATAAATCGGTTATTTTCATTTCTTCTTAGGAACACGGATTGGTAGTTTGCTGATGTCGTGACCTTGGTCTGCATTGGCAAATTCTTGTCCAACGTTTTGTTTGACTTTTACTTTTTGTGCAAATTGTGGATTATTTGCAACACCTACCATTAAGTTATGCTGTGCTTGACTAACAGAACGCTCTAACATGTTTGTCAGTGATTCCATATAAGCATCTTCATCTACTAGAGATATCATAGCATTAGAAAGATCTACACCGGCTGCTGCCTGTCCTCTGCCCCATTTAATTAAGTTACTACGACCCGTAATAGGTTGAGGATTTAATGGCTTACCGTCAATGGTAAGATTGTATTTTCTAAATTCTCTAGGATCATCTTCGCCTTCGGGATCTCTTGGCCCCCGACTAAACCCTGTAGTGTTGGCGTGATAGTTATTCCTATATACCCCTTCTACCTTGGCTTTTAATTCTGCTAAACGGGCTTGTAATTCTTCCTTCATTAAAGAATCATTGCCAGTCTGACGTTCTACTTCACGCTCTTTATCACTGATCATAAAGTTCATAATACCAACAACTGATTCTTGTGCCTGACTAAGTTTCATCTGTACCCATTCTGGTAAATCTTCTTCATCACCGATAGCATGTTCTAAATGTTTTAAGACTCGTAGCATAGTATGGATTTGATTCTTTACAAAACTACCTTCCATACTGTCGTGGTCTTGTGGATCAATGGTATCTAATTCTGTATCCGATACGTTGCCTTGATCGTCTTCCGCCACACCTTGCCCTAATGGACTTTTTGGTGGAACATATTTCTTTCCAGTCCTCGGATCCACTCTCTGCGAGGGGTGATTTCCATAGCCTTGTTCCGCCACACCTTGCTGATCTTTTTGTAACCAATCATAAACACTTACTAGGTCACTGGGAAAGTCTTCGTCATAGTTAAATACAGACATAGCTCTTTTATTACCTAGGTCTTTTACTGCTATAGGCCAAGCTGCATCTAATATTGCGTTCTCGTCTTTGATATTTGGATTTGCGCCAAACACTTGTTTTGCTAAATCTTCAGCATATGAAGATTCTGCTAGAGGCTTTTTATGTTTTACATCACCTTGCTTCATTGCTTTTTTCTTATCTTTGTGTTGACCAGCACCACCCATCTTGGCGTTCTTAGCAACAAAGTTACGAGGCTTTGGAGTTTCTTTCTTTTCTTGTGCAAGGATGTTATCGCCCGGTGGGTTGCGTCTTTGCATACCGCCTAGTGTACTATCCATACTTGCAATGTCGCTTGTACTAGAACTTCCACCTGTTGCGCTTTCTAATGTGTAAACAGTTTGTTCTTTAGATTTTGTAACTTTAAATTCGTGTTTCATTTTTTCATCCAGTTTGCTACAGGACTTACAGTATATACGTTGTCCATTTCTTGACTGCGACTATTAGTCCAAACTTGCTTACTACCGTCACCAACTTGTTGTGAAGCATAATTAATGATATCCATTTCGGCCTCTGTGTAAGGTGCTAATAACGGATCACCACCGATCCAGTTTTCTGCTTTAGTAGGAAATTCAGGAGCACCTGCCATTGCCAATCCAAAACGATAATGTAACCGAGCACTGCCGTGATTCATATTCTGTGCAGGCATTGTGGTTACACTTCTCATAGAAGACTTTACATTTTTAGAAATCTTCTTTATCCCGCCTTCGACAACAAATTCTTGTGCTCTCATATTAATTACTCTTTAGACTAGCACGTAGGAACCAACCGTGTTTTTCGTGTGCGTCCATGCGTTCTGCTAGGAAATTGCTGAAGCCATGCTTACCGGCAGCTTCTGCGGCATCGTATGTTTTCTTTAGGATAATAATCATCTTTTCATTATCCATTAATAATTCTTGCATCATTGCACCTGGAAGAAGAATTTCAGTTTCGTCTTCTACCTTGCTCAACATATTAAACCGTGATAAACTAGCAGGAGTATATGTTTCTATTTTGCGAATATTTTCTGCAAAGTTGTCAATGCTGCCGTATACTTCTGTATAGATAACATCAAATAATTGATGATATTCGTAAAAGTCTTTACCTTCTACATTCCAGTGAAAGTTCTGTGCTTTTAGCGCAAAACTAAATTCACTGGCGAAGGCAATTTTTGCAATTTGTTGTAGCTGTTCCATGATACTATATTTATTATTTTCCAAACCATAACTTAAACCATTCATCTGTGCCTGGTTTAATGTTTTGTTCTCGTTGTATTTGCCCTTTATTGCTGCCTACAACAGGCTGTCTTAGTGTAGCTCTATATTCTGATAGGCGCTCTGCAACCCCTAATCCACCCATCATAGCGGCAGCTTTTAATTCGTGTATAGGATCTTCCGGAGCAAGATAAGCATCTTCTGCACTATCTTGTACTAGATCATCTACGGTTATTCTGTATTGCTTCATTTACAATAATCTTATTGATCAATGCATCCATGATGTTTTGTACATCTTCGCTTACAGGCACATACTTATTCTCGCTGATCTTTTTACAACTACCTTCTTCGCCTCGTGCTTTACCTGGAACTTTTCTAAAACCTGTCCAGCACTTATCGTAGATTTTACTGTTGCCGTGTGCTTCGCACATACCACAATCTGGGCATACTGCTTCCATGTCAATGCTTTCATCGTGCTTCTTTTTACCGGCACAGTGAGCCTTTTGTGAGAATCCTTTTGGATGACTGCAATTGATACTGCTCTTGTACTTTTGACTCCACTCTTCCGCCACTCCTTGATGTATTCGTGTCAAATCACTAGTAAGTACATCTTTAGTAATACCACCAAAGTCAGACAAAATTGTAATGCGAGAATATTTACGATCTTTTGATTGGGCTTCAATCTTTGCTTTTCGTCCTAGGTAAGATACTATATCACCAACTCCTAGTTGTTTAACTGTTGCGCCGCCTAGGTTAACTGGCGTATCACCTGCAAAGTTGCCTTGTGGTCCCCATGGATCATCGTTTGCTGATTCACCTTGCTGTTTTTGTTTTTCGGCCCATTGCTTTTCAAACTCTGCTTTTGCTTGTGCAGCTCTTTCTTTACTTGCGTCGGACTTTTGTTTTTGTTGATCCCAAGCCTTGCCTAATTTTGCGGCAGCACTTGTACGAGTAGTCTCAGTAAGTCGAGGGCGAATTAATGCTGTGGATAATCTTTCAGCAACTGGTTGTGCTACCGGAGCAGGTTGTTGTACTGCGGGTTGTTGTGCAGGTTGTTGTGCTGGTGGTTGTATTTGCATCTTATTCCCCGAAATGTCCATTAAATGTTTAATCCAGTTTGGTGGAAGTTTTTGAGCACCATAATTTCCGCCGTTAAATCCGTTATTCCAAAAAGCAAATTTTTGTTCTGCTGTTTCAGTAGGAACCCATTTGCCCTTGGTTACCTCTACAGAACTTTGAGATAGTGCTTGACGCATTTTGGTAAAACTCATACCGCTGCCGCCAGCCGCTTCATCTCGTTCTGTAACTTCTACTTCTATTTTAACATGCTCGTACCCTGGAAACTTTCTAACTTTCATTAACGACGCCCGGAACTGTTCGGCCATTGCTTTTCTGTCCTTACCTACTACTATCCAAACTGTATCGTATCTTGGAGGTTTTCCTGGTAGAGGATTAATCAATTCATGCTTAATCTTTTGAAGTAAAGATCCGCCGTCGTGATCTACTGTTGAAATATTTTTAGCATATTGAGGATATAACTTATTCCATGTTTGTACTTTAACTGCTGGAGGAATAGGATCATCCGGGCCTTCAGCATTGCCAATGAACAAATAAGGATCACCACCTGTTTTATTTGCCAGTGCAATAGCCTCACTAAACAGTTGTTGATGTCCCATGTGACCAACTAAACTACCGACAGCGACTACTGCTGTTTTACTTTCGCCCCTCGGGCGTTCTGTTCTGGCACTGGCCATAGCAGCGTTCTTAGCACTGATAACATCGCGCTGTTCTTGGCTAGTAACTTTGATAGGACCTAGGCGACTATTGATAACAATGCCTTCGTAGTCTTTGCCTAATATATCTTTACCAATAATATTAGGATCTTCAATAATGGCTTTTTCTAATGACAGCTTAATAGGTTGTAGTTTTTCTTCAACTTCTCTTTTAAGTTGTTGACTTACACGATCACGCTTGCCTGATGTATCACTGACAATCTGTTTTAATTCTTCGATGTTGTCCAATGGATTAATAAGTTCAGTAACATCCAGTCCTTCTTTTTGTGTAAGACTATTATCAATAAACATTACACTACCACTGCTACCTACACTTAATAATTCTTTGATAAACTTATTAGAATCTTCTAGGTCTTCTCCTGTGCCAGCATCTGTGACACGGAATGGTACTAACGCAAGTTGTACACCTTCTGGTAATTTGTCATACTGTATACCTACAAATTTTAATTTACCTTCTGGAGTTTCTGTAGCAAACGGCAAATACAATACTTCGCAGGTTACTTGTTTGTTAACTAAAAACTCCGCACCTAGTTTGCTGTCTACTAATTGAATAGCATTCATCATTTCGTTGAATAGTTGATCAAACAACTGAGCACGACCTAGTATATCTGGATCAGTTGTACCTTTTTGTTTATGGTATGCTAGGAAACCTGCTTGATAGCGCGGCTCAGTACGGCTAGTACCCATAAAAGGTTTGCCGTCTGCGTTCTTACCGAAGCGACCACCAAATCCATCTACTTTAACATTTAACGGAATATTCTGTAATCTAAAACTTCCATTACCGTCGCTTATTTCATCTAGTAGATCTAAAAAATCAGGTGCCTTTAGATCACGAAGGTGTGGCATACCTTTGCGTAGCTGTGCTTTAACTTCTGCTTCTGCTAATGGTTGAGCGGGCTTCTTGGCATTAAACGCAGCTTCATAATCTTTGGCCATTTGTAAAACTTGCTTACGCATGTTCTTCATACCTGTTTGGTCTAACAGATAATCTATGGCTGTCATTTTTGTTTTGAAATCAGTCGTTGGATCATCGGCATCGATCATTTGAGCGCCTTTGCCAAAGTTAATCTTTAAGAATTCATTAACTACAATTTGATGTTGATCGGGCGTAAAATATTGTTTCATTAATTCTACACTGCCAACAAAGCTGGCCATCATTTTAGTTTGATTGCCTTCGGCAGGTGTACCAAAGAACTGCTCAAATTGTAGACTCATGTCTTTGATATATTCACTGTCTTTTGGCTCCAACGGAACCATTACAGGAACACCGTTAATTTCTAACGGAATATTTTCTTCTGGAGTAGGTTGGCGATATTTGGCACGAACCCCACCGCCTCCTACACTAGCTACAGCAAAACTAAAATTGGCATCGTGGAATGGCGGTGGCGGACTATCTAAATCTGCAACATACTCTTTGCCGTCGTCGCCTCCGAATATTCTAACACCCTTTTTCTTACCGGCACCTGTTACTTTAGCAATATATTTGTCAGTAGGAGCAACTTTGGCCAATGAACGATACAGCCATTGACGGAATACACCCTTCATACCTACTTCTAGATCTTCCCAAGCACTACCATGACTTACCTGTGCCCATTCTGTAGGAATTTCAAATCCTCTAGCATCTGTGGTATAATCACTAAATTCTAAATCAACTTGTAAAGTAATAGGCGGTTCGTGTACTTGCCATAATGCTAACCATTGGTCACTTCCCTTTTTTGTACCTAACAATGTAGCACTACCAATATTAGCGCCGATGTTTTTATGTACAAATTCTTCTATCTGTGGTTCTAATCTGCGATCAATTTGTGTATCAATGTCGCCGACTTTTTTCTTTACACGTTGAAAGTCTTTGTCAGCGACGCCAATCTCTTTTGGGTTAGTATCTGACTCGGGCTGATTTGGATTAAATCTAGGATTTGGTTGACGCAACTGCATAAACCATTTACTGCTTCCGCTAATAAATGTTTCTACTTCTTTTTCAATTAACTCTGGACTCCAAATTGGTCTGCCGTATTGTTTAGTGAATAAGTTATTGATATCGACTAATAGTTGTTTTACCGCAGGCTGCATAGCGGCACGGTTCTTTGAATCTATTTTACCTGCACTATAGGTGCCTGGCACGCCGGTCCATCCAACAGTAGGTGTACCTGCAGCAGTATGACTGGCAAGGTTACCGCCTTCGTTGATTTGTTTTTTGAATATATCCCTCAGTATCATGTTAGCGTCCTAACTTGTACTTATCTTTGACTACATCTTCACGGAAGTGATTGAATAACTTTTCGCAGAGTTCTTTGCGTAATTCTTCTGTGAATGTTTTTTCAGGACGACCTGTTAACTTTTTGTGATGATAGTATTCCATGCAACCTTTGTTAACCATAGGTAAGAATTCTTTAATACATTGTTCTTTGTCTAACTCTTCTTTCATACTCTGATGCTTCATCTTTTTTGCAATGGGCAAGGCATAGTCTTTGTGTAGTTTATCGTGATCTAGAATGTACCAAAATAGGTCATCGTGCATCTCTTTGTCGTCACTATTTTTAGACATCTCTTTGCTGATATCTATTGTTTTTCCAAAAAATTCATTTAATAACATATAATTAATATACCTAGATTTCGTGAGAACAGGATATACTCTCTCGTATAGAGTATTTATTACAAGTTGATCAAACGGAAATTTAGTGATTGACTAGTACTGATTGTACAGTACCAGCATTTATTTGAACTTTGCCACGAACCCACACAAAATTGCCTGTAAAATTAAAGCAATCTACTGTGCTAGTAGACCTATTATCTATTAATCTATATGAAACTCTTGTATCTATTATATCGAACCAGTCAGTAGCTACAGGCTCAGATGCAAGGGTTGCTTGGGTTGTCATAGTACCAACAAACAAAGGAGAAGCAGTATACATAACAGTATGCATGCCATCGCCGCTACTAAAATATCCGTCGCCTTTGACTTTATCACTGACATATACTAGTGTAGTTGTGGCGGTGTTTGGATAAACAACCTGTACAGACGGGTTGCCGTTGGTGTTTGTAAAAAGAAAAGTTTGACTTAGTGCTGGCATAGTAAAGTATATTTATGCCACTATTAGGTTCTCTCTTAGTACATATTCTTCTACAACCCGAACATTATTACCTAAAAATAGACCAAACATGGCCAGTGTTTTATCATCCTCAACATACATAAATGGTGCTTGTACATAGGCGTTTCTGCCAGATAACCATCTACTTGTAGAGTCTGCAATAGATATACTGCTGCCATATTTTTTAGCCCATTCTAAGAACTTAGGTCTAGAATCTAATGGCATGTTTGGTCTAAAGTTTATCTTGTATCTATATTTGTCATACGGAAAATTACTACAAATAACTTTCTTTTTACCACTGGACAGCATGAATTCTAGTTCTTCGTCGCTATCTGGCCCTGTAACTGCTTTGAGCCATTTGCCCATGTCTTTAACGATAGCATCTTTTAATTCACGATCCTTGCAAAAGAAGTTAAAATGACTTCCCTCTGCACGAATCTGTAAATCCTTGTCTAGATAAGGTTCAACTACATTTAAAAATTCAATCACACAGGCTTTTTCCTGATCGGAGGATTTAACCCATGTGTTTGTTTTCTGTGCTGCCCAATGTCTAGTGCCTTCTGCGCCAAGCCTAATAATCATACTAGACCTAGTTAGGATACATTCAATCTTAAAAGGCCACTTACCGTAGTAGAGCTTATTGATTTTCTGCTTCAGCCGGCTCATCTTTGACCTTCATAATAGGCATAATATCAATGATATTAAGTTTTAGCTCGTTATTTGCAACTGTGACTTCGACTACGCCACCGTTAATTAACTTACCAAACAATATCTCTTTACTCAGAGGCTTTTTAATCATTTCATCAATAGTACGTTGCAGTGGGCGAGCACCCATCTTACTGTCAAACCCTTTGCTGATCAAGTACTCAACTGCTTCTGTGTTAGGTTTAACATGGATATTCTTATCTTTGACTAATGCATTAAGTTCGTCGATAAACTTCTTAACAATTTTAATCATTGTTTGTTGATCTAACTTGCCAAACTTGATAACACCATCTAACCGATTACGGAATTCTGGAGCAAAGAACTTATTAACAGCGTCTTTCGGATCGCTATCGCGTTCCAAACTGCCAAAGCCGACGCTGTTCTTTTCAGCATCGGCAGCACCTAAGTTACTGGTTAGAATAACAATGGCATTACGACCATCTGCTTTCTTACCATTACTGCCGGTGATAAAACCGTTATCCATTAATTGTAATAAAATAGTCAACACATCTGGGTGTGCTTTTTCAACTTCGTCTAGTAATAGTACACAGTTAGGGCTTTCTTGCAAGCTGGTAATCAGCTGACCAGCATTGTCGTCAAACCCTACATAGCCCGGAGGAGCACCGATGAACTTGGCAACACTGTGTTTCTCTTGAAATTCACTCATATCAAATCGTACAAGTTTGGTATTAAGATTTGCAGCCAGTTGTTTGGCAGCTTCTGTTTTGCCTACACCCGTCGGGCCTACAAATAAGAAGCTACCAATAGGTTTGTTAGGTGATTTTAAACCTGCTTGTGCAATAAACACTTTATCCAACAATGTTTCGATGGCTTTTTCCTGACCATAGACCTTGGCTTTCATGTTCTTTTCTAGAGTTGCTAGATTAGCACCTTCTTTATTTGTTAGTTGTTCAACTGGCAATCCAGCAATACGACTAACTTCGAACAAAATTTCTTCATGATCAACAACACCGTCTTCTTGATCTTTGACTTTAAATCTAGCACAGGCACAGTCGATTAAGTCAATTGCTTTATCGGGCAACTTCTTATCGCTCATATACTTGATAGAATATTTTACACTGTCAATAATTGCTTGATTAGTGATCTTAACACCGTGATGTTTTTCGTAATACTTCTTAAGACCTTTAATAATCTTAATAGCAGTTGCTTCGTTAGGCTCATCTATGGTAACACGCTGGAATCGACGCATTAATGCACGATCCTTTTCAAAGTGTTTACGATATTCTTCCCATGTGGTACTTGCTACAACTTTAATTGTTCCTTTACCTAGAGCAGATTTAAGCATATTGGCCATATCGTTGCTACTACCGTTGGCTGCTCCAGCCCCATTCATCATGTGTGCTTCGTCTATGAACAAGATACACTTGCCTTTTTTCTCAATAGCCCCAATAACAGTTTTGAGTCTTTCTTCAAAATCACCACGATACTTGCTGCCTGCAAGCATAGCACTAATGTCTAGGCTATAAACAGTATGGTCCTGAATAAACTTAGGCACATTACCTTCAACAATCTTACGGGCAAGCCCTTCTGCGATGGCAGTTTTACCCACACCTGGATCACCAATCATAATAGCATTGGCTTTTGTACGGCGAGCAAGTACTAGTTGAATATCTTCAATCTCTTTTTCGCGACCAATAACAGGGTCAATCTTTCTATTCTTTGCTTTAGCTGTAAGATTAGTACAGAATTGTACAATCATCTTTTCTAGTTGTGCAGTTTGTCGAGATATACCCGGATCATCTGTAACTTGTTCTTCTTTGATAATTTCTTTCTTAATAAAACTAATGAATTGATCTTTGTCAATGTTAGCTTTACGAACAAAGTAACTAGCATGACTCTTTTTTTCTGCAAACATACTAATAAAACAATCAGCAGGTTCGATAATTTGACGACCACTAAACAATACATGTGTGAACGCACGATTTAACATGCGGTCTACTGTGCTGGTCTTTTTAGGTTTTTCAGTATCAGCGTTGACAATTTCTTTTAGTTCATTAGAAATATATTGTTCGACATCGTCTTTTAAGACCTTGACATCTGTTCCGAAAGAAGTTAGTAGTTTTACAAACGATTCGTTATTCAGCATACTGAATAAAAAATGTTCTAGTGTAACGTACTCGTGACTATTCACACTGGCTACTTGTACAGCCTTTTCAAAGATTTCTTCTAGGTCTTTATTTGGTTCTAACATTAACGATATTTCCTTTTTTGTGTTTTCTTAACTGCCAGTGCCCATTTAAGGGTACTAACACGATCTTGGAATACAATACCTTCTAAATGATCTAATTCATGTAAGAAGCATTTGCAATTATATCCGTCAAATTCACTTTCTTGCCACTCACCCTTGGAGTTTTGCCAGCGAGCAAGTATTTTCTTAGGACGCTTTATATTAACATAAATGCCGGGGAAACTCAAACATCCTTCCTCCACATCTTCTACTATATCTACAGTAGCAACAACCATTGGATTGAAGAATGCCTGTGCGGCATCGGGGTAGTCTCTGTGTCCCATAACAAACATACGAGCAGGGATTCCGACTTGATTTGCGGCAAGTCCAATGCCGTCATGTGCCAGCATTGTTTTGATCATATCTTTTTCTAACTGTACTGGATCTAGACTAGGATTAGAAAAATCAAATTCGGGTAATTGTTCTCTTAATAACGGAGAAGGAAATTTATGTATGTGTAACATATTATTTAAGAGAAAAGTTGTTTAATAATATCACGTTGATACTCGTTTAATGTTGGTACTGTTATGTTAAGTTGAATTAACATACGACCTTTAAAACGATGATCGCTAATATGTGGCATACCGTAACCATTTGCTGCCAACATTTGTCCTGGTTGTGTTCCCGGCTTAACTTCTATTTCTAAAGTCTTGCCATCTATTGTATCTACGGTAATAGTTTTACCTATCATTGCATCGATACAGCTAACATCTATAGACCTAATTAAATCGTCACCTTGTCGAGTGAATATTGGGTGCGGATATATATGAACACTAAGATGAATATCACCTCGGGGTATATTTGGAATACTATCATCGCCCATGCTAGCTAATCGCAGAGTTGTTCCGTCTTGCACACCTGCAGGAATTTTAACATCAATTAACTGTTCTTTACCGCTGGGTAATACAATATTTGCCATTAGGTCCTTGCCACTGAACGCTTCTTCTAAAGAGATGTCGGTTCGCATATTCAATGTTCGGTTGCGTTGTTGTCTACGCCCTCCAAACATATCTCCAAATGGTCCTCCTCCAAAAGCATTGAATATATCTTCAAAGCCCGGGGGCATTCCTCCTCCGAATTGCTGGAATCCTTGAGGCATGGGATTATCGTATTGTTGTCGTTTTTGCGGATCACTGAGTGTGCGATATGCTTCTTCAACTTCTTGAAATTTAGCTGTATCACCACCTCTATCCGGATGATGGTTTGCCGCCATCTTTCGATAGGCCCGTTTAATTTCGTCTGGTGTAGCGCCTCGATTAACGCCTAATGTTTGATAAAAGTCTGTCATAATTGAAAAAAGGTATAGTAAATTATACTATACCTTTTGGGCAATGTCAAGAATTTTATTTCTTAGCTGGCGGAACTTCTGTGCCCTCTAACTTTTTATGTACCTTAATTTTCTTGCAATCTTGTTTTGCTTTACCATCTTTATCCAAAACTGGTTTACCAGCTTTGTCTACTTTATCGTGGCAAACTTCTTTTATTTCTGCTTCAGCAATTGCTGGACCGGATAAAAGTAAACATAGGCCTGCTACAAATATAATATTTTTCATAATTTTAATTCCTTATAATAATGGTTGTGGTTCTTGGGCAGGAGCCGGCTTACCGCCAAATCCTGTTACGACTGCTGGTCCTGTTGAGATTGGAGTTGTCCCCCAGCTTGGTGTTGAATTAACTGGCCCACCCGCTGGCGCTCCAAATCCTGAATTGCTACCAAAGCCTGTTGGTGCTGGTGCTGGTGAATTAAAACCGCCGGGGTTGCCGAATCCTCCTGCTGACGGTTGGCCAAATGTTGCTGACCCGCTCTGAAATCCTGTTGCTGGTGTTTGTAGTCCGCCATTGTTGGCTCCTCCTAGTTTTTCTTGAGTACGACCAAATGCCGCAATACCTAATACAGCACCCATAGCAATATGGAATAGTCCTGCACCTTGAAGTGTTAAAGGATTCCATTGCGTGATATTAGTATGAGTGAAGGTCTGTAATAGACTCCATAAGATTGGAAATACAATCATGTCCATGGTACATACTAACATGTACATCCAACCCATCATTGGACGCCATTTACTGTTCATCCAATCTTCTTTTTTTGATTCGCTTGCGCTTTTTACTTCTTCTGCCATTTGTCGCTCCTAGTGTTTGTTATGTTAGAACCAAAGGTATAAGCCGTTTAGACTTAATAGTATTCCGACGCCAGCAACTACAAAACTGCCCCAGAACATGGCTACACTAACTGCTAAAATACTTGCTGATAGTACAACAATGGCTAATTGATAGGCAGTGCTTGCATATCCAATCCAAGGGCTGGATTTTTTAGCCTCTTCGCGGGCAGCCTCCATTTCTCTTGCTTTAACAGCAATTTCTTTCTTGTCAGAATCCATGCGCTCTTTCTCAGCTTGGAATTCTGCTTTTAGTTTTGGATCAGCTGTTGTCTTTGCGGCAATTTCATATGTAACACCGCGACCTGCTTTGGCTTGATACTGTGCCCAAGTGTTATTAGCACCTAGTGTGTTGTTTAATACTGTGCTGGACAATTTGCCACCATACCATGCGTTGACTGCCAGCAACAATGCGAATACGGAAATAACCATACCTGCTTTGTCTTTTAATTTTGCTTCACGCTCTGAACGTGAACCTGCCGGTGGCTTAGGTGCATCCGGATCTTTTGCTTGTTTAGTTACTAAATTTAGTACTGAATCTATTAGTGCCATTTATTTTGCTCCTTATTAAACTACGGCCATTGCAATGTTACATGCTTGTACGACATATCTAAATAAAACTTCATTGCCTGCACATTCTTGAGCAGCACGAATATCTCTAATCTCTTGAAGTAGATAATTTCTTTCATCTAAACTAATATTGCCCATTTGGCATTGTTCAGTGATACTTTGAATTTCTTGTTCTAACGGATGCATTATCTACCCTCCCATGCAGACTTGGCTGCGTCTATTCTTTGTTTTGCGGTCTTCTTTCCTAGTTCGCAGAAAGTTTTCGAACCACCTTTACTCATGCGTTCTATATGCTTTTCTAATCCTCTAAGATTAGTAGACTGTGGATCTTGTCGCCACTCTGTGTACTTTGCTAGTTGTTCTGTAATAGGATGTATTTCGGACCATGTTGGTTTTTCACAATCTTGTTTTTCCACGGAAAGGTCAACTGCTACAAGTTGATTGAACATTACTGGATCGTGGGGTCTTGGCCAGTATTCTTTAATAGTAGAACATCCACTCAGTGCTATTACCGCTATTAATAAAAGATGTTTCATTAGTGAGTACCTAATACGTGCAAGGCATGTTCATAATGCTTGATGCGATCGTCTAATCCAATTGTACCACCGTTGATACGTTTGGTTAATGTTAGGATATCGCTTTTGTCGGCCCACTGATTTAAATTGTTAGCTTCCCAAAACCAGCAAGCACTTTGTACAGCACCTTCAAATGTTGCTAGGAATTCTGGAATATCTTCTACAGGTGTTTCAATACTGTCAGCAAAATTCTGATAATTTTGTTTGCCTGTTAATTGAATTAGTCCACGACCGCAATAACGGAATCCGTCACCGCTGGCTTCTGGTCCATTGCCCATTCGTCCGCCATAGACACGATTGGCAATCATCTCCGGCTTTTGTGCGTATTGATTAGCAAGATCGTCATTGGGGAAATACTTAGGAAATACCTTGCGTAATGTTACAGCACGATAATTTAAGTTTTCTTTTAACGCTCTAAAGCCACCACTTTCATGAGAGCATTGAGCAATAAAGGCTGCTACACGATGCGGGGTGTTAATATCGTAGTCTGGTAATGCTTGCTCTAAGGCATGATACCAATGATCTAAGTATGGATTACCTGGTAATAGTTGAGCCAGTTGCTCTCTTGATAAAATAAAATCTGACATTACTTATTAGCTTCCTCTGAAATAATTTTTTGTATTTGATACCATTCTTGCCATCCTTCTGCGACAATAACACATTGATAATATGTAGAATAGTTTTTAACCACAACTTTTAGCAAATCTGCTAACGAAGTTGTATCGTTTGCTACCATATCTAAGTCTGGACATTTAAACATTAACTTACTAGGCGCTTCTGGGAATTTTTGTTTAACAGGAACTGTTGTAGAACATGCAGCTAGGAACACAGTTAGTACAAGGATAATTTTTTTCATTTCTTATCTCCTCCAGCCGCCTTGTTCATTTGCGCTGCCGCATTATGAATTTCAATTGCTTCTTTAGGCAACGGGCAAATTTCTACAAATTTTGTAATTTCGGTGTTTCTATCAATGTACTTGATAATTTCCTCGCCCTTTTCCTTAATCACTTTAGTTTTGGTGATTATTTTTTCTTCAATTTTTACATTCTCTTCTTTGCTTTTTTCGTCAGCAATTGCTAATTTAGCTTCTAGTTCTTTAACACGCACCTGCCATTTTTCTTCATTGCTGGCAGCACCTAAGAACCAAACACTAATAACTAGAGCAACTGCTCCACCTATTTGTAATAGCAATTTGTAAGGTTTTAAAATGTATGATAACCCAATTGACCCTATACCTGCAAAAAATAATAACGTCCAGAACCAGTCCGGAAGGAACGAAAGTATCCATGTAAGTTGCCACATATTACCACCTATCTTTTTCTATGACTACAGCTTGTTTGCCGTTCCTAATTAAAAACTTATTTCCAATTTTATTGATATCGTAGTTACCGATATACTTATTTAAGAACAGTACTTGACTTTGACTACTTTCATCTAAAGATAGTCTTCCAGGAACTGTATTTTTAACATCGTCGTATTCACCAATTGCAATGAATTTTGCTTGAATAGGACCAGCATACGGTCTGCTAAATGTTATTGTGTTATTCTCTGCAAGCTCTACATCAACAGCACCTTGATCAAAAAAACCTTTAACATCAATTGATTTAATTTCTGTGATCTTAGCAGCGTATTCTGCAGGAGTTGTAGGAATGTTTTCTAGTACAGCTTCTTCGTTGAATTCTACACTGTTAGGATTTTTTTGGTATCTGAAACGCCAGTCTCTAAATCCACACAAATGACTAACTCCGCTTAACAGGTCTTTCATTTGATAAGGAAGTTCCGGAGTACGTTCCATTTCAACAAACACTTGATATTGACCATCGTGTTCTTCACCCGCGCTCATATCAGCATCAAGAATAAAAGGATAACCTTTTTCAATAAATTCCATTAAGTCAGTTGCGGGATATTTTTCTTTAACACGGAATCCTAAAACTACAATGTCTGCATCCTCGCCCATCTTACTGCGATATTGATCTACAGTGAATATATCACTAACTAATTCTTTTAGATCACCGTAGCGTAATCCTTCTGTTAAGATGTTATTGTGTTGGTTGTTCGACATTCTGTGGTTCCTCTTGTGCTACTTCGTTGGCTTCTAGGTCTTCAGTGTTGCTATAACGCATCATCTCAACATGCTGATTATGATCACGATTTTCTTTGCCAATGTAGACATCTTGCATTAGTTTCTTAGGCATAGTAATTTCTACAGTCCAAATAGGATGTGCATCAATTTTGCCTTTTTTGGTACCTGGGCGGAAATCGCCTGGTTCTTTAATTTTTCTAGGAAGTAAGATATCTTCCTTTTTATAAACTACTTGGCATCCGTAGCCAAATAAACGCTTTGCACCTTCGGGATCAGGCATTTCTTGGTCGTCCCACATGAATGTACATTTAACACCGTATCTAGAAACTTCAGGGCCTGCAATTAATTCACCTTCTTCCCAGTTTTTAAATACATAGATATCTAATTCGTCGATAACACGCTCGAAGTCTTTTAATACTTTGAACGCACTATTATTCTCGCTGAGAGTTTGTAGGTTTTTAATTACATCAACAATATCGTGCATGGTGGTTTCCGTTATTGTATATTTATACCGAGATAACTTCTAAAATCTATTAATTTATTGGATCCATTTTTGGTGTATTTGAGCATACTTTTGAAGTTCGGATGTAAATATCTATGCAGATCGATCTTCATTCATAGGGAGGTACAATTGCCTAGAGCTAGAAGACACGAAAAAAATCAGTCACAGCGAGATCCTCGTTTTGTAACTGAAACAAATAACTTGATCCAGATCAAGCCATATTTGAAAAGAAAGCAGCAAGTCACGATTGTTCCACGGAACTTATCGCAGGAAAATTATCTTGAATTGCTAAAAAATCCCAAGAAATACATTGTTTTTGCCATAGGACCTGCGGGTACGGGTAAAACTATGTTGGCTGTACAGATGGCTATAAAACTGTTCAAAGAGGGGGTGATCAATAAAATTATTGTTACACGACCAGCTGTCAGCGTAGATGAAGAACATGGGTTCTTACCAGGAGACCTTAATGCCAAGATGGCTCCTTGGACAAGACCTATATTTGACGTATTTGAAGAATATTACCATCCAAAAGAAATAGCGGAAATGCTAGAGGATGGAGTGATTGAAATATCACCATTGGCCTATATGAGGGGCCGCACGTTCAAGAATGCTTTTGTTGTTGCAGACGAAATGCAGAACGCCACACCGTCACAGATGAAAATGTTGTTAACACGACTAGGAGATAATTCTAGAATGGTAGTTACAGGAGACTTAAATCAAGCAGACAGACCACGTGAGAACGGGTTGCTAGAATTTTGCAGTTTATTCGGCCGAGGAGGTGAGTATCGGATGATTGCTATGGCACAGTTTGAAATTAGAGATGTGGAACGTCACCCTGTAGTTAAAGAAATCTTAAAAATATATAAGGAAGATTCTATCGAGTAACCCCAAACTCAATTCAACAGAAAACCGCATAGTAATCGATCTGCAAACGACTATGCGGTTTCTTGTTATTGTAAGCGAGCTAATTTTACAAGTGTGGCTGCAAGATTTATCTCAGGATCTGCAATCAATGTATGATCTACTAATCCTTGTTTAATTACAAGTAATGCTGAATCTTTTTGTTCTTCGCTTTGACCAAACAAATCTAAATTCTGATACATCCATGTATAGATGTCTTCAATCTCTTCTGGACGCACTCGACCGCACAATAATGTACGTGCTTCTTTGATCTTGCCCTTCTTAAACAATTCAACCATATCAATCTTATAATCAGCGGCAGCACTGTCTCCAGCTGTAGGAGTGGCAAGTTTTTTATCTTCTGTAATGTTTTGTTGTACTTGATTAATACATTTACGCAAATCTGGATATGTTAGTTTGACATAAGTGTCAAGTGTATCCATATCAAAATCAATATTTTCTGTAAGCAAAATAGTTGCTACACGAGCAGTAAATTCTACTTGGTCAGTTTTCTCAACATGGTAACCTTGGCACCGACTGTGAATAGCAGGAATAATTTTGTTACGATAGTTACAAGTTAGAATGAATCTACTTGTGCTAGAGTACGTTTCCATTAATCCACGCAAGATAGCCTGCGATGCAGGGGTTAGATAATCGGCTTCGTCTAAGAGCACAACCTTAAATGGACCAAATGGAATCATTTGTACAAAGTTTGTAATCTTATCTCGCATGTCGTCAATACGATTTTCTCTAGATGCGTTCATTTCTAACACATCGTAGTCTTCGATACCTAGTTCGTGTAACAACACCTTTGCCAGCGTTGTCTTACCAATACCTGCACTGCCACTAAACAACAAATGTGGAATACTGCTTTCTTTAATCCAAGCCTTGACCTGACGTTTTTGAGACTCGTCCTTAAACACATAATCTTCAATTGTTTTAGGTCGATATTTTTCAACCCATAGTTCTTTAGCCATTATTTGGAACCCTTGTAAAGATGTGCCAGACACCTGATTCGTGATGTACAGTATTAAGGAATCTAAATACTCCACCTGTCATGTCAAGTGGTTCGCCAGTTCCGAAGATTCTAAATTCACGATCTTCGACTTCTTCTTCCTCAGAGTTTACAGCCGCCCAGATGCAAAGTAGATTTCCTTGAAACTCTGCGGTAAACGGATCTGCCCCAACAGGCATTTTTATAAGTTGTGTACCTGTTACATCTAACTGATACTTGTAAATTGTTTTCATTATACTACTTCCTCTAAAATTCCTAATATTTCTGCTAGGATTAACAACCAACCTACTAGAGATAATCCTGCCATAATAAGTGCAGCCCCTGCGGAAATTCGTACAGCACTTTTTACAACACTGACATAAAAATGCCCTTTGCTTGTGTCCTTAGGCTGGATGTTTAGCATAGGAGAATGATGCGGGCACCGTCCTTGATTGTAATCACAGTCTGGACTATATTCTTTATTGCAAGTCTTACATTTATCCACGCAGACTCTCCAAGGTAATAATTTTACCCAAACATTCACCAAGGTCTTGATCATGCCCAACAATGTGTAGTTGTTGAAAACTGCGATCTTTCTGTCTATCGTACATATGAGTTTGTACCACAGTACCACCGTTGGCTCTAAAAATGTTAAAACGTAATGGTTCACCGTCTAGTTCGTGACTGTCTCTTGCGCTAACAACTGAGTTCCCGCCAAGTTTAGAACTAACATATTCAACGTCGTCATCTCTGTTTAACCAGTCGCGAAGTCGTCGCTTAAGCCATCTCATTCAGATAACCCTTTGGCTAGTGTACGCATTTCTTCATCAGTCATAAAGAAATTATAAGTTGATGAAAAATCAACATCACCTTCTTTATTTTTAGATTCTTGTATAAATTCAACAGAATTTAAATTTGATGGGCTAAGGCATTTCCAAGACTTAACACGGAGTCGAAATGCTTGATCTTCTTTAACTACAAAGTTTTTCATTGTTTATTCCTTTCTGATTCTGCTACACGTTTACGGAGACTACTACTACTAAATGAATGATCTCGATGATTGAATACATGTACCATACCTCGACCGGCGCCTTCATTACGACCTGTGAAATTTGTATCTTCGTACTCAACTCCTAGTATACGCACATCTAGGGGTAATGTCAAGATTAAATCAATCAAATCTTGCTCAGTGCTATAGACTACAATTTCGTCAACATATCGGCAAGCACCTAGAGTAATTTGTCGTTCAACTATTGTCTGAACAGGTTTATTTTTAGTATCCGGACGATCAATAGTTGGATCAGTTTGTAATCCGCAAATTAAGTAATCACAATGATTCTTGGCTTCTGCTAGCATAGCAATATGCCCTGCGTGAAGTAGGTCAAACGTTGAACAGGTAAACCCTACTGTTAATCCTTGCTCTTTGAGCTCTTTTATTTTATTAAATATCATTTTTGAGAATTTTTATAACTTTTTTCTTTTCTTGCTCTCGTAACCACTCATCCTCGCCTGAGAATGTAGGGCACCTTTTTAAAGCATCATCTAAAATCCATTTTATCCTATACAAATCTTGTTTGGTATAAAAGCTGGTAAATCCGTCATTACGAGGATCACTGCACTCATAGACGGCACAATTAATTTGTTTAGCGATGTCTGCAACATCCCATGATTTTTTAAATCCCATGTACTAATTATAGAGACAAAACAAGGGTCTGTCAAGACCCTTGATTGCCAAGTGTTAATTAACCTGGGATGTTAAAGTTAAAGTTTGATCCAGCCCCAACAGCGTGGTTACGCTGTGCGCCACTTGGTTTTTCATCTGCTGACATTAGAATAGCATTTAGATCGGCAAGTCGGATAACAATGTCGTTGCCTTCCGGTGTTCGATAGTTAATACCGCGACTCCAACGACCGTGTTCAAGTAAGATCCATTCTCCTACTTTTACATCTATTTGGTTTGGCCCAATTGCATATACCTTGGCCCAGCGTGGATGAATGCCTGTGCTTTTACCGTCATCGGAGGGTAGAAAAATTCCACCTACTGATTTTTCTATTCCAAATTCCATCTCATGAACTAAAACTTTGTTGTCCAATGGACGTAATGTGCCTTCTACTGGTTTCATTTATTCCTCGGATTTCTTATTAGATTTTGTAGTAACCGCTGGAGCAGGTGTTACTACAACAGATTCTGGAACAATTATTTCTTCTTCAACTACTTCAGTGACTACCATGGGCTTTGCATTTGGATTATCTTCATAATAATCTGCTACAATATCTTCACGCCTGCGAATAATTTTACCACCGGTGCCTAATTCGTCACCACGTGCGTTGACATTCATGTTGCCGATTGCCGGCATCAATTCGTTTTGTCGCATTAGTTTTTCCATATCTACGACTTTGCCCTGCATTGTTTTGTATGACATTATAGTCTCCTATTTCAAAAATTCTTTTATATCTAACTCATATTTAATTGAGTCAACTTTATGTACGCCTAACAAGTATAGCACATAACTGGCTACGCTACTACCTCGACCTACACCCCATACAATGTTGTTTTCTCGCATCGTATCTACCAAGTATTTAAGGTAATACAATAGGTCCATCATATTATGTTGGATAAACAATTCTAGTTCTTCACTTACTCTATTAGTCTGTTCTTTAGTACTGCACATCCCATAAAGCATTTCTACTAAATTTGGACAATAGTCGTTGGGCATAAACCAATTAGATTGATTATATTTGTCAAACGATTTTAGATCTACATTTGGATCTATTTCTAGTTTTTCAAGGTCGGGCAGTCTGTCTGCATTAAGTCTGCGAGCATTATTATATTGCTCAATGACACTGTCACTGTCAATATACACATTTTCTAATGTGTCAATCTTTTGATTGTATAGTGCGGAAAATGCTTCTTGCTCAGTTACTTCTACTTGACTGTATTGGTTAAGTTTCACTTAGACCACCTTTGATAATTCTCGGTTCGAAACGAGGACCATCGCTGATGTTCAAATCTTCCCATGACGTTGTGTCGCCTGAGCCTGTATTCACTGAATCTGTATTCCACCAATGATCGCCTTGTAAATCTAATCCGGATTCTGCCGGATGTGATATACTATACTGTACACGATCGCCTACTAGACTGTCAATAGTAAAGTGACTAATATGGAAATATTTTTCTGTAATTTTTAAGAATTTAGCAAACAATACACACCCAACATAGAAGTCATACGGATCATCTGGTAAATGTACTATGTTTGTTTCCATTTCTTTTAGAGATGGTAATAGCGGATGTTTGGAACATATAACAATACTATTTTCCAAATACTCGTCTACAAACTGTCTTATTTTTCTAAATCCCAACCCTATATTATTGATCTGTCCAATTGGTTCAACAGCAATAGTAATGTTGTAAAGATTTGAAAGGATTAAGTTATCGGTTACTAAGGTACAGCTAAATTCTGTGGGCCATACTACTTGATCTGCGTCAGTCAACATTAATTAAATCGTCCAAGCCTTTGTTTTGTTTTTTCAACATCGTTTGTGAATTTTCCATCTGTCTACGATGTTGTTCGGTTCTATATGTATCTAATGCTACTACAATTTGTTGTGCAGCCCCACCTTGACCCATGCGAGCAGCAATATGATATTTGCGACTAAGATCTAGAATTTTATTTTCTAGATCTTGATCTTTTAATTTGCTAGGGTCGTCTAATAACGGATGATACATAAGTTAATTTATATATAAGTGAATATGCTAGTTCCAGTTCCTGATCCTGCGGCATTGTATACTACAACATTTACTGTGCCTGAGCTTGCGGCAGCAGTTGTTCCTTGAATACTTGTGATATTAAGTACAGCAAAACCTGTTACAGGTACACCGCCAATTTGTGCCGCAGTAGCACCTGTAAAGTTTGAGCCGGAGATAATAACGGTAGTTCCGCCAGTGCGCGGCCCTGATGATGGACTAATAGTTATTCCGCTAGGTGGTAAACTTGTTGCCGCAACCTGGAATGATAGACTTCCTGTCTTTGTTAATACTCCGCCATCGCTACTATCTGTAATAGAATAAGGGATTATAACACTTCCTGATGCAGTTGGCGTTCCTGATACAATTAATGTGTTGCCTGCATTGATAGATATTCCACTAACTGATTGATATCCGCTGACATTCCAACTGTAAGGAGAAGTTCCGCCGGATACTGTAATAGTTTGATTGTATGATGATCCAACTACTCCGTCAGGCAATGATGTAGGATTAATTGACAATACGCTAGTATTCCCTGTTCCGCTAGATAGAACGTTTAATGTATACGATGAAGTTGAGCTATGCCCTGCTGTATCTGTTGCAGTAATAGTAAACGGTAAGGTTCCGACAGTTGACGGATTATAGCTTAAGAATCCAGTTGAGCTATTTAAGCTAGAACCTATACCAGAAGATGACCAAGAGTATACACCGTTACCACCACTCGCAGAAAATTGCAGGGTATATACTACTCCGACAACAGCATTGCCGATAGTAGAAGGGCTAATAGTAATAGAGTTTCCTCCAACTGTGCCTGTGCCAGTTGGAGAAATTGTTAATTTTAAGATTTGTTGAAGATTAAAACTAAATGCATAGTATCCTTCTCCTCTTTCAGGATCATCATTTTGTCGGAATTCGGATGTATAAAACCCGTCCTTTATTGTTAACGGAGTATAAGAATGAGTAAGATTTCTACCAGACCATGCTTTTTCAACTACTCTAGCTCTAGGCCAATTAGTTATTACTTCAGATTTTACAGGAGACATTGTAACCGTTGCACCAATGTCTCCGTGATAACCTTGATATTTTACTTTATACAATGCATTAACACCATCTGCCGCAACGGAGACTCCTTCGTTGGTACTGGCGTTAGTTACTCCAACTCCAGTTGGAGTAGCAGCAGAATAATCTACAACTAACCAACCGTCAATCAATGAGCCGACTGTAATAACAGTTGTATCAAATGCTGGCAAGGTATAGCTAGTCGAAGTGTTTACATATACAGAACTTGTACTTCCGTATTCGCCAATTTTAACAGCGATTTCTTGACCTGGTGTTACATTTGGAATACCAAAAGTATTCATTCCAGCAGGAGTGGGATATGTTAATTGTAGATTATAAACACCGTCTGGTACCGTATAGGTAAAATCTCCAGCGTAGTTATATTCTTGATCTAAATTTGAACCAGCACTTTGTGTAAGATGCCATTGACCGTTATGATGCACGTATGCATTTTTGACCAAATGCCATTGGCCAGCTTGGTGGGCATAGGTATTTTTAGTTAGGTGCCATTGGCCAGCTTGGTGAACATATGAGTTTTGCATTAGATAATTTGATACCAAATGTCGCCATCAACACCACCTGTCGGTGCGCTGTATGAAACTGTTCTTGCTCCAAATCCGTTTGTACCTAAAACCATTGAGGATGCAGTGGTAGCATAGACTGCATTAACAGCATAGGTTGCAGTAGTAGCATAACTTGCAGTTGTGGCACGAGCAACAAACGTTGTACTGCTATTGACAAAATTATAAACAAATTCTGCTGTGGCAACCACTGTAGAAGTTGTACCAACTGGTTGTGTAGTTGCAGTGCTTGAACCTAGAGCACGTGGGTTACCGGAGTTGTCACCACTGATCTGTATTTTATTAATTAGTCCGGCATCTGCATCTGCAAAGATAATAAATGCAGTACTAGTATTTGCATAAACTTGACCTTTAAGTTCTCGGGTAGAAGATGTTGTAGCTGTTGGTAATGTACTTGTAAGATTAAGAGCTAGATTTTGTCCTGTGAATGTTGGATTAACAAAAGTAATTTGATCACCAAGTGTCATAGAACTATAAGGCAATGCTGCTGTAGGGGTAACATAGTTAGTTACTGTGTTCAATGCTCCTACTACATATTTTGTAGATGTAGAACCTATGTAAATTAATGCACCGTTAGAAATCCCAGTAGTTGAATTAACTTTGAATGCATAAGAACCAAAGTCTGGACTTTGATTATATGTCTTAACAACTACGTTAGGAACTAACGCAATTGACCCTAATTGTCCGTTTGATGATACTATAGTTTCTGCAGTTGTACTTGTGCTATAAGTATTAGCACCTATCTTATTCCAATTAGTTGATGTCGATGCATTGTATCCGACTTGTTTAACAAAGTATCGTGGATCTCTGTTTGAAACGGATTCTTCACTCCATAGTTCAAACATATTGGTACCTGGATACAGGTTATATATCACACTAGAACCAGTTGACGTAGAGTCTAATGATCTAAACTTGTCATTGGAAAAATTAATACTAGTATCAATAACATCATCGGGCGTTACAACTAACGTTAATCTTCCTGAATTTCCGGATGATGCTCCCGGCCAGTTAATTACATTTAGATTATGTAAGCCGGCAGTAATAGACATTGCCTGATATCCACCTGCGGCATAGTCAATGATGATATCTTCTGTTTGTAGTGGCAATTCGACTAAGGTAACAGAGCTGTTTTCTAAGTTTACATCTTTAATCGTGTTACCATAAAAGGATGTAGTTTCGTTGGTCTTAATTGCATTAATATTAAGATCTTTAACTCCTTCATTTACTGCTTTAATTGCTCCGTGAATATTTGCCCATTGATCTCTAAAGCCCTGTGAATCATTGTCTACACCGGGTATAGGGAATGTGCTTAGATCATTGATCTTAGCCAAATAATTTGTAGCTGAACTAATAGCTGTTGTTGCGTTGGTTGTCACTGTATAACTCCGTTCTCCCTAATATTTAACCTGGTAAACATTAAGGTAATTTTTTCTTAATTTCGTCTATTTCTGTTTTAAGCTCTTTAATTGCTTCAATTACTAGACCGATAATGTTACCGTAGGCAACAGAATATAATCCGTTTTCGTTTAATCTCACAGCTTCAGGTAGAACAGATAATAATTCCTGCGCAATAACACCTGTACTGTCCACGCCGTCGTCGATACGAGTAAACAATACACCTCGTAATTTTAGAAGTTTATCTAGGGCATTTTCAATAGTTCTAATGTTAGTCTTTGTTCGTTCGTCTGATGTTATAGTAACGTCTACAAACTGTGGTGAACCGCCCGTTGTCAAGTTTTGTGTCATTGACAGGCTAAGAGTACTACCAGAAAAACTGCCCTGAACACCGTTATTACCGCTAACAGTTATGCTAGCAATACCGCCCGGACCTGATGGACCGCTTGGACCACTTACATTACTAGGTTGATTACTGGCTGCATTACTTGCAGGACCTGATGGACCGCTCGGCCCTTGACTTCCTTGATTCCCTTGGTTACCTTGATTCCCTTGGTTACCTTGATTTCCTTGAGGACCTGATGGTCCACTTGGACCTTGATTTCCTTGAGGACCTGATGGTCCACTTGGACCTTGACTGCCTGGATTACCTTGATTACCTGGATTACCTTGATTACCTGGATTACCGGCTGCATTACTTCCAGGCCCTGATGGTCCTTGTGCGCCACTCGGACCTTGAGGTCCACTTGGTCCTGATGTATTGCTACCTGGACCACTTGGACCTTGACTTCCTTGGTTGCCGTTTGGACCACTTGGACCACTTGGTCCTTGTGCTCCTGCACCCGAAGGTCCGCTCGGACCAGATACAGTACTTGGAGTGTTATTTGTAGGTCCTGATGGTCCTGATGGACCACTTGGACCAGCTGCATTACTTCCAGGACCCTGTGGTCCACTCGGTCCTTGTGGACCCGATGGTCCAGATACAGTACTTGGAGTGTTATTTGTAGGTCCTTGTGGACCCGATGGTCCACTTGGACCTTGAGGTCCTTGTGCGCCACTTGGTCCTTGCGGACCACTTATTGCACTGGCTGCTCCGCTCGGTCCTTGTGGACCTTGAGGTCCTTGTGCGCCACTTGGTCCTTGCGGGCCCGACACAGTACTTCCTGCACCGCTTGGTCCTTGTGGACCTTGAGGTCCTTGTGAGCCAGTAGGTCCTTGTGGGCCTTGTACACCCTGCGGACCCATAACAGTTCCGAGGTCAATCCATGAAACTCCGTTCCAATACCATATATGATTATTAGTTGTTAATTGATAAGCATCACCTACTTGTGCTCCGGCCGCATAGCCAGCTAATTCTGATGTATTACCAATTGTACCTCTAACAATAACAAACTGTCCAATAGGTCCTTGCGGTCCCTGAGGTCCTTGCGGGCCACTTGGTCCTTGATTACCTATTGGTCCCTGAGGTCCTTGCGGTCCCTGAGGTCCTTGCGGTCCACTTGGCCCTGACATATTACTGTCAACACCCGCAGTACCTTGATTTCCTCGCGGTCCACTTGGTCCTTGCGGGCCACTTGGCCCTTGTGGTCCCTGTGGGCCTTGAGCACCTGACGGGCCACTTGGTCCCTGAACTCCTTGTGGTCCAACAAACGGCCCTACGTCAGTCCAGCCACTTCCGTCGTAAACATACAAGTGACCGTTGCTAGATATAATGTATCCATCATTAATTTGCGGGTTAACAATGGAGTTTAGATCAGATACATTGGCTCTAGTGCCTTTAACTACTAATGCTGCACCTACTGGGCCACTTGGTCCCTGAGGTCCCTGCGGACCTTGTGGTCCTTGTGCTCCTTGATTTCCTTGATTCCCTTGAGGACCTGATGGACCTGATGGTCCTTGCGGGCCTTGAGGACCTTGTGGCCCACGCGGCCCTGATGGTCCAGATGGACCGCTTGGTCCTTGTGGTCCTGATGGACCTGATCCTGTGAATTCTACACCATTTTGATAAAGTTTGCCGCCAAAGTAAATGTCCTTGGCAACACCTAATCCACCTGAAACTACGGCTGCTCCTGTAGTAGTTGATACAGCATTTGTAGTTGTAGTAACGAGTACTTTAGGAACAGATAATGCACCTGTGCTGGCTAGGTAACTTAAATTACTGTCAACACCCGGAGTTAGATAAGATCCTGGTCCTGCTGCTAATGTAGGATAATAAACTGTAGTAGTATTGCTAAGATCACTAATTAATACTTTAATTGCTTGACCTGCATTATCAGGAACAATAGTAGATGTACTGACCCAAGTAGCAGTAGTTCCATTACTTTGCAATAGATACCCGGTAGGACCTATTCCAATGAATCCTGTAGTATTAGGTGCTGTTTGATAAGGAATGCTACCTGTAGAACCACCGGCAATGTTTGTGAGTAATGTAGACACAGGTCCTTGAGGACCTTGATTACCGCGTGATCCTTGAGGGCCACTTGGTCCCTGATTCCCAGGATTTCCCTGATTCCCAGGAACACCGATTGGTCCTTGTGGTCCCTGTACTCCACTTGGTCCACTTGGCCCTTGCGGCCCCTGAGGTCCTTGCGGTCCACTTGGTCCCGATGGGCCACTTGGTCCCGATGGGCCTTGCGGTCCCTGCGGTCCCTGAGCACCTGATGGTCCTTGAGGTCCACTCGGGCCTTGTGGTCCTTGAGGACCGGGATCGCCTTGAAGTTGTAATAACTCAGCTGCCTGTTCTGCTGTTAAGTATTGTTCTACAGATGAATCTGCTACGATAAACTTGGTCTCACCAAGCGTAGGTGTGGTTAAATTAGTGTCTAAAACCTGGGGCAGCGGTGATCTGTTAGTGGTCATTTGTTTAGGTACCTATCATTATATATGCAATAGTATATTTATTAAATCAAAAACTAGGAGATTACCAATTTGTGATATTTGTTGCAGTGTTTCCTAATCTAATCCATGTGTTTGTTGCCACACAAACATATAGATAATTATTGTTATACGACATTGATCCTGCAATTCCGGTACTAGTTGAGTGAGCTATTGTGGCATTATTTGCAGCAACGACCGGACCTGAAGGACCGGACGGTCCACTTACTGTGCTAGTTGGTCCTTGCGGTCCCTGCGGGCCACGAATACCTGTAATACCATCTAATCCTCTAGGACCTGTTGAACCAGTATCTCCTTTTGCTAAGGTAGTTAGCTGTGACAACGACATTTGTTTGGTTCTATTATCAGCACGATCGATTACGGGAATTAGCACATCAGTGGCTGTACTGCTTAATTGAGGTAATTTGTTAATAGTGGTCATGTGTTATTCTCTAGTTAGCGGGTCAGTTTTATCAGTGGGTAGCTGAGCAAATTGCCACCCGTCTGTGCCAAATAGGTACTTATCTGATGCGATACTATCTCCCAGCGACTGACGTTCTAATAATAGATATTTAGCTGTAGAACTATCGGCAGTTTCTTGTACAATTAATCTATCAACTTCAAAATCTAACTTTTTAAAGTCAAATCCGCTGAGTTTAATACGGCTGATAATTTTATCACCTTGGCCGGGTAACGCATAGCATAGCGGTATTGCTCTAATATAATTAGGTACGTTATAATCTCCAGCTTGAGGAGTACGCATAAATTTTGGATAGTTATATTCATTAACAGAGATTGCTTCACCGTTTTGTAACTGTATTGATTTGAGCTGTTTTCTCATGTTTTCTAAACTACTAGGATAGTACACATCACTGTTATTTTCTACAAATTCACTGACACTAACTCCCAAATTATTAACTAGGTCGTCTGCAATATCTACATATATTACTTCGTAGATAACTGATCCTGCTCTATCCGCAGCAATGGCTTTTTTAATATCACCAAAATACAATTTCTTTCTATAGAAATTTTCCCGTAACGCAGGCATGTAATCATCTAAATTGATACGCTCTATTCCAAATTCTAACATTACTTTAATGTCATGTTGTACACCAAAGTTAGGATCAAAGTATCTATAGATCAATTTAGGGTCAAATGTAAAAGAATTAGCAATAAAATCCCTATATTCATCTCGTTTTTGCTGTGTAAAGAATGGTTTAGCGTAGATTTTAGTAAATGTATTATCTGTATAGGTAACTGTACCTATAGCAACAGAACTTGTTGATGTAATTAAGGTAACAGTTTGTGTACCTGTGTAAGTATATGTAATAAGAATAGCGCCTCTTCCTCCTATTCCTGCATAGTGCGCTCCTTGCCCTATGCCACCAGCACCACCGCCACCGCCAAATAACGCACCATTTATGTCATTATTTGTAGATGTCGTTGTGTAAAATGCATTTCTACCACCATACCCACCTACTCCGGCAGCAGAACCTAATACACTTGCACTACCACCATACCCGCCTAACCCATATACACTGTCACCGTTATTACCTTTACCAGTTCTACCGCCCGATCCACCACCTCCAACGCCACCACCGTTATATACTTCGGGGTTACTAATGCCGCCTTCACCACCTACTGCAAATTCAACTGAGGTATAATTTGTCAATGTACTAGTTCCGGTAAATCCATTACCGCCTACTGTTCCTTCACCGGCCGATGCGCCAATAATAAATGGTCCAAAGAATGTATTACCACCGAATAAAGTTATACTTCTGTCAGTCCATCCTACTGAATATGTAATACTAGTCCCCGAAGTTAATTGTACATTATTAATTTTAGTATAACCGCCACCGCCGCCGCCGAAGTGTCCTCGATTTACTAATCCGTTTGCGCCCGGTCCCCAAACTTCGATGGTATTATTGCGAGTGAAATCTGCAGGTACTACCCAAGTTGTGCCAGTTGTTAGCAACACAACTTTTGTAGAAGTGCCAGTTGAGTGAAAAGTAGATGTTGTAGAATATGTTGTAACAGTTTTATAAATTGTAGTAGAAGATTTTGTAGTTCCTTGTACGCTTAATGTAAACACTTTTTCTATTGAACTTAATTCGTAAACATCGCTGGCAGAAACTGTAAATGTGTATGTTCCGGTATTTTCAGTGTAGACTACCTGTCCAGATAAACTACCATCTCTTTCTAATGTTAGACCAGTGGGCAATGTTCCGCTAATTAAGGAATATTTTATACTATAATCCGTGTTTAATTGTTGAGCTACAACTGCTAGATCGCTGGTTATACCTAATTCTATACTACCTAAACTACTAGTAGACACCCATTCGATGGTACTCTCTACCTCTCCCTTTACCGCTAGTGTAAACGTGTTTACAGCAGTAGTGGTAGTTGTTAAATTATATGGAGTTAAAGTTCCCGGATTATTGGGGTTAAATTTAATTGTTCCTGTTTTACTGGCTTGTACTGTTATTGAATAGTTACGAGTATAAGCTGGCTGGTAAGGAATGTATCCATAGATGTACCCTTTCTCTGAGTCGAACATTAATCCTTCTGGTAATCTAGATACAATCGACCCACCTTGTATAATACTGTAAGTAATTGTTCCTACATACGGAGCAGGATCATAAATTGTTACCGGTAATTGATGATTGTTTCCTGCCCTAATAACTCCTAGGTCTGTGCCATTTAACCACTGCATAGATTGTAGGCTGAATCTAGCATTAGTAGGAACTGTGACTCCGGCACTGGTCATTGATGTTACTGTGTTGTACAAAATTTCTGTACTCGATACCATGATCTTAAAAGTGCGTTCTGTATTAGTAACTCCGTCGGTGGCAATAACTCTAAATCTATATATTTTAGGAATACCGGGAGTAGTTGCCCCTGATACAATAAGAGGAGAAACTACATCGTGATCATAGGTATAACTATCGTAGCTTTCGTCGTCGTAACCACCAGTAGAAGAAATCTGACTGTTATATGTTAATGTATCTTTGATAAAGCCTGTAATTCTACCAGACCTATCCATGGTTAAACCTGGCGGTAATTTTCCTGCTTTTGAAGGAATGTAGTATATTATTGTACTGCCTGCTGGAGCTTCAACTGGAGTGGCCAATAACTGAAAATCAACCCATTGATCGTTTAAAGCATATTGCTCACTATTCACGCCAACTGTTAAGAATCCTGCAGGTGTTGCCCACGCAGGATTATCTCTTCCACTTACATCAACTGTAAAAGTTCGATCTGCTACGCCTAGGATATTGGTTGCTCTAACTACAAATTTATTAGTGGTAGTGTTTAGAACAGCAGTAGGCGCTCCGTAAATCGTACCAGTAGATGATATTGATAATCCACTGGGTAAACTGCCAGTTAACAGCTTGTAGGATATGTTTGTGCCAGATGCTACTACTCTAGTGGTCGTAGAAACCAGTTCTGTAGCAGTGAATAAGAACCCTGAGGGGGTTATCCAAGATGGAATAGAAGTCATGAGCTTTAGGTTTACCTTGTATAGAGGTATTTACCTAAATTAGCTCTGATAAATTAGTGCAGAGTTCTGTTCTCTAATTGATGTACATCTTCAATTCCGAACATTTCTAGTATTAGTTGAACTTCTTCGGGCGGTTGTTCCATGAGATTTTCTGGAATCATTAGGCTTTTTAAGCTCCCATCTGAACTGATTATGAATCCAAAATCTCCAGGTTTTAGATCCTCATCTTCATCAATTTCGACAACTTGGCCAGCGGTTGTTATAGGTTGGGTAGGAATGGGTTTTTCCTTGCTGAGTTTAGACAGAACGCCTATTGCACGTTGAATTATCAACTGCGTTAATTCAGAGAATATTTTTTTCACATGGTATTTATAGAGAGTTAAATATACATACATTTTTATAAAGGAATCCTTAAAATGGAAATCATTATTGCTCTCGTAATTGCAGCCGGTTTAGTATACTGGTTCTTCTTTCGTACAAAAGACGAAGTTGTTAAAACAGTTTCACCGATGCCAGTTGGTATCGAAGCTGTAGTAGCTACTCCAGTAGCTGAAGAAGCTAAACCTACAGTTGAATATGTAGAAGCTACGGTTGAACTAGCACCTGTTGCAGTTGCAACTAGTGTGACTGTTGAAGCTGCCCCTGCTAAGAAGCCCCGTAAACCACGTGCCCCTAAAGCAGAAGCCACAGCTAAAAAGCCAGCCGCAAAAAAAGCAGCCCCTGCTGCCAAGAAGACTGTCTCAAAGAAGGCCTAATTCTTTAGCTTGATTAGCTAGTTCAAAGCTGGCTAAATTTTTACCCTTCGATTCGGCCATGATGTCGAATTGATCTAGAAAGCTCAATGCCCATTCATTAACTGCTGTATTCCAGTAGAAGTTTGAATGTGCTCTGAGCTTTCCTTTTTTGTAACCATCTTCCATTAACGGAAGAAGAGCGGGGCGTTGTAATCCGGAATGGCCGATAAGTACATCCTCGCAACTGACGGAGTAATGTATAACAGGACGCACACCGCGCCAGCTATCGATAATCCTTTTAATACGGTCGTCGTTTTCATTTATATATTCTCCTGTGTGTATCCAATGATGGTGTATGTCTAACACCAAAGCGAGATCGTTCCCGAGTTCAAGGCTTGAGTCGATGCCCCACGAGATTTCGTCATTCTCAATTGTGATGCAGTTTCTTGCCTCGGTGCTGAGTCTTGGGATAACTCTTTTGATACCCTCGGGACCGGCCCTACCAGCGATGTGGACATTGATCTTAAAGTCTTGGAAGGTTCGACCATAACCCATCCAACGTGCCATGTCAGCATGATATTCAAACTCCTCTATACTTCGATCTACAATATCTGGGTTATCACTTGCCAGCACAGTAAACTGACCAGGATGAAAAGACAACCGAACGCCGTTCTTGCGAGCCAGATCTCCCACGGTTCGAAACTCTCTTTCGAGATATGCTCTAATGTCGCTAGTCCGCCAAAACCAAGACCAATCACGCTGAGTATACACAGGTAATATATCGCTGCCGAGTCGTACCATTCTAAGATTTTCATCAAGTGCTCCTACACGGTTGACGAGCTTGCGAGCAGCTTCAATGTTACCTACCATTAGGTCCCATAGTTTTTGTTCCGCAACTTCTTTGCTCTGTCTATTTAACCATGCAACAGTAGTGGAGCCTGTATTGTATTGTTTGGCATCATCTTTGGGTTTAATGCCATCTACTTGTCCTGCGTGATCAATCCACTTGCAAGCAAATCCAATTTTCTTAGTCATTTTTTACTTTCTGAATGCTCCAAGAGCCGTCCTTGTTGTCTATCCAATCTAGTATATCGCCTTCTTTCCATCCCTGCATATCTAAAAAGTCTTGAGGTAACGGCATTACTAAATCTCCGCTGCCATCGTCGGCTTCTTCTACAGTTACAGTCCAATGTGTCATAGTTGATTCCTTGTAAGTGCGTGATGAACTAAAAATGCTTTAAAAGCCTTGTAGACAGCAGCCGCTTCTTTTTCGTCTGCTTCTACTTTTACACCTCTAACATAAAAACCATCTTCAGTAACTTTCAGCATTTCTAATTGACCTGCGTGAAATACAATGTTGTTTTCCGGAGGAGCAGTCACTGATAAAACTGGTGTAGGGCGTGGATCGTTGATAACGAACATTTCTGGAAATGCCTTTTCAACTTCTTGTGCAATAAAACCCTGTTTCATGTTACTATTTTACACTACTTTGCGGAAATAGTCAATCAGTATTTAGAATACCAACCAGTTAAGATGTATTTTGGTTCTGTATAAACTGTAAGTCCGCGGTGTGGATGAGTCATACCTGCAGGCCAAATAACCACAGTACCTTGTGTTGGACGAATACGCTTCTTTTGATATAAGAATTCAGTCTCTCCCTCACCTTCGGGCATGTCATTCAAATAAATCATCCATACTAATTCTCGATTGTATGTTTCGGCTCTGTCACCGTTTTCATAATGCCAAACATGATATCCACCCATAGGCAAAGTCCTCTGCATTTTAAGACATTTATTATTGGTTAATTTAATATTGTTTAGCTGTCCAAATTCGTGTATATATTCCATTAAACAATCATGCAGGTAGTATAAGTATTTGCTGGCTAAATCGGACACTCCTAATTGCGGTGTTTCTAAAAATATGGCAAGATCTTTGCGCCCTAAATTTGAATTATCAAACTGTTTATCGTTGTTATGAACATATTCTTTTAATTCTGAGTTATTGATAATTTCTTCAAATACTTTAATTGTTGCTTGACAATCTTCTGCAGATACATGGCCAGGCCATGTTCTAATAAAATTTTCCATGATATTATCCTTTGTTAATTAATACCGGCGAATGTTGTGGTAATGAACTAGCAGGATCTTCTTTTTTAGCTTCCAATGTTGCTACCCTTGAACGCAATTCACTTGATGAGTAAACATGTTGTCTTTTATGATAATGTAATTTAATACCATTATCAATACACCATTGTTTTCCTGTAAAATCTCTGTTTAAATATTCGTCGCTGAGAAATCGAATATCTATTGTTTGCGTCATTAATAATTGTAACAAATCAAACTCTGTTTCGTAGATTAATATTTCGTCAACATATTTACACCCTTGTAATTGAACATATCTTTCGTATGAGCTTTGTACAGGTTTATTTTTAATTCCAGGACGATCTACTGTAGGATCAATTTGAAGTGCAACTATTAGATAGTCGCAGAGTTGCTTTTCCATTTTAAGCATGGTAACATGCCCTGCATGGAGTAAATCAAAACTACTACAGTTAAAACCTATTTTCATTCTTATCTTTTACTGGTTCTACAATCCCGTATTGTTTATACAGCCATTGAATAAATCTTTCAACTTCTTTGCTAGGATATGGATATGCTTGGTATGCTATAGTTACTCGTTCAAGCCAATCTTTATCAATCATTTTATTTTTCATTTTTTTGTATTAACTGATATTGTATAATATTGTAAAATAACTTCACCCCAATTACCGCCGCCTTGTTTGTACAAATGGTTAACTTGTTTGGCACTGTCTCTAATTAATAGTTCAGCAAACTTTTCTAAAGGAATGAATATGTTATCTGGTAATTCATTTAATCTTAATCCAGACTGTTCGGCGAGTTCTTCGATTTTTTTATTCATACTTTACCAATGCCTTATAACACCTGCTATAATAAAACAATTTGTTATTATATAGCATAATACAATGGCAGTACGGATAAAAGCAATCTTGTCTGCCTCTCTATCTGTACTGCCAGATTTTTCACCTAGGGCTTTTGCCCAAAGCTTCCAAAGGTTATGCAAATAGATCTTCATTCCATTCACGATGCCCTTCACGGAACGCCATGTTAGCCTGTGTTTCACGAACTTCTACACGATAACACCACAGTCTAGCCGCTTCACCCGGTCCCCACATTTCTGGAATGTAAACGCCGTTGACATACTTATATAGCATATCGCTCAATGCTTCGCATCCTAATGCCGGTAGAATAACGATTTTAGCCATATTTTTTTCTTGTAGCATTTTGAATGTACCTAGTTCTGGATCATCCTGTGCAACAATAAGTGTATGATCAAATTGATCTTCTAATGTTTTCTTTAGTTCTTTTAAACCACCATAGTCGGCCGCCCAATTGCGAACATCTAGGTCGTTGGTGCCAAAGTAAAATTTCATACTAAATGAATAGCCGTGAATTAGATTACAATGACTATCACTTCGCCATTGGCGATAAGCGCAAGGGAATGCGTCGTGATATTCTTTGGTGCTTGTGTACTTGTACAGTACTGGTTGTAGGTTTGCCATAATTTTCTCCTATGTTAATTTTAGCATAGGCAGCAGAGTTTGTATACCGGGATGAAAGCCGAAGGCCGGTTAGTGTTATTTAAGGTTTTTAACTTCCTGTTTAACAATTTTTAGATCTTCTTTGATCTCGTTAATCATATTAATTTCTGCTTGACGATTACAATACAATTGTGCTAATGTAATAGCAAATAGACTCCATCCTATAAACCCACCTGCTATTAAAAATCCTATTATTAAATTATTTGCCATAATGTTTTCTCCCATAAGTGTCAATATTTACTTAAACTTAAGAGAGGATTTAGTCCACAGTTTATCGTTTGTCAACAATCTTATCGCAGAGTCCGTAGGCTAGTGCTTCTTCTGCACTCATAAATGTGTCACGATCCATGTCCTTTTCGAACTCTTCATATGTTTTACCCACTGTATTATGTTTAACATATAGTTTGGTTAGCATATCTTTCATTTTGGTAATCTCTTGGTATTGAATAGCAATGTCACTTTGCATACCACGGGCACCACCACTTGGTTGATGAATCATATGGCGAGCATGGGGCAACATATAACGCTTACCCGGACTACCTGCTTGTGCTAGGAAACTGCCCATTGAGCAGGCTTGACCCATAACATAGGTACAAATATCTGGTTTGACAAACTGCATGACATCATAGATTGCCATTCCGCTGGTTATAACACCACCTGGACTATTGATATAAAAATGAATATCTTTTTCGCTGTCTTGACTTTCAAGATGCAGTATTTGAGCAACAATTAAATTACTGCTAATATCATCAACTCCACCGTTAAGGAATACGATGCGCTCGTTGAGCAATCGGCTAAAAATATCAAAGGCACGTTCGCCTTGCCCGGTCTTTTCGACCACCATTGGTACTAACATATTAAAATTCATCCTTTAAAATTTTTGTAGAATTACTTAATCCGGCAACAATTTGGAATTGTTCCCATGCTTTTTTCACAGCAGGCCTACTTTCTAGTTCTTCTGCTGGTAAACTTGCTTCGAGCCAGTAGTAGGGCAATCGATGTGGATGTGCTCCAAACTGGCGAGGCTGATGTAACAGGCCCCTGCTATATAGTTCTTTGGATACATATCGAAACTTTTCTTCGTCCTTGTCTGTGTAGCGACTCCACTCGGGGTTACTCCATCCGCCGTGGTGATGATATCCCTGCCAGATACCACCCCACTGTTCGTCGTTGTTGGGGTCGAAATTTGTACGAGCAACAATGACTAATACATCATTGATGTCTACCTTGCCGTCTATAATGTCTCTAACACATCGACTATAACTAAGTCCTATTTTCATAGGTTAATCCTTTCTTTTTTACGGGATTCAATTTCGTTAAAATGCTCGTCACAAACATTTTTAATCCAACCTGTGGTTTGTTTGGTAGAAGGTACTCCACAGATTTCGCAGGTGTTACTTGCCCAAGATTCTGCCATACTAACCATACCACGGACTTGTTCGTCCCCGCCATCATAGTAGAATCGCAGTCCGCCAAACTTTTCTTTGATTTGATGTACAACTACCTGCGGCACAATATTGCCATACTTTGTTCTCCAGTCAATATGATGTTGTATCTGGCTACATAGGCTTTCAACAATAGGCCACCATCCTTCACCTACAGCAACCTCGCCATAGGGCTCTGAAAACATTTTAGGAAATTGCTCTTCTAAACGCTGAACAAATTTGTCGTACTTGTCAACCTCATTTTCCATTGTTCTTCTCCTGGTCGTAGGCCTTTACCATACGATACAATGGTTCCATGCGTTCTTGAAATACATCAGGCGCCTGAAGTGCCGTCCGTTGCATATCCCATACGGTTGGATAGTGTCGTAGTAGAGATCTCGCTCGTTCCTTAATTGTTTTAGGAATTCTGGGGGTATTGCAAATATCAGTAAGAAACTGAATTGTCTGCACTACTGCACGATACCGTTCATCCGGCAATGTCATATGCAGTTTTCTTTTCTTTAAGCAAGTTGACAAATCCTTCATCGGCTAACTTCTCACGCAGAATTTGTTCAACAAAGTCGTTGAATGTCATGTCGGCGTCGTGTGCTGCCTTAAACAATACCATTAATTCTGTTTCTGGCAGGTCAATTGGAATGCTAACGCGAGTGTCGTACTCTTCCCCAGCAACTACTGCTAGACCTTTTTGGATCCAGTCATCGTCGGATTCAAGATCAATGTAATCTACATTTTCCCATGCTTCTACCATCCAGCTATTCTTTGATTTAGCTTCTTCTTCAAATATTTCTTTATAAGCAGGATTGATCATACGATATGCACGATTATTTTGGTAGTCGTGTATTTGAACTTCGTATACTTCTTGTGACTTTTGATCAAAAACAACACTGAGACTATGCCCTGCCTGCTCACCATTCCAGCTGTCTAATGTATAGGCATCGGACCCATAGCAGTCCCAACCGTAGTTACCACCTTCGGTAATTCGATAATTGACAACTTCCATCCATTCTTTTAAAGTAATCATTTTACATCCTTAAGTTTTTGGTTAATTTCTTTTATCAGCTCTACTGCAACACATAGAGCCTGGCTTGCGTCAAAATTAGTAAGTACGCATCTGTTATAACTTTTTGGGTCTTCAATAATAGCAATTACATCTGCTAAAATCAACTCGGCGAATTTTTCGTAATTAAAGTTGAGACCAAATTCGTTGTGTTCCCAACACTGGGGTTCAAGTTGTTTAATTCGTTCGTTCATTTATACACCTTCAAAATAACTGTGTCTTCGTTAAAGCGACCGTTTAGTATAGTCTCTGTAGTTTTGACACTCTTAGCAAACCAAGTCTCGAATCTCTTCTGCGTATTTTGCTCTTTGAACTCTTTGATCTGTTCCGGAGGCTTACGCAGAGTCTTTTGTTCACTCTTGGCAGTAAAGTCAGTTAACGATGTACCTTTAACACCAAGTCCTTCTGAGCTTGTAGCAATGTAATAACCAATCTTACGAGTCTTAACATTGTAGACTACAACACCTTGGGCACCGACAATCTGTGCAGGAGGAGTTGACACAATAGCCAACTTATCATCCTTGGCACAGAATTTAAGTTTAGCTACAATCTGTTCTGCAGGCTTGATCTTCTTAGCACGAGGCTTCTTCAAGATTTTAGCTTCTGCGGTAATCTGTTCACAGGCTGTCATAATACCTTCATAGAAAGCAATCAGCTTGTTAACATTTTTACGGCTGACATGCTTGTAACCTTCTTTCAATTGAGCATCCGCTTCGCCACTGGCTAGTTCCTGTAACTCCGCCATACCACGAGCAAAGAAAGTCTTAATGAAACGAGCATGGGCGGCTTTGGCACCTTTGCCTCGCAACAGATTAACAATCTTAAATGCTTTGGGATCAAATGCTTCCGGATCAGTGATCCAAGAGTCGATGGCATAGTCAATGTCTTCACTCATCTCACCTGCGGTTTCACGCAGACGATCTTGAATGTTTGGCACATAGACTTCGGTTTTAATCACTGGTTTGGCTGTTTCTGTTTCGTCTATGTCGTCTTTACCTTGCTCAACAATTCGGGCAATTTCTTTACGCAACCACAATGTACTATCACGACCTTCGTTAAATCCATCATGTATTTTAGGCATACCTCGTTGCAAACATGCGGCCACTGCGGCCACAGTCATTGAACAACGGTTGTCTTTGGTCTTCTTAAAAGCCGCAATTTCAGCTTTGGTATAATCGTTAAGAGCCATCCAGTTAATGATCTGAGGCTTGAGCTCTTTAGTAGTCTTTTCTAAACGGTAGTATTCCATAGCACCACGGAAGTGCTTGGTAAACTGAGCACCTGTCCAAGATTCAGCACCATCCCACTTAGGGCTGTAGTCCCGTTTGGCATTCTCACGGATGCTTACGCTAGTGATCTTTTCTTTTTTAACCTTGGGTTTAATCTTAATGCCTGCTACTGTTGCCATTTTGCACTCCTGTTTGTTAGTGTATGTATATATTATACAGGGTTTTTTATTCTATGTCAAGCTCGGTATTACCGGATTTGTCCAAATATTCGCTATATTTTAACAGGAACATTATCCGCTTTGGTTCATTGTAGAAATCCAAATGTATAGTTTTTACACAATATTTGGTATTGTACCCAACATTTCTGCGGTCGCCTTTGACATCATGCTCAAACCATTCTTCATGTGTTCTGCTAGTAAAGCCCAAGACTTCTCGCATCCTGTTGCGAATTAACAACACACCGGGGGGATGCTCTTTGGCAATTTGATTGTAGATTTTAAGCCAGCTTGCTTCGGATAAAACTACAGGCTTGCTCATTAGAACTCATCATTTTGAGCTACAACTATCCAACCTAACTTTTTAAGGTCTTCTCGTATCTCATCAGTTACTACACTTTCGGAAACAAATGCCTGTCCTTCTTTATAGGAGATTTGGTCTTCTTCTGTAAGATTATTAAATTCTTCCGGAGACAATTCATCATTGCCTCGAATACCACTACAGTACCAATCAATATAATCGCCTTGTTCACGCATGTCAGCAATGATACCCCCGGCACTTCTCCAAGAGGCACTCCAGCGTTGATCTTTTAGAATAGGCATAACATCTAACTTTTGAAAGTCGTTATTACATATTGCGGCATAGAGATTTTGAGAGTAGATTCGACTTTCACGGACCTTGTCTAAAATCCAGTCAGTGCTACGGAGGTCATATTCCATATTATCTTTTTGCCATTCTGGATCTATCATATTTTCCTCATCTTGCTCTCGCCAAGTTTTATACATTCGAATATAGTCGGGATTGGGCTCCTTACCTTCTTCCTCGCAACGTTTGATATACCCTTCTTTTTGAAAGGTATGACGATCGGGACTTTTTGATATCATTGCAACACTCGGGGACCAGAAGACATCTGACTTTGTAGTTTGGCATATTCTGTCGGATCGAGATCATCTAGGTCATCTGATTGTTCTAGTAACTCCCCAGACTCGGCCATACGATGAATCTCAGCTATCAATTTGTTGAGCTCTTCTTGAGTACCATCGAAGCTATCAAATGCACCGGGTGCAAATTCAATTTTAATTTTTTTGGTCATTAATTTCTTTTGGAGTTAGGGGTCTAGTTCTACAAAATAAACATTCACGGTCGTTACAAATATCTTCTAACCAATCATTGCATGGTTTGCAATAAAAGCTATCAAAATCTGCTATATAAGATTTAGGTGTCCTACATTTGGGACATTTTAGATCATTCAGGTCCATAGTGATTGGCGAACTTTAATAAGACGAATCATCATTACCTCATCTTCTTTTTCATAATCTGCTTCCAATCTTTGAAGAAGTTTATGAGCCTTGTCGCTTTGCTTTTTAAGCACAGGATCTTTCTCACCACTGAAACTTAGTCGGCCACCATTTGCTTCACGTTGTGCTTCACAGTAAGCAGTCCATCCACTGGCTTCATACGGATCACGACGATTGCGATAAGTTTCAGTCCACCATAGGTACAATTCTTTTATTTCTCGAGCATTTTTAGCCTGCCCAGTTAGTTCACCGTAGCCTTTGTCTCCACTGTGTACACCCCAGTCTTCAGTCATACGCAATTCGCCAGCCCAATTCAAGTGATCTAATCCTGCTTCGGGGCAACGCCATGTACGCCAGCGAAACCAACCAGCGGCCCAGAATGGCGCCTTGTATTTCTTCCGTGCTTCGTCGTCCCAGGCTATGTGGCTCCATGCTTGTTCGATTTCAACAAAGTCCACAAGTTCGTTAAACAAGCACGGGAGAAACCTATTACCCACGTCGCTCCAATCACCAGGACGGATATCCCTAGCATGAGCAGTAAGGCTATGAGTACGAGTAACCCACCGATTATTGATGTAATATTTGATATCATAAATTTTCCTTACAGGCCAAGTAACAAAATCTTGAAGATAGCTAAGACCTTCTTCGGCTAGCCAATAACGAATTCTATGATTAAGTTCAGCGTTCTTTGTCCATTCATCCCAATCTTCCGCAGTCTTGGCTCCTCCTTTTGATGTGCCGCGAAGCCAATCTGCGAAAGGACTACAACTCCAATAATTTGTGTGGTGTGCCATTTTATTTGCTCATTAGTTTCATCATTGTGCGTACATGAACGCGATCTTTTTCTTTTTCATCTTCGGGCAGTTGATCGTAGGGTACATGTTGTGCCGCAGTATAATCGTCTTTTGGGTTACGCTTCATCCATTCAATATGAATGTACTCTGCGGCTTGCTCAATATTGTTAGGAAATTTAGTTACAGCTTCTGCGGCAGCTTTACCTGCGGCTAAATTTTCTTGTTGTGCTGTTGGGTGTAATTCCTCAAAAGGCACATTAATATCCGCTTTTGGACCACCGTTTTTGCTTCTTATCCTAGGAACATTTTGTTCATTTGGTGGCAATGATCTACGCCATTCTTCGTGTGCTGAACTAGCAAATTGCGTAACGGCATTCTCTGCCAATACAATGTTGATAAACTCACGGATCATTTACGATCTCCAAAAAGTTGTAATAGGTTAATAAACAAGTTGATGAAATCCATATATAGCGTTAGTGCTCCGCGAATTTCTGCACTATCACTAGTTTCCATACTAAGTTCTTCTCGAATCTTTTGTGTGTCATAGGCAGTTAAGCCAAGGAAGATAATAATGGCCAGTGCAGAGATTACCATCTGCATTACAGTACTACCAATAAAGATATTAACAATGCTGGCAATGATGATAGCAATTAAACCAACAAACATGAATTTGCCAAGACTGTCTAGGCTCTGTTTGGTAAAGTACCCGTAGCCACTCATTACACCAAACAATACGGCTGCACCCATAAAGGCACTGACAATACTACCTATAGTGAATATGGCAAAGATTGTGGCAAAACTTAATCCCATTAGGGCCGCAAAGCCATGTAGACAAAGTTGTGCTACCCCTTTACTAGGATTGTTACCTAGCACATAACTAACACCAAAGATTGCCGCAAGTGGTGAAAAGATCACAATCCATTTCATCCAACCTGTAAAAAAGAATGCCAACAACTCTGGGCTAGAGCCTACAAAGTAACTGACAAACATTGATACAATAACAGCAAGACTCATGTGTCCATACACACGACCCATTGCTGAGTTAATTTCGCTGGCAGAACGATATGTCATTCCGCCTGTATAAGTTGTTCCAAACATATTATTTTCCTTTATAGTAAAAATCCTGTTTATGTATTTAATTATACACAAAACAGGAGTGATTGTCAATTACTTTTTAACAAAAGTTTTCAAATCTGGCGGAGCCCATCCGACAGGTTTAAGCACTTTGCCATCTTCCCGTTTTCGAACCTTACCTGTTTCTTTATCAATCTTAGCAAAGTTAGTACGCATAACTTCTTTCCAAGCACCTTCTGCGTCCCACCCGGCACTATGTATAGCACCAATAGTAACAACTAAAATATCAATTAGCGCATCTAATGTTTCAACATCATCTGGCGCATCTTTAAGTTCTCGGTATTCTTCATCAATTAAATTCATATACATATCAAATTGATTTTGATCACCGGTGACACTTTGGTCACACGCCTTCATAAATTTTTCCTGATCACGAAATGGATTTGTCATATTATCCTCGTCCTGTTGTTGTTTTATTAATTGAGGGACCGGTGCTGGTAAAGTCAATTCCGGCCATCCGACCTTCATACATTTTACCATTCCATGTCATAGGTAACTTTACACTTTTGTTTAGTACCACAGTTAAGTTTTGTCGTTCTTTAAACTCGTGTACTGCTGCCTCTACTGTTTTACTTGAGTTTGCTTGTTTAACGGTACAAGTCTCACCGTATCTTGTTACTTCCATCGTTGCCCCATCTTAGATAAAATTCGCTTAGTTTCTTTGCTTCGAGCTCTGCTACTACAATATATAAATGCCCGTAAGTGTGGGCATCTACTTGCCTGTGCCACACTGGAACTTCAATTGCATGTTCCATGACAAACTTACCTTGTTCACTCTCTTGCCAGTTCCATAACGGTTCTGCGGCATATAAGTCTGGATCTTCAACATCGCCCATACTAAATTTATGTACAACTGTCTTGTGAATTTCTTTCACAATCTCTTGCCCATCTTGTTCAACGACTTGGAATCTTACTGTACCCATATTAGATGAAATAATGTTATAAATTTTTCAGCATCGCGCTTTGATTTAAACTGCCACATATCCCATGCAATTCTATTACAGTCTTTCCATTTTGTTAGTTCTTTTTCAGTCCACTCGATAATGTCGTCTAACATAATAGATCCGGAATTTATAGTATATGATCCTCCAGAATCATGATGCCATTCTTCTTCGAGAGTTAATGTCCAACGATTTTTTATTTTTGTTAGAACTGTTTTGATGGTAGGACCTTTTTCCATTGAGTATTTCAAATCATCATAGTCTGGATACACTTGTCCTATCATTTGGACCCATGCAGAATTCATTATACTTTTTTCTTACGAGCAAAGTTTCGACGCTTGGGTTTAGCATCCTTAACTAATAGTGGAGTATGGCTAGCATCCTGTCTTGATTTTTCAAGTGCGGCATGAATAGCATCTGGACTAATATCGTCTTCGGCAAAACTGCCCATACCGTCGTGTCCGTCATCTGTGAATTCTTCTTCACTGTTTGAAATAATTGACATACCAGTTCTAGCCAGCATACGATGTGCCGCATCTGGATTTTCAAATGCTTCTCGCAGACTACCTACATGACCATCTTTAGTTTGGCTAATAGTCTGCCATGTTCGAATCTCAAGCAAAGGTTCTATCTCTGTAGGAATAGATACAACATAGTGCATATCATTATATCCTTCGATATTAAATGACTTAACTACAGTACCTTGTGTAGATTTATCATTAGCTCGACGAACACCGTAAATCCAAACGACCTCGCCTACGTTGTATCTCTTTTTAACTGTCATAATTTATCAAGCCGGGGCTTGCTCTTTGCTTTTAACTTCGAGAAGATCTTTAACGAATTTGATAGCCTTGCGGTCAGTATCATATACATATTCTTGATCTTCATCTTCGTCGGTACGCAAAGTAACGATAACACCGTTTTTAACTTTGCGTATTTCAATAGATTCAAACATAGGAATCCTTTCTTTTATTTTGGCACACTTAGGTTATAGTTAAAGTGGAAAATACCGATGTGTGCTGTATCTCGGCTTAACTCTTGATCACACCAAATCTCATAGCCTGCCTTTTGAGCCTGCTGGCAGAAGAAAATATCTTCACCAATTTCTAAATTAAGGTGTGGAACATATTCTTGCAAGTAATGAGGTTGTGGAATTTTTTCGTAAACTTCACGCTTACATAATACCATACCGTGCGGTAAAACATCAATTAGTTCCATTGCTGGACTATTATCAGTTGTTTGAAACTCTGTGAAAGATCCTGCTTTACCACTCATACCGGTAAAGTTAGGATTAGGAAAACGTCGACGACGATAGTTAGCACCAACAATAGGTTTGTCGCGAGCCAACAGACGCATAGGTGCGTCAATCGGGAATTTCATATCACTGTCAACCCACCAAATATAGTCAAAGTCTGACTTCAAAAAGATGTCAACTAAGTTTCGTCGAGCAATAGTGATAACACTACCGATGTTAAATGCACAGTTAATTTTAATGCCATTGGCAACCATATTGGCTGCGGCCATAGCCAAGTGCTGTGCAAATTCAGCATTAACCATTTCCATTGCCGGAACTGCAATCATAACACTAGGACGTTGACCTGGTTGTTGTGCAGGTTGCCCCATTGTACGTTGCATTGTCGCAGCCGCCGTAGGTGTCTGGCGCTGTGGAATGTTTAGTTTACCTTTGTTTTTCATTTTCTTCCTTTGTTATATATAGTAACATATTTCTTGTTAATTTGCAAATTTATTTTTGCCAATTTACAGTTCACCGAATTGTCCATTTTGTCCGCCCCATCCTCCGAGGAGCCAAAGTACTTCGACGCATGGTTTATCCTGTATCACAAAATGATACAATAAACATTCGAAGTCTATTATTTTTGCTAGTTCTGGATTATTAATATAGTATTCATACATTACTGTCAACGATTGGTTAAAGTCATCTAGTAATTCTCTACCTACAGCATATGATGTACTAGGTGTCCAAAATAATTTTCCATTGTTTTTTAGCAAATCGGGATAACCCCACCATTCTAACCAATCCCATACTTTTGTATACTTAGAAATATATTTGTTGGTATTTTCTTGATTCAATACTGAGGTATCTACATCTGTGTAAAAATACCGACCACTAACCTTAATAAAATAATCGTACTCTTTAAGTTCATTAATATAATGTTTTAAAAATAATATGGTTGCCGCAGTTTCACAAGTACCTTTTGAAGTATTAGTTCTACATAGATGTGTAACAACTGGATCTAATTCTTCAGCAGACACAACTTCTAAGTTACTGACATAATTTAAATCATTGCGGATTTTATCTACATTATGTCCTATCTCAAATAGAAATATTTTTGACTCTGGAAACAGCAATCGGATACTAGCAATAGTAAATTGTGTTTGCCTAAATCGTTCTTCTGCCGAAAAGGCACTCCTAACTGGCGTATGTCCAAATCCATTCGTGCTATCTACATTGATAACAGAACTAATATAAAATGCAAGTTTCATTTAACGAGGCGCAAATTCTTGTTGTAATTTGATATTATCAAAAAACTCTTTTTTAGTATTGCCGTCATCTTTGAATGCACCTTTGAGTACAGTTGTCTGTGTTAATGAACTATGCGCCATAATGCCGCGATTCTCACAGCATCCGTGTACTGCCTGGATGTAAACACCTAGGTCTTTGGCTCCTGTGGCTTTTTCGATTTCCCTAGCAATGTCATTACAAAGTTCCTCCTGGAGAGTACCTCGACGGGCACACCACTGTGCGATGCGAGTGTACTTGCTGAGTCCGATGAGTTTCTCAGCGGCAATAATGCCAATATAAGCAACCCCACTAACGGGTTGGTGATGATGGCTACACATACTGCGAAGCTCACTACGAACAACAAGCATACCTTCATAACGGTCCGCTGAGTCGTTGGGAAATGCTGTTGCGTCTGGTGCTGGTTCATATCTTCCTGCCATAATTTCATTAAAGTACATTTTAGCAAGTCGTCTCGCTGTACCTTTACTGTTAGGATCGTCTTCACGATCAATAAGCAAACGATCTAGCACTAATTCAAATGCTTCTGTAGCTTCGTCAATCAGTTGTTCTTTGTTATAGTCGTTAACATATTCGCTAATGTTATCGCCTGCCCAAAACCTTTTTCCGTCGCGTCTCATCTTTGCGCGAAGATAGTTACCTAAATACTGCTCTTCTTGATAGCCGCCATCGCCTGCCATTGCGTCTAACCCTGTTTGTCTATTTGTCATTATAATTGTTCTCCGATGTTAAGGCAGTGGATTGCCATATGTATTAATAGTACAGTATTATTTAGGTTCTGTCAACCGTAGTAGTGTATTTTTTCTAACAGCGGCATCCAATACCATCATGCTAGCACCTACTTCTTCTGCGTATTTGAGTAAGGCAGCTGTGTCTTTTGGAAAGCAAGCACCACCGAAGCCGAATAATCCATCAGGACCTGGCACCCTCAAGTGGCTTGAACCAATTCTTGAATCTAAATTGACCATACTTATCACAGTATTGTAGTTCATACCGCCTGCTATTGCAACATTATGTATTTCATTCATAAATGATACTTTAGTTGCTAGATATGTATTGATAGTATACTTGGCTAGGGCGGCTTCATCAATGGTGCAGAAGCGAACATTTTCACCGATGCCAGGTTGTCCCCAGCGAATAATACGTTCTGCATCTCGTTGATATGCACCCACACAACCGCCAATGATAGCAAACTTGCCGTTAGCATAATCTCTACTAGCATCTGCGGCAGTTAAAAACTCAGGAGCATGGACTAGATTTTTATGTTTTGTCTGTAGTGCTTTATAAACACTAGGAGGTGCTGTACTTTTGCTAATTATAACTCCATTGTATCCTAAAGATGCAAGTTTATCTAATGCACTTTCTAGATAGCTAGTATCGCAACTGCCATCATCGCCTTGTGGACTGGGAACACATATAAACACACCTTCGCAGTCTAACAGATCTTCATACTTGCCCTGCAGGCCTTTAGGAGGATCTACCAAAATTAGATCACAGGCATGTTCCATGTTATCTCTAATAGCACTGCCGACAAATCCCAATCCGACAATACCAACCTTTGGCGGCTTATTAAAAAACATTTTATTTTCTTTCTTTATATTAATATAATTATCTGCAACTTCATCAGCAAAGATAATTTTTGCACCACCTAAAGTACCGGGCATGTCAAGAGTCATTTAGTAAGCCCCGCAAAAATAAGTTCGCGCTCTGTAACACTGGCCACAGGTTGTAGCCATCCATTTTTTATAGCTTCCATAATTATTAATTTATGATGTCTTGGACAGGTATTGCTTATTTCAAATCCCGCTCGGGGAGTGATAGTTAATCTGTCTTGGATCATAAAATTAGGATCTTCTTGCCTAATTGTGTGTACTTGGCTTTTGTAAACGGTGTATGTCATGCTACTATTATAGCATGAAATCTATGCTAGATCAATTAGCGACTTATCCAATCTTTGGCTCGATACGGCTTGCCCATTTTAGCATATGGTATATAACGCATGACCTTTTTCTTTACCCGTTTAATAATAACATGATTATGATCGTAATTAAATGCTTTAAGATACATTCTCCAGCAATTAAATTTGCGTCTCATACCTTTTTGGTCTTCGCTGAGATATGCAATAACTTGTTCTTCGTTATTGTTGAACTTATCCATTAGTTCACAGGCAATGTTAAATCCGTAGGCATCTATTTCATCACGGTTACCTAAGTACTCCTGTTCTTGCCGTTGTTCAGTTTTTTCTGCACTACTGGCATAATCTGGAAGTTCTTTGAACTTTCTACTACGATATTGTCTCATATGTATAAGTTCGTGTAAGATAGTATCTGCAAACAATGCACACATTCTGTAGAATCGTTGATGGGTTACATATACAGATCCGATAAGAGGATTATAAACAAATACAATTTCTATACATTGTCTACGAGCTTTGTCATCATCGCTGTAGTAAGCACCACCTGTGTATACATGCCCAAAATCTACTTTTGTATCAGAACGCTTGATAACTTTTACAGGAAGTTGAGATTTAATATGTTTGGAAATTATACTATGGAATTTAGAATTGGTTAATTCCTGTCCAACTAGTTTGGGTGAAATTTCAGCCAAAAATTGTATTAGACCTTGACGATCTAGCATTGACCAATCAAACTTTGCAGTATTTCTAGCCATTGTACAGCCTTTATAGTACCCAAATATTTAGCTGGGCATAGTTTCTATTATACAATTACTTTTGGTTATGTCAAATAAATACTACTATAATTATTAATCCATGCTAAATTTTCTAGAAATTTTACAAAACGGAATTACTATTGCTAGTTCGGGCACCAGTAGTGGTAAATCCAAAGAATATTACCAAAATCCCAAAAAATTAGAATCTGCTAACAAAGTATCTTTGGAGGCCCAGCATATAAATTCCGATAGTAAAATTTATACCTGTTGCAATATCAAACATGCAGGCGGGCTGTTAGCTCAAACATTGCCTGCCCTTAGCCTAGGAGCAACAGTAGATATTGTACCCTTTAACGCTTATAGGTTTATTGCAGATATAGGCAATTATACGCATACTCATATAACACCATTGCATGCCAGGGCAATCATGTTAACCAAAGGTTTTGAAAATTTAGATCTTTCAGGAGTTTGGATTACCTGCGGGGCTGACCCAGTCTCTTGGGAAATTATAGAAGAATTTGTAAAACGTGGTGCAACATTTATGGTTAACTGGGGTATGAGTGAAATTGGACCAATTGCGATCAATATAGTATTTGATAATATGGAAAAAGTTAAAAGATACAAAGAATTGTCGCCCCCGAATGCAAGTATTTTAGGCAACACTGCATGGTGCCAATACAAAATAGTTGATGAAGAACTAGTAGTAAGCGGAGATATTTGTATTTTTAATGGTTGGTATTGTACTAAAGATCGTGTAGTAGATATAGAAGGTACTCTATATTATCTTGGGAGAACTAATAAGGAACTAGATTTGTGGGAATCAAAAAAAAGTTAACAACAGTACTTTATTCTGATATCCATAAACCGTCTCTAGAAAAGTTTTGTAAATTGTGTCAAGAGCAGGGATATAAAAACAATCAAAGTTTAGATGCAATAAAACTTGAATGGTGTTTAGATCAAGGCGGTCAATTTTTTCTAACGTATATAGATGATATAATTGTTAGTATTAGTGGTTGTCATCCGTTGCCAGAAATAAGCAAGGATACTTATCGTATTTTGTTTAGGGGAGCAACTCTTCACCAATATCAGAATCATCTAGGAATCATGAGCAAAACGCACATGACTTCGATTCCCTTTTACACACATATTCCATTAGCAATCAATTGGACAAATTTATTAGGAAATAAGCAATTAGTTATAACAACTAACTGGGATAATTCTAATGTTGTTTCTATGAATAAAAGCCACAAGGTATTGGGCCTACTTGCAAAACAGGGAATAGTCGATTGCTTAATTGAAAAAACTGAATTATTTTATACTGAACAAACAGTGTGGCAACTAAACAAGGATAGATATACTGAAGTTAGAAATCAGTTCAAGCAACGGAATAATATAGATGACTGATCATAAAAACTATCTATTCATACTTGCAAATCAAGGTGCCGGTGGACATCGCCTAGGTAGGTTAATCAGCACACTTGACTCAGTGTACTGGTATGCATCTGAAAAAAATGGAATAACCCCTAACCAATTATTTCTTGATTATAGTCCTAATCGTGTATCAGGTAAAGATATCAGTGAATATCATTATGATAGATTAATTGGAGAACATACAGTTCCCTTAGTAGGAGAACGTATAGAAGTTTGGTGGAACAAAACTGACATAGATTTTTACTATAATTCTGTATGGGCATCGAGGATGTCTAAATTTTCTGATATCTTAGACACACAATATCTACATTGGGTATTACACGACACCCCCTTATCCATGCTAAACAGATTTTCAAATGCAAAAGTTATTTCTCTAATTGACACAGACATAGATAGTGTCGCTGATCGATATTTGAAAACTACGGCAAAGTTTCCGGCATACTATAAATTGCCCGGCCTCAAACCAGATTACAAAAATCAATATGCACAAGATGTATGTGCGTTAGAAAAAAAGAACCCAGGGGCAACCTTGCAAGATTTATGGGAATATCAAAACCCTAAACAGAACTATTTGCAATTTGTTAAAAATAAACTAGCGTTAGATAATAACCAGCGTATAAAAACAGATCACCCCAGGCATTTAAAAATAACCTGGGGTAATCTAGATCTAATATCAATTGAGAAGTTTATAAAACTACCTTAAGATTTTACAAACAGTCTAGTTAATATTGGACTGGTTTCGGGGAGTGGGCCGCCGTAAAACACTGACATATCAAAATTGCTCCAGTTTGAGGCAGTCATACCTGTTGCTACAGAATCCAATACTTGCAATCCATTTACGGCAGATTGTGTAACTAACGTATCATCACCAAGTTGTTCATCGGTTAAACCTGTAACTCGCGTACCCCGATTAGTTAACATTTCCTCACCCGACCTTACAAATTTTTTATAAAGATCTATTGAAATTTCGTCGTTAATACTCTTGAAGAACCAAACTCTTGTTCCAATTGGAGATTTTTCTAATAATGTTGAAAGCAGGTGGCCTGCTGCCCCAGTTCTAGAAACCGTTAACACATATTCTCCAGACTCGGACTCGGTATATGTTTTGTCAAACATAAGATTAAAAATTTCATCAAATGATCGATAAATTAGAGTTCTAGCAAACGAACCTATAAATCTATTGATACTCAGATCATCATCTAAAGTATCTTTAAGAAGCGCATTTGTTCCGTCTAGTCCGACAAAAATATTAAGTCTCATATGTTATTTCCTAGTAGTAAACACAGTTATAATTATTTAGTTGAGTTTTTTGATGCCTGTACAATAAAGTTAATTTGTTCTAGCCATTCTCGCCCGTGTCTCTGTTTAAGCAATTCTTCAACTTTAATTTCATTATGGCGATCTATTGCTGTAGCGTTTGCTTGTAATAATTTATTGTTAAAATCTGTAATGTCCGTACACGGGGTATATGTATTAGTTAATATACCTAGGGCACAACCTTTACCAGCGTTTGTATAAACATCAACTACATCTCTTGGATTTGCTATGCCTTTTACAACAATATCTATATCGTTATTGTCTATGTAATTTAAAAAATCTAGATCGTTAGATAATCCTAATTCCAATAGTATATTTGGCACAGACGAATAAAATTGTATGGGAATTAAATTTTCTTTTGCAAAACTTAGTAGTCCTGCATTTTCTTCTAAGATTTTTTCGTACATGCGTGAGTCGTTGTTGTACCAGGTATATATAGGAAAGTCAATGTTCCATCCACCTACAAAATGCCACCATTTGAATGCAACTTCGTTGCCGTTGTATGACAAAATAATTTTTGCATCAGGAAAATTTTCTCTGAGCCAATTCAAATTGTTTTTGTAACTGAACCAGTGAGACTTGATTATTTTTATACCGGTTTCCCAATTGTCAAATGGTTTTTTAATTTCTTCTACAAATTCTTCTTTAGACAGTGCGGTAAGATCTTCAAAATTTTCGCCTATTTTATTATAGGGTCCAAAATAAGCCCCTGAGTGATTTCCTACTTTTACCACTCTTCCGCTTGGAAAAGTAACATCCATATTATATCTTGGAAGGTTATCTTTATCGCTGTTATTAATAGACGGGTGTAGTCCAATTAACGCTAAAATTCTACTCCACTTTGATCCAGGTGCACCTGTTGCAAAAATTAAATCTTGTCCTGTATAATTCATTTTTTCCATATCCAAAATAATCTGTACGGGCTTCGGCTCTCTGTATTTGTTTTTAACGCAACTTTGTCTACCCAGTTTTCTTTTTTATCCCCAAATCTATTAGTTCTGGTTATCAACTCTGGCCCTGAGCATAATGTTAGATTTAATTCCTCTGTCCAACTATGTACTAAGTCGGTACTCCAGCCATAATATATATTTCTAGAATCACTATGATCTTTCATGTTGCCACGAAATATTGCATATCCACCGGGCTTTAATACTCGTTGCATTTCTAACAGTTGTTTTTCAATTAATTCTGTTGTTCCAAAATTTATACTTCCAAAGCATATAACAACATCTGCGGTGTTATCATTGTACGGTATATGCGTTATGTCTGCTTTTATATCTGCAGAATCATTTACTAAATCAATACCTACTAAATTATCAATTAAAGATTTGTATTGATTATCGCCGCACCCAAGATCTAATACAAGAGACGGAGTAAGTCTGTTGACAAACTCAATCATTTCCATGCCGCATTTTTCGTATTTGTTAATTCTCTTTTCTATAAACTTAGTCTTGCCAAGTCTCGGATATTGAATTTGATATCTACGTTCGGGAGGAGTAAATGATTCTTTTAATTTTTTCTCTAAATCGTTGTTCATACTAGGTCAATAGTCCGTGGGCAAGTTTTTAAAAAATTGTAAGTGTTATCAGTTACACGACCAGTTATGTTTAGTGTGGGTCTATTAAAATGACTGAAGTTTGCAGTTCCGTGAGGAATATCTCTCCACGGCCATGTTATACAATCTCCCTTCTTCCATGTTAGGTATTCATTGCCTTGTTTCCATACTTGTCCGTCATGCTGATTATCTAAGAATATAATAACACGCATTAACTTTCTCTGATCGTAATCGCACTCGGCAAATGTTCTATAGTCATCTCTTTGTTTCTTTAATATACCACCGAAGTTATCCAGATGCCAGTAAAACATTTGTCCCGGTTTTTGTACATCAAACTTGATATTGGGTTTGCCACCGGTTAATAATGCTGGATGTTCAAACCCAAACAGATCAGACATTTGTTGCAGTAGTGGCGGTAATTCTGCATGACGTGTTCTGTTAAGTACGGTATAGGAATTTTCACCTTCGACATTATAACCCCATCTCTTAAAATCGTTATATTCCATTGAGTTGTTGTTATCTTGTCTAGTTTCTGACCTATAGTCAAATGTTGCAGGGAATGTTTGCTCAGTCATTGCTATAACTTCGTCTGCCCAATTTCCCGAAAATCTGCAAATAGGAACAACAACAGGAATTTCTGATGTTGTATCATCTACCGTTGGATCAAAATGATATCGGCTAGTTGCTTTGCAAAATTCATAAAGTCCGTCAAATTTCTCGTAAGAAACTGGCTCCGCAGTTTTTAAGTTTGACCATAACTCGTAGGGGCTTTTATCGAAATCCATTATAATTTTCTCCATACCCAATATAGTCTAAACGGATTTCCGCCATTACTTCTATCAAGTTTTTGTTTTTGTTTGGTATGAACTTTGCCAACAACTTCTAAATTAAATTTGTTGCTAAAATATTCAATATCAGTATCTTCCCAAAAATAGTTATTCTTAAAAGTTGAGGTTAATTGATTCTCAGAATATTGATCCCATTTTTTTATAACACGCATAAAAATATGTCCATTAGTTTTAACCCACGAAAGTGCTTTATCTAAATTCTTTTCTACGTAATCTCTGTTAACAAATTGTATACTACCTAGACATAATAATACATCAACTGAATTTACTTCTATAGGTGCATCTAAAATTGTTGATTGAAAATCTATATTAGGAAATGGATTTGCATCAAATCCTATTAGATTTTTAATTTTGTGTTTCCACTTATTATGCCCGCAGCCTGCATCAACTACTAGGCCGGGTTCTAATTTATTAACAGCATCTACTAACCATTTTTGATTCCAAGACTGTCGTTCACTAATAGTCTCAGGATCTTTCTTATTACTCCAGGAGTCGGGATTATATTTTTTATCTAGTCCTAATTCCCAGTATGGATCTGTTTTCATTAATTATATCTTTTGATTATTTAAGTAAAGAGATTACCGAAGATAAAATAATCACAGACAAAAGTTAGTTCTGCACCTATGAATACTGCAATCCAATAGTTTCCTATCCAACTCCATAGTTTGCGTATTACCCACCAAGCCGCTAATACTCTTAATGTGTATAAGGCATCATGCTGTAGATAATCTAATACACCGGGTAATGCTACTGCATTAAAATAATATCCAAACACAAAAGTATCGTAGGCATAGCTGGCCTGGGCCATAACAAAAACTGCCGCAAAGAACGGCAGGAATTTGTTTAATAGTTTGACTGCAGGCCCGCTAACAATGAGCCTGTAGCTAACATAGGTAATGTTGGCAATTAGTAGTTCGAACAATTTTATTCAGGTTTAATTTTTTTTGCAAACGGTTGCCATTGTTCGCGTAATCTATGCATCCCTGCTCGGACTCCTTCCGGAGTCTGTTCTTTAGGACTAATGAATATAAATTGTTCATCGTATCGTTCTTTTGTTTCTTTTGAATTAAGAACAGGAATAAAATTCTTGTGGTACCAATCCTGTACTTCTTCTGGAGTATTCTTTGGCAATATTAAATTCCAGCAAGCGTATACATTTAATCCGGGAATATAGTCCTTTATTAATTTGGCTTTTTCTAACCCCGGCATCGGTTGTTCCCCTGCGAGTGCAATTAATTTGATCTTTCCTGACTTAACCATCTGTGCGCCTACTGCAATAGGAAACACTCCAAATTCAACCTGCCCTGCTAGTACGTCAGTCATAGCCTGTGCGGGCCCTTTATACATAATAGTTTCAACAGTATCTTTATTAGGTTTGATTTTTGTAACCATATATTCAACAGCTAATTTATGCCCAGATCCGCCAACAGCAAAATTAATCGGCCGACTACCCGACTTAATTTCAGCAATTAATTTTTCCGGGGTATCGATGTCTGATCCTAATTTGGCATAAATCCCTAATGGACTTTTACCCATATTTGTAACAGGAACAAAATCCATAGCATTAAATTTTACATAGTTTGGATACCAAATTTCTGCAGTAACGTATGTACTTTGACATGCAGGGATACCGATATAATGACCGTCATTTTTTAATGTATTAAGATGATTCATTGCAATAGTATCACCTGCTCCTGGCTTATAATCAAATACAAATTTGACTTTTGCCTTTTCTTCCACCTGTTTAGCTAGAATTCTAAATGCAATTTCGTTGCCAGCGCCCGGTGCATTAGGAACAACAACGGTGATAGGTGCCGACGGTTCCCAAGCATGTGCAAATATTGCACTACCTAATAATAAAATCGCTGTTAAGAATTTTTTCATGTTTATATAATCTCCTTAAATATATTTAATAGAAAAAAACAAAAGTTTTAATGAATTTTGAAACTTCTGATGAAATATTTAACAAAAATAGGAATTTTTTAATGAATACTAGAATTTTTAATCTAATTGTAAAAAAATTAGAAATCGCATTTAATTTGCCCAAGTATCAGACAGTTATAGACACTTTAGACAAAACAACCGATCTAGACAGTTTACCATGGACTCCTGCACGTTTTGACAAGTTTAGGGAATCTATTAAAAAGGAACTTCAATTTAGTGTCGTAGACCTAACAGGTACAGTTAATGAAGTTGTAGATCGCTTAGATAAGAAATACCTAAATCGATTCTTTGGAGAAATTTGGAAACCAACTACTGAGATATATCAGTATAGCGGATGGGGATTAGTTGAAGAAATTAATAAAACAGATCCTAAGTCTGTATTAGATTTTGGGTGTGGATACAATCCGTTCAAAGGTCGTATTAAAAACCTAGTAGGTATTGATCCATATAATAATTGTGCAGACTATATGGTTGATATTTTAGAGTTCAAAGTACCTCCTGAAAGTTTTGATCATATCATTGTTTTTGGCAGTTTGAATTTTAATAGCCGTGATGAAATCAATGAAAGATTTGCAAAATTAGTCAGTGTACTAATGCCCAGAGGTAAAATGTATTTTAGAGCCAACCCCGGGATACTATGGCCTGATGGTCCTTATGTTGACATATTTCCGTGGTCGTTTGAAGTTGCCTTCGAACTAGGACAAACACATAACTTAACCTTGGAAACTTTCAAGAAAGATAACAATAATAGATTGTACTTTGTTTATAAGAAATAAAATTTATAATTTATTTTGATTATAAATTGCAATACTTACATCTTTAGTACCTTCTGTGTGGATCAAATGTTTGTAGACCCAATCTTGTTCTACAGTATTCTCAATTTGATCCACGGTCCAATCAAAGGTTGATTTTAGATAATCTGCTGTTAGTGGTTGGATCTCAACATTCCTGCTGTTGCAGAAATTAATAATCCTGTTATTGTGTTCTGCTATCATTGCCTTCATGGTATCATCGTCTTTGTAATAAGGACGATAATCTGGATAACTAATGTTCCATCCACCTGCCCCGAACCATCCTTGTTCACATTTTATGTCGGGGCGCAAGATCATAATGATTGGATTATTGGGCCACGTATCTGCAATATAATCTAAGTTGTGAGAGAAGAAATGGCTTTTGACTAGCAGCCTGCCGTAGCTAGAGTCTGTCCATTCTCGAGCAATACTATTTTCTACAACCTCTGGATCGAGTAAATTAATGTTGTGAAAGTCTTCTCCATATCCGTGTCCTGGTCCAAAGTAGACACCTGTATGGGTTATACTTCTTGCCAGTGGAGTTGGCCCAGTGTGCGTATATTCTCTTTCAGGAGATCGGTCTGTAATATTAAAATTTAACGACTTAATGGCTTGTAAAATATTAGCACTTCCACTCCATTTTGATCCGGGAGCTCCGGTAAACCATACTAGTCTTTCTGATAGATTATTCATTTAGATTATATTAAAAAACTTTAACACCATTAATATCTTGCCAACGAAGGGCATCGTTCCATGAATTCACCAAAGGCTCGCCTTTAACATTCATGCTAGTATTCATTAAAATTGGACATCCACTAGCTTTATACCATGCTTCTAATAGTGCCCTAAACCTAGGGTTATCTTCTTTTTCCACAGTTTGTACCCTACTTGTACCGTCAACATGACAGATTCCGGGCAGTAAATCGGGCCGTTTACAACGAGCCACAAACTGCATATATGGGCTAGATTTTACTGGCATATCAAAATATAGTCTTGCTTGTTCGGCTAAAATAGCCGGCGCAAACGGGCGAAATTCTTCTCTACGTTTGAGTTTATTCATACGATCTTTAGCACCCGGGCCACGCGGATCACAAAGTAAACTACGATTTCCGAGAGCTCTTGGACCAAACTCTGCCCTTCCATTTGCTACAGCAACAACATTTCCTGCTAGTAATTCTTTGATAATACCATCTATATCTAATTTACGATCTATATCTGTACCTAAATACGGACTTTGCCAATTTAGATGTTGTTTTGTATATGCGGCAACCGCGCCTATTGCACTACCTGCATCTCCGGGATTAGGCATAAGCCAAATATTTTCATACAACCCTAATTCGGCAATCTTAGTATTAGCAACACAGTTAAGAGCACAACCTCCCATGAATATAAAATTCTTACTAGGCAGATGTTTTTTCATCCATTTAACTGTACCTATTAAATATTCTTCCATAATTGCTTGTACACTGGCAGCAATATCATATTTGCTTATGCCGTCTGGAGCAGACCACCATGCACAACCTTGATGCAAATTATGTCGCAACTTAAAATTAGGAGCACTAAATTTAGAAAAGAATTCTTTTTTGATAAATTCTTTAATACTAGGTTTACCTAATGCCGCCATGCCCATTAAGATGTATTCTTCTTCATTGGGTTTAAGTCCTAGCCAGTGTGTAAATGCTGTATAGAACAATCCTATACTATTTGGGTATCTTTTATTCCATACTTTGGTTAGGCCTGTTTTATCAGCTTGCCATATGCTTACAGTATCCCATTCACCTATAGCATCAACAACTAAAATACTAGCATCAGTAAATCCACTGGTATAAAATCCTGCCGCAGCATGACTTTCATGATGTCCTACTACCTCCAATGGTAATGTATTAAGTCCTACAAGTCTTAATTGATCTATAGGACTTGTCATCCATGGACTTTGACCTGCATATAGTCTGCGTAAACTTTTAAGAAACGGTTTTTCAAACCATACAATCTTTGTGGGGGTTCCGTATGAGCGCATTTCTCTAACCATATCAAGGTCTAACATACTATCGTTTTTAATACGACTATATCGTTCACTGTGTGCCGCCCAAACAATTTCCTGGCCGTCAACTAAGGCCATACTAGCATCGTGATTTTGCGCTGTAATACCGAGTATCATTTTAATAGATAAACGGATCTCGTTTACGCAACTCTGCAATACGTTTTTTTAATGCTTTTCTTTGTTTGTAATCTCGGATCCATACCCAGATGTTTTTAAAAATGTTCATGGTTAATTACTTATCGATCTTTGTTACAGTGATTCCCGATTGTTTAAGGAATTTGATACCCGCATCATCCCTATAGTTCGCACTATAATAAACACGACAAATGCCTGACTGATGAATGAGCTTGGCACACTCGATACAAGGACTGTGAGTAACAAATAAGTCAGCCCCATCAGCAGACTCGTTAGACTTCGCCAATTTTGCAATAGCGTTTGATTCAGCATGTAATACCTCTGGTTTAGTTTTATATACGGGGTCGCCGTGGTGATATCCTATTAGGTTTTCGCAGTCGTTGCCCCACCCTGAGGGCATGCCGTTATATCCATAGGTAACATGATTATCTTTGACAACAACAGCACCTACTTTTAATCTACGAGCATGACTTAATTCTGCTACTCTGTGAGCCCAATCTATATATAGGTTAACAAATTTATCTTTCATACAATCTCTTCACCTGTTTTTGAGTTGTAATCTTTGTTAGGATCAAACCCTTTGAACCCTTCCCAACTTGGTTCCCCGGGCGCAACTTTTATACCTCTATTAATTTCACCTATGTGGTTAACTATAATGCCACCTTCGCTGGTTTTTAATAATCCTGTTCCTATATTATATCGTTCTCGGAGATAATCAGCAACTACACATTCTGAGGGATTATTACCTGTAGTTTCTAATATTGGTTCTTCGGCAATCCAACCTGGATATAATGCAGCCATCATCCAAAACCATCTTGAATCTTTTTCGTAACGATAATTAGGAGTCACAATGTCTGTGTCCTTACATGTGATATCTTCAGTTTCATAATCGTACCAATTGTTACGTTTCATTTGTAATTGAGATAGAGTTGGATCTGATTTTAGAATATTAATAATATCAACAATTTTTATAGGATGTACAATTTCAGCATCGTCTTCTTGCTGCCATATATAATCGTAATGTCTGTCTCTTATAATATCGTAGAAGTGTTGCCATGTTCTGGTTATACCTATGTTCTTGGGATGTAGGTGTACTTCATTGAAACCGTGTACGTTTGCCAGTGTTTTTATTAGAACATTATTTCTACCATTAGGATAGTCGTCGATAAAAATTCTGTCAACCTCGCATCCTTCGAAGTTAATATTGGATTGCGAGGCTAGTGTACGTGGTAGATATTGTAATCTATTAGTAGAAATAATAACCTGACAAATCTTGTAAGTCATCAGTAACTCTCAGTATTAAAGAAAAATGTTTGGAATAACCTACCAGTTTCTTTATCATGACCAAAATAATCTAAACTGGCATGATATAAGTCTCCTCGATATATTACCAGTCTATTAAATTTATTACCTATAACATCAAACTTATCCCACTTGGTATAATCATTTCCTTCATACCTGTCGTCTACAGCCCCTGTCCTCCTAAAGGCCCCCGTTTCTTTATATCTGTATAAAGCGGTTCCTCCAGTAAACGGAGCATCCGGTGTTAGGTAACAAACAGCCGCCCACATGTTATGGTGGTCTGCATGAATCCATGTCCTGTCGTCGGAAGTTGCTATTTGGAATGCCCCAGTATAAGATGTTTCAGGTTCGTAGTTCATCCAATCTGTAATCTTACCGGCAAATTGCATATTGACTTCGATTGCTTCTTTTACACCGGGTGCAATATGTGGTTTTGTTCTAGATCCTGGATAATTTCCTTTTACAGAAAATTCTTGAGATAGTGCAAATTCTCTAACTTGTTCCGGGTTGCTATAAAAATCGTCTACTATAATTAAATTTACGTTCATGTTAATACCTTGCAAATTCGCCCGAAGGTCCCAACCAACCGTAAACTGTCCAGTCGGTTTCGATGATATCTTTTTCAAAGGGTCTTGTTAAGTAATAACCTAGAGTTTCAATATCAAAATGATACATGTGAGGCAATGCCAGCATTGCCGCCATTCCTGACCACATATCTAAAAAGTGTTTGTGATGTTTCTTACCCCACCCAAAAATTACAGAGGAGTATTGGTACAGATAATTATTGCCTTGTTCCTGTCGTCTATCAACTAATGAATAATTCCACTTATCTTTCCATTCCCAGGCAATAGGCTGCTTATAAAATATCCTATCTGTACTATATTTGTTAAACACCGCTGGATCAAAAGAGCTATCGATAAAATACCGGCCGCTTATCTTAAAAATATAATCATTTTCAAAAAGTTCTTTTTGATATTTTCTAATAAATGTAGATACTGACAAACACTCACAATAACTTTTTTGAGGGTGAGTAGTTACTATTTCGTATATATCAGGGAACTCTTCTTTTATACTAATAAATTTTAAGTTTTTTTGATATAATAATTGGTCTCGATATTGTTGCCAATTTTCGCTGGTATCTAATATATAAATTGTTGTCTCTGTATCGGACACTAAATCTAGAGAGGCAATGGTCATTATGGTTTGTCTTAATCTTTCTTCATTAGAAAAATAAGATCGAACTTTACTATAAGTTAGAGGATTATTATTGTTTACCTCTATAGAGCTCGTTACAATAAATGCTTTTTTCATGGTCTATAAAAATTTGATTCTTGTACTTTTTTAAGATAACTGTTTAATTTCTCGTGTATTACTGCATCTTCATAATTTAACATAGCCCAATCTCTACATCGTTTAGGTGATATTCTATTGATGTTATTAATTGCGTCAACAAACTCTCTAAACTCTCTACAACGATATCCTGTTACACCTTGTACTACAGTTTCAGTGAAGCCACCCCAGTCTGTGGTAATTGCCGGAGTGCCGCTCATGTAACCTTCTATTATCATATTGCCGAACGGTTCAACATAGTATGTAGGTCCAATAACAGCTTTTGCTCGAGCCATGAGTGTACGGCGCTGTTCTGCATCACATACTCCTGCTATAGTTACATGATCTGGAATTTCATGGTAACCCAAATCTGCCAATGATCCCGATCCGGCAATTATTAATTTCTGACCCGTTTCTTTAGTTGCTTGAATTGCAATGTCGATACCTTTGCTAGGAATTACTCTTCCAAAATATAAAAAGTAATCGCCTTTTTCTTCTGTATAATCAAACTCGCTAGCAGTAATACCGTTTGGAATAACAGCATCGAACCATCCCGGATTTTGTTCATTGCCTTTCATTCCATAATACATGTGCATTTGTGCGTACGATGTAAAAACTTTATACATGGCAAATACTGCGGTCATTGTATAACCAATTCCCGGTTCAACAACTTTAAGATCGTTATTTGCTTCGGCAGCATCTTTATTTTCTATACCATACATACATATAACTATGTCTCCTGGCTTTTTACGGAGGGCAATTTCTTTACCTGCTAGGTTATTATACTCTGTTATATTAACTGCAAAATTATTAGATTTTACAGGTAAACAATTAACTAACTCACATGAAACCTCAGATCCGGGGATACCATAATGGATACAATCCCATCCATATTGGGTCATGTAGTTTATAAATTTTAGAGTAGATATGGAAAAAGGATCTATTCTATTGTTTATGTGTACCGGGGTGTGAGGGCTAGATAAAATATGTAATGTTGTCATTGTACTTGTAATTATACATTTATAGAACAGCAAATGCAAGATCAGAGCACCTAATGTTTGCTCTAGAGCAAATGACCAAAAAAAAGGACCCGAAGGTCCTTTTAGATTGTTACAACATGATATTCAGAGTATGGATAATGTTCTTTCAACCATTCCAACATGCCCGGTTCATTGGGCAGTCGGATGGATTGATATTTGTTTGTGATGTATGTCATATTACATTGTAGGACCGTTACCATTTCTAAATTCAATGGAACCGCCCTCCTCTAAAATACGCTTTTTAACATCTTCAAACAATATAGGTGCAAAGTCCGGAGTTTGTTCTACACATACACAGTGATAACGAACATCATCTTCGTCACTGTATAAGATAACACCAGTTTTAGCATCTACGCCACGGGCCTTCTTCACGCGGTTAGCATGAGTGTGGCCGTGAACGTTGACACCAAAACGACCTAAGCTGTCACTATGTAATGGGATATGACTAAAAATCATTCCCTCTACAACATGATAGGCCCGTAACTCACGAAAGTACAACCTGTACTCGTCATCACGGAAGATGTCATGGTTGCCTCGGATCAATACCTTGTCGCCGTTTAACCGGGCTAACGTAGGTAATGCTTTACGGTTAATAACAACATCGCCCAAATGGTAGACCTTGTCTGTGGGCTTGACTCTTTCGTTCCAAGCCTTGATCATAGCTTCGTCCATTTCTTCTGGACTATCCCAAGGACGTAACTTTGTTACCCCGTCATTGCGGGTGAAGCGACATACGCCTGTGTGACCAAAGTGTGTGTCACTGACTAAAAATGTTGCTGTCATCTTTGATCCTTTCTTTTTTAACTCGCCCTATGCGAGATGTTTTGTTCCAATCGTAGGCAATGCCGTCTGGACATATTCCATCCCTGACAGTGTCTACACCAAAAATACCGCAGACTTCAAAGTCAGGGCCTTTAATTATTACAAACATGCCCACAGTTTTGGAGAAAGCCATTGCTTCTTCCAAAGTTGGACATATATTAAGTGTTAGATTATTTTTGCTTATTACTTTGTACATAAAGTAATTATAGCACAATTTTACCAGTTTGTCAATAGGTATACCAAATTTCTGTAAAACCTTCTTCTTCAGTGGGCATTTCAAACCCTGCAATCATACTAGCAATAACATGGTCCGGGATATCCTTACCTGGGCGGCTAAACATTCGGCGAACAAGTTCTTTATGCTCAGGAGTTTCAAATACCACAGCAATGTGTTCATAGTCGGGTAACATACGAAACTTTTTCTTACGGCTCGCAATAGTTGTACTGGTTTGATCCCAAATGATATCGCGTTTTAATTCACGGGCCGCAATAACTTCTTTGGCCATTAAGTCTACAGCAGTGGGCATAAAATCTACAAACACCTCTGAGTAAGTTTTACCTACCTCTTTGGCGTAAATTTCCACCCACTTGTCTGTACTAATTTTTGCACAAGGTAGAGCCCAATCTTGATTGTCTACCCATGTGCTCTTACCAGAACACGGCACCCCGACTAATTGATAACATTTTGGCATACTATATTCCTAACATTCTATGTCGATGTTTCGACCTTTGTCTAAATCTAAACGAAGATTTCTTGATACTCGTTCTGCAATTATCTGCTCAAGTCTGCGTTCTTCAATCTTTTTAGCGTAGTCATCAGTTCGTTGTTTTTCTAAACGAGTCTGATCTACACGATATTGTTCTAAGTTGTATTTTATAATACTTTGTTCTGCTCTTGAAATTTCCATTACCAAGTCCCCCGTCGTTTAATACATAGTGTGGCAATTAGTCCTCCTACTATAACAAATAGTAGGAATCCAATTATACAGTAAGCGGCTGTTTCTATCATATTTAATTATAATATCATTTTACCACTTTGTCAAGTAATTAAACGCCAAAAGAAAAACCCCACCGTAGAACTATATTACTAGAGGGCGAGGCCGTGTTTGGAGCGGGTACCGAGAATCGAACTCGGAAATAAACCTTGGCAAGGTTTCAGGTTACCTTTACATCATACCCGCTTAGGTATTGGTTGCGGGGGAAGGATTCGAACCTCCGTCTTCTAGGTTATGAGCCTAACAGTCTGACCACTGACGTACCCCGCGATAATCTTGGTGGAGATGGTCAGGATCGAACTGACTACCTACTGCTTGCAAAGCAGCCGCTCTCCCAAATGAGCTACACCCCCAAATCATATTGAAACACACTAACTACCTTGGTATGTACTCAAGTTCAATGAACCGCTACGACCCTATCTTTAATGTGCTTCAATATGCTCTGCATCCCCCGGCGGTAATTATAGAGTATCAAGATATGACGCTATCATACCCATCACACACTCCTTCCACCCGCTTCCCGACAGGGACCGTTCTCGCATTGCTAGCGGCCTTTGGGTTTAAAGACTACCACCCGTAGCTGTCACGCTACTTCTCATCCTGTGGGTCACAGTATCCGGAGACACCCGGAACGTTAGGGTGGGCTGGCCCCATAACGGGATACCACTTAGCTTGGTCTATCTTATGCATTTACAACCAAGCACCCAAATCTCTTACATTATCAATATTATAGTATCAACTTTGATTACTGTCAATACATTTTGGCTAAATTGGTCGGAGTAGTAGGATTCGAACCTACAACCTCCTGGTCCCAAACCAGATGCGCTAACCAGACTGCGCTACACCCCCAAATAAAATATTTTTTGCATCATCAAAATACATTGCACCCGGATTTATTACTCGAAGTGTCAATACCATTCTATCATTTAATGAATTGTTATCAAAATCATGAAACATATCTGTATTAAACAAAATAACTTCGCCTTGTCTTGCTACCATTGATTTTAATGGTGTATGTTTATCTTTAATAAATCCCTTTACTTCTCTAGACCACCAGTTACCTATACCGCCTAACGCCTCTATAGGATAATTTTTTAATTCTTCATCGCTATACCAACTAGTTACGCATTTATCATCTAAGATTTTAACTGTATAATTGATACTGAATCTGTGATCTGGTCCGTCCTTGTGTGGCTTATAATAAAATCCTGGTTGAGTTACAAACAACGACACACGATTTTTATTAAAATTAAATAAATTGGTCATACCAGTGTTATCTAAAATTTGTTCAGCGTGATGTTCTAGATGTTTATGATGTGTAAATTTATTAGGAAATGTTTTTCCTTCTATAAATTTTAAACAATCATTTATTACTTTTTCTATTCCGTTGTGAGTGAACCGTATGTAATAAGGACTACAATCTTCTATAATAGTAAACATGACTTTCCTTTTTAAATTGGTCGGAGTAGTAGGATTCGAACCTACGACCTCCTGGTCCCAAACCAGGCGCACTACCAGGCTGTGCTACACTCCGAAATACTGGTGGGTCGTGACAGGCTCGAACTGCCGACATTCTGCGTGTAAGGCAGACGCTCTACCAACTGAGCTAACGACCCGAAATTTTATTTAATTCTCTTTATATATTCATGGTCCAATTTGCCTGTTTGAAATTCAAGCAATGCAGACACTGGAGCATTCAATTGCTCAGATCTTTCTTGATGCCTATGTTGGCGACCAAGTTCCCTAGCTCTGGCAGCAGCCATAATTACTAGATCAAATCTATTGCCCCCTGCATTTTGGACGCATTGTTCTATGTCAAGACTTGGACCACGACTTAATGTTTTAAATGACATATTATACCTTTTAGGTTGTTGTTAAACTTGGAGCGGGATAAGAGAATCGAACTCTTGACCGAAGATTGGAAATCTGCTGTTTTACCATTAAACTAATCCCGCATTATAAATTAAATCGGTATTGATTCTCAATACTCGAAAACTGATACTCTTTTCCTAAATCAATTACACTTGATTTATCAAATGAATCCCAAAGCTCTGGTTTTGGGATTCCTGTTACTCGAATCTGTCTACGCATAGATGTGCAAATTGGCACACCGTGCAAAAAATAATCATTGGTTAAGTAAACATCACTGTTTGCTTTCAGCGGAGTTTTCACATCGTGATCTAAACTCCAATACAGGGGAACACCGCCATCGGTAATGTTTATATTAATTATCACATATCCTGCATTATACAAACGATTAACCCCTGCACTTGATACTTTGTTAAACAATCCTTTACCATCTCTATGTATTGTTGAAAAACAATTTGGTTGCATTGATACACAATGTATGAATGATACCTTGTCTAATGGAAGAACATTGTTGATCCATTTTACAATTTCTAAATCTTCAAAACCCGGCTTCAATTTAAAATCTCTACCTATAGTTTCATTACGTATAGGAGCACCACCGTGCTGTGCAAATTTTAATACTAAAGGATCATCGTCCTCTTGAACTTCTAATGCCATCAGCTGGAACATTTGCCAAACTGGACGACCCCTAATGATGTGTCTCAGCGTGGTGATATCACCGGGTTGTTCCCAACTGTCTGCTGTTTCGTATTCGCTGTCCGGAATCATCTCCCAAACAGAATTCAACTTTTTGGTTGCCTTTACACTAAACATACCGGTGCCCATGGGCGTTGACTGAGCCATTATACGATTATCAAATTCCTGTATAAATTGCTCTCGATCAAAACTCAAATCTAAC
>Ga0209191_1000008_pt1 | contig 177545 bp, 185 predicted proteins | sample S_130626_EF_Meta_FD_187320 | JGI IMG/M metagenome (GOLD analysis project Ga0209191, IMG submission 187320) | Freshwater microbial communities from Lake Simoncouche, Canada to study carbon cycling - S_130626_EF_MetaG (SPAdes) (version 2) | ecosystem: Environmental > Aquatic > Freshwater > Lake ...
TCAGGGTTTTATGTAGTTTATGAAGGTTCAACAAACTTAGAAAAACCAGGATGGTATGGAATATCTCACTTAATGGAACATTTGGTTTGTAAATCATTTGACCACTTACAAGAAGACTTTGATAGAGACGGTATTGATTGGAATGCTTATACTTCATCAAATGAAATTGTATTCTATTTAACTGGTTTAGATGAAAAAGTAAATAAATATAAAAATCAATTTGTTGATTTACTAACTTCTTTTAAGGTTACTAAAGAGGAATTTGAAAATGAAAGAAAAATCGTTCTTGAAGAGTATATGGATTGTTTCAATGATCAATCACAAACACATATGTTAAATCTTTCTAGAAAGTTATTTAATGATTATGATCCAATTGGATTGAAAAAAGATTTAGAGAATCTAAAATTTATGGATTGTCTTAACTTCTTTGAATTACAGTATGCAAAACCAACTAAAATTATCAATGTATCTAAAAACAAAGATTATAAAAATAAAGCAGTTGAGTTTCAAGAAAGAAAAATCGTAACTAATTTAAGTTTTGGTAATCACGATACAGATTTAGAATTAAACAATGATTTTAAAGACAAAACTTCTGTTGTAATTCTTTCACCTGTAATTGAAGAAGATTTTGCATATGTTCACTTTATCAATGCTATGTTATCATTAGGATTGAAGTCTCCTTTATATCAAGAAATTAGAGAGAAAAAAGGATTAGTTTATTTTGTTCACTGTTATCAGTCAAGAGTAAATGATAAGGGTTTAAACTCTATATCAACTTTAACTTCAAATAAGAACTTTGATGAGGTTGTAGAAGCAGTTAAGAAAGTAATTACAAATCCTGATAAATTTTTAACTAAAGAAAGATTTAACCTTGTTAAAGAATACTATGGTGTTAGAAAACAAAAAGATGAAATCAATAGATATGCTTCCGTAAATCAATGGATAAACCCTCCCAAATGGAGTGTCTATGACATATTAGAAGATGTTACTTTGAAAAAGATTAAAGAAGTTTATACTAAGTATTATGACTTTGATAAGTTTTACATTTCCTCTGATAAGAAAGAATTTAAGAAATAATAAATAAAAAACCACTCAAATGAGTGGTTTTTTGTTTTTAGAATTTATCCCAAGTTTTTATTTTCTTTGTTTCCGATTTTACTTCTTCCATATAATCACACATAGTAAGAGTTTCTGGCCCTATAAAACCAGCATCATGCACCCAAACCTTAAAGAATTTACCATCTGATTTTCTTTTGAAAATACCATAAATAGTTTCTTCATCTTTACGGTCACCTTTTTCTGAATAAGCATCTTCAAACTTAAATTTTTCTCCTTCTGGAAATCCCCAGTTCAAACCAACAGCATCTCTTAAATAGAGTGTTAGCGCATAACTTACACTTTCATCATCACAAGAATCTTTGAACTCTTCATCTTGCATTAGATCTTCAATCAATTCACTTATATCTAACTTTTCCATATTTAATAGTTTTCTTTTACCCAATCAACTAATTTTAGTAGATTTTCTGTATTATTTGGATATCTATCTAACATAGATTCTAAAAATTTCAATCTACCATCTTTGTAAGAATCACCGTATGCTTTATATTCTTCGTGAATACCATTTTCCCACTCTAATAATTGATCGAAATCTCTTTCAACAATATTCATATCATAGTAGTTAAATGATTCAGATAAGTTTGTTGTAGCTTCGTGAGTTTTAGTATCTAAAATCATTTGTCTAATGTCATTATTATCTTTATTATCTTTATCTTGACAACATTCAGTAAAGAATTCTGCGGATTTTTCTTCGTTATCAGTTTTCATTGGATCATAAATACAATCATGAAAAAGTGCAGTGATTAGTAATTTCTCATATTCTTTTTGAGAGTATTTAGATTTTCCCTCATTGATTTGTTCAATTAAATCGTTTAAGTGATTTAAAGTATGATAAGATCTGTGTGATTCATTCCACATAGCTAGTAATGTAGTAACGTCACATTTAATATTCCATTCGTTTAATAGTTCTTGTAAATCCATTTATTTAATTATTTTTAATAAAGTATATATTAAATATTTTTTTTATACTTTCTTTACGAGAATACCTTCTATATGACTTATGTGAATTCATCATATTCATCATATGAGTATAAACATTTATACTACCTGTTCTCCTTGGTTTTAATAAGTACATTTTGTATTATCTTTTTCCTTTTAATGGGTCTCATTAAAATATTTATTGTTGAATGAAAATTTCTCATAACATCATTATAAGTAGTTGCACCACTATCCATACTATTTTTTAAGTATTTGATCAATTTTAGCTTCTCTGGCTTCTGCTTTCTCTCTTAATAAACGAGCCTCTCTTTCTTGTGGAGTTTCTTCACGTTTTTCAGACTTATCTGCTTTATAGTAACCTAAAAAGTCTTCAAGAGCACTGGTATAATTACCATATCGGTCAGATTTCATATAACTACCTAAATCGGAGTATTTATCTTTTATACTATATGATTTTCTAAAATCATCAAAATAATTTTTATCGTTCATTATATCTATTTGTTTATTTGGTTAAAAATATATTGCATTCCTTTTGTGGCAACCTTTTTCACATGGTGGAAATAAGGTAATTTATAATCTGGTATATCATACATAACCATATCTATATTAGATGGTTCAATATAATATACGGGTACTTCTACATCTGTTAAAAATGGAATTTCATTTGCAGGTAAAACTTGTAAAGAAGTTCCGACTATTATACAATAGTCACATTGTTCTGCTGCTTTTACTGCTTTACTCATATAATCTGGATTTAATGCCTCACCAAACCAAACGATATGTGGTCTTAGTTGAGATCCCTTATCACATTTGTCTCCTATATTTACGTCTTTTGTCCAATCATAGATTAGTCTTGGGTCTAATGTTGAACGTACTTTGGTTAGTTCTCCGTGTAAGTGTATTATGTTAGTAGATCCTGCTCTTTCGTGTAAGTTATCTACATTCTGTGTAACTACAGTTACATCAAATTCATTCTCTAACTCTGCTATAAGTCTATGTGCTAGATTTGGTTGTACAACTTTTAATTGTGCCCTACGTTCATTGTAGAATTTTAGTACTAATTCTTTATCTTTTCTCCATGCATCGATGGTAGCAACATCTTCAATCTTGAAATTGTTCCATAAGCTTTCCTTAGAGTCTCTAAAGGTTTCAATCCCGCTTTCTTTCGAGAGTCCTGCTCCAGAGAATACTAATATTTTTTTTCGGTTATTCATATTTAATTATAGTTAAAAGGGTAAAATTAGTTTAGATACTATTAATAAATTTATATATAGATAAAAACTAAACCGTTTTAATGAGTTCAACAAATTTAGTGAAAAAAAGTTTATTCACCAAACCTTATTTAATAACCACAGAGGAATTAAATCAAATTGGTCAGGATATTAATTTAGTAGGATATGACCCACAATTAAATCTAACAAGTGATGATACAAATGTCGTTTTAAAATATGGTATACCTTGTAGTCCTAAACTTCTAAATTGGGTTGAACCTTATCAGATTGCAGGTATTGATTATACTTTATTTTATACAGAAGTTAACTCTGGATTTAGTATAGGAGATAGAGTATTTATAATCAATGGTACTTATGATAGTAATTTACTAATTACCGATGATAAGTATAAAAAAGGTCATGATGGTTATAAAGTTCTTTTTGTAGATAAATGTCAAGTTGTATTAGATATAGAATTTAATGGTAGTTTACCAAGTAACGAAGCAACAGAACCAAGTGATGACCTGGATAATCTAATTAAAGTTTATTATATTAAAGATCAGAATGACTTTATTCATGTAAATAGACAGATTACAACTCGTGGTGGTGATTTTGATTATAGATTTAATAGAAATCAAAATAATATAATATTTGCACCAACACAAAGTTATAGTGTAATAAGTGGTTGGGGTGAATCATTGTCTTTATCTGATGGACCTGGGTTTTTTATTAAAGATGGAACTTCAAGTTGGGTTAATATAACTGACGAATTTATGATCGGTTCTTATTCTATTGCAGCTACAGCAAGTGCAAATAAAATACTGATATTAAATAATAGTTTTAACTTCGTGGATGTAAGTTTTCAAGAGAATTTAGTTTATAGTTATGAAACAATTGGTACTTTTTCAAGTTGGCAAGTAAATGTAAAACATGAAAATAAAAATGTTCCTTTAATATCTAAATCTAATTTTAGAAATGGTACTTTTAATGGAAATTGGAATGGTGGTATTTATGGTAGTAATGATAAAAGAATTACTTGGGGTTCTACCTCATCTATTTGGAATTCAGGTACTTTATTAAATACTATTTGGGAAAGGGGTATAATGGAATCCAAACAAAGTCAACCTCAAAGTTATGTCTCAGAGTTTGATAATATTGTAGGTACTTTTGGTGCACCATACCAAAAATCAACTAATCCAGATAATGATGGATATGGTTATAACTTTGTTATAAATTCAGAAATAAGAAATGCAATTATAAATAATGCAAATGTTAGTAATTCAATACTAGGTACATCATCTACACCATATTCAATTGTAGAAGAACATCTAAGAGGAACACTTACATCACAGTTTATACAGAATAATTTTAGTGACACACTTATAAATAAAGCTTATTTTGAAAGTTGTGGAATTCAAAATGCAAATATACAAAACTCTGTTGTAAAAAATTCAAGAGTAGAAAATAGTAGATTTTATAATGTTAAGTCAATAAATACACATTATAAAAAGTCTTTATTTAAAAATTCTAATTATATTAGTGATAACTCAATAAGAATATTACATTTTGAGGAGATAGAGTTTAGTCAAAGCGGTACAGCGTCTGCATCACATAAGGTTTATAAATTTTATATAAACAAAAGAAGTTATGAGAAGTTTAAGTTTAAAGATACCTTTTATATAAAAGGATTGAAAATAAATAGTAATACTACTTCATTACTCAACTTCTTTGATAAAAAATTTAAAATAGGACCTTATGTTGAATATACCGATGTGTTTAGTTTATCAGGAGGTATTTCTGGTAAACAATGGTATAAAAGGGGATTTGAGTATAACTGTATGCTTTCAACTCCTAAAGATAACGATTATCTATCAGATGTTAATAGAGGTGCAAATTCTTTAAATTCAAATATTGCTACTAACAAAGATAACTTTGGATATTCTATTGATATTTTTGTTACTCTTGCAGATATTCAAACTAGTCCTATTACACTACCTAGTTATACAATACCTAGTGTTATTATTGATTATTCAGATGCTTATATTTTAAACTCTGACTTTGAAAGTGGTATTTTTGAAAATTCTAATTGGAATAGTGGAAATCATTTCAATTTTAGTAATGATGTAAATATAAAATTTGGGGATGACTATGATGAGCAGATATGGAATTTAGATGGTAAGTTTGGATATCTTTCAAATAGAGGAGAATATTATAATATGTCATTAGTTGGTGGAACATCATCTATAAATGTTAAAACTCTTTATTCAGTTAATGATGGTCAAGCCACTGATTTGTATCCAGGTGGTATATATCCGGAAGTAGAAAAGGATTACTTAGCGGTAGATGAAGTAGTATTCTTAAATGCAGTCGATTATGATACTAGAGGAAAAGTAACTGGTATTTCTTTCTCTGGTACTGGATCAAATTATAGAGATGTTGATGACCAGGGGAACCCACTGGGTGTAGGACTAAGAACAGCATATACTGGAGAAGGAACAGGACTAACTGTTGATATTACTACAAGTGTTATTGGTCAGGTGACTGGTTTCAGTTTAATATCTGAAGGTAGTGGTTACCCAAATTTGGGTTATAATATATATCTTACTGATAGTGGTGTTAACGGTGGAAATGGACTACAATTTAGTATGATTGCTGGAAATACAAATTCAATTGCTATTGTACCTGGAACTGGACAATTTGGATATTCAGTAGGATCTACAGTATCTATGCAAAGAGTTCAACAAGGTGGTAGTAGTGATGATATTATTCTTATTACTTCTGTAAATAATGGTGCCGTTTTATCAGTAAATATTAATTATCCTGGTTTAGGATATTCAAATGGTGATATACTAACAATCATTCAACCATCATCAGATAATAATGCAACCTTTTCAGTAACTGGTATAACAGGGTCTTTGACTAGACTACCGGATCAATATAAAATAGTAGAAAATCAATCAAGAGGTAACTATCAATTGCAAGAAATTATTGCAGCTGGTTCAACTAGTATTTTACCTGGTTTAACGGCAGGTGGTAAATTTAGTTCTTATGGTGCAAATAATAGATATGGATACTTACATAAAACTAAATTTTATAGATCAAAAATATTATCTGGTATATTTAAAAAGGCATATTTTAACACATCTTTAATAAAAAATGAGTTATATGATGTTAGTGATAGAGAATTTAATAATGTTGAAAAAATAAAAAGTTTACTAATAGTAGATTCGATATTTTCTAAAAATTCAAATATTCTATCTAGGGCAACTTATATGAACTCGTTTTTTGTTAAAAATTCTGATATATGGGAAAATGGTATTTTATATGATTCTATTTGGAATGGTATGACATTTAATGATGGTTTGGTTAAATCTTCAACTTGGTTAGATGGTATATTTAATAATGGGTTATTCTATAGTTCAAATACTTTTGATGGAAATACTACAAACTTCTCATATAATGAAAATAATATAAATTCTTTTTATAAAAGTGGTTTAACAAAAACTATAATTATTCCTCCAGGTGGTGGTCGTCCACGTAGTAAATTAGTATATAATAATAGGTTATCTTGGCAAAAAGGTACATTTATAAATGGAGAGTTTTATAAAAGTGATTGGGAGGGTGGAAATTTCAATGGTGGTAAATTCTACTATTCGAAATTCTATGATGGTACGATAAATGGTGGTATAATAGGAGATGCTTCCATAACAACTGGATACACAAAAGTTTATAATGGTATTATAAATTATACAACTGTTGAAAATGCAGAACTTATTGCACAGACAAATCTAAAATTACCATCATCTTCAATAAATAGCAATGGTACTATAAAATGGTTAAATGGTATATTTAATGGTGGTGTTTTTAGTACATATAACAATCTTAACTTGGCTACTTGGTCAGGTGGTATATTTAATGGTGGGGAGTTTACTGGAACTGCAAAATGGTTAAACGGTGTATTTAATGGTGGTAAATTTACATCATATTATAATTCATCACAACTTATATTATATTCTGCATCAGATATTAAAGATAATTACTCTTGGGAATATGGTGTATTTAATGGAGGTGAGTTTGGAATTGGAGATTTAAGTATATTAAATAATACGTCTGTTGTAAATAATTCAAGTTGGTTTGATGGAGAATTTAATGGAGGTTACTTTAAGGGTAAAGTTTGGAATAATGGTGTATTTACAGCTGGAGAGTTTAACGGAGGTGGAAGAACACAATCTGGTTATTATGCAATTGGTGGTACTCAATCAAATAATGCAAAAAACTTTATATCATCTTTTGGAACTTCAAGTATAAATAGTTATGGTATTTGGAAAAGTGGATTTGTAACAGATACTAAGGATAGATACGTTAATAGAAGGATATATAATGATTCAAAAAGAGTAAGTGATACAAATATAAATTTAAAAACTGTTGTGTTAAGAGATGTGCTTTGGATGGGTGGTACATTTAGTCATCCAAGTGGAACTATACAAAACTCTGTTTGGATAGATGGTACATTTGAAAATGGTACATTTAGATCAAGTTCATTTAATCCATATGTAAATAGAAATATATTTTTACCAACATCTAGTCCAACCTTTAGTATTAGTGATACTTGTATTTGGAAAAATGGTACACTTATAGATAGTGATTTTTATATATCAGAATGGGAAAATGGTAATTTTATATCTGGTAATGGATATGGAATGATTTGGAAAAATGGTATTGTAAGTTATATGAATGCTTATAATATTTTTTGGGAAAACGGTCTTTGGAGAAATGGTAACTGGTATGGATCTAACTTTGATCTAAATCCAGATGGTAGTATAACCAGTGATTTTGAAAAACAGATTCTATTTAGAGGTATGAATTGGCCTTCCAGAGGTATTACTTCATCTTGTCATGTTTGGAATATCTTTTTAAATGAATCTCTTTCAAATATCAATAGTTTTATAGAATCACCTGCTACAGTGATAGATTATAATTCAACTATTATAGTTTCTGAGAGTTCTAATACACCACCAGTTTGGTTACCAAATTCAACATTTGGTGGTACAGTTAGTATACCACAACCTGTAGTAGACCCTATTACTATAGTATGGCAAGATACTCAAGTTAGTACAGATAGAATAGGAAGTGGAACACCACCAGTCTCAATTGTGATTGGACAAACAGGTTCGTACCAGACAACTCAAAGTGCGGTATGGGAATATAGTACTGATAATATAAACTGGGATAATACTTCACAAGTAGGTGGTGGTATCAATGATGTAATAAGCATTTCTACTACTTTTTATGTTTTATCAGGAGATACTTTCTTTAGAATTAAAGATGGTTTACTAACCTCAAATGTTTTAAAATATACATTGACTTCCCTATATAATATTTCTTTTTTTGGTCCTAATTATTTAGTTCCTTTAGGTAATCCGCCATATGATGGATATAATACTTTAAATGGGACTATCACTGTAAATCAAGCACCGGTTACTATCACTCTTAAAGCATTTTCTGGAACTGGTTACCTTTATACAGTACCACCACCTGCAGGTAATGCTGGTTTTCAATATTATGTAGGTACGAATACAACTGGTGCAGTAATAATAAATGATCCAAATGGTTCAGCAGTGGTCGATCCATTAACTGGAAGTTCATATATTACAAATCTAGTAGAATCTATCGGTCTAAATTATTCAACAGAAACAACAGATGAGTTACAAATAACACTAAATTTGGATGGGGTATATGATATATCACTAGAAGGTTGGTTTTTATATAGTAATTCTTCAGAACCACAACCATATAATCCTGGATGTGGTAAAGTTACCCTAACATAAAAAATATAAAATAAGTATGGCGGCAATAACAATTTTAAGTAGAGCAGAAAATATTGGTATGTTTGGTGGGCAAAGCTATTGGGTGTTTCAAATATCATCAGTAGATGCCGCCAATATACAATCATATCATTATGGTTTATCTATTGATACCTTATCGGGCACAAATAAAAAACCATCGCTTATATCAGATCCTTGGAGTGAAATATATACAGGATTTGGATTTACAAGTGATCCCTACGATAACCCTTTTGGTTGGAGTATAACTAATCCAAGTGTTGGATTATGGTATATATCCTTTGGTTTTTTTGTTCCAGGAGTAGAATTCACAAATGTAAATGATTGGACTAATTTTAAATGGGCTCCAGAAACGCCAATAACACCAACAACACCAACAGCACCAACAACTTCATCAAGTCTACCAATATTGTTACAATGGTCTAATGCTTTTGATGTAGATTATAATATAGAAGGATATGAATTGTCATATAAAACAACAGGTTCTTGGCAAGATATTGCATTTATATCTTCTTCTCAGACAAGCGGAAGTTATAGTTTTACTCCACAACAACTAATTACACACACATTTAGAGTAAGAATTCGTGATACCGGTGGTGAGGTTAGTGAATATAAATATTTTAATTATGTAATTACTTCAAATTATCAAATATCAAGTGAATATAGTTTTCAAGGTGGAGAAAATAGTTGTCCAATTACAGTGTCAAATACAAACACATATTCTCCAATATTTCTTAGTAGTGAACCACCTGCACTTAATGTTGTTGTTTATACAAATAGTATACAAACAAATACTTTTAATGGTATGATACTTCTTGCTAATCAGTATTGGATAATTAAAAGTCCTTCAGGTTTATTTTACTCATGTAAAATAAATTCTACTGGTGTTATTGTTGAAGCTCCCTATTTATGTGGTGTAGGTAAAACTGCACGTATTTCTGCAGGTCGTGTAGGTAATACAGTAGCGGGTTTCTGTGATCTTCAATTGACTAATAATGTTTATTGGAATACAACAGATACTTTTGCAATTGGTACTAAGTTATATTCAGATAGTGGTTGTACTACACCATTTATTGGTGCTAAACTCTTTTATATTGTAGAATATATAGATGTGTCGACATCAGTAACTTTGACAAAAGTAGTGCAAATTGGTACTAATGCAGATACATCTGTGATAGTCAGTATAGTCAATAAAGCTACAGTATGTTCACTTATTAGACCTGGTTTTAGATCAGATCCAAATGCAAATTGTGCTAGTACTAGTACAATATCTTGTCATATAAGATCTGCTGATCCGGTCGGTGTTGCATCAGGTGATATAGTGTGTATAAATTCTTCAGGTACACCATTTCCCGGTGGAGATTTAACATATAGAGTATATATAACTACTTTACAAGTAACAAATCAAATTTATGCACTTTGTAAAATTAATAATGATGGACTTATAACAGTAACTCCGACATATTGTTCCAATTTTGGAATTGATTTAGGTGGTGGTTATTATGGTGGTACTGGTTATACTGGAGGTAGTGGACCAAAAATTATATGTAATCTATTATATAGTCAAGGATTCTTATCTAAAGAAATTTGGGAAGCAGATGAGAAGTTTGGAAGATTAATGATAAGAAAAAATAAAGAGGTTTTATTTGGATATCTTACTTGGGCAAAACCAGTAGTTAAATTCTTAACTAAGAATCCACAATATTCAAAGTATTTATATTTAGTATCAAAACCTTGGAACGAACACATGGCTTATACAATGGGAGTATTACCGAAAGATAATAAAATTGGAAAGATTATACATTATATTGGTAGTAAATTCTCTATTTTGGTCTATAAATTGATAACATCTAAAAGAAGGAAAAGAAGGAAATAATTCTCATAAGTAGTATAGAAATTTAATATATAGTTTATGCCATTTATAGATACAAATTTAATTCAGTCCTGGACCACATCGACCATATCATCACAAATTGGTATTAATAGAAATTCCAATAATGTTGGTAATATAGTTTATATTGATAGTAGAGTTATAGATTCTGATTATCCAAATGGAGGATATACTTATACTCAGGGTAAAAACTACCAAATAGTTACTGGTGTATCAAGTTCAAGTTCAACAATTGGTGCACAATTATCTATTAGATTTAATGCACCCTTTAAAGACTCTATTGCATCAGTTACAACAGACGTGTCTAGTATTACACAACCAGGTGTTGATTTTTATATTTATGCTACTCCTTTATCTACATTGAAATCAAAATCAATAGTTAGATATGGTGCGAATGATTCTTTTACACAATCAATAATTACAAAATCTACATTAAATGAAATTGACTTTTTAATAAATGGTTATAGAGAGTTTAGTTACTTAGATAGATCAATTGATGATAGTACTCAACCAAGTGGATGGTATTTTGGCAATAGCTTAAATCCGTTTTCATATAATTGGATTTATAATTCTACTAGTATAGCACCAACATACTCTATATTTGGTTCTGGTTTAGATATAATAGTTACTAAAAATTTTATTGCAAAACCGATAGAGTATGATACTTTTAGTTTAGAAATGAAATATACATCTGTTACATTTAGTAACACAACTGACGGAATGAGTGTTTATATAGTTAGAAATGATTTACTAAAAACACCAATTTCTTGGGGTCCATCTATTGTAGATTTTACATCTTCAACAATATTTGCAACTACTAGTTTAATAGGTACAAATGCAAATGGCTCTAAAAACTATTTAGTTATCTCGGCATCACAAAGTGGTAATTATGCAGCAAGTTTGGATAATATTAATATCGTTGGAGCTTATCATCCTAAAAATAACTTATTACAACTAACTAGTGATGGTAGTGGAAGTTATTCTGGTACTACACCAATAATAGTTGATATTCTTGAAGCAACTTATTCACATATACTACTTCAAAACGGAACTCCTTATACACTAACATCTAGAATTGGTAATGGTTTATTTAGATCCGGTATTTGGGAGAATGGTGTTTGGAATAGTGGTTGGAGAGATGATGAAGAGGCAAGAGACTTTGATGATGTTGCATTTTCAGTTTTAACGGAATCTGATATTTCATGGAAAATTGAAATTAGAGGTTCTACATACTCAATTGCAAACTTTGCAACTGGGTCTGCAGTATCAATCGGTAATATTATTGCAATAGATATAAACGATAATAGAAAACTTTTAAAAGATTATTATAAGATAGAAAACTTAGGTATCGCATATAATTATTCTGTAACTGGGGAAACACAATCTGCTTATGGATGGATGAGAGTAAATCTAGATACAACTTTTCCTTATAGAAGGATTGAGAAGGATTCTCAAAATCATAAGATAAAGGTAACTAAAAATATTTGGCTATCTGGTGGTTTCTTTAATGGTTATTTCTCTGGTGTTTGGAATAATGGATTATTCAAAGGATTCCCTCGTATCACAGAGATGTTTAATACACACTGGATTGACGGATTCTTTAATGGTGGTCATTTCAATTCTAATTATTCAGATACATATGATTTTACTGGATTTGATGCACGTCAAGCTTGTACTAATGGTTATATAAATTTAACATTTGGTGCTGTGCCAGGACATCCTGATGGACAATATACATCACTTTTACCAGGTGATTATATTTTAATTACTTTTGGAAGTAATATAGTTGATAGTGGTGGTTATGCCGGTGTTGCATTAGTTATTGCAGTAGATCATCAAATAAGTCCAACAACCGGTGCAATGATTGATGTTGTTACAATTGATAAAGTATTTAATGGAAGACCAATTACTGTTCCTCCAAATACTACAACACTGGGTTCTGTAATAAGATATACTGCAACTGGTTTAATACAAAATTTTAAATTCTATGATAATAATAGATCTAAGATAAAGTCTATTGATAATCCATTATCTACTGCAGTATTTAGCTTTAATTCTTGGATTGATGTAAACTATGATTCTACTAGATCAGTTACTTTAGGTAGAGAATTTAGAATGTATGAACCACTTACTAAAAAATCTATAAATAGAAATAACCTATATGGATATCCAACCTATGATGTTTTGGCATCTTTATCACGTTTTAGAGATAGTAATACTTTAGATTATAAACTATATAAATTAGGTACTAAATATAAGGTATTTACTGATTTTATTGGATCGGGTTCCGAATTTAATGAACCATTTAATGAGCTAGATTTTAGTAACTTTATAAATGTGGGTTGGACTTCATCATATAATAATATAAATAACTTTTCTTTAAAAAGAACCGAAAATATAATATCATTAAACAATCAATTATCTACCGACTTTTTAAACTCCGGGGTAACTGGTGATGAGTTATATGTAAATGCAAGTAATACAGGATTGATATTAAATAATAATAATATAAATATTTCAAAATCTAGATATTCTATTGTAGAATTTGATGTTATAACCTATAGTGTTGCAAGTACAAACTTTACTTATAAAAACCCTAATATTTATTTAGTAAAGAGTATTGATAGTACTGGACCATTTATAGAGACAATTTCTGTTGGACCTTCGGCATCATTAAATAATACTATACTAAGTAGTTATTCACTTGGTATGAGTCCACCAGGTCCTCCAGGTATACAAGTAGATGATATTTTAGTTACGATTAATTTATATGGTGATGTTACTAGTACAATTATTAATTTACAAGCACCTAATGGTTCAATTATAAATGTTAAAAGAAATGGAAGTGGATTAGGTACAGAATTATCAAATACTAAGTTTAGTTTAAGAGATATATATACTAAAATTTCATTAGGTACAACACCTTATATTGATACATATTTGATGGATAAGCAATTGAATCAAGGTGATGAATCATTTCAGCCACCGGTTGGACCAGTGGTTCCTTCTTATGTATCAGATGTTACTACATTATCACAACTAACAAGTGCAATCTATGGTGTTTGGAGATTATACATTAAATATAATCCACTTGGAGTTGTTCCTTGTGATTTAATAAATTGGTCAATAAGTATTCAGTATAAAGATTTGGTTAGTATAGATACAGAACCAATTTCAACATTACCAATATTAAATCTTTCTAATCTTAATTATGATATTACTACACAATTATCTGGTTATGATAATGTACAGATTTATAAAAAGATGAATTATCTTCCTATAAGAGAAAATGTTAATCATTTAAAAGTAAAAAATACATTTAGATTAGATTCTATTGAAGAAGCTACACCTGCTAAGTGGGGTGGTTATGGAAAAAATCAAACAACAAAAAAGTATGAATATTTCTATAATAAAACTGATATGATGTTAAGTATCAATGGTAATGGTGCAACTGGTGCTAGTACGTCAATGTTAGTATTAGATAATCTTAATATGTATGAAGTAGATATGATTCCATTTTTTAAATATTTTGATGAAGATAATATCTACAAAGGAATACAAATTCCATATATTGGAGAAGCTCCAGATATTGATTACTTAAACTCTGACTTTGTATTTGTTGATAATATTACAGTTGGTGTTGATGCAATTGATGCAAACGGAAATAACTCTCTTGCAACAGATTGTCAAACAGCCGTAGTAATTAGTAATATACCAACAACAATACCTTCATTTGCAGTAGTTACAAATACAAGTCCAACTGCAACAGATTCACGATTATTTACGATTACTAAGAATGACAATGATACTACTCCTTTACAATTAAATGCTTATATTGTGGCATCTAATATTAGTAATATACCAGCATCAGTTAGTTGGACAACAGTAACATCAACTGGTCCTACAATAACTATTATTTCAGGTAATACTTTAACTCCTACTGTTCAGGGATTTGGATCAGGTAACTATCGTTTAAGAGTTACTGCAGTATCTGCTACTTCAAGTAATTTATTATCACCAATAACAGATTATGCGTACATTAATATCAATGTTACTATACCAGTTGCAACGGTTCCTACTATACTAGTTGGTAATCCATCTAAGCTTAAAGGTGTTACTTATAGTGTAAATGATATTATTCCACAATTAGGTAAAAATATTTTATCTGGTGACTTACTAACTGGATATAGTAGCACTGCTGGTTCTGCAAATACTATAAAGATTCTATCAGTACCAACAGTTGGTAAACTAATTTATAACAATGTTACTGACTTAGTAGTAAATAGTGTGGTTACTGTCTCTGATATAACTAATTATAAAATGTATTACTTCCCTTGGGGTAATCCACAAGACAATGACTATGGAGAAGGTTCTGGATCATTGGCAGATATTACTACAGAGGGTTCTTCTTATACCACAACATTTACGTATGTAATTATTGATAATGTGGGTAATCAATCTCAAGTTATTACTATGTCACTAGTATGTACTAAAGGTGCCGTTTCTGTAACAACAATTGGAAATACTACTGGACCTTCACCTACACCTGGAAATGGATCTACTGGACCTACACCTGGTCAAGATTTTGAACAAGAGGACCCACAATATGAACCAGGTGAAGAACAAGGATCACAAGAAGGACAGGAACAAGATGGTTGGTGTTAAAAAATCTAGGTAATCACAAATTACAATAATATGAATTTAAAATATGGTAAAATAGAAATAAATAATGTGGTTTGGTCTTCACCAAATATAGTATCATTTTTTAGTTGGAGAGATGACTTCTTTAAAATACCTAATTCCGAAAAGTTTGATGTTTATTTAACAGGAAGTTTTTTGGATAAACTACTTGATAATGTTGGTAATCCTAATGATATTGATATTATTTTAGCGGGAAATCATAATATACAGGATATTGAAAATGTGATTTATCAAGGTACAAAAATAGGTATAGAAAAGTATGGTATATTCTTTGATATTCATTGGGATAATAAAGTAATTTATAACCCATATACTGATGAAGAAACTAAAAATGATAATATATATATGCTCGGAGATAAATGGATAGTCGATGGTGAAATTAAGAAGCAGTATAAACCGGCAGTAAAGATAGCAGATAGTTTATATAAAATTACATGGGGTCTCTCTAATAAAAAACATATAGATAAAATGAAAAGTGGTTATATTTATAAAGCACCACTTTTAATTAACTACTAAAAATATATACAGTGTAACTTGAATATAAAATATGGTAAAATAGATATAGATCTAGATAATTTGTTTATTCCGGATGTAGTATCATTTTTTAGTTGGAGAGATGACTTCTTTAAAATACCTAATTCCGAAAAGTTTGATGTTTATTTACATGGTAGTTTTTTACATAAACTACTTGATAATGTTGGTAATCCTAATGATATTGATATTATTTTAGCGGGAAATCATAATATAGAGGACATTGAAAATGTAATTTACCAAGGTATAAAAATAGGTATAGAAAAGTATGGTATATTCATTGATATTCGTTGGGATGATAATATAAACTATCTTTCTCCCGAATTAGCAAGTATTTGTGGATTTGATACATCTAAATCACTTGAAAATTCTTCAAATTCTGTAAACGATTATGAATTCTATGTACATGGTGATAAGTTGATAATTGATGGTAAGACTAGAACAAGCTATAAATCTTCAATAAAGTTAGCAGATAGTTTATACAAAGTTACCTATACTGGAAAAGTAAGTAAAAAACACACATCTAAAGCGAAAAGTGGTTATACTTATAAAGAACCACTTTTAATTAACTACTAATAATTAGTAAATATCCTACTTTACCAGGTTCAGTTTTAGAACAATGTCCCATTGCATCAATCTTTGTTTCTTCACCAGTTAGTTTTATCTTAGTAAGTTTTTGTTTTCCTAAAATACGTCTTTCACCTTTACAAGTATTACAAGGGTTTAGACCTACTTTACCTTTACCAAAACAAAATGGACAATCTAGATCTCTATATTTTCCTGTTCCTTCACACAAATCACAACCATCTTCTGAGTCAAATATTTTCATAATATTACCATCATTATCTTTGATAACAATTTTAGAAGAAAGATCTTTTCCAGTACCATCACAAGGTTTACAACGAACCCATCTTTCGTATTCTAGTGTACCATCAAAGGTGTCATCAACTTTAATATGAATATTATAAACTTCATTCTTTTTAAACTTTTCATATTTATCCTTAGTATCATCATATGAGTAGTCAAAGTTTGTTTCAAAAAGTTCAAAGTATTCGTTATAACAATTTCCAAATTTACTTTTCTTATCATAGTCTTCTCTTTCATCACCACATAAAATATCATAGGCTTCGGTCATCTCACCAAAGATAATTGGATCTCCGCCTTTGTCTGGGTGGTTAGTAAAAGAAAGTTTATAGTAAGCTTTCTTAATTTCTTTTTCGGTTGATGTATTTGCCACACCAAGTAAGGAATAATAATTTTTATTTAAGTTCATGTGCTATTATTAGTTCTGATATTTTTTCTTCTATAACCAAATATTCATAGTTTAAGACAATATCAGAAACATCTTCTGAAAATTCATCTTCAATTATTAAACAATCTGTGTTCTCGATAAAAGAAATCAATTTCTTTAATCCTTGGCTCTGATAAACCGTTAAAATCTTTTCCTTACTTAAATAGCGCTTGTTAAATCCCATATTTTTATTAATTTATTTATTTTTCTTACTCTTAAAAACTTTCTATATTCTACCCAATTCATTCCTGTAGGAACAGGTTGTCCTTGTACACCTGTTACTCCAATTGGTCCTTGCACACCAAATGTTATATTATTATTCATACATTTGTTTAGTTATCATATTCTACCTCTTCAATAGAAGAAAATACTTCTTTATTTATCTTAATAATTCTATCAAACATTTCTTGATTCAAAATTGCGTGATGAACAACAAATATATTGATGTTATAATCATTTGCAAACGATTTAAGAAGCAATAATATAGAATCTATACCTTCGATGTCAATTGATGAAAAAACCTCGTCCAAGAACAATATATTGATATGTTTCTTAGTTCTAATTAGTTTTAAATAAGCAATTAAGATGGCTATATTTACCTTTTTAGATTCTCCGGTACTTAATGAATCATGTTCAACAACAGAACCTAACGTTTTAATTTCTGAACTAAATGTCTCATCTAATTTTACATCAAATGGTAATCCCATTTTCTTAATGTTTTCTGCAATAAAATGATTTATTGGTTTAATAATACCTGCTATAATTGATTTCTTAGCACCATCTTCACTAAATACTCTTGTAAGTTCTTTATAGAATAATTCTTTCTCTTTGCAGATAGTTATATGATCTTGACTAACAGTTTTTTTAGAATCTAATTCACCAATAGTATTTTGGAATTCTTGTACATTTACTGATTCACCAGTTTCTTTTGATTTCTTTGTATTAAGAGCATCAATTTGAGACTTATAATTTCTAAGAAGATAGTTTAAATCATTAAATGAAGTTGTTGTACTATCTGCAATAGTTTTTAACTTTGTTTGTTTTGATTTAATTGAAGTGATATTATCATTTATTTCTGATAATACTGATTCAAAACTTTCTTTCTTTTCAACTAAAGTGGTTCTAAGACTAATAAAGTGATCTGAATTGAAATCTGTACTACAAGTAGGACATTTACCAGAATCATAAAGACTTATTTCTCTTTGAACATTTCTAACTTCATTTTGAGTATTACTTAATTGTCTTTTTTCAATATCTAATTCGTCAGTAAGTATCTTTTCTTTTTCTTTAATCTTATCTACTTTTTCTTTAAGAAGTTTATAGTCTTCTTTTTTAGAATTCATTTCCTCAGTAAGAGTTTCAATTTCTTGTTGTATATTCTCTTTTGCCTTCTCAATTGCTTTCTCAATAGATTTCTGTATTGAACCAATAGAATCTTCTAATGTTCTAATTTCAGAATCCAATGATGTCATTCTAAGTTTGTTATTCTTATTTATATCTTTAAGAATACCATTTAAGATATTGATCACTTCTAGATTAAATAATTTATCTAATAGTAATTGTTTCTCTTCATTTGTTAAAGAAATAAAGTTTTTAAAGTCATTGATAGACATTGAGATAAATGATTTGAATGTTTCTATATCTAAACCGATATACTTTTCAATTTTATCATCTATGTTTGCTTTACCTGCTCTTTCATTGGGAATACCGTTTTCAATCAATTCTAATACACCAGGAGAAATACCTCTTTTAATTTCTACATCTGTTCCGTTTGAAATAAATTTTATACGATTTAATAGTTCACCGTTTATACGGTTTGGCAACGAAGAAAGTTTGTGCCATTTTTTTGCTTTACCAGATTTTACTTTTCCGTAAATAGCATATTCAAAAGATTCAAGTAATGAAGATTTACCATTACCATTATTTCCTACAAGAAGAACCAATTCTCCTTTTTCTGTGTTTAATTTTAATACTTGTTCATTATTTCCAAAGGATTTATACCCTCTTATTCCTATTTCACTAATTAGCATTTAATATAATAATTTCTTATTTATATAGTAAATGCTTATATAAGTTGATTATTCTTCATCAAAGAAGCCAGAAAAATCTATTTCATCCAGTCTTCCTAAAATTTCATCATAAGGAATAACTTTTTTCATTATATCTAGTACTAAGTTATTATAACCAGACCATAACTCTACCTGACCTATAATTTGTTCTAAATCATCATCTATTGTTAGTGTTACAAAATTATCTTTATAATAAAAAGTGGTGTCATAGTAGTTATCTTCATAATTTAATGAAATAAGTACTAAAACACCATCTTCAAATTTTCCTAAATATTCAATTATATCAAAGGTCATTATCCTAATATAGTTTCAATTTTTTCTTCTCTTTCTTCTTGAGTTATATTTTTCAAGTAACCACCTCTAACTAAGGTATTCATAATACATTGTGCTTGTTTTGTTCTACCATCAACATATAAATTCATCATATCTCTGTAATAGTCATGTATATTTTTTCTCTCGTCTTCTGTGTTTAGATTTGATACTTTATCAAGGTCTAAATAGTAGTCTTCTAATTTCATATTTAATTATAATTTTTGTCCAACAACAAATTCAATTTTTTTGAATTTATCATCAGTATCGGTAAAAACGATTTGTATCTTATCCACATCAACAAATTCTTTTGCTTCTCCAGAAAATTCGTTTACCATTACGTCTTTTTTATAGATTACATCAATTCCAGGTTCTTCTCCTAAAAATCTACGCATATCTTCTTTAATTTGTGAGATTTTCCAATCATCATTTACAAAGTCAATTTTTGAAATATATTCTCTAATTGAAAATTCTTTAAGTGAACTCATACTTATATTTTATTTTTTATATTTTATTTATTACTAAAAGTTGGGTTTATCTAAGTAGTATGTATTGTGTTCAGTAATAAACTCAAAGTTATCGTGTAATGTCTGACAATATCCATTAAATGAGTGAACATCTTCTTGTGTTAGTTTAAACCATTCACCTCTAACTCTTTTACTTCTAAAAATTCTATGAAGACTTGATTCTATTTTAGTTCCCCATTTTGATGTAAATGAGTCAACTAAATAAAGATCTGCTGCATTACCAGTCTTAAACTCTTTCAGACGTTTTTCAATCTTTCTTTTAGTAAAACCTATTTTATGTAGTTTTTCACCTTCTATATCCGCACAAATTAAATAAATGTTTGTCATAGAAGTATATATTACTTCTTCTTGACTCTCTTTTTTTCTTTTTTTATGGATTTAACAACTGGTTTTTTATAGACTTCAACTAAAGTATCACCATAGTTGACTTTTTCATAGTAATATCTAATAGATACCAAATTATGTCTTCTATCTATTTCTAATCTACCAAAAACTTTAGCACCTTTGATGTTTACGATATAAGGACCATTTTTTAATAACCTACCTTTTTAATATACTATCACAAACCTCTCTTCTTATAAGAGGTCTGGATTTATAATTAGAATAAACAACCATTGTATCTGAACTTCTAACACTACTTATTGATTCCATTCCATCATATCCATAGGTATAGTATTGTACCTTTTGTTGTGAATAAACAAAAGTGGTTAGAAATAGAAATATGATTTTTATTATTTTCATTTAGAAGATTTCAATAGTGTAAAGTCATGTTCTCGAACATAAACTCCAGGACTAATATACATATTCTTTTCTGGTAGACCTAATATTCTTCTTAATTTTTTTAAACGATTATGCCTTCTAATTCTTCTTACTAACCTATGATCAATTTCATTGGATATAAATCCTGGACTTCTACTCATTGACTTTAAATATATTATTGATTTTTCTTTTTCTTGTTGTGTGTTTTGTATCACCATATTGATAATCAGCATAAAATAATTGACCACTAGGGGCGGGTAATGGTTTAACGGATACTAAATCAAGGCCGATAGTTTGTGCAGCAACTTTCATTGCGATTGGAAACATACTTGGAAAACTTGAAGTACTTGTTGTAGTTTGTGATTGGAATCCAGCATATTGAGACATCCAGGTGGATTTAGATCCAGTTAGACCCATATTACCAATAAGATTATCCCATTTATATTGGGTATCTTTTCTGGTATTTTTTAAATTTTTCATAATAAAAATTTGTTTATTATAGAAAAATTTATCATGTTAGTTTAGAGTTTTATACTCTTGTTTAATTTCAGTTTCTAGTTCAGACTCTTGTTGTTCGTCTAATTGTTTATTAAACTCTTTTTTATACCAAGAAATTAGTTGATGAATGATAATATCTTCTGCTTCACCATTACTGACTGCATTATAATCACCTTCTTCAACCCATTCTTTTACTTCATCAGCAAGCATTTCAGAAACGGTTTCTTCTGTGAATTGTTCTTTAATCTTTACAACTGCATGATGTTTATCAAAAGTGTTCTCATTATATTTTCTTAAATATCTCATATCTCATTATTATATTTTACATAAATACTCATTCCTGAAGCTTCTTTTATAGGATGTGATTTTAATTCCTCTATTGTAAATGGAGTAGTTTCACTATTATTGTCCCATAGTAATACAACTTGCTCATCATCTAAATCCGTATTCTCTGGAACTAACTTATATTTCTTATTTATAATTTCTACAAATGGAATTAAATGATCTTTAAGTTTATCCCATTTTATATTTTTATCATCTACTGAGTAAATCTCTATTACTATACATTCATCTATGAATTGATATTCATACACGCCAACTTCAATATTATTATCATCTAGTAAGTAAGCCAGATACATCTCACTAACTTCCTTTAGTTCATTTATAAAGTCTTCAATATGAAAATTTTCAAATAATTTATAAAACTTTAAATATTTCACTACTTCAATTTAATATGTACATATAACCAGAATGAGTGTGGTTTAACACTAATCAGAACTTTTTGACCCCATTTTTTAGTCATAACCCAAGTAGTGAAATTGTTTTTAATATTCAATAATTCACCTTCATCTAATTTACCATTATCCCACTTACCAATACCATAGTATCCAAATGAAATTACTTTATCAGAAATTGTTGGCTTTGATTCTTTTTCAAAATATCCAGGTTTAAAATCTTTCATATCAGTTTTAATCTTACCAAGAAGTAACATATCGGTATGTGATATATTTACAATTTCTTTTTTCAAAGAAGCTGCTGATTTAGATTCAATAGTTACTAACCATCTTAAAACTGAAGGAGTTAGTTTGAATTGTCCAATTGGATTTAATTTATCATAAGTAACACCATATTCAAATGTTCCATCACATTTAATACCAAAGTAAAGACCACATTCATTTTTACCATAATCAATCATATCTAAATATCTTGTCAATGATTTGAATCTACTAAATACAGATTTAACATCTTCTGATGATAGGTCTGGATAATAATAAAATAATAAGAAATGAGAAGGACATTTTTCAACATTTGAGCCTTTCTCTTTTTGACCTAGTGCGGTCAATGATTTTAAAAATGAATTAAAGATTGATTTACCAGCAATTGTAATTTCAGCAGACTCATTGATTTCGGTTGAAACCAAAATCTCAGGTTCTTTTTCTTCGATACCATTTTGAAGATAAGTATCAATTTGTGATTTAATATCATCTTGTTCAGATTGTTCTAATGTATTTATAGCATTAGACAGTCTTATATTAGAAGGTATATCTCCTAAAAATCGATTTACTATGTTTTTAACATATTCATCATCATACAAAGACTCAACCCACTCTCCAAGTGAATTGAAGTCTTGTAATTCAGATTCTTTAATAAACTCTAAATACTTCTTTATCATAGAGTATATATTAAAAATATATTTTACTTTATTTAATTTTTACTAGACTCTATTGTAGAGATTACTTGTTTAGATGTAATTGATTTACTACATTCAAATTGTTTATCAGTTCCTTTATTTATAGGACACCAATTCCAATCACCTGCATCTAATCTATGTGAATTAAAACATCCATTACAAACAGATTCATTAAATATTCTAATAATATTTTCATCTAATGGTTCAGTAATAGGTTTACTAAATCCTGATATAATCACAGTCTTTTTATTTAAAGCCCAAGATAACCAACTGATACCTGAACTTATACCAATAAACATCTCACAATTGTATAAATATGTTATTAAGGTATCCATTGAAGTATCTTTCATATGAATAACACCTTCTGGATTTTTATTACCCATATATCCATCTTCTTCTGAACTTACAATAACTACTTCATAACCATTTAATTTATAATGGTCTACAATATCCTGCCACCCAGTTGGATTATTCCAATACTTTGCTTGTGCAGTTGAGTGTACTGCAATACAGATATATTTATTATCTAATGGAGAATTTTTATCATTTACTTTAATAAATGGTTTTATTGAACTTTCTTCTAATCCTAAAATATCGGATGTTGTTGCTTGTAAAGGAATATTTTTAAATTCTCTTGGATTTTTATAAACATTCATTTTATTATTATCATAAAACCATCCTATCGTATAACTACAATAAGTATTCTCATAAGTTGCTCCAGGATTTACAAAATTTAATCTAGGATATTTCTCAGTATCAAATAAAAAGTTTTTGAATGTACTAACAATCACAATACAGTTATTTTTTTGTGCAAATTCATTTATATGTGGTGTCCAAGCTAAGGTATCTCCTAAAGATGATGATTCTAAGCTAACTCTAACGATTTTATTATTTAAGTTAAATTCATCTATAGTTATCTCTTTAGTTGTTAGATTTTCAACTTGAATTCTCCAATTCACAAAATATCTAATAGAGCATCTAGTCCATTGATTTGATGATATTATACATTCGTATAATACTTTATTTTTATCAGAATCAATAAACTTAACAAGATATTTATAACCAGAATCACCAAGTATCTCAACAAATGGTCCATCTAAATACTTTATATCAATTCTATTTTTGATTTCAAATTTATTATCATTAATATCTCTCTTTATTAAATGATTTTTAATGATAATATTTGCATTTGAGTTATCACTATTAAATAAATCGATAAATGTTTCTTGTTCATCTGATATGGTGATTCCTTTTAATATATCACTTTTATCAATTTTAACTAATTTTCGGGGTATATCCGCAATAATTTCATACTTATTGTTTATTATATACTTTTGATTATTATTTTGCATAAATATAATATAATAGTCTTCTTCTGAATTCCCTACTATACAACCAGACTTACTCAACCATCTATTATTTATCTCGACTGCATTTATAATATTGTTTGGTTTTAAGAGTTCTATATCACTAATATTTGTTTTTATATTAAATTCCTCTAAAGCAGAACCAATAGCATCTTCTAAAAATCCCTTATTTTTATATTTAAAATAATTTTTCTTTGAATTTAATGGTTCTATGATTTTATAAAAAGAATTACTCTCTACTGAAAATAACCCACTATTGACTGATATAGATTCTCCTATATTAAATCCATATCCAACAAATTCATATTTATTTAATAAATGTGAATTTTCTTCTAGTAAATTGGTATTTATTATATAATCATAATTTACAAAATGAACCTTTTTAAAACTATTAACAATTGCAAGCGATAACCCATTTTTTATTAGTTTAAGTGCAGCATAACTATGATTATATTGAAATGGTAATGTAATATCACAGTCAGTGTGATTCCAATATGTATATGGTAGATAACCATATAAATTTGCTTCCTTTGAATTAATAGTTGGATTATCTTTATCAATAATTACATAATCTACCAAGTCTGATATATAATCAGGTACTTTTATATGAGATGATAAAATAACAGTATAACCCTTATTCTTATTTACATTTATACATTGTTCTAATAAGTTTAGTTTCTCTTGGTCATCTGCATGTGACATTATTACAACTGCATCTAATTTAGTAATCAAGTTTAAACTTTTTAATATGTTGAATGAATCTTGACCTATCCTTGTCCAATTAAATTTATTTTTAATTATTTCGGCATCTTTTAAGGCAGTTTCTTTTTTATTAGTATAGTTTTCATAACAATCAACTAAAACTCTCTGTAAGTCATTGTAATCAGGTTCTGCATATAGTCCAGGTGTATCACCAGCAAATCCTAAGTCTCTACCAATGTTTGCAGGTAATTCTGTTCTTATAGAAACTGGATTTCCTAATCCTTGTGCAAATTCTAATTGAGCACCCCAATTTGAGTATATTACTGGAGTTCCTGCTGCCATAGCTTCTATCAAAGGGATATTCCAACCTTCACTACGAGCACACGTAATTAAGACATTACCGGTTTTAATATAGTTTACATACTCCTCATATTTTGGAAAATGAAGAACTTTTATTCTATCATCATTAAAGTTATAATGTTTTAATCTTTCCTCAGTTGAATTAAATCCATCTACTGAATAGAGATTATCTGTACTTAGTATAAGTTCTACATTATCATTATTCGGGAATGATTTTAAAAAGGTATCAATTATCTCTGGTACTGCTTTTCTATAATCCCATCTACCAAAAAACATAAATTTGAATTTATCATTATTACTCTCAATATGATCAAAAAATATAGAGTTTACTCCTTCATTTACAACAAAAACTTTATCAGCAGGATAACCTTGTTTAATAATCATATCTTTGTGCCATTGTGTAACAACCCAAATGTAGTCAAACTTTAGAAGTTGATTGAAAAATACTTGCTCTAGCTCAGTACTTTCCCAAACAGTGTAAGCTATTTTAATTTTAGCTTTATAATCTTGGTAGAAATAGTTATGGTGCATATCCATAAGTACAATATCAACATCTTGTTCAAAATCTTGTTTATGTGTCCAAGGTAAATTTGGAAATGAGTGTGATATAGGGTAATCAGAATATGTATTATCTGAATTACTTAATGTAATTTTATCTAAAATTGAATAGTCAATTTCATCCAACTGGGGATTAGAATCCCAGGTATAATTTCTAACTCTTAAATCAACATGTTTTGATAATTCTCTAAAAAAATTTCTTGCGTGTGCTGCAAAACCAGTATGACCTAAATAGCAGGTATGTGCTCTAACTTTCATCTAACTTATATAGAAATCTTTATAAAGAGTTTATTGTATTATGATATTGTGTTTTTAATTCTTCTCTTTCATCAATTATCGATTGAGTGATCGGAGTTCCGTCCATAACAAATCTTTCTATAGCTTCTCGGTATATTATTCATCTCATAATTATTCATATTACTATATATAAAATAAGAACTATTGAAATAAAAAAAAGTCTCAAAATAGAGACTTTTTTTTATTACCTTTTACACCAAAGTAAAACATGCACCAGAAGTAGGTCTACTTATTCCAATATAATCTACAGAGGTAGGATTTAAAGAAGTAGTAGGAGAACTTTTAAATGTTATTTCCTCACTTGGTTGTCCTATTGCTACTGGTTCAGTAGAGATAAGTCTAATTCTCCATATAGGGCTGGTCCTATCTATAATGTGTGATAATAGTGTAGAATAAGTAATAGGTTCCATATCTATTACTTGACTTGATTTAACAACATTTCCAGTGTATGTTGGATAACCATCTCGATCTAATTCTTGAAAATTTAGTGTACCTAAAAATATATAATCTAAATAAGGAGAAGATATACAAATTGCAGATGGATATTGAATTGTATAAGAAGATAGTTTATCATTTAGTGAATTGTAAAAGTCTTCAAGATCTTTCCCACTATATATTTGTGAAAAATAATTATCTATTGTAGTTATTTCTAGTGGATTTGTTTCTGCAGCTCTTATTGGCATTATTTATTTATTTATTTTTTTATAATTGACACGCACCAGAAGTAGGTCTACTTATTCCTTCATAATTTACTTTAGTAGGGTCTAAAGAAGTTGTAATTGAACTAGGTATTTCAATTATAGAGAAGCCTGAAGACAGTGTAATCTTCCACAAACCTTGGTCATAGTATAGTGAACCATCATAGATTAGTTTGGCTTGACCTGGAGCTGATCTTTCAATATCTCCAAAGTACATTGGGTAATGGTTCACGTCAAGATAGGTAAAATTTAATGTGCCTAATAATGTAGCATCTTCAAAATTAGAAGATAAGCAAATTTCTGATGGATATTTATAAGAAAATAATTTATCATTTAGTGCAGCATAAAATTCTTGAAGTTGCTTTCCTTCATATATTTTTGAAAAATAACCATTTATTGTAGTTATTTCTAGTGGATTTGTTTCTGCAGCCATTATTTTTATATATTTTTTAGTTTGAATATGTCACACTTAGTCTTTCACTAATTAGTATTTCTAAATCAATTTCTACATAGCCAGAAAAAATCTCAGTAGATTGTGCAAATAATGTTATAAAAAAATCACTTGAGCTTGCAATACTATTATCTAATATAAAGAAAGCTTTTGTTAGTGGTATTATATCACCAGTAGTAAAATCTTTAACCAATCCATTTACTGTAAATGGAGTTGTTGTATTCACAAACGTATTCACACTGGATGCAACTACTGTTGATGAATTAGAACTATTTATTATTTCTCTTGGTGCGTCACCAGAAATTGAGATAACTCCAACTAATAATGCATAGATTGGTTCCGAGTTATTAAATGTTGCCCTACCCTTTAATTTATATTTTTTATAAATATCTCCACTATCATAAGTTACTAAACCAGATAGCTCGGCAATTGTACTTTCTACCAAAGTTTCTAAACTACCTTGTATATATTGATATGAAATACTTTCTCCTGTACCTCCTGTACCTGCTGGTCCTTGTGGTCCTTGTGGACCGGCTGGACCTGCTGGTCCTTGAGCACCTGTATTTCCTTGAAGTCCTTGAGCACCTGCTGGTCCTTGAGCACCTGCTGGTCCTTGAGCACCTGCTGGTCCTTGAGCACCTGTATTTCCTGTATTTCCTAGGCTACCTTGAGCACCTGTTCTGACAAAAGAGAATATAATTGAATCTCCTTGATTAAATGTTCCATTTCCAGATTGGTAAGTTGCGGTAAAATTCCTATGTGTTGTTAGACTTGTTATTGTAGATATGTTATATACCACAAATGTATTACTATCACCTTTCTTACTTAACATTAAAGTACCTCTATTTGGAAAAGTTCCAGCAGAAGCTATACTATTAAAGTATGTTGACAATGAAGTACCATTTATATCATTTGTATTTACATATAAAGTACCTGTAGAAAGTGATGAGGTTGCTGAAAAGTTTATAGTTCCATTTACAAGTGAATTAGTTGCAGAAAAAACACCAATTACATATTCAAATCCAACTGAAAAATTACCAGTAGCACCTGTGGCACCAGTTGCACCAACACCTGCAATAACTGATAATGTTCCATCAATTGACATAGTAAGTCCTGTACCTATATTAAGTGAATGTGTGTGATCTTGTCTTGCAAAAGCATTTTTAATACCTTCTGTATTAGTTTTCCCTATTGGTTCTGGAACTCCAGTTGCTAAAGCATCTAAACCATTTGGTAAATGTCTTGATGCATGTGATTCAATAGTTACTCCATTTATTTGTCCTACTCCTACAATTGAGTTACTTGCCATTACTAAATCATTAGCCATTGGTCTATTACCATTAACTAATAAGTATTGTGGATGGTCATCTGCTGATAATCCTTGTAGATTACCATGTGTTGAAGAAGCATTTACTCCACTTGATTTAAAGCCAATAACTGGTCTAATATCCAATATATTATAAATTGTACTTAATCCTTCTTGTATTATAATACTTGCAATAGGTACAATTGCATCTTCAAAATAATTTGGTGGAATTGGAAGTGGAGCTCCTTCTACATCAATAGCTCCTTCGTATTGTTGTTGTCCTACAACTAATAAATACTTTTCAGTATCACCTTCACCATTTACATATAAAGTGTGTTTTGTATAATAAGATGCAGACATACCAACTAAACTTCCATTTATATCATATAAATTAGTAACAATATTTGTATCTGTTATTATACAGTCTGTTCCATTTAAAACAAACTGACTAAATGTAATTCCTAAACCGCCATATGGCATATAATTTTTACTACCAAAATAATAAGAACCTCTTGATACATTTAAACTAAAAGTTGCACCCTCTGTTACTAAAGAACCTCTTTCATAAATTGAACCTAATGCTTTCCTATTAAAAGTAATTAATTTATTAGTAGTATGTTCAGCATCTATAAAACTTCTATCAATTAAAATAACTTCACCATTGTGTGTTATAACTCTTCCTAAGACAATAGTATTTGTAGTATTTGGCATTGATGCGGCTTCTGAAAATAAACCGGTATTAGGAAAATTTTCATTTACATAAATATACACTGCAGAATTAGTTGCACTAACTTCAAATGAAGTCTCAGGCCAGTCTATTCTTAAAATATTATGATTATTAGACTCTAAATATCCATATCCACTTGATATACTTACTGTCTGACCTGAATACATTGATATTTCGCCTCCTGTCAAAACACCCATTCCAGAACCTTCAAAAATAAGTGTTGATAAATCAGTGTGAGTTCCATCAGCATATGTTATTGATATTTTTCTTGTAATATCAAACTCACCATCATCTCTATCTAAGAATCCCCAATAAATATTTGAACTTTCATTAAATATTTTTTCATGTGAACTACTTCCTTGAAATGTTCCAAAAGTATTAGGATGTGCAATATAAAAATCACAATCACAATCTTTTATAGAAACTGAGTTTAATGTAAATTTTGATGCAGTACCAACATTTCCGATTTCAAATCCTTTAGTATAGTTACTAATTTCAAAAGAAGATATATTTATATTGGCTCCATTTTGTCCATAAAATCCAGAGTCTGAGTCATAAACTCCAGTAATAGATCCACCAAAAACACTAATAGATGAATTTTCACCACTTATCCAATTTGATATAGAACCTGTTACACCTACCTCAGTATAATAATTTTCACAATTTGCAAATGCTAATATTCCATTTTCGGATTCGACTTTCATACCATATGAATATTCACCATTAAAATCAATATACTCCCCAAAAAAAGATGTATCTTTAGTAATACCTCTTACTAAAATCATTGTATCACAATCATACATAGATAACTTATGTACTAATGAAAATCCATCTAAATCTTGACATACAATTGCTGCATAGCCTGGACCTACACCTACTATAGTTAGATATGATAAGTATATACTATCATTACATATAAATAAATGTTGATTTAAACTATTAGGAATAACCTGTGTTGTTTGAATATCACTACCTTCAATACTTATATAAGATTTTCCAGTAAAATCTATTGTATCTTCTTCAAAAATACCTGGTCCAATCGAAATATAATATCTATTCTCAGATGATGAATCAGTGATTGAGTCAACGGCTGCTTTAATAGATGTAAAGTCACCACCTATTTTACTAACATGTATAACATTAGGATCTTTAGGTGTGTTATCTAATTGTGCCCAATCATTATTTGTGTAAATATATGAGTGTGTACCATCATAATACATAGAACCACCAGTAGGATTTAAAGGAGTTATAATTGGTATTAAGTTAAAATTATTTGTTGCTAATGAACTAAATGTTGCAGATGTAGTAAGTGTATCAATTACATTAGTTACATAGTTTTGAACATCTTTATCAATTAGAAAAGGTGTTTTTGTAGTTAATATATCTATTTGTTCTTTTAATCTAATAAGAGCTAATTTTGATTCATTAGAAGTTGAGAATTCTAACGTAATACCCTTATTACTTTTTAAACTTATTTTTAAAAGATTATTAGATACATTTGTGTTTATAATATAAAATGGATCAATAGTATATTTTACTATTAAATCAACATCCATGATCTTAATATTTCTATCAGATTCGGTTATGGGTCTTAAAAATGTAGTATAACTAAATGGTGCAGTAAAATAACCAACAACTCCTTGAGTCGAATTATCAACATAATCATTTGTTTGTAATAATGTTGAAATTTGTTGTTGTAGTTTAGATTGTGCTAATATAGTATCATCAAAGTTTATGAAATCTAATGTAATTAGCTTACCACTTTTTAGTGTAACTTTTAAAAGATTTGCTTCTGAAGTAACATCTGTAATGAATGTTGGTTTTAAAGTAAATGTTAAATTTCCACCATTATCAAAAAGTCTTATACTTTTATCAGAGCCTATTGGCTTTAAAAAACTATCACTACTATAACTCATTTTATTAAAATATTTTTATATAACTATATATAAAAAAATTATAATTCTATTATTGACATACTAATATCCCTTACTCTTGAAGTCCCACCTACAATTGACGATAAACTTATATCTACCCAAAGTGCCGTATTTAGCGATAGACCACTTACAATTGCATTTAGTGAGAATGGCACTCTAGGTACTGATGTACCACCACCGGATGTATTTATATACATTTTAACTAGTCCACCTTGTGCACTACCAGTTAGTATGGCACCATTTATTGGTGGTGTTCCTGTTCCTGTTCTTATTTGTACTTCGGAACCGTTAGTATCACCAACACTATTATCTATATCACCTGATATAATTATCAGTATTTTTCCAGAAAAAGTTGGTGTTATCGATGCAGATAATCCCATCATTACACCAGTTATCGAAGTAGTAGTATTTGGATCACTAGGTGTTTTCTGAGTAGTTGTATTCACAACAGAACCAGTTGCTCCAGTTGCTCCGGATGTTCCTGATGAACCACTTGTACCTGATGAACCAGATGAACCACTTGTTCCTGAAGAACCACTTGGACCTGTAGCACCAATTATACCACTTGTACCTGATGAACCGGATGTTCCAGAAGAACCACTTGGACCTGTAGCACCAATTATACCACTTGTACCTGATGAACCACTTGTACCTGATGAACCGGATGTTCCAGAAGAACCACTTGGACCTGTAGCACCAATTATACCACTTGTACCTGATGAACCACTTGTACCGGATGTACCTCTTGTACCCGAAGAACCAGATGAACCACTTGTTCCAGATGAACCAGAACTACCGGATGAACCACTTGTTCCAGATGAACCACTTGTACCTGATGAACCACTTGTACCGGATGAACCACTTGTGCCGGATGAACCATTACTACCAGTCGGACCAGTATTTATAGGTGCAGTTTGCCAAGTTGCGGCAGTTGCAGAAACGGCCATTAAAACCTGTCCTATACTAGGTGCAGTTGCACCTGCTATATAAACTGGAGTTGTATTTGTTTTTAAACTATCAGATTCAACATAATTTGTCAAACCGGTTATTGTCTTATTTGTTAAAGATTGTGTCAAACTTGTTATATTATCTAATATAACTTTATCAGTGCTTAACATAAATCCATTATCAATACTTGTTACAACAGAGTGTAAAGTACCACCTGGTTGATTACCGTGTGCGTGAATATGATCTTGTCTTGCAAAAGCATTTACTCCACCAATTTGACTAAAAGTTCCAATTGTAGAAGGTGTTCCCGTTGGTAAAGGATCTACTCCACCAGGAAGATGTCTTGAAGCATGAGATGTAATACTAACATTGTTTATTAAGTTTACACCAGTAATAGAGTTGCTACCCATTTGTAAATTACTAGTTAGTGCTCTTGTACCATTTGATAATAAGTATTGTGGATGGTCATCATTAGATAATCCTATTAAAGAAGAGTGTTCTGAGGATGCATTAATACCAGCTGCTCTAAAACCAACTAATGGTCTTTGATCTCTAATCTCTGCTATACTTGCAGTTCCTTGTTGAACTATAATACCAGCAATTAAAGCGACTGCATCGGTAAAATAATCTGGAGGTGTTGCCAAATTAGCAACTTGTGCTGCTAATATATCAGTATGTTGAGTATTATCATAAACCATAAAATATTTCTCTTCTATACCATCTCCAATTACATATAATGAGTGTTTTGCATAGTATGATGCACTTAATGAAATTAAAGAGTTAGTACCAGCATAATAGTTATTATCAACTGAATTAGTTGATGAGATTATCCAATCACCTAAACCATCAGGATAATAACTACTAAATGTAATTCCTATTCCACCAGACGGATTAAATTCATTGGCACCAAAGTAGTATGTTCCTTGTGAAACATTTAATTGTAATGATTGTGATGCATTTTGCGTTACAATAGACCCAGAAGAATAAATCGGACCCAATCCTTTTCTCAATAATTTAACTGCTCTATTTGACCAGTGTTCCGCAGGAAGTGGTGTTTTTTCAATAAACTCAAATCCCACCGAATTTGTTCTTACTCTACCTAATAATATATTTGCAGAAGTATCTGGAATAGTAGTATCAGAGGTTAAAACCTTTGATTCATTAAAATAAATATATCTAGTTGAATGTGGTGTAATACCTATTGATGAATTATCCCAATCATGTCTGTTTAAAATACCGACCGTACCAATAAATCCAGAGTTTATATGAAAATATCCAAATCCAGCAGCAACACTAAGTGTTAAACCACTTCCATTAGATAATTCACCGCCTTCAATAACACCCATTGTAGATGCTCTTGATATAAGTGTAGATACATCAGTTGTTACTGTTGGTGTATATGTAATATTTAATCCACCAGAAATTGTAAAATCTCCAATTACTGAATCAGAATATGCTATACTTACACCATCTGCCAAAGTAACTACTTTTGATTTTTCAAATGAACCATTTAAGTTTCCTATTGTATCAGGATGATTTATTTGTATATGATGATTTGTAGTTTGACAAGATATACCAACACCAATTATATTAGAAGCAGTATCTAAACCAGTTGTTGGATTAGTAATACCATAGTCCCATGATGTATAATTTACTGCATTTAATCTAGATTTTGCACCATTTTCAATTATTAAAAATGTTGATCCTAATTGAATAGTCCCTGCATTTGCTTGCACCGAGTTCATTACAATCTCACAATTTATACCAGATGCTTTTGCAAACCAAGTTGGTTTAACAGTTGCCATACCTTGTGAATAACAATGTAAAAGTAAGATTCTTGAAGGTACTGAGTTATTATTGTTATAAGCAGTAAATCCTTTATCAAATTCAAATGAATCTCCGTATCTTGAATCTACTACTTGTACAGTTGTTCTACTAGTGTCTGCATAACAAATAACATGTGAATCATTAGTACCAAATATAACATCTTTTATAATAAATGCACTTTGATCTGTACCAGTAGGTGATGTATGATAAAATGCAGCATAACCTAAACCGGCACCAGTTACTGTAATACCGGATACTGCACAATCATCTTTTCCTAAGAATATATGTTGTGTATTTGTTTTAGGTAAAACTCTTGTGGTTCTACTTCCTTTTATATCAACATAAGATCTCATTTGAATAGTATCTTCATAATAATCACCAGGACCAACATTTATTGTATATCCATTTGTTATTGTAGCATCATTTACAGATTCAACTGCTGCTTTAATAGAAGTAAAATCTCCACCTTTTTTAGATACTGTTATTAAGTTTATATCTCTATTTACAACATAAAATGGTGCCAATTTAGGGATATTTATTTTTTCATATTTAATTGCACCAAAAATTTCTCCTTGCGTATCAGGATGTTCAATAAGTAAGTCATATGAAACACTTTCTAATAATTTAATACCATTTGATTTGAATGTTGAGAATGTACCAACATTACCAACTTTTACTGCATTATACCAATTGGTAAAATATGAACCAACTACATCTAGTGATGCACCATCTTCTAAATAAGCACCAATACCATATCCTTCACCTTTATTACCAGATGTCAGTATATCAACTGATGCACCAACTCCTGATATAAAAGTACCAATTGAGTTTGTACCACCTATTGGTAAATTATAATAATTTTCTAAATTCACATAAGAGATAAATTCATTTTCTGAAATAACTTTAACACCATAAGAATACACTCCATTAAAATCGATATATTCTCCATAAAATTCACTATCAACAGAGTTTGCAGTTACTTCAATACCTATATCACAACTTTCAAATGAAATTTTATGAACTTGTGAGTAGTTACCATTATTATAGACTCTAATGGCAGGAACTCCAATTGAACTATTTTGTATTGTTAAAAATGAAATTTCATTATTTGTACCTAAATCAAAAACTACATTATCTGCAATTGGTTCTATAACTACTGAATCAATAGATGAACCAACAATAGATACATATGGACTATTAGTTAAATCTATAGTAGGTTCTAAATAAATACCTGGATTTACTTTAATAATATATCTGTTATTCTCATCCATATCATTAATAGATGCAACTGCAGCTGCTAATGATTGATGATCTCCATCTCTTTTTGCAACAGTTATAATTTTTAAGTCATAGTTATAAATATAAAATGGTGCACCGTCTAAATAAAATTTAGTATGGTCAACAACTCCAAAACAAAATCCTGTTGTTAAAGGATGCTCAATATAAAAATCATATATACCAGATTCTGATATAGATAAGCTATTTAATCTTAAATCTGGTGCATTTAAACCTTCATTTTTTGAATATATTGTTTTTTCAAATCCTCTTAATGTTGATGCTAGTGCAATTACTTGAGCACCATCATAAACAATTATACCAGTTGTACCAGTTGCTGGTTTTACTCGTATTGTTGAGTTTGTCAATGTAAATAATGTATTTACACCATATACTGTAATAAATGTTACAAGTGGTGATACTAAGTCATAGTAATTACAATCTACTAATAAAATTTGTGTAATAACCTCATTAGTATTATTTACTAAAAATCCATATTTATTTGTACCTGTAATTGTACATCTATTTACATGAACCAATGACTTTTCTACTGCACCATAACAATGTACCTGTGTTTCATTATTTTTAAAATTACAATCTCTAATAACAAATTCAACTCCACCAGTACCTTCATGATAAACTGCTAATCCACCAATCCCATTGGCACCACTTAAAGTTACTTTATTGATTGATGACTCATCACAACCTATAAAAATAGTACTTGTGCTATCAATTGGTTTAACAATTACTCCACCGGTAGTATCACCGATAACAGAAATATGTGATTTCATTGTTATTGTGTCTTCTTCATATACACCAGGTCCAACTTTAATAATAAATGGATTAGATGCAGATGCGGTTGTAATTGAATCAACTGCTTCTTTAATACTTGAAAATTGATTAGATCCAGTTGTTCCTTTTTTAACAGTAATTATATTGGTATCATAGATTTGTAAATCTAATTGATCGATTGCTAATTGCACATTAGTTTGTGTTAGACTACCAATTGGTTCATAAGTTACTAATGATGCAGTAAATGATGTTGGTGTTAGTCCGATCTCTCCTTGTGGTCCTGTCACTCCTTGAGGTCCAGGTATAGTTGAATCCGCTCCTGTTGCACCGATTGGTCCTATTTCTCCTTGAGGTCCTGTTGCACCGATTGGTCCTTGAGGTCCAGGTATATTTGAATCCGCTCCTGTTGCACCGATTGGTCCGATCTCTCCTTGTGGTCCAGTTGCACCGATTGACCCTACTTCTCCTTGAGGTCCAGTTGCACCAGTCGTTGCTTGTTCAAATACATGTGTTACGTAGTTTTGAATATCTTTATCTATTAGAATAGGTACGTTACTAGTTAGTGTATCTATCTGTTGTTGTAATCTTATTAAAGCAAGTTTTGCCTCATTTTGTGTTGAGAAATCTATTATTACAACTTTTAATGACTTTAAACTTATTCTTAATAGATTATTATCAACAGATACATTTATTATAACAAATGGATTTATTGTATATTTAATATCATTAGTATCATCTAAAACTTTAATACTTCTGTCAGATGTAGTAATTGGTCTCAAAAATTTATAGTAACTATAACTCATTATTTTAATTTATTTTTATACTGTTATTGTAAGGTCCATATGAACACCTTCTAATGTATTGTGTGCTATATCAGAAAAATTGAATGTTAGTGAATATGTACCTGGTACTAATATTGTTGAAATACTTGCGGTTGAACTACTTAAAATTATATTAGAAGGTTGCATAGACATAGTTCCATCTCTATTATCATGTATTGTATCAACTAATAAATCAATCAATAGTGATGAATCTATATAAGATCCACTTACACCATAAGTTGATAAAGAGAACTCTGTAGAGAAAGTTAAACCCATTGATGTATTATAAGGACCATTGATTAAATCACCGTTAAATGCAATAAAATCATTATCTAAATCACCAACTGAATTATTAAAGTAAACAGTAGGATCTTCATTATCACCAGTAGGTATTGCATCAATGTTAATATCTGGATTTTCAATTATATAATTTAATATTGAGTGAGCTTGATAAGCATCATATTCTGTTAAAAATTGTAGGAAAATAGTTCCATAACTAGCATCATCTATAATTAAAATTGTGCCAGTTTTTTCAATTGTTTCGATATTCACAATTTCGATATAAATCAAAGGTCTAATAGTAGTTCCTTTATCATTTATCTTAATAGATTCTCCTATAATATGTGTTTTAATATCTGTATAATTTAAACCAACAAATGAAGTACTTGATTTATTTACAGAGTCATTAAAGAATGTATATGTGTCATCAATAACACCAACCATAACATCTAATGATACTGGATATTTTTCACTTGGATTTGATAGATAAAGTTGTTTGATTCTGTTAGTTGAGTTACCAGTTAAAACCATCATTTGTGCCATTGTATGAACTTTGGCCATATCATCATAAAAGCACCAATTTATATAGTTGTCTTCTTCAACTGATTTTTGATTATAAACAGCTTTTATACAAAGAAAAGTTGCATTATCACCTAGTCCTAAATGATTTAATAAGTAATTGGTTTGTCCAGATTTAAGTATAACTCTACTTCTAAGTAATTGTTTATATGGCATTCTTAAATCAGAAACAGTAAGTCTATCTACTGTATTGGCACCTTCGATTGCAATAAAATCTCCTCCACTTACTTTGATATATTGAGCACTAGCTCCAAATAATGATGATTGACATCCCATAATAAATTATTAATTTTAATGTATATATTAAAAATTAAAAATCTATTTACTTAATATCTTCAATATTTATTGCATACCTCTCTTTTAATACATCAGAATTTGATATTCTAGTTATTCTAATTTTTTTACCTTTATTAAAACTAAAATAAGGCATATTAGAAAGTAAATAACCATTATTTACATTATTTATATTATTTGTAGCAGTTGAGTTAAAAGATAGTGGTAATGATGCTGTTGAACCATAGTTAACTAAACTTGCATTTGAACTAATATCTAGTATTATATAAGAATCTACTGAATCTACTGACTGAACTGTATATTGACCAGAAAAATCATAAATAGAAGAAGTTCCAACAAATAAGTTATTTAAGTGAAGAACATCACCAGTTTTAATTGAATTTGTTACTAACTCTTGAGGTGCTTTTAAAGGTACCCTCAATACAGAACCAACATCCAAAAGTATTAACTTATCTAAGTTTATTTCAAACTTAAACTCATTCCATAAGTAAGATGAATTAGGTTGTTGTGTGAATGTGTTATAGTAAACTGGTAAGTTTATACCACCTGCTAGTAAAACTTGTGTTGTTGCCTGAGTAGTTGTGTTTATAATATCAGTATTCATATAAATATCTAACATCTTATTCTGAGTAGAGAAGTTACCAGCAACAATATTAATATCAACTGATTGTTTATAATATAAATCCTTATCAAAAATAAAAGTTAGTTTATCATTATTAGTTAAGTCCAACTCAACTTCATCATTATTAGTGAAATTTACTAAAAAGTCTCTATTTTTAGGAACTGTTAAAGTCGCGGGTATAATACCTTGTGAACTATACATATCAGTTGCATTATAAACATAAACTCTTTCATAAGAAGTATTTACTGTGTCTAATTGTATATACGGTGGTGTTCCGGGAACTGTAGTAACATCTATAGTTTCTGATGATAAAATTTGATTAGTTGAATATAATCTTAATAAACTTTCAAGATTTTGAATTTTTGTATTTAGTGTTGCTAAATCTGTTTGTGTGTAAATTAAACTTTTTAAGAAGGTTACTTCATCTCTAACATTACCTTGTTCTGCAAGTAGATTTATAAAACTGTCATTTGTTGCAGCAAGTTTAGACATTGACTTATTAAACAAGTTCATACTAAACATGGAATTTATAGCATCAGGATTATATGAATCTTGTGGATTTTCATTTATTATATTAAAGTTAAGATTTAAACTAAATGCAAATGAAGTACCATCTTGTATTCCATTAGTTACAAACTTTTTATAAGTTGGAAATCTTAAACTTGTTTCTTCAGGAATTACATTATTATCCGGGTGATCTAAAAATGAAACACCATATAAATTAGTTGTTGATTTACCACTATTATCCTCAACAGTATAATACCATAAAATAGCATTAAATTCAAATGCAACTGGTGGTAAATTATTTATCTCTAAAGCATTAAATTGATCAAAGTTAGTTAAGTTTCTACCTAAGATATTCATTTTAACATAGTGATTAGTATTAAAGTTCATTGTAATACCATCAATGTTTTTACCATTGACAATAGGTGAATTTATATTACCATCTATACCATAATATTTACCACTTCTTCTGAATGAGTCACCAGGTGCTGTTTCATATGTAAAATCGGTAGTATCATATTGTCCAAAGTAAGAACCTGGATAATTTTGTGGTGTATTTACAATTGGTGAATTAAATGATTCTGCTCCAATTATTTCTGGTTGATATTGACTAGGAATAATAGGAAAAGTTTTATTAGGTTTGTAATTCACATCCGTCATCGTTCTAAAAAGAATGTCTGGTGTTTGACCAGTATGATCTGGAATATGTGCATGAACCTCTGTATAAGAACGATTAGCTTGTTGAACATTACTAACACCTTGTACTTCACCAATATATCTAACTAATCTATTATAAACTAATTTTGCCTTACCAGTTACAGGTGAAGTATTTAAACTAAAGACATTATTAGTAGCTAATTCAAATGTTACTATATTTCCACTAACTGATCTTACTCTTACATTTATACCACTATCGGTTTCTATACCTTGTAAATCTGATATAGCCTGTGTAGACAATCCTATTACATTATAAATATTTACAACATCACCAATTACAAAGTTAGTAGTACCATTGAAGGTAATTACTAAATACCCAGTTGATCCATCAAAATATGGTGTGTCCCACTCAACAACTTCTCTTTCCTTCCATAAATATTCTGGAAAGTATTGATCATCATTTACATTACCTGATTGAAACTCTGCCAAATTACTAAAGTATTCGTCATCTGGAATAGCAGGTTCAAAATCAATTATATTTAATTTCTTTGCCCATTTAAAGAAAATCTTTTCTGTTGTAGTTTCAAGTGCATTGTTATCATAATAATACTCAGTATTATTTAGTTTTGATTCTTTTATAGTAACTTCTTGATTTGCGACATAGTTTCTTAATGATTCGATTATTTCTTCACTAAAATTTGCAGCAGGTGTTGCAGCAAATGATTTTTTAAATTTAGTTTCAAAGTCAAAGTAAATTGGTTTTGATGCAGTTGGTGAACCAGTAGCCTCTGTATATTGTTCAGTTACTTGCTTTGGTAGATTTAATAAAGCGTATTTAGAAAAATACATTTTATAATTTGAGTTCTGATATGCTGCTGAAATATCTTCTGCTGCACTAGGGAACGCATAAAACGTAGTACCGTTAGTCTTTAGTGATTTATATAAAGGACAAGACATAAATTTATAGTGTATATTTTATTTATATATAAAAAAATGAAACCTCTATTAAATGAAAAATCCTCACTTACTGAGGATTTTATTTTATAACAAAATTTAGAATTATTATTTAAAATTTTTAATTTTTTGTAATCTAGATTTAAAACTAACTGCGGTTTTATAGTCTCTTTCCATTAAGGATGGATTATTCCTACTTATTGACTTTACTACACTATCAGATAAACTTAATAGAGTATCACAGTAATCAGTTATAACATTACGTTCAATCTGTAAATCTAAATATACTTTTTCTAAACTATCAATTGCAGATTTCATAGTCCATATATAATCACTTAATTCATTATATGATCTAAAATAAGTATTAGATTTAAGATAATCTATAGAATCTTTAATTATTTTTAATTCTTTAATTCTTTTTTCTCAAGTTTTGCAATTGGATCTGATTTGAACCAATTAAATTTTTCTAAGTGTTTCATTATTTATTTATCATTTTAACGACTTCCATAAAAGCACGTTCTGTTCCTTTAATTACATATTCGTATAAACCAAACGCATTTACTTCTGTAGGTGATTCATCATAGAACTTTATATTGTTTAAGATCTCATCTATATCATTTCTAAACTTTAAATAAAAGTCATATATATCAGAATCATTTATAAATCCTTCAACTTTAACATCTTCTGGATTCTTTTCAAATGATTCAATAAATGATTTTAGTTCACCACCACTTTTTTGTATAGTATTTTCAATCATTTTATTTATTTCTTCTTTAACTTCAGTATATTTAGAACCATCTAAAGATTTAATACCTTCTGATTCTACTGGTGTTTCGGTTTGAACCTGAGTTGTTGACTCATCTGCTTCGTTTATAAACTGTGAATATTTCTTTATCATATACTATATATTAAATTTAAAATATAATTTTAACTCCATTTTGCTTTTTCTCCAAAAGTACCATCATACCAAATACCTCCTTGCCAGTATCCAGTTTCAAAAATACCATTTGTCCAAATACCTGATCTCCAATCAGTATTTCTAAATCTACTTATAACTCTCATCTTTGTTTCAACACCATTTCTATTTTCAAAATAAAAGTCATCATCGTAATAAGTACTACTATTATTAATATTAATATCAGAATCTATATAGATTCTAGTTGTTTTATTATCTAAATCTGGATTTTCTGCATAAAGTATTTTATATCTTTCTCTTCTAAAATAAGAACTGTAGTATGAACCACCAGATGATAACTGTTCTCCTTTAGGAACAATAGTAATCTCATCTCCTATATTAAATCTAAATACTCCATTTAATGTTAAATAAGAATTATCTTGACTAATTTTAACTTTTATTATTTGTATCTCTTCTGATATACCACCATACCAAACCCCTGATTTAAAATCAATATTATAGAAAATACCACCATATACATCACCAGAATACCAAGAACCAGTATACCATATTGAATATTTATGTGATAAGGAAACTTGAGGTTCATCATTATTATCTAGTATCATTCTTGAATAAAAGCTACCGCTTAACCATTGACCACCATGCCAAGTTGCGGTTCTACTATTAAATGCTTTTGTTCCAAATCTGGATAAGCCATTTTTTTCCTCAAAAATACCATCATACCACATACCATTCTCAAAGTCTCCACCATTCCATTTACCATCAATCCAAAATGTTGGATCGTTGTTACAGTTCAGTATACCATCATTCCAAGTACCTGCTATCCAAATTCCACCAGAGAATTCACCATCATTCCAAGTACCATCATTCCAAGTACCTTTATACCAGTCTCCTGTATTCCAAGTACCACCATACCATCTACCATCAACCCAAACTCCATCGTTCCAAGTACCATCATACCATCTTCCAGAAAACCAAGTTGATAAAGATTTATCTGAAGTGTTGTTGGCAACTTCAACAGATATTAAATTATCTTTAATTTTTTTAGCATTCCAAGTACCACCATACCAATCTCCCGATTTCCAAATACCTGACATCCAAGTACCACCAAACCATCTACCACATTCCCAATTACCTTTATACCAAATAATATTATTGGCATCAGTTCCAATTATAGCATCAGTAATTTCTGCTTCTAATATCCAAGGATAATTTAACGATAGTGTCTCAACTGTTAAACCATCAACTAGTCTAAATCTAAACTTATTAAAATCAACATTTACTAAACTATAAACATCACCTGATAGGTTCAAATTATCAATACTTAATTCTATTGCATTCTTACCTCTTTTATCAACACCAATATCAATAATATCAATTGGTTGATAATTTAAAAATGGATCTCTTTTAACATATTTAACAAATCCAGTATCACCAACAGTATTGGCACTAAAAGGTAAGTCAATATAGAAATTTAATGAATTTACTACAGTTACATTTTGATATCCAAAGTATTGTTGATTTAAAAACTGTGATGAGAAAGTACCTCCATTAAACTCTAATGTAACACTATCACCAGTTTTTAAATCATGATTATCTTTACATATTATTAAAACCTTTCCATTATAATTAGTAGTACCAATGATAGGAATAGTATATTCCTTGGCAAGTCTTGTAATATTCATTGCCATCTCATTTTTATAATCAATATAAATTAAAGCAGATAATTCTCTGATAGTATCTACATCAGATAATAATACTTTTGCATATGAATCAGTTGGTATTTTAAAGTTTAAATCTCTTTCATAGTTATAAAATTCTGATCCAAGTAACAAGTCTTTTTTCTTTAATAAACCTCTTTGTATATTATTTAATTCTTGTAAGTCATGACTAATTTGTAATAATGTACGTCTTGATTTAATATCCATTAAAGTAGGATAGTCTGATGTAGAATTTATACTTGTTGCAAAGTTTATTTTTTTGTGAAATTCTATAACAAAAGGAGTATTACTAAAATTGGTGTCAGTTGTTATTTCTTTTTTCATAACTAACAATCTCTCGGTAGTATATGTATCATTTGATGTATAAATAGTAAGATCAATAAAAGTATTGATAAATATACTCTCCCACTCTAATCTCAAATCAGAACCAAAATATATCTTGTTTGATACATAATTATAATCAAAGTAAACCTCTGTTGTTGTTGTACTAGATGCAATTGATGCTGGTACAGATCTATAATCAGGCATTGCTAAGTATTCTTTATTTGCATAAAATTTAGGAGTTGGACTCGTATTGTCATTTAATTGCTCTAAATAATCTAAAAGATTATATGTAGGAGTATATCCAAACTTTAGAAATCCACCAGTATATGACATCGTTGCAATAACAGAGTTAGTTCCTAATCGTATATCATCATTTACAAATACATTAGTTGCTAAGTTATAATATGATGTTAAGTTGTTAAATTTAGCATTTATAGTTATATTTGATGGAGTGTCTGAACTAGGTGGTGTATAGTTTAAATTATAACCATTAGAAATTGGATGTGAATTAAAATTATTTTCTAATTCACCAACTGTTTTATATTTATTTAGATTTATTATATTTATAGGACTACTTGTTTTAGTTAAATTTGTAATAATATTCTCATTAAAATTAGTAAACATATAAAGATAGTTAAATGATCGATTTGAGGGTGCCATTTGACGTTCAAATTCACTTTGTGGTAAATTCTGAGGTATTGTTAATTCTGAAATTCTATTAACAACAAAATTACCATCAACTACATCACTTTCCAATCTGATAACATCACCAACTCTAACAAGATATGTCATAGGTACTCTAATAATCATTATTGAATCCTTCAAATAAATTGTAGATAATGCGGTAGGATATGTAATAGTAGGTGGATTCAATCCATTAAACCTACTTTGTTCAAAGTCAATTGATGGAGGTGCTAATCTTTCTAATTGAGTAAGTGAATTTGTTACATCATCAGAAATAACTGAGAATGAACCACTGACTGTAGAGTATGAGAAAGTTGTTGATATTAAAACTTTTGTTGACTCATCAAGTGGTGAATACGTACCACCTGCATAGTATCTAAATGTCTTTTCAGTATCCTTCCAATATGTTAACCAATTTGTTTCTGATTGAGTCATAAAACTTGGAGCCGTTGCACCATGTATAAGAGGATCAAACCATAAATTAGATACGCTAGAAGTTAGTGAAACTATATTTGGATCTTGATAAATAAAGTTTATACTCCAGTTACTAAATGTTCCTACAGGTGTACTTACTATTGGTTCAATCGGTCCGCCTAGTACAGGTGATGCAAATCTACCAAAAGGATCAATAGATCTTACACGTGGTTCTACTACATCAATATATAATGTCCAGTTTCCATTTATAGAAGAATTTGAAAATAACTCACTAAATATGTTAGTATTTGATATCCAACCAGTTCCTCCAATTCCTAATATTTTATCCATTTGATATTTCTTATTATTATAAGAAATATCTGGAGTGCTACTAAAATTAGTATAAACAGTGCTAGTACAGAACTTAGTATTTGAAAAGGTTAGACCAGTACCACTATTATTTCTTTTAAGATTTATTACTTTACCACTAGGTGATTTTAAGTTCACTCTTAATTTATTTATTGATGTTGTATTTAAGTTTAAATTTACTTCAATATTAAGTGGAATCGGATTATTATTACCAACTGTTATAGTATCTGTAGTAACGGAATTAGTCATAATTGACATGGCCGAAGTTGTTGATGTAATTAGAAAGTTACTAAAAGTACTTGATAGATAAAAGACTGCCTCATTTGGTAATCTATAATCACCAAGATCTGTAAAAAAGTTTAATTTACCTGCAATATCATAATCTAAAAATAACATTTTTGATTTTAATCTTGAGTCCAAAGTTGGATCTGGTGTGTTAAATACAAGTGTATTATAGTCTGCTTTCAATAATAAAGAACTATTACCACAAACTACTAATTCATTTGCATTATAATTAAATATCTTATTTACATATAGATTACTCTCTGGTTGAGCATTTTGTGAATTTCTGATAGTATTAGAGTAGATATTATCAACTCCAACATATTGAAATGAGTCTAAGTTAAATGATGATATACCATATGCAGGCCCACCTGTGTTGTTGGCTCTTAACCAACTAAAGTAAAATATATTTGATGATGTACCAGTACCTTCAAATCTTGTAATTGACTTAATATCACCATAATCTTCTTTAAAAGACAAATAAATAAAATCAAAATTAGGTATTGAACTGTTTATGTCATAAACAATTATTTTATTCTCTGCAGTTGTTAGTAATAATATCTCTTTATCTGGTAAACTGCTTTGTGTGGAGTATGAGAAACTTAAACCCCAAGAACTTTTTGTTATATACATATCATTGATGTTATCAACAAGTAAATATTCCTCAAAATCATCTATAAATCTAGAAACTCTTCTTTTATAGACATCCCATCCTTGAATATCTTCTTTTAATTCAAGAAATACTCCTGAATTACCTACAATATAAATACTACTAGATGTATAAAATATTGCTTTGTTGTAATAGTATGAATCAAAGTCATCAACTATTATTTTTTGACAAGTTAAACCATCATCTATTATCAATATTGTGTTTAGATCACCAACAATTACACCTTTAATATCATTATAAAATGAAACAGACTTTAAATTAGTTGTAACACCAGTATCAATTTTCTCAATAGTGAAGTCATGTTTTCTTACTTTTAAAAGTATTCCATTATCACCACATATCCAATAGTACTTTTCTGTTTGTGAAATACTTCTAAGATTTACTTTATATTTATTTGGGATGATATTAGATAATCCTCCTTGAGTATTTAAAATAACACCAAATTCTCCTACTGCAATAGTTCTTTCCGGAATACTATAAGTAATTCCTTTCAAATAGTAAGATTGTGTTGTATATTTAACTACATCATAATAGTTTATTTCAAATAGATTATTATAATCAACTCTATTTCTAAGTAACCAATTATGTTTTTCTTTAAACTCAATGGGTTCATTTAAAGATGTTGTTGGATAATAACCATTTAATAGTCTACTTAAATGAAATTGCTTTTCTGCATTGATATTTCCAAGTTTAACAGAAACACTGTATCTAATACAGTCCGCATAATCACTTAATTCCGTAGTTTTATATAACTTACCCTTATTAAATGTATAAATACCATTATCAGAGTTATAGAAGTTATATTCTATAGTTGCACCATAGTCTTGAATAACTGTATAGTGACCCTTAAAATATGTATTGGGATCTCTATCAAATGGTAGGGTAGTAGTTGATATTTGATCTTTTACCAATATTCTATGACCATTTAATACTTTAACATCATCAATATATAACTCATTAAAAGTTGCACCTAAATCTAAAAATCTAGTAGTAGTTGCTATATCAACATATATGAAGTTTTTTACTGAATCCTTTATAAGTCTATCTGGGGTAAATAAGTTTTTTAAAGTTAAACCATACTCAGATACATACTTTTCATAAAAATCATATGATGTAAGGTTAGTTATTGGAGATTTAAAATTAGATGGAAGACCAGTTAAATAACTATAAGGTGAACCAACCACATCTACATACCAATTTCTTGGTTCATATTCACCTAAAATATCATAAATATTCTCTAAATTATTTATAGGTAAGTAAGTTGCACCACTAAGACACTTAGAGTAGAATCTTGTAGAAGCGAGCTCTTGCTTTAAATAGTCAAAATTATTTTTTGATATTTTATCTTCAACGGTTACCCATTTGTTATAATCAGTATTAAATGTCCACATAAATTATTTCTTTACTTTTAATTTCCAAATAACTGTCTTGCTGTCCAATTTAACATCACTTTTGATAATTCTAACTTTTGACTTTTTTAACACTTCTCTTATATTAGATATAAATGTATCATATTGATAAATATCTTTTATGTAGTTTGAAATGTCGATTAAGTAGTAAGTTTCATCTGAGAATATTAAATCATAAATTAAATCATCAGTTTTCTTCACAACAAAAAAATTTTTTTCATTGTATATATTAAAATTTGAGTACCTATAAAGAAAATAATTGTTATATTATTGTTGTTTATAACGTTTCATGATTTCTATTAAGAATGGATCTCTAACAATATCATCCTCTGTAAATTCAATAAATCCAATACCTGGAACTCCTTGAAGTCTATCCCAAGCATCATCTAAACCACATTTCTCACCTTTATTCAATTTTAAGTCAATTTGGTCTGAATCTCCCATTATTACTAACTTAGATTCTTCTCCCATTCTAGAAATAAAAGTTTTCATTTCTACCGGAGAACAGTTTTGTGATTCATCAAAAATACAAAAAGAACCAACTGGATTACCTTGAGCATCCCATTTTCCAAATGTAGATCCTCTTAAAAAGTTTAATACAGTGTCTTTTATAACACCTCTTTCTTTTAGTAATTTTGTTGGTTCTGTTCCTATTAGTTTTGTTAAGCTATCATAAAAATGTGTGTAATAACTTAAAGTTTTTTCATTTATATCTCCAGGTAAGGCACCTAAACCTCTACTGGATGTTATTTCAACAATTGGTTTTGTTAAAACGATTTGATCTATATTTACAGTTGGATCTTTAATACATTCTAATGCAGTTAGTAAAGATATTAAAGTTTTTCCTGTTCCTGCAGCACCTCTTACAAATGTTATTCTATTTTCTAGAATAGTATCGTGCATTTCTTTTTGTTTTTTGTTTTTGAATTTACAATTTACTCTAAATTGTGGAGTGCCCTGTGGTATTACTTTTTCTTTTGGTGTTCTTTTTACCGGTTCTACTTTTGTTTCGTCTGCAATTGGTTTCTTTGTGGTTCTTCTGCGTACACTCATAAATTTAAAGTCTTATTTTTTAATATATATTATATTACTTCTTCTCTATAAAGATTAGAAAAGGATTATACAATTTAATATATACAGTATGAAATTTATACTTGAATACAAAGCATTTTATAAAGAAGGTGATATTGTTCTTACTGAATACTGGTATAATGATATGATAACACCAGTAAGAATAATTGAAAAGGTCTCAAAATCCAGATTTAAAGTAAGTCATGATGTAGAAGGTTCTTCTATCAGAAATGCACCTGATGAAGTAATAAAGACATCTGAAATATTAGATAAACATAAAACAAAAAACCCATCATAAGATGGGTTTTTTTATTAGTCTAACATTTCTTCTACTAAACACTCGTAGAAAAATTTATCATAATCATTGTTCTCAATATCTAAATATTGTTCTCTAATTACTTCTAATTCTCTTTCTTTCAACTTAGTACCATTGTACTTTGATAAAAGCCAATCGTATTGTTTATCATTTGGAGTAGAAATTTCTACTAAGTTTCCACCATTATCGAAGTAAGTTTTACCTTTTTTCTTTTGATTTCCTCTTCTTGTTGATTTTTTACCACCATTTCGCATCATTATATCATCTGCACCAGTGTTATCATACCAATCTTCATAGTAAGTAACGTCTCTGCTCTTAGTACCACTTCTACTCCAAGAACTTCCACTATCAGCTCTTTTAGTTCTAGTAGCATAGTTATCCCAGTCTGCAGGATAAGAAGCTGTAGTATAAGTTTTGAAAGATTTACCTTCATAAACTGATGTATCTCTTTTTGTTGGTAAGTTTTCCCAATCAACTAATAAACAAGCACTCGCTAAATTTACTAAGTGTCTTATATCTTGATTTTCACTTTTAGTGTGTTCTGAATAATAACCTACTGAAACATTTGTACATTCTGGAATAAGGTCAACAAACTCAGCAGAGTCAGTGTAAACACCACCATCATCTTTAATATATTTTAATTTGTAATCTGATTTGTTTAATTCAGCACAAAAAGCATCTGCAAATTCATCTGAACAACATCTTGCCCAAGATTGGTGTGTAATAATTGAGGTAGTACCTCTTCTATCAAAAGAAATAATTCTATCATATATACCTTTAAATTCACCATATTTTGCTGCTAAACCAGAACCAATACAACCAACTTCTTCACCAATGAAAAAGTAGTATGTTCCTGGAATGTTATGTTTCATCATCCAAATCATAACTGATACGCCTGCTTTATCATCAGCACCAAGTGTAGTTGTGCCATCAGTTCTAATAGTCTCACCATCAAGTACATGTTTTACTGGTTCGTGTTTACTAGAAACTGTATCTAAGTGAGAAGCAAAAATTGTTCTTGATTCTCCGATCTTGTAGAAGTAATTTCCGTGAGTGTCTTTACTGATGTCTTTTGGTAAATAACCAAGACTTACCATTTCTTCTAAACAAATATCCTCATATCCGTGAGGGTAAGTCTTTGAAGTCAGTTTAAGAAACAACTCAGGAATAAATTTGTTTACGTTTATCATCTATTTTATTTATTTATTCAAAGATACAAAAAAAATTATAAACAAACAAGAAAAATATAATATATATCGTTATAGCTGTTATATAATTCATGTCGGGTATCAATAGGGTGCCTTTGAGATTTAATTGAGAATCAAAGATATGGATAAAAAAATTAAAAAACAAAAAAATGGCAAAACAAGTCAAAACTACTGTCCCAAGTGCGTGGATAGTAAATTCCAATGATAGAGGAAGAAAATCTATCAAAAAAGGTAAAGTTTATCTATCAGATAAAGAAGAATTTCAGATAGAATTATTTAACCCACTTCAAGACTGCGTTCTAGCAGACATTAAATTAAACGGTAACTCAATTTCAAAATCAGGATTAGTTTTAAATCCAGGACAAAGATTTTATTTAGATTGTTTTATTGACGATAAGAAAAAATTTATTTTTGATACTTATGAAGTTGATGATACCGATGAAACTACACAAGCAATTGCTAAAAATGGATTATTAGAAGTTTTCTTCTATAAAGAATCTGTTGTTACTTTACAAAATTGGAGTGATAGATTTAATAGAATTTTAACTACTCGAACTTATCCCTACTGGGTTTATCCAACTTATCCTTACTGGGGTAATACTGTTACAATCGGTGCTCCTTATTGTGGTACAGGAACAACAAATACGTTTACTACTACTAATCTTACAAGTGGTAGTATTGATTTAAGTAATCTTAATATATCAACCGGTAATGCTTATTATTCTTCAAATACAATGGCAATAAATTCTTCTTATACTAACAATGTTTCTCTTACGAGTGCAATTGGTGGTAGTGCTAAAAGTATTGAAACTGGTAGAATTGGTAAAGGAGATAATTCTAAACAAAAGTTTGAATCAGTTGATATGGATTTTGATAAATACTATATCGCATCAACAATTCTACAAATCTTACCAGAAAGTAGAAGACCGATTGAAACTAAAGAAATTAAAGTTCATAAAAATCTAATTGAGGTAAAAGTACCTAAAGGACTTAGTAAGGATTCAATTTCTAAAATCGAAGAATTAGTATCTGATTTTGTATGGGAGAAAGATACAAATGAAAATAGAGATAAGATTGATGATAAAATAAAATCAGTTGAACTATTACAAAAACTTGGTGAATTACATAAAGCAGGAATTTTAACTGATGAAGAATTCACAACAAAGAAAGTAGAATTACTTTCTAAAATATAATTAAACTAATAACAGCTATAGAAGAAAAGAGGGTTTTTAACTCTCTTTTTTTTATATATATGTGATATGAGATACCTAAAGAGATATAACGAAGCAAAAGATACTAGAAGTTTCTATTTTAGTGCCAAACCCGAAGAAGGTGAATTAGATGAACTTAGAGATTTCTGTGAAACACATTTAGCTTATCTTGTAGATAAAGACTTTGTAGTTGATGTCTCAAATGATTTTACTCATAAAAACTTTCATATTTCTATTCTTAAAGAAGGAAGTAAATATAAAGGATTTACTTGGGAAGAAATTAAAGATCATTTTATTCCTTTTTTAACACACTTATCAAGAAAATATGATATATGTTATGAAAGTGTAAAATTTAACCCGTTAGTGGGTGGACTTCCTAAAACATATACATCATATGATGTTGATAGAATTATATCAGAAGATGATCTTAAATTGTTTATTTACTTTCGTGAATTAGAAACTATTTCAGAAGTTTCAATTGATATTGAATATAAAATGAATTTACAAGACTAAAAATAAAACCATCAATTAAGATGGTTTTACTAATTCTCTTAACTTAACTATAACAAATCTTTTTCTAAAATCTATTACATATTGTGCTAGATTAAACCATCGTAATTCAATTAGTTTATTTAGTATATTTGATGTTATAGAAAGTAATATAAAGTATATTTCTTTTCTCATTTTAAATCTCTGTTTCTTTTATTAAATCAATTATTCTTTGTCTACTATCTTTACATTGTTCTAAACAACTTTGTAACATTTCTAATCCGGCAGGATGGTTTAAAATTTTATCTAATCTTTCCTCTGATAATAAATCCACTAAAGTCCAAAACGGACCTAATTGATTTCTCAATTTTGCTTGTGGTGTTTCATTTATCCAATTTCCTTCTTGGTCTTTATGACCTGTACTTTCACTAAACTTTTTCATTACTTTTGTAAGTTCATATATTCTTTTAGTTTCAATAAAATATAATCAGTTATTAAATCTGATGCTTGGATATTTTTCAATTGTTTAATATCTAATTTTACTGACTTAGACATTCCTTCGTGTTTTGTTCCATCACCTTTTGGTACAATTTCCTCAAAATCTTTATTGTGAAGTGGAATAATATAAGGATAAACTTTATTAGCATTCATCTTAGTTAAAAACAAAGGTCTCAACGCTTCTAGTTCAAAGTCTTCTCTCAAAACAATACCTGCTTCTTCTTCAAGTTCTCTTGTAATTGCTAAATCATGTGATTCACCTTCTTCTGTGCCACCACCGACTAATGTAAGATGATATTCTTGTCCGTCTGTATATTTGAATGTTGGAATATATTCGTATCTTAAAATGACTTGATTTGATTCAATCAAGTAAGGTATACAAACAACATAATCTTTATGTCTTACAATCGACCAGTCTTCGAATTTAATGACTGACATATGTTTATCTTGATAAAGTGGTTCTTCTTTATCTTTTTTAAATTCTTCTTTTGGTTTAAGGCTACTAAATTTATCCACTTTACTATATTAGTTTTTCTTATATATTAAATTTTAATATCTATAATTGCGGGTCGGCTTGCGGCATTTTAATTGACTTTTGCAATTGTTTAACTCAGAATTCCCTGCTTCTAAACGAGCAGACTTTCTCTTTAGAACCAAGCCTTCGATCATATCAATTTCTACTAAATCATTATACAAATCTAAAAAGTTTGATGTATAAGACTTCACTCTATAAATGTTCTCTGATATACCGTATAAGTAAGGTTTCTCACAAGCTTTTGTACCATACAATTTGTCAAGTAAGACAACTCTTTCTTCAAAAGTTTTACCAACTAAAGAATCTCCATCTAAAACAAGAATGTCAAAGATAACAAACTTATGATTGAAAACTTTACGATTTTCATCACTCTTACTTTTATTCATATACTCACCATTGATTACCATCCATTCACCATTTCCACGGTACATAGATTTTAATTCTTCATCGGTAATTTGAAAGTTAGTAAGTCTGCCATTGTGTCTATTCATTACAATGTGTTTTTCACCATTAGTGTAAATGGTACAGTTTGAACCATTAAGTTTTGGTTGTCCTAAAAGTGTGTTATTATCCCAGAAGTCTAAATCACTAGACATTATCGCGTTTTTTGGACGTGGTGGGTAGATGTATCTATAGTTTGAGTATTTTGCCATAGCTCAAAGATACAATAAAAAAATAAATCCACCAAAGATTGGTGGATATTTATGCAACATCATGATAAACTATATAATATAATCGCCTTAATTTTTCCAGTTGAAATTCTTAAAGAACACAAATAAGTCTTTATTGTGTTTTCTTTTACTTTCAAACATATGGTTCTCGGCATTATTTACCATTTCTAGTTTTTGCTCAATAATTTGAACTGGGTCTTGTATCTTGTAAGTTTTCTTATTAAAAGTAAATGTATTATATTTTACTTTATCATTATTATCTAAAAAGAAATCTACATTAAAAGTTTGTCTTTTATTGAAAATACGTTTCCAACTGAAATCTTCTGTGATATATTGATAACCAAGCCTTTCAGAATTTACAGGAATGTTTTCATCACCATATCTATTTTTATTAAATCCTCCAGTAGGTCTTTTATCGACAATTAAATCAATGTCTTTAATTTCTCTATTTATTAGAGAATATAAATTTAGAGCTAGTGAACCAGTAATGATAGAATCAGGATATTGATTACCTATAAATCTTAGATAACTTTCATATCTATCAAAGGTATTTTCAAAAACTTTAAACTTTACGTCTTCGGTAATCAATCTAATTTTTAAGTTTCTAATTTCACTCAAAGGTGAAAAATCTGAGGGTATCTCAGTGTAAGTATATCCAACCATATCTCCGTCTTCCATTTTAATTGTTAAGTTCTTGTAGTAATTCTGACTCAATAAAGTCATTATACATTTGTGATAAATAGTATGCTTGTTCAGCAGAATAATTTTCTAAATCGTAGTCCATAGTGTTTATATTTCTACAAATATACAAAAATTATTTTAAATAATTTGACTAATTTTATTATATCTTACTATTGATTTACTAAATTTTGAAGCTTGTTCTGCTGTGTATATAAACGTCCTGAGAAATTGACTGGAGATCCGTGTGTTAAATGTCCACCGTGAGATAAATCAAATCCTAAAATTTTATCACCAGGTTTTAAACAAGCGTGAAAAACCGCAGTATTTGCTTGAGAACCAGAGTGTGGTTGTACATTGACATATTCTACACCAAATAATTCCTTGGCTCTTTCAATGGCGATTTTTTCTACAACATCGACAACTTCACAACCACCATAGTATCTTTTATCTGGATAGCCTTCTGCGTATTTATTTGTTAAACAAGATCCGGCAGCTTTCATTACTTGATCACTTACAAAGTTTTCTGATGCAATAAGTTCTATTCCGTGAATTTGTCTACTCTCTTCTTCTAATATAAGATCAAAGATTTTACTATCATTTTGTACTTTCATTTTTTTAATTTTTTTTTATATTATAAAACCTGTCTGTAGATTATCTAAAAATCTTTGAGGTAAATAAATGTTTCTTAATTTCATTGCAGATTTAAAAAGAGGTGCAATTTCTTCCACGGTAAAATAAGCTAAGTTACAACCTAATTCAACTACATAAAAAGTTAGATGTTTATTATCTTTAGCAAACTGAAGAAAAGTATCAACACCCAGTTTAATCTCACCTAAACTTACTGGTTGATACTCTTTTCGTAGTTCTTTTGTTATTATAGCATATGATTGACCTTGAAGTCCTTCAGATTGTCCATATATAGCACCAAACTTATTTCTTGCGGTTAAGGCAGCACCTTTTCCGTGTCTTCCTTGACGGTTACTACCGAAAACGAAGATCTCATTTTCTTTTAATTCTTTTATGTAATTAGGTGTTACGTACATCTTTTCTAATTAAATCTCCAAGTGTTGGTCTTTCAGTTCTTACTGTTCCACCAGGTAGTCCTAGTAAATCATTTATTCGTTTTTCTCTCAAAACTTCTTTTGAGTAGAAAGATTCCATATCAACTGCATGATACATTTTTCTTCCTTTACTATGAATATAATCTAAGTTAGGTAAAAGGTGTAAATTTCCATCGGCAGATTTATTATAACCATAGTCATAATAATTATCATATTCTTCCCATCCAGAATAGTAATAGTAGTCCCACCACATGGTAGTTTCCATTTTTACTTCTGATCTAAAAAGTTTATCCTCGTATGTTTTATTTATTGCTCTCATTGAAAATTTTTCCTATTCTCCAATCTCTTATATTTATCTTAAAATCTTCAAATGAATCTGAATCTGCGAACAATTCAATTCTTTCATTTATTTCTTTTATCAAATTTTCTAACTCAGGTGTATTATACATACTTTTACCTGGATAAACACATTCTACTTTACTTTCTCCTTGAACTGGTAATACCCACGTAGTTATATTATCATAACTAAGTTGATTTTTAAATTCTGCTAGATGTTGGGCAGCAGTTTGACGTGACATCCCAGCAATACTTACATAAAAAGCAAAAATTGGATTATCTAAATTTAATTCTCCCATAACAATTTTATTTGTTATATGATTAAATCTAATAGATGTTCTACTCTATTAAAGATTTTATCTTTAGCTTCTTCTTTTGTTAGAAACCCACACCAATCTAATTCATCTGCTTGAAGATTTTCAATAGGCACAATTTCACTTTCTAAACCAATTTCAGAAATATCTTCTATATAAACGGTGTATAAGTATAATCTCTTATAGTTCTCACCATATTTATCTACATAATTTACTACAATAGGTTCTTCTTTATTACTAATTTGTTCTCTAGTGATTATAATAGAAGTTTCTTCTGCTAATTCTCTAATTGCAGCGACTATTCGTTTTTCATCTTTTTCAATTCCTCCTTTGGGAAATGAGAAAGTTTTCTCCCATCTTGCATTAGTGGCATGAGAAAGAAGAATTTTAGTGTTATTTAAAATTATTATTATACCTGCAGACTTTTTCATCTTTAATTAAATGTTAAATTATAGACCTCTTGTATTGCCAAAATACCATTTGGTTTAATTTCTCTTGTTCCAATTCCAGCAAAATTTTCACTTGTAATAACCGGTGTACCTTTTAACTCTCTAAACGATAATGACGTATATGACCATCTAAACCATTTATCTTTGTCTTGATCAAAAACATAAACTGTTTTTTGATTATCAACTGCCATTTGAACCGCATAACCTGTACCACCATCAACTACTTCAAATTGTGACTTATTATAAAATCCTTTTGAACCCTTTTTACCTGCTGCTACAATAGTTCCTATAGCAAATACTTCATCAGAATACTTTACTTGTGCCCAATTTCTTGCTAACAAGTTCATAAATCTGTGAATACCAAATCTACCTAAAGTTTTATTAGCAATCTGAATTGCTTTTACTCCTTCTTCATAGTCAGTATCACTAATCTCTACTTTATTATCAGTAGTATGATACTTTGTCTTATAAGAATAAGCTTTAGTTTTCACACCATAGATAGTACCTTTATTTTCCCAAACAGTGTCCGCACCCTCAGCACCGCCAGAGTGACAAACAATTTTCGTTAAGTCAATTGGTACATTACCAAATATATCTATCATATTCCTAATTCTTTTAATTTATTATCTCTTAAAGAAGATTTATAATCTTCTGTCTGTGTTATAAAGTACTCGTCCATTTCTTCTAAAGTAAAATAATAATTTTTTACTTTTTCCTCATAAGGTAAGTTCCACCAATTTGGTTTATCATAAACAAAACTATCATCTTCGATACAGAAACCATAACCTTCTTTTTCAGTTGCTCCATTCCACATTAAGTCACCACAACCTTTTATTTTGTAGTGACCTTTTAGTTTTAATGTTTCATATTGTTTTATACAAACAACTTGATCTCCCATTTCAAATCTATCGTCCATTTGTTAAAGATAATATTTTATTTTTTCTTTGTTCTATTTTTTTAAGTTTTTTCTTAATCACTGAAACTCTTTTCATTGTCGCAGATGTAGAAATCTCTTTTGTTCCATAATATGAGTTTATCTGTATTTTTAACCAAGCTAATTCTGCTTTAAGATTTCCCATGATGATCAACTTTATGAACTTCTCTTTTACTCATTATTGAGTAAATTTCGTTTATGTGATATGGTCTAAAATCTTTATGAGTATCTACACCAACATCCATAGATCTTCCGTAATCAGGAATACTTCCGTGTGAATGTCCGTAAAGGTGTATTGTACCTCTATGAGATTTTGGCCATATTCTGTGAGAGTAATGTGATAAATGGAATTGTTGTTTTCCAACATATCCAGTATAAACATACCCTACACTTGTAAAAAGTTCCTGTAATTCTAAAGAATCCTCAATTTCTTGATCGTGGTTTCCTAAAATTAAGTGAATGTTTTTACAAATTAAAGAGTTTCTAAACTCTCTAATTGTTCTAGCATCACCAAACGCAAAGTCTCCAAGGTGATACAAAGTATCGTCCTCTTTAACATATTTGTTGATGTTAGCAATTAAAGCTTCGTTCATTTGTTGAACGCTTGTAAACTTTCTGAACCCGTCCGTCCAACGAGAAACTTCTTTTCCCGCGATGTTCTTGTGACCATAATGTGTATCACTGGTGAACCATATATTCATTTCTTTTTTCATTTAACACAAATATACGAAAAAAAAGTTTTATATATACATTATGATTATAAAAAGTTTTAATAAGTTCAACGAAAGTCTTAGTGATCCAATTTTTACAGATGAGATTCCTCATTATGGTGAATACTATACTATTCCTGAATTTAAAGAAGCTATAGAAGATGGTGACATTACAAAAGATGATGGAACTGGTTATTATTCAAATGGAGAACATATGAGTAGAAAGAATCCTGTTTTTGATTCAGAAGAACCAGATGGTTCAAGATATGTAATTTGGTTTAATAAATAAAAAATATAAAATATTATGATAAAAAAATTCAACGAATTTCTAAAAGAGTCTTACAGACCTAATGAAGGACAAGATGGTTCAACTAGTGTTCATTTAAAAGATGAAGAATTGGACTTATTCCAAACAGAAGGTTCTTTAAGAACTTTAATTACTGATGAGAAAATCTCTTTGGTTGGAAACGATTTATGGTATCACGAAGATGATAAACAAACTATTGATACATTAAGTAACTACTTTAGTATATAAAAAAATAAACAAATATGAAAATTAAAAAAACAAATTTTCTATTATTAAGATCAGCATCAATTTTATTGATGCTGTTCGTGTATAATGGATATTCGCAATGTACGAATACTACTACATGGGATGGAACTGGTTGGTCTAATGGATTTCCAGATTCCGTAACAACTGCTGTTATAGATGGAGCTTATGATACAATCAACGATGGTTCCATAGATTGTTGTTCTCTTTCTGTTACTAACCAGGGAAATTTAACTATAAGCTCCGGTGACTACTGTAATATCTATTCAAATATTACTGTTGATCCAGCTGGTATATTATTAGTAAAGTCAGGTGGTTCTCTTATTCCTAATAATAATAGTGCGGTCTCTACTGGGATTGTTAAGGTTGAGAGAAAAACACCGCTCACTAAGAGATACGATTATACATATTGGAGTAGTCCAGTTTCTACAACAATAGGAACTGCTTTGTTACCCGCTAAATGGGAACCTAATTATACATTTACATTCTATACGCCTAATTTCTATGATGTCGAAACACGTTACCAAACCACATTTATTTCAAATTTCCCGGATGGTCAAGATGACAATGGTGATACTTGGACAAGAACTAATATAGCAAATAGCATGATTCCGGGTAAAGGATATGCTTCAATGATTAAATCAATAACTGCAACCGGAGTATATCCTAGAATAGAAACCGTTACTTTTATAGGTTCTCTAAATACTGGTGTAATTACTATACCTTTGGATTTAAGTCAAAATACTGCAAGCGATGTTGATGATTTTAATTTAGTAGGAAATCCATATTCCGCAAGTATAAACTCAAACGACTTTATCGATGAAAATATCTTAAATATCTCAGGAACTTTATATTTTTGGACACATGCAAATACATTGACTACATCATATTCAGGTTTAGAACAATTCAACTTCTCCGCAAATGATTATGCTAAGTACACTAAATTAGGCGGGATAAATGCAGTCTTCGGCGGTAAAAAACCTTCCAATGTTATAGGAAGCGGTCAAGGGTTTTTAGTAGAAGCAGAAAGTGCAAATAACTTAGTTTTTACACCTAATTTAATGTCAAAGGCTTATGTTAATACAACAGCAGTTTCTTTTTTTAGAGGTAGTAATAATAACAAAAGAAAACTTTGGTTAAATATGACAGATGGTGAATTGTTTTCTCAACAACTAATTGGTTATAACTCAAGTTCTGACTTAGAATATAATAAAGGTTGGGATAGTGGATGGGAAAGTAGTATCGCAGTTGCTAGATTACCTCTTAAATTTTATTCAATAGAAGAAAATTATCACTATGATATCCAAGCAAGAGGTAGATTCGACGAAGATGACGAAGTTAGATTAGGTTATTTTAGTGCAGCAAACGCTCAATTTACTATTAGTATTGATCAGAAAGAAGGAAAAATTAAAGATGTTTATCTATATGATGAAGTTTTTGATATATGGCACGATCTTTCAGTACCATATACTTTTGATACTACTACTGGAGAATTTAATACACGATTCCGTATAAGATATAAACTACCAGAAGATGAAGACGATCATGATGATAAAATTAAGAGTAATCTAGTTAAGAAGATAGATGTTTACGATTTATTTAATAGAAGGATTGATTCAATTGAAGGTGATAATTTAGATAATCTACCATCTGGTCAAATCTTAATACTTAAAATATATCAAGGTGATGAAGTAATAACTAAAAAATACTTTAAAAAATAAAATAAAAACCCAACAATTAGTTGGGTTTTTTTATATACATTCTTAAATTCTCCCATAAAAACTGAAAGATATTATCAATTTGGTCATATTTAATTCTAATCAAATTTATATAATTCTCTTCACAATAATCATTCTTAATTTTGTCATTTAACTTCATTCTTTGATAAGTTTTAGAGCCACCTAACGTATCAACAGGCTCAAAGTGATATAATCCATCAAACTCAATACATGTTCTAATAGACTCAATATAAAAGTCAAATGATATATTATTAATAAATAGTTTATGTTTATAATCTATATTAAATTTTTTAAGAAAATCCATAATTTCTTTTTCTCCTTCTAAATCATATTTATTTAAAGTATCATTTAAAATAGATTCTTCGTTCTTTCTAAACTCTGGTGCCAATCCTTCTAAATGAGATTTAGCTCTTTGTTCATAAACAATACCATTATAAATAACTTTAATATTATTTAGTGCTCCTTCATACTTAGTTAAAGAATAATCATATTTATCTTTCCATACTTCCTTGGCCTCTAATATAAATTGTTCGGTAGTTTTTTTATAAAGTACTTTCTCTGGACATCTACCAGATAAATGCTTTATTACTTTTTGATAATAAACATTATCATCAAATTTAACTTTTATAGTATCTGATACCTTTACTTTATCAGATAAATCTATGTATTCATACTTATATCCGTGTATATTATGTGCCTTTTCTAAAAATTTTAATCTTGTCATATACTATATATCAAAAAGTTATACCCCCTTTCAAAACTTTTTTAAAAAATGTTGAAAGGGGAGAGTAATAAGTTTATATATACATTATAGAAAAAATTAATAATTAAAGATTATGGCAAAAGTTGCAAAAGAAGTTAAAAAATTTGAATTTAGTAAAGTAGGAACAATTCTAGATAATATTGGAAAAAGTATTCCAATTGTTATTGAAAAAGAAATAAAAGAAAAAGTATTCATTTCAACGGGTGTATATTTAGTAGATGCTGCAATGTCAGGTAGATTACTTAATGGTGGTATAGCGACTAATAGAATTAGTGTTTTTGCTGGTGAATCAGGTGCAGGAAAGTCGTTTATGTGTTTCTCGTGTGCAAAACACGCACAAAAAGCAGGATATAGTGTTATTTATATTGATACTGAAAATGCTATTGATTTGGAAGATTTACCAAAATATGGTGTAGATAATTCAATAGATAAATTTAGATTAGTTCGTTCGAATAAAGTTGAAGATGTGAATATGTTATTAACACAATTGATTGATGATTTAAAAGAACAAAAAATGGCTGGTTATGAATTACCTAAATTACTAATAGTTATTGATTCATTGGGTCAAATGGCTTCAAATAAAGAAAAAAATGACTTATTAAAAGGAGATATTAAACAAGATATGACTAAAGCTAAAGCATTAGGATCTTTATTTAGAAGTATCAATACAGATCTTGGATATTTAGATATTCCACTTTTAGTTGCAAATCACACATATTTAACTATGGATCTTTTTCCTAAATCTGTAATGAAAGGTGGTAATGGTCTATTATATTCTGCGTCAGTTATCGGTATGATGTCAAAATCACAACTTAAAACTGGTGAAGAAGATGATATGGATTTAGGTTCAAGTGGTATTTCAGTTTTATTTAAAACACAGAAGTCTAGATTGGCAAAACCTAAGAAAATCAGATTTGATATTTCATTTGCACATGGTATGAATCCTTTCACTGGATTAGATGCTTTCTGTAGACCAGAGTACTTTGATAAAATTGGTATTGCGAAAGGTAAAATGGAAGTTGATAAATCAACTGGTGAAATGAAGTTTATTCCGGGTGGAATTAGATGGTATATTGATCACTTAAATAAATCAGTACATACTAAACAATTATTCACTCAAGAGGTATTCACTCAAGAGGTATTAGAAAAAATGGAACCAATTGTAAATGATTACTTTAGATTTAAGTCTTTAGATGAAATAGAAGACGTTGAGAAAGAATTCAATAGTATCATCGGTGATGAAGATGATACAACAGATGATAACGGATTTACAGACTCAGCAGATGCTGATGATATTTTCGGATAAAAATAAAAAAATATTGCTTATGAAAATTTTAGACAGAATGTTATTATTTTGTATGTGGTTATCATTAAGGTTTGATAAATTAGATACAACAGATAGAAAGATATTTGACTGTATACCAGAACAAAAGAACAAAAAGAGAAGAGAAATGCAACTTATATAAAAATTAAAACCCCTTTATTAAAGTGGGTTTAAAAACAAAAAAAAATAAAAATTATTATGACAAAACAAGAAATTTACGAACAGTTGAAAACTTTGTGGGAAGACTTTGATACAAATCACAACAAAACAACTAAGAAATCTGATGCAGATGCTCGTAAAGCATTAGGAGAAATTAAAAAATTAGTAACTCCTTATAGAACGGAATCGGTTAATGAAGCTAAAGCACAATAAGTAGTAGTAGTTTATAGTTTATTTTTCCTTATTTCTTAAAATAAGGTGGTGGAAGTTCAACTAACCGGTTGACCCTGAAAAACCCTCAAATCTAATTTGAGGGTTTTTTGTTTTCTCCATAACTTAAAGTACTTTTCTTATACCAAAGTATCCAATAAAGTACTGTAAATAAAGATCCAAATGGTGTTTTTAAATCAGAGTAGTATCTAATAATAAAATCAATAACATGTCCAAAAATCATTATAAAAAGAAATAAGATAAACATCTTATCAAGTTTTTTAGAGTAAAGTGATCTTTTAATATTGTTGATATGTTGTTTTTTTATAAAAAATCTACTAGTCAGATCTTGTAACTTTTCGTCTCTACTACAAGACGTACACATTTTAAAATCTTCTGATCTTTCATTCTGTGAAACCCTTGTAAATATACCACTAAGTTGATTAAATTTATTTACTTGATTTTGTTCTATATCTGGTATAATATCTTGTTTACAAGAATAACATTTGATACCTTGTTGTACATCAAATGTTATTAGTGTTTTTTTCTTACGTAATCGAAATAATAAAACTGATACAATAATCATTACTAATAATGACATTAAAGTAAAAAAGAAAGATACTGTCATTATGCTAAAATTAGTTCTAAAAACTTATCACGTTTTTCTTGTTTAGAGAGCTTTTTAAGACAACTTGGTCCTAATCCATTCTCTATACTAGATGGTACTGTTAAAGCTTTACCACACTTCCCACATTTACCCTCGTGCCATATCTCAACAAAATCTTGAAGAGTATTCATTCTTAATCTATTAAGAATATAATTAAAAACTTTTACAGATTGTGCATCTGTTGAAATAACAGATTTCTTAGAATGTTTAAAGTATCCATTGGCACAAGTTCCAATATAAGTATAAGTTTCTGGTCCAGATAAAACCTTAACAAAAAATAGATTACTAGTTTTTGATAGTTTTAAAGAGAATGTAAATCGATTATCAGTTTGAGTATTGATAACGGTAAATGTTGATTTACCTGCAAAAATAAATTTAAGTGCATCAGAATGATTTAGTTTCTTACCTGTCATAGTTTTATTATTTCTACAAATATACAACAATTATTTTAAATAAAAAAATAAAAAAGGAAAACATGTGGCATTACTATATAGTTTATGGAATATAACATTATAGCAATTGACCCATCTCTTATTTCAACCGCATTGGTTGTTTCATCCGGAGATACATTTAAGATTTACAACTATTGTAGAGAGAATAAAGTCTTTGGTAAAAAAGGAATCACAAAGTGGTTTGGTTTTGCAGAAGAATTTATAACTTATAAATTTATTGAGTACCGTGAATATAAAGATTATTCAGAAGGAGAATTAGTAAAATTAAAAGATTATGATAAAATTAGTGATACAATTATTACTGATATATTAGAAAATATAGATCCTAAAAAACCAACTAAGATTGGAATTGAAGGTTACTCATTCTCATCTGCGGCAGGAGATATTATTGATTTAGTTACTTTTTCAACTATTTTAAGAAAGAAACTATTTGATAAAATATCAGAAGACATTTTTGTTCTTTCACCTTCTACATTAAAATTAGAATCTTGTAAATTGACTTATGCTCCTATCATTAAAGAGATAGGTAAAAAGAAAATTACTATTAAAGAAGAATGGAGAAATCCACTTGGAATACCCGGAGGAAAATTCACTAAAACAGACATGTTCTTAGCGATTGTTGATAATGATTGTTTAGATGATTATTGGGCTAAACATTGTAAGTCTACTAAAACTGACATATTAGAACCTAAACAGATACAGAAACCTTATGAAGATGTGAATGATGCTTACTTAATTTATATGGTATTAAAAAAAGAAAACCAATCTTAATGATTGGTTTTTTACTTTTTATGAATTTCTTTCTTTTAATTCTTTTAAAAATTTCAAAGTTTCTGCTTTAGTTTGATCACTACTCATTCTAGCAATTTCTACCCATTCAAACAAATCCTTCCATTCTTTTTCATTGTATTTCTTATAAACACCACTTTTCTCAAAGTACTCTAAACATTCTGTTCTACCATAGTCAGTTGCCCATTTAGTAATCATACCTCCCTTATTTAAAAGTGTTTGAACAACATCTTTTCTTTCAAGGTATTTCATCATCATTAAGAATGATTCCCAATATGGTTCTCCTTTTTTCTTAGCAGCTGGATAACCAGGCATTTGTTCGTAATTACCTTGGAAACATTTTCTAAGTGGCATATTATGGCTAAACAATGGATCTAAACCTGCAGTTAAACAATAATCTAATGCTTCTGTATCAGGAACAACACTTTTAAATACATCACTAGTCATCTCTGAACCATAATCAACTAAAAGTTTAATCATATTAAGATTGGTTGCTTTTGAAATAGGAGCATCTTTTCCCTTTGCTAAGTTAGGTAATCCACCTAATTTTAAAATCAATTCTACTTTTTCATAGTTATCTTCAGATACTGCATTAAATAAACATTTTGCATTATCCTTATTGATGTCTGCACCATATTCAGTAACATATTCAATAATTTTTGCCATACTTAAACCTGGCTTAACAATTTCTCTATTGGCTTCTTTAGCTTTTTGTCTTTTTCTAATTTCTTCACCATCCATTGGTAAGAAGAATCCCCATAGATCTTTATCAATATCATATTCTTTCTCCCATTTTTTTAGTATACCTTTAAATTGTTCTGTACCAACAGAGTGATCTGGTCTATTGTGACAAGCTCTAACTCTTTTTCCTGGTTCAATTGTAATACCAATTGTTGAAAAATCATCTCTTAATGGGACGTGGAAGTCATAAATATAATATTGTTTATTATCATGATTTTCTACATATGAATCCCATTGATATTTAGTATCTTTAATACAGTGTGAAGTGTGTGCATTTACTATTTGATTTGCGGCAAATGAATTTACTTCAATTATAAGAATACCATTTTCATTAAATACTTTTTCAACACCTGCTGCTCCTAATCTTGAGTTACAAGTAGTAATCAAATCATTAAATTTAGTAAATCCATCCATCTCATAAGATGATAAGTGACCATTTGCTGCAATAATGAAAGCGTGTATATTTTCATATCTTCTTAGTGTTGATTGATAAACTATCTTACCAAATGTTGGATTTGGAGTACCATCTGGTTTTAAAGGTCTTGTATCTGGTGACATTCTACCAAAGAAATCATCCCAAACATGTTTTTTCTTTGCCTCATCAACTGTACCATCATCTTTTAATCCTAATTGTTCAAAACCAACTGCAACAGATAAAAATCTACTCTTATTTAAGTCAGAAGCTTCATCATATGACTTTTTTAACTCTGGAGTTAAAGTATCATACATTTTTTTAATTTTTCTTGATTCCTCTAATCTATCTAATCCATCAGTTAGTAACTCTATGTTATTAAACACATTTTCATTTATAAAATTGGCATCAAATTGTATTTTAGTAAAAACACCTTTATCTTTTTCGATTGTAAGATTTTGTAAAATATCTTTATTTTGTAATAATCTTCTATAAACTACTGATAAATCTTCTAATGGAACATTTTCAAAATAGTAGAAGTAAGTAAAGTTAGATAACCAACCGATATTATCTCTATCTAATTGAAATTCTTTTTCACCTTTTGGACCTTTAACTTTTGTCTTTAATGTTCTTACTGCAGTAAATTCAGGTGTCTTATCAAATGTTTTAAGAAGTTCTGGAGTAACTGAAATATCTCTCAATTTCATCTTAATTCTCTCTCTTGCTTCTGGTTGGAAGTCAATCAATCTAACTGATCTAATTTCTTTATGATCAATTTGTAAACCTAATTCACCTTGAAGTAAATTAAGTTCTTTTGCTGCAGTTAGTAAAGTATATCTTTCTTTTAAGAATTTCTTAGCTTTGTCTAAGTTCTCATTTAAAGTATCTGTGTTTAAAAACTGGTTATATTTAAAAAGCTTCATCAATTTAATTTATTTTTATCTTCTTGTATGTTGGTTTTCGTTTATTCTTTCTATTTCTTTTAAATAGATTTCTGCGCCTTCTTTAAGAAACTTAGTAAGTCTTTCAACTTCCTTGTAATCCCCTTCATCTAAAGCAGCATCTACAAGTTCTTGAATATCTTTTTGTCTCATTTTTGATAGATCTTCATCAGAATATGTTCCGTCATCTTCCGCTGGAGTTTCTTGTATACCTTCTTCTCCAGCCATTTCAGGCACTTCTGGTTCATCATAATTAGTTTTAGGTCCAAATCGTTGTTCCATCTCCCATTCTCTTAGAGAACGTTCGTAATCTTCTTCAGTCTCAACAACATGATCAATAAGTTTCTCTACTACTTTTTTCGCTTCTGATTGATTAAATCTTTCTGCGTTTATAAAGAATACTAATTTACCTGCTTCCATCTTTTTATCAAAAACAGAAAATAAACTATTGAAAACTTCTAAGAATTTATTATCAGATAAAGCAAGATCCGCATCTTTCTTAATAATAGCACCTAGATCTTTATCAGTCTTAGAAATTTCTATTGCTTTTGCAGTTAGTTTATCTTTATCATTGGCTAAAAGTCTAAATATTCTAGTTCTCATTTGTTTATACTTTTGAGAATCTTTACAAGCATTTACAAAATCATTAAACATTGCTTGTGCTGTTACACCATATCTAAAATCTTGTGCCTCATCCATAAATGATGAAGTTGCTGCTTTTACTTTTTTAGCAAACTCTTTATCTTTTTTAATAGCAGCAGATTGAATCAATAAGTAAATACCTTTAACTGTTTCGTGAATCAACATTGGGAAATCAACACCAACTGCTTTAATAGTAATTTTATTAAAATTTTGGTTTTCTTTCAATAGTTCAATTGAAAATACACTATTATTTACACTCTCCCAAGTAACATCTGTTGCACCAGCCATTCCACCTGGATTATTACTCATCATTGATGCTTTATTGGCAACTGGAATAACCCAGTCCATTTTATCAGCTGTATCGGACATATCTGACCAAATTCTTAAAATTCTACCACCATTTGCACCAAATATTTGTTGTAAACCATTTTCAACAAGTGGTGAGAACTTAATAATATCTTTAGTTGCTTTACCTTCACCTTGAGTCAACATATTAAGAATCTTCTTCTTTAATGAAGCAGTCAAAACATTACCAGTTATATCTTCTGGTTCTTCCGTATTTTCTTCAGCACCTTCAACACTAGAGCAAGATCCATCTGCACAATCATCATCTTGTTGATCTTGTTCAGTTTGTTCTTCTTCATCTTCTTCGTGAGTATCATCTGCACGTGGTGGTCTAGCATTTTGTGGAACATCTCTTAAATCAGAGATTTGTCTTATAACTTCATTAGGATTTACTAATCTTATATCAAGTTCAACTGGTTTTGCAGATGATTCAAGTATTTCACCGTACTCATCCATAATAACATCTTTTGCTAAGTTTTGAAGTGCATCAAGTCTTGCTTGCATTTGTTCTCTACCTAATTGTCTACCATCTGGTCCTTGCATCATTAGTTGCATAGATTGGTTCATCAATTGTTGAAATTGTGGCCAAATATTTCTCATTTGGCTTTCATCATCAATTCTTACACCTAAATTTCTTCCGGCTTCTTCTTCTGAATTTCTCATGAAATCATCTGGAATACCTCTATTTCCTCTTAAATCGATTTCTTCTTTTATAAAGTCTGAAAATTTTCTCATATTATTTAAAGTAATTATTTATTTGTTGTTTCTCGTCTTTTGGTAGATCTTTGTAAAGTCTTGTAAATCTATCAATAACATCAACTTCTGATGCTTCTAATATATCTTCTGTTGAAATTGGTTTTACTGGTGCAATAGGTGCAGCAGTAAGCTCTTCAGTAAACATTTTATATTTTTTTATAAATCCCATAATAATGTTATTAAATTTTAATATATATATTAAAAGTTATATATCAAAAAATAATATATAAACAAAAAATAATAATTTATTATGAAAAAGTTTTCTACTATAAGAAAAATCTACGAGCAAGAAGAAATGGTTCCTGCTAATCTACCACAAGTAGATCAACCACAAGGAACTGAAGTTGTTAAAACTGAACAACCAGAACCACAACCACAAGAAGGTGAAAACGCAGGAAGTGCAGTTTCACTTTTTTCTAAACTATTTGAATCAAGAGAAATGGCACATATCTATCACTTACAAGTAAATGGTGAACAAGGTTCTCACGCGGCACATACTGCATTAGGTGAGTACTATGATGAAGTTTTAGAGTTGTTGGACCAAACCATAGAAACTTACCAAGGTCAATATGGTATCATTGATGGTTATCAAACAATTGATACCGCAGCAACAAGAACAAAAGAAAAAGTTGAATACTTTGAAGAATTGGTGGAATTTGTAAAACATTCTAGAAAGGCTATATCAGTAGAAGATACACACTTACAAAATATAATTGATGAAATAGTTGGACTTATGTATAGAACTCTATACAAATTGAAATTTACTAAGTAAAATAAAAACCACTCAATTGAGTGGTTTTTTTATATCTTGTGTTGTGTAAAAGTTATTATTTACTTTTTTAGTTGCATATCTACTTTTTATCATACTATCTGCGGATGGCATTCCAAGCAATCTTCTAATTTTACTTTTTCTAAAATAGTTCTTATATTGTATAGTAGTTATACTTTGTGCCATTACATAGGGTACATAAATGTAACCTGGATCTGCTGTTTCTTTTTCTTTTCTACCTACTAACATTAAATAATCTTTTAATTTTATTTTTTCTATTTGTAGGTCTCATAGCTAACCACATTCTCCAACCAGTAGTATCATACTGATGATTATTAGTTCCTGGCCAACCCGCTGCAAATGACATAGTATTATACTATTTAATTACTATTTGTTTTCTGTGTAAAGGTATTTCCTCCCGTCCACATTGTAAGAGTCTAAATTATTCACAACTGTATCTAATTTATCAACACAGTCATCTAAATCTTTTTTAATAATCTGTAAAGCGGCAATTGAGTCATCTATTTGGTCATTACTCTTAGTGGAACTGTTTCTGTAGTTACTTAATTCAGTACCAAGTGCATCTATCTTTTTAGATCTATCTTCTATATTGGCGATGAAGTCTTTTAACTCATCCATAATTTCTGTTATTCTTTCTGTTGATATATCTAATTGATCACTTTCAAAAAATCTTTTTATTTTCATTTTATCGGATTATAATTTTAATATATATATTTAATATGAAAAGACAAAATAAACTAATTTTAGAATTTACTGAATTTAACTTACAAAGAATGAATTCAGATTCTGTTCAAGCATCTACACACGTTGATGATCCTTCATTATCTATCAATGCTTTTGATAAGAATCAAGATATGATTAGACAAGCTATGTCACGTATCAATGACATTATGTATAATTTGAAGGGAACTAACGCATATAAAGCTCTTAGAAGTAAATTGGCTCTAGAAGAACAGGATATTAAAAGATTAAAGGTTTTAAGAATAGTTAAATCAACTTCATTAAAATATGATATTTATATAGCATTTACAATTGGTGAAGAAGAATATTGGGGAGTTTTAGAAGATATGATGTCAGGTTCACCTGACTTTACATCGGAAGTTTTTAAAGATGCTGATTTATATCAACCTAAAGAATGGATTATTAAAATAAAAGGTTTAATTGTTAAAACATTAAAAACTTGGTTGAAACCAGATCCTGGAATGTATAGACTTTTAAATGATGAAGTTCTTTGTTATTCTGTTGAAACTGGAAAACAATTAAGAATGGAAAAAGGAATTGAAATAGAATTGATTAGATCACATAATGATAAAATAGTTATTAAACACAATTCTGATATATATAACTTAGTTGGAGATAATTATGTTTACTTCAATTGGTGGTTTGAAAAACTAGAAGAATAAAAAAAAGAGACTTTGAAGTCTCTTTTTTGTTTTATGGTATAAAATCAATTTTTATTTCATATGCTTGTGCACCACCACTTAACGCTCCTAAGGTTCCACTATATGTACAATTAAACATTTTATACGGCGCAGGAATCCCTAATTTTGTCACATTATAACCTCTAGTAACCCATTGAGTATTACCTAAAGTACCTGCATTAGCGATCATGTAGCTTTTCCCGTTTATTAAACTAGTAATAGGTATATATATTACGTATATAAACTGTGAACCTCTTTGTAATTGGAAATTAACACTTACTGCAGTTGCTACCGAATCAAATCTTTGTAATGTATTAACTACTTGAGAACCGATTGTATTTATAGTTGATACTCCATTTGAGTTTGTTAGATCTACAAAATAAGGATCATATCTAATATCCTGTAAAACATTATTTTTGAAAGTAAATACTCCATTAAACTTTCCACCATTTGCAACTCCTGTTTGTACTGATGAGCTCCAACCAACCGCAGGATTCCATTGACAACCCCATCTTTGATCAACAGTACCACTCCAATTTTCACCTCCATTACCCCCTAATATCGTTGGAGCACCAGTTGTTGATGTTTGAACTAGATTATATGCACTAAAATATAAACTAGTACAATTTAACATATCAACATATGCAACTCCTGATGTTCTTTTATCGAATAAGTTTACTGAAGGTCCACCTAATCTACAATTTCTAAATATAAAGATAGGAGTAGAACCAGTTATTCTACCATATCCGCCACCGATAGTAGTACCATCCGCATTTAAAGGATCCCAAAATTGTTTAGTTAGGTCGGGTTCAACAATAAAATAACTTTTACGTGTACCACTGGATACACTAATCTTTGCATCGAAAAATCTAATCAAACCGCCCTTTGCATAATAACAGTCGTTATCATGTAGATATCCAACTGGAACTGCTGGATATCCAGTTGATCCAAATAAATTATCAGTTAATTGACCAGTACCTACACCTTTAGTAAATTCTATTTTTGATTTTCCACCAATCATATAGATACCTTGATATCTGGTAGTTACATTACATGTAACATTAATACCAATATGTCCATCATTATTATATCCTATAACAGAAGGTCCCCCGGGACGTTCCGGATGAGTCGACACTAAATTATTATTCTCATCTAGATTAAATAGAAATAAATTATCATTCTGTTGTCTTGATGGACCATAAGGACCACTTGATGGTACAATCGGTTTATATAGAGAAAGTATACTTCCCTCACCACTAAGATTTATTTGATGGTAATCACCACTATAATTAGTAGTTGAAATATCACTACCACTACATCTAAATCCTCTACCACCTTTGTAGGATACACTGGCACCACCTTCATAATTATAACCCGGTTGACCGGATATACCCGGTATTAGGCTACCTCTTATTTCAAGTTGACAATCTTTATCAATTGATATATCAACCTGTGCACCTATATACGCTTTTGGACCATTTGGATCGGATGTTGGATTAGTTACTGGATCATACGTTGGCCAAGTAGACCATTGCCATGTGAATAATTTTCCGGGTGCAAATTTAACAGTGTCATCTAAATCAATTAAATATCCAGTAGTCGTAGATATTAGATTAGTACATTCTATTTTTAAACGAAGAAATCTATAGTTGAAATCACCACCATAGAAATAAGTTGTTTTACCTTGTATTGTTATTGTTTCATATGCATATGATGGATACCATCTATTCCCACCGGTTGTACCAAACTCATTTTCATAGAAATCCATACCATTTTGAATTGCACTATTTTGTATAGTACCAACTAATGAACCTGGTACTCCCGGTGTACCTAAGTTATATTTTATACTATTAGTAAATGGTCTTGCCTGTGTTCCATCACCTCTATAATATCCTGTTGCACTTAGAAATCTACCTGCAATTGCACCGGGTAGATTTTGTTGATCATATGCTCTTTTCCAATCATCATAAGTTGGTATATAAGTAACATTTACATATAAAGCTCTCGATGAACCAGCCTCAGGAGATTCAATTACTAAATTATCTGATGAATCAACAGATACTTTTAATGTATCTGATTTTATTCTACGAAATTCGTGATTTGCACCAATAAGGCCTTTGTAAACTGGAGTTCCATCAGTTGAACCAACACTTCGTGCATTAAGTTCTAATCTAACACTACCACCACCGGTATTTCCATCAGTGATGGAAAGTCCAGTTGATACTAAACTAAAAAATTCATATAATTGACTTGATGTGTTAGTTCCACTATATAACGAAATTGCACCTGAGTTACCAAGTCCTAAACTATTAGGAGAATAAACTGGCGCGACATTTAATATATCTTGCCATGAAGTTGTTAAGTTACTACCATTTGTAGTAAGTACATATCTAGGATTTGTATTTGTTGGACTAGAGTTTGCAGGACCTAGAGTATTAGTATTAATCCATTGTAGTTGTAATCTACCACCACTTCCTGGTCCACCATTAATATTTTGTGCATTTATATTATGAATATACGATCCGTTTCCTACAAATCCATTATTTGTTCTTATACGACCTTCTACGTGTAATCCGTATTTTATACTAGCAGAAGAATCAGCAAGTTGAGGAGTTCCCGCACCACCAGAATTATTAGGATTTGTACCACCAGTAACCAATCCTGTAGTAAGATTTACCACCGAAACATGGTCATAGTCATCATATAGTAAACTCTTTGTTAAAACAGTTCCAGTATCATAGAACTTTGTTACATAATTTCGATAACCACCTGAAGGAGTAAATGTAGGACTTCCTGAACCGAATACTGACGCACCTGTTAGATTTTCATTTGACCAAGTTGTACCAGTCCAAACATAAGGTAGATTAGCATTGAAATCCCATATTCTAAGACCTGGATATACAAATCCCATATTAGAGCTTATATCATCTCTATACGCATAGAAAGGTGTTGGATATATACTACCAGTACCACCTGGTATTGACTGAGATCCAACAACAAATCTGTTATCTATTGGATTTTTAATATTTACTTGAAAGTTATCGGTTATTTTAATTGCCATACTCTATATATATTTTTTTTAATTCTCATTTAAGGTAAATGTATAAATTTATAATTTACTGCGGTTGGTATTGATGTCGGCATAGTCCACTTATAAACTTTATAAGTTTTTGATGTCCAAGCACCATTTGGATCCCATCTGGTTTGTATTGTTGGAGTACCAAAGAATGTAGTAACATCATTTCCAACATCATCTATAACTTGTGCCAAATTTGGATAGTCACTATCAAACATAAAATAAAAGTCACCTCCCCCACTAACACTTACTATCTTTTCTCCTAAGTATTCAATTTTCTTTGATAGATTGTTAAGTAATAGTGTTGATGTTATTGTACTTGATACTATACCATAGAAATATGGATAAATTCCCTTAATAAAAGTACTAGCAGTTTCAGTTCTAGTACCATCACTAACAACCACTGAGAAAATAACTTCTGTTGAAGTTAAACTATTTGGTATTATACCTAAGGCAGTACCAGTTATTGTAGTATGAACTGGTGTAGTTATTGGTAATAAACTTCCAGGAATCATCTGTATTAGATTAATTGGTAATGTCGGATTTGTTCTTTTACGTATAGTATATGTTAAAATTGGATCTACTGGAACACCAACTTCTGAATAGTTTGAATCAATTGTAATTGAACATAGTGGTCCTAAATAAGGATAAAGAATTCTTCTCAAAACATCTACAATTGGAACATTACTAAATGTAGTTCCCATTGGAATTCCTCCTAATGATATTGGCATATATCTTGAATCATCTAACTCTAAAGAATACCCATTCACATTTACTGGTGTTCCGAAAATTGATAAGCTTTGACTAGATGTTCCTATTGTATTCATTGATGGTAATGTAAGTTGTTCCCAACTTAAATAACCACTTGAAGTTGTTCCTCTCCAAAATAATGTTGTACTATCACTTGCAGAAGTATTACTATATGAAATACTAGGCCAAGGTAAAGCATTTATAGAAAATGTACCTGCAGCATAATCATATCCATTTGTGACATTTACTTGACCTACTTTTGTAACAAAATCTATTGATAAAGATTCTGTTGCCCCAGATACTATCTCACTTTGTATAAATGGTGCAATTGAATATAATCCATTATTTTTACCAGATAATATAGAAACTCTTGTTATTGTATTATCTAGTGTATCTAACTTAGTATTATAAAGAAATATATCAACATTATTTGATAGTAATGTAGAGTTCATAATATCATGATATCCATTATATGAAAATGTTCCAGAGTATGCTCTTTTACCAATAAATATTTTTCTTTTAATATCTCTATCTGTTGGATCAACTGCATCTAATCCTAAGTAACTTCTATTATTATTATTAGTTGTTACATAAATTGATTGTGTTGATGTTTGTTTAAATGGAATACTTGAATGGATTGATAAAACTGCATCACGTAAATCTTTAGGATCAATAAGCTTAGTATCATTATCTTTTAACAATAATAATATTTTATCAAAGTTATTTCTAATATGAAGTGGACTACTATTAGCCTCGGTTATTAGTCCTATATTTAAACTGAATGTTCCCATTTCTTATTAAAATATAAATTTAAAATTACCGTTTCCATTTACAAAACTAATAGGTGTTGTTGAATAAAGTCCTGGATAAGCACATAGCCACTTACTTCTCCAAACTCTAAATGATCTAGGATAACCAGTTGTTGGGTGTGTTGAATCAATTGCAGCAGTTGCTAGATAACTTGTAAAAGAAGAATAAATAGGTTCAGTTCTTTCATGTATAATAAATCCATTCGGATCTTGAATTTGTTGTAAACCATAATATTGTAAAGGAAGAGAACCATTTTCCCAAACAGAGTCTTTTACGTGAATAAAATATATATATCCAGAACCATTATAAGGTATAGAAAAAGACCCACCCGACCCTGGATAAGGCAAGATCAATTTATTAAAAGTTGATACTATACTATTAAAATTAGTACTATTTATAACTGATGATGTAAATCCATAATAGATAGGATAAACATATTGTATTGTAGCAGTTTTACTATATGAGAAAGAAGTAGTTAAACTAGAGTCAGATACATTTAAAGTCCAAGTCTTTATAGACCCTACTGATGTCGCAGGAACTGAACTATATGTTACTGCATTTATTGTATGTGTTACAAATGAACCTGGTATTCCAGAGAAAGATAAACCCGTATAACTTGTATTAGGTATAATCTGATAATTAAATATCTTTTCATTCGTATTTCTTTGATATGTTGTAATTTTACTATTTATAACAACTGATGCAGTTGTTCCAACTTCGGCATATGTTGTACCAGTAACTGTATTTATTACACTTAACTCTAAAACAGGTGGTACATAAGGGTATAAAAGTTCTTTTAAAACCTCTGTTACTGGCCAGTTTTGATAAGTAGTTCCATTAAAAAAAGATGATGCTGGAAATGTTGATGCACTTGCAACACCACCAATTGTGATTGGTACATAATCGTCATCTATAAACTCAATTGGATATCCATTTACACTTACTGTACTACCATAGATATTTGTTGGATATCCTGGTGTTCCAATTGAATTAAGTGTTATGGTTGGATCTTCCCATTTAAGATATCCTGATGGATAAGTTCCACGGTATCTCAAAATTCTACCATCAGATGCAGATCCAAATGTTTCTGCGACAGTTGGGAAAAGTACCTGATTTATAGCAACTCTTCCAGTTGTAGAAAGTATGTTTATTGCACCAGAAAGTGCAGGATTTATTATGTTTAAATCAATTGCAGTCTCACTAGCATCTACTTTAGATTCTATATAAGGTGCATATTGATATAAACCAGAATTAGTACCTGCTAAAATTCCTATTTTAGTTGAACTTTGTGTTACTGAATCTGGTTTAGTATTAAATAAGAATATATCCGTATCACTACCTAACAGGAATGAGTTCATTACATCTAAATTACCATAACTTCTTTTACCTAAAAGTATTTTTTCTTTAATATCTCTATTACTAGGATTATTAGAATCAATACCAATATATTCAAAATTTGCTAATGAATTAGGTGTTGTGATTTTAAATGGTGAATTTGCCCAAGTAGATAAAAAAGCATCTCTAACGTCTCTTGGAGATATTAACTTTTGTGTATTATCTTGAATATCATTTAAAACACTGAAAATATTAGGCTTTCTAGTTGTTTCAGTTAATTGTCCGGAGTTTATGCTAAAAGTAGCTGGCATCTAATTAAATTCTTTTTATGTATATATAAAAAAATTAGAACTACTTTATAAAAAAAGTCCAACTTTCGTTGGACTTTTGTTTTAATTAAATAAGAACTCTAATTTAATTAAATCTTTAACTTTTGCAGTTGTTAAACCTAAATCTTCAAAATCAATTTTTTGAAATGGAATCTCAGTTTCAATTTCCATTAGTTGAGTCATTTCTTTTGTAAACTCATCAACATTTGTAATGTTTACTGTTCCTTCGATTGGATTACCATCTTGTCCTGTTGGAACTACCGGATTACCATCTTCTCCTTTTTCAACCCATTTGTCTAAGATTTTTTTCTCCATTTTTAACTTATCTTCAACGATTGAAGATAACTCTTTAATAATTCTTGTCAATCTAAATGCGATTGTAGCATTTATATCCAACTCAATTAAAGTGTTTAATGCACCAATTGTGTCATTAGTAAGTTGTTGATTTTTAATTATCATACTCATTTTTAAACTTTTTATTTTTTATATAACTATATATCTGTTTTGTTTACTTCCTGCAAACGTTTTTTAATAATTTCAAAATATTTTTCTTCCTTCTCAATTAAAATATATTTTCTATCTAATAATAATGCGGCGTGTCCAGTTGTACCAGTTCCTGCAAATGAATCTAATACAATATCACCTGGATTAGAATGTTTTCTTATTAAATCTTTCATTAGTTCCAATGGTTTCTGTGTCGGATGTTCATAACGTTCTTTTCCATGACAAATAGGATATCTATAAGTACCATTATCATATTCAGAATTGAACGTTGGTTTTTTATCTTTTATAAATGTAAAAAAGTATTCAGTCGCATTTGATAGATAGTTTAATTTTGAATTTATTGGCACTGGATTATTTTTAACCCAACAACCTACTCTTGGTTGTTTAAATTTAACCAATTCTGCATTTTCTTTTAACTCATTTGCTTTCCAAATGTCATAGAAAATAATTAAAGTTCCACCTTTCTTTAAAATACGATAGTATTGTTTAAAAAGTTCTTCCCAATTTAACTCTGTTTTATCCCATTCACCAAAGTCAATTGAAATATTGTATTTGGAAACTAGTTCTTTTGGTGTATTTTCGGTAATACCTTTAAACCCAGAATCACGAGAGATAATATAAGGTGGATCTATTAAAACCAAATCAATAGAATTACTTTCTATTTTTAATAATTCTTCATAACCATCACCATTTATAATCATAAAAGTATATATTACTACGTCATGAGCCCCTGAAAAATAATATATAAACTATGATAAATGAATTTTTTAGAAAACTATTTATAAGAAAAAGAAAGATAGATATTAAACTACTTCCATCACAGGGTTTATTTTATAAGAATGATCTTAAAATAACTGTTACCCCGGCAAGTAAAAATGATATTATTGACTATGAAAAAAACTATGTTAAAGATGATGTAGGTGTTGTAATATATTATATTAAAAAAATAGTTCAAAAAAATATTATAATCTCTAGTGGATATAAGTATGAAGATATTAAAAGCATTGACGTTATATTCATATTTTTAGAAATTGTTAGTTTAACAAAAGGAAGACCAATCAATTTAATTTACTTTGATAAGAATAAAGATAAAGAAGAAAAAATAGAATTTGGATCTAAAAACTTTAACTATTTTCAATTAGGTGATCTAATAAAGTATTATGATTATGAAGAAAGATGTTTTGTAGTAAATGGTTATAAATATACACTACCATCAATTGGTGTTGAGAATTGTTTGACAAATTTTCTAATTATAAAATCTGCAGAAGAAAATTCAAGTGTTTATAATTCATACTTTTATGACTTTACACACTTTGTCGGCCATAAAAATCATCTAAAATACAAAGAGATTGAAAATTTATTACAAATATTTAATTTTGACATGGAATCAGAAGAAATAATAAAGGTGAAAAAAATAATAAATGCCTTTGCACCAATTCAAAGATACTCACTAATCAAAGATGGTAAAGTAGTTGAAATGACTTCTAAGATAAATCTTGAAAAAATTTGGAGATAAAAAAACCCACCAATTGGTGGGTTTTTAATTAAAGTTGAATAGCTTTAATTTCATTGAAAAGAGCTTTTTTATCCATCTCCATCATCTTCATTACATCGAAAACTTTATCAGAGAAACCAGCTAAAGCAAATACATTGTTTTCTGGAAACTGCATTGTACCAAGACCCGCTAAATCCCAAGAGTAAACATAAGGATTTGCATCATACGTTTTCTTGTATTGTTTGAACTCAGCAGTTGGACTTGTGTAACCAACCCATCCTTGCATATCTGAAAGGATAACAACTCTATCATACTTTTTATTAGCAGTAGTAAAGATTGACTTGAAGTTTGTTCCACCTCCAGAGTATCTAAAACTATTTCTAATTGTCATAACAGAATCCATTGGGTTGTATGACTTGTAGTCCGATCTATTCGCGAATGTTAAAACATCTGCGTTGTTGGATTTTGCTAAAATAGCACCAAATAATGAAGCAATCTCAGAAGGTCTTCCACTCATTGATCCAGAAACGTCCATAACAACTAATGTATCACCATCAAACTTAGGAACATTACACATTGAAACCTCTAACGCTTGGTTTATCGCAACTAAAACGTCTCTAACTCCTTTTGAAGATCCCATTTTACTGATTTCTTCGTAAGCAGTTGCAAATCTAAAAGGTAAAACTCTTGATTTACTAATCATTCTTTCATCTACTAACAACTCACAAGCAGCAGGAACTACGTTAGGTGCTTGATTTAAGATGTTTCTTAGGTTTCTCAAAAGTGCAAAATAACCAATTTTTCTTGAAGTGATTAAATCAGTCCAAGCATCAGATTTTAATTGACTTAAATCTTCTTCATTCTCAGCTACTTGACCTGCTTGAGAAAGTTTAGCTTCCCAAGTTTCTGTGTTTTTCAAATCACCTTTAACAAGTAATTCTAAAGCAGTTTTGTTTCTATCAGTTGGAACTGGGTGTACAATGTTCACTAAGTCAACTAATTTAAGGTCTTTGTTTTTACCAGAGTATTTTGCTAATTGATAAGCATCGAATTTATCGAAAGCTTTTGCAAATCCTTTTTTCAAAGAGTTTGGAAACTTTGGATTGTCTTTACTTGTTTTGTGTAATAAGTAGTATGACATAATCTCAGTCATATCATCAACACGAACTACAACTTTGTCATAGAAGTTTTTACCTAATTCACTACCTTTTAACTCTGATGCCAATTCACCAGCTAAAGCGTGAGTAATACTTCTCATACCAAATTTATCACGAGCATAAATTGCTGCTTTTGCTGAGAACTCAGGATCTACTTTCTTAACCAAGTTTCTTAAATCTTTTAATGTATCATTACCAGACTTATAGAATTGATCATTTACGAATGAAGTCAATAACATAGATACTAAAGCTAATTCATTTGTTTGAGAATAAGCTTCACCACCTGCTAGGTTTATAGTTTTTGTTTTTGGCTCTTTTACGGTTGTGTTAAATTTTGACATATTATTATTTTATTTTTATTTCGTTTTTTTGTAAAAAAAAAGACCAGAATTACATTTCTGTAAATCTGGTCTTATTATAATTTAGCAAACAAGAATATTAGCCTAAGCGACGCAAAGAATTCTACTTAACTTTGCCGATATTTAAAGTAACATCTCACTCATATTTTTAAAGGAAACTTATGAATTCCTGACTTTTCGACCAGAGGCAAGCGCTATTGCCCTTACATGGTAGCATAGAGTAGTCGTCTCTATACGTTCTTTCTGATAGTTGTATAATATACGAAGTATCTTAGAACTTTGCTATGTTTGCGTTTTTTTATAAATAAAACCAGAGTAAGTTATCTTAGAGAGTTTTTTTGAATCCATATCGAAGTATCTCTATGATTTGCTACTGATTGTATTATTGTATTATTAAATTAGAAAAAGTTTAATCTTTTTCTAATTTATTTTATGTATATAGTAACCTTGAAAATTTCGCTTTTTTCCAAGGTGGATTTTTTATAGTGTTCTAGAATGTTATTTATCTTTCATAAAATCAACAATTCTACTTTTAATCCTATCCAAATCTACATAATTTCTTCCATTAGGATTTGTAAAATTTCTTTCTTCGTCTGTGTTCGGGTCAAAATTTCCTAAACTACTTACATAATAGTCTTTAATTAGGTCTATTACTTCATCCTTAGTATATTTTTGAGTTGGTTTTTCAGAGTCTACATGTATATGATAGTAATCACCACTCATATCACCAGTCTTTGTTTGGTAATCATCTGGTACTCCAGACCCTGGAAAATGTTCAAATAATTTAATATTTTTCATAAATTTATATTTTTTTTATATACTATATATAAAAAAATCCTCTTAAAAAAAGAGGATTTTATTTTTATGAACCACAAGCTAAACAATCATCAGGATTGTCTAACGAACAACTGATTTCTGCCATTTGGTCTTCAACAGATTTCACTTCTTCTTGAGTTGTGAATTTAACTGCATCACCTGCTGCTTTATTTCTTAGATAGTAAATACCTGTTTTTAATGAAGCTTTTTTCTCTCTATAGAATCTAGCTTTACCAGCTTTATCATAGATTACTTCTGTATTTTCTCCTTGTGGGATAATTTCAACACCATGTTCATCTTTCATAAGAGCTCTTCTTCCCCATCCGTAAAAGTGCATTGCTGTCAATTTTGCGAAGTTTGGTGAATCCATAAAGATATTCATAGATTGAGTTTGATCAATAAATGCTCCTCTTTCTGCTGCCATATCAATTACATCTCTTTGTTTAATCTCATAAACAGTTTTAAAGATTTCTTTTACATTAGTAGGTACTTCAGGGATATTCTGAACTGAACCATTCTCTGCAATAATTTTTCTTCTAATGTTATCTGACCAGATACCTAATTTAACTAATTCTTTTACAAGGTATTTGTTTACAATGATAAAAGTACCAGATAAAACACCTCTTGTGTACATATTTGAAGTTTGTGCTTCACAACTTGCTTCGTTTCCTAAGATAGATGCAGTTGATGCAGTTGGCATAATACAAGTAGTTAAAGAATTTCTAACACCATATTTTTTAATATCTTCTCTTAATTTATCCCAATCCCATCTTTTTGTTGGTTTTGCACCCCATAAATCAAATTGGAATTTTCCCTCTGATATTGGAGATCCTTTAAATGTTGGATAAGCGCCTTCTACTTTAGCTAAATCACAAGAAGCTTTAATCGAAGCATAATAAATAGTTTCAAAAATTTCTTTGTTTAATGATTTCGCTTCATCAGAATCATAAGTAATTCCTAATAAAAAGAATACATCTGCCAATCCTTGAACTCCTAAACCAATTGGTCTATGTAATAAGTTTGAGAATCTAGCTGCTTCTGATGGATAAAAATTTACATCAATAACCTTATTCAAGTTTACAGTAGCTTGATAAGCAACATCATATAATTTATTATGATTATAAGTTTTGTTTTTATTTACAAATTTAGGAAGTGCAATAGAAGCTAAGTTACAAACAGCAGTTTCATTTACAGATTCTTCACCATAGAATGAACCTAATCCTAAACTTTCAAGTAATTCTTTATTTTGAAGAATTTCTTTTTGTACTTTAGTAATTCCAGTGGCTTCAACAATTTCTGCACACAAATTAGAACTTCTAACTACACCAATGTTTGATTGGTTAGACTTCTCATTGATAGAATCTTTATATAAAATATAAGGTGTTCCTGTTTCAATTTGAGATTCTAAGATTTTATTCCAAACCTCTCTTGCTTTTATTACTTTTTTAAATCGTCCTTCTGATTCATAACTAATGTATAAGTCTCTAAATTCTTGGCCATAAGTTTCAGTTAAACCAGGACACTCGTGTGGACACATTAAAGACCAATCTTCATCTAAGTCAACTCTTTCCATAAATAAGTCATTAGTCCACATAGCCAAGAATAAATCTCTTGCTCTGATTTCATCTTTACCTTGGTTTTTTCTTAAATCTAGGAAATCCATAATATCTGCATGCCAAGGTTCCATATAAATTGCTATTGAACCTTTTCTTTTTCCACCACCTTGATCTACCGCTCTTGCAGTTTCATTGAAGATTTTTAAGAAAGGAATAATACCATTTGAAGTACCATTAGTTCCGGCAATATAAGTACCTTTAGCTCTTACTTTTGTAAAAGAAATACCAATACCACCTGCATTTTTAGAAATTTGTGCAGACTCTTTTAGTGTATTGAAGATACCTTCGATAGAATCTGATTCTGTATCAAGTAAGAAACAAGATGATAATTGTGGTCTTGTTGTTCCAGAGTTGAATAATGTTGGTGTAGCGTGTGTATAATAACCTTCTGAAAGTAAGTTATAAGTATCGATAACACCTTGTATGTCTTCACCACATACTTGTAGTGCTGTTCTCATATACATATATTGAGGTCTTTCGGCAACTTTACCGTCAAGTTTCAATAGATATGATTTTTCTAATGTTTTGAATCCAAAGTAATCAAAATTATGATCTCTGGAGTGTACAATTGCAGAATCTAATTCATCTGCGTGTTTTTTTACAATATCACGGAAAGTTTTAGAAACAATCGGTGAATGTTTTCTAGTTTTTGGATCTATGTATTTGTATAAATCAGAAACCGTTTCTGAAAAACTCTTTTTAGTTTCTTTGTGTAATGCCGTAATTGCTAATCTAGCCGCTAATGTTGAATAGTCAGGGTGTTTTGTTGTAAGAGATGCCGCAGTCTCCATTGCTAGAGAATCTAAAACAGAAGTTTGAATATCTGGCATAATACCTTCAATTACTTTTTGGGCAACTTCAAATGGTACAATCCATTTCTGGTCTAGTCCATAAGTTTGTTGTGTGATTCTATCTAAGATTTTGTCTAACATGACTGGCTCTTTCTTACCATTTCTTTTCATTACTTTTATCATGCTCATTTTTAATTTTTTGTTTTTTATATATTGAAATACTTTTTAATCTAAAAAAATCAATATTCTTTTTTTTATTGGTTTTTTATAATTGATAAAAAAATATTTTTTATAAAAAATCTATGTTGTTTAGTTTGTTTAAATTATACTTAAACTTTGTATTATTTAAAATTTTAGAGATTTGTTTAATATTTACTTGATAAATATTTTCGTAAGAATCTACTTTAAAAGTATTATTCTCATAGTCTGTCTCCATTACTACTCCAGTTATAATCTTCTCTTCTTCTGTGATTGGATCATCCCAGATAAATTCAATTTCTGTTCCTTCGTAGATATTTCTATTTGTAATATCTTTTGAATTGATATTTTTTCCTATATGGTCTTGTAATTCATTTATAATTAAATTACGCCATTTATTATCTAACAGTTTAAACATATTAAATAAATTATCAGAAAAGTAAACTGATAATTCGTTGAATAGTTCAACATTTGTAAAACTTTCATCTTTTAGATGAACTTTTAGTAAAGAGTAATAATTATTAAAATCTACTCTTGATGGTTTTCTTCTATTATTCAGAAAACTAATTGATGTATGTTCTCCTAATACAAAATAAACTCTTTCTTTAACTAATTTTGTTCTAATGTATATCTCATTATCTATTGATTCGAAATGATAATTAGAACCTTTGTCTACTTCAATGGTTTCTCTATAATAACCAGAAAATAAATCTGATGTATCATCTTCATCTACTGCTTCTTCTTTCTTACCTTTAAAGATAGAATCATATTTTAATGAGTGTTTTCCTTCTATCTTATGTTTAGATAAAACAATATCTTCTTCATCTGATTCTGGAGACTTTTCAACTTCTGGTATTATATCTAGATTCAAATCATCCTCATCTATTTCAATGATAATATCTAAATCTTCATCATCACCAAAATCTAAACCAGAGTCACCTGAATCATCAGAATCATCATCAAACTCTTCCATAGATGGTCCTTCAAAGTTATCATCGTCGTTATCATCATTAAAGTCATTTTCGAAGTCGTCATCTTCATCGACAATTTTATTTGCCATAGCTTTTTATTTTTTTTATATACAAAATATAATTTTGTTGTTTAACTATCCAAAAACTGATCGTTCTCTAAAGTTAAGTAGGTTGAGTTCAGGTTTAGTCTAATTTGTGATTTTAAGAAATCACCGTCTCTTTGTTTCAGTAACTTAAATCTATACAAGTTCTGTCTTTTCATTTCTTCTGTACGAATAATTGCAAAAAATGTATCTGCAGTTTCTGCAATTGCTTTTGATTCGGGTACACTTTCTAATGTAATATCTGCAGAGTTCCAAGCGTCTTTTGCTACTTGAACTCCTGTTATCACAGGACACTTATATTTGGCTCCTATTGCTCTTAATCCTTCAGATAGAACTTTACCTTTCGAGTATAAGTTATCTGTTCCTGAACCTTTAGGTGCAGCGACAAGAGTAATATAGTCAACTATAACTAAGTCAATTTTAATTCCTTTTTTCTCCTTAAGTTTTTGAATGTAATTATCAAAGTCTGCGACAGTTGCTGTTCCGGCTGCCCAGAATTTAGCATATATCTTACCAACTTTCCTATCAAAAATATCACCACCATCGGTTTTACTTAAACCAGCGATTCTTTTTTTGATTAGATCAATATCTTTTGATACAACATCATAATCATTTATAGGTATTTTTAAACGCATAGCACCTAAACGTTTCATTACTTTTCTTTCACTCATTTCAAGTGTAATATAAAGTACATTGTGTCCCATATCAGCAGATTTAACTGCAAAGTTTTGCATCCATAATGATTTACCATTATTGGTTTCTGCCATGATTACATTAAAAGTTCCAATATCCCATCCACCACCTAACATATGGTCAATAGTTGGGAAACCACAACTAACTTTAAACTTAGAACTATCTTGTACGTGACTTTCGGCATCGTCAAAATCAACACCCATATCGTCATCGTCAACAAAATTAGTAGAAGACATTTCATCTACTATTGCTTTGATACGTCCGGCTGCTTCAACTGCTTTTTCAAAGTCAGAGATAGAGTCAAGATTTCTGGTTTCATCGATAATATCGATAGTTCCTGTTTTTAAACGATTGGCTAATATCCAAGCGTTAAATTTCGGTTCGATGAAGTTTTTTTCATCGTACTCTTTAAGATCTACTTGTAAAATTGATTTTAAAATTTCTTTCGTGATAACACCTTCTTTGTCTTCGAGAGCAACCATATCTAATATCTGTCTGGGAGTAGGTGTTCCAGTATCACTATTAGTTAACATATAAGTTCTTATAACTCCGTAAACAAATTGAATTTCAGAATTTCTAAAAAAGAAAGTTTTCACTACATCGAAATACTTCTTATTGCTTAAAATGTAATTGAAGAATACCTTCTCTAGTTGTGGTGTCATTAATTTGATTAATTTTATTATTATAGTAAATCTTACGTTTAAGTTTGCTATAAATTACTGTTCATTAATCATTTCACCATCTGTTGGTTTAAGAGTAAAGTCCGATACCTTCTTTATAACAGTGGTATCGACTTCATCAACTATTTCTTTTTTATCTTTTGGACTAATTTTATCTTTAAGTCTGTCAATAATATTAATTATTCCATTCTTTGCAATTAAAGTTCCAACACCCATTGTTAAAGCGGCAAAGTTTTCAAGGAAAGTATCTACATTTAAGTCATATTTTCCTATTACATAAAGAATTCCATTCATTATAGGTATCAAAATTGCAGTATAAGCAAACATATCAATAAAATTTTTTGCAACTGCACTTAAATGTTTTCCAATTATTGTAAAAATACTAGTAATAGACTTAAATAGTTTGACAACTTTCTTAACAATTCCATTCCCGATACCCATCATTTTTAATTCTTCTAACATAGATTTAGAATCTTTTGTTAAAATCTCTTCTTCTTGACCATCTTTGAATTTCTTCTCTTCTAAATATACTATAGTAAAAGCACATATTGTAAGAAGTACTACTTTATCAGCTGTAATGTCAATAGAACTAATTTTCATATTAGTCATTAGTTTATCAACTATTGGATAAAGAGCTTTGATACCAGTACCAAATGTTAAAGATAAATTTCCATTTAATCTTAAATCACTTATTACTCTTTTTTGAACTTTTTTATACTCTGTTTCGTCAGATTCGGTAATTAAACCATCAAATGAATTGATAAAATCCAACGCCATTGAATCTTGAAGTGAGTATTGTTGAAATTTCTGTATTTTCATATCATATATATTAAAAAATAATTATAAAAACGAGAAAAGTGATATAAATATTTAATATATAATTAAAAATAGATTTAAAATAATATGAAACACATTAAAAAATTTGAGAACTTTAGTTTTGAAGAAGAGGAAAAGTTCGGTAGATTCGCACAAGAACGTGAAAGTGACACGGTTAAATTTGGCGAAGAAGGTAACGAATTCAACGATGAAGACTTTGATGATCAAAATTGTGAGTTTTGTAACTGTGCACCATGTAATTGTGAAGATGCACAAGAAGAAGAAGAAACTAATGAATTAGGTGAAGAAGAAGATGACTATGGTCAATCTGATGAGGAAGCTGACGAAGAAGATGATCAAGAAGAACACAGAATCAGAAGATGGGGAGATGAAGAAATCGTTGAAAAGAAAAAAGTAAACGCAGGTTTTCAAGCTTACTTAGATAAACAAAAAGCTAAAAGTAAAGGTAAAGAAGACGATAAAAAAGGTGGAAAAGGTAAACCAGATTTCTTAGATTTAGATAAAGATGGTGATAAAAAAGAAACTATGAAAAAAGCTGCTAAAGATGCCAAAGAAGATGATGATAAAGGTACTGCTAAAAAAGGTTTAACTGCAGGACAGAAAAAACTTCCTGAGGCAATGCAAAAAGCTATTCTTAAAAAACAAGGTAAATAGTAAAATATCAATAAAAAAAAAGACCCAATTGGGTCTTTTTTTTATGTAGTGACTTTGATGTTTACTTTCTTAATTGCTTCTTGAATCCAATTAGGTAAGAAATGAGAACTATGTTTCATCACATCCCCAAATGAACCATCCAGAATAATAGTATCTGCATAATCCGTATCGGAACGAACTGAACGACCAGTCATTTGGATAAATCCAGAAACTGTTTTCCATGCATACCAATCAGGATTATTACTTTGCCTCATTTTGTTTTTTTGAGATGCCAAACTTGGATAAGGAACTTTGGCAATAATCTGAAATCTAGCCAAATCATCATCCAATGAAACTCCCGTATCCATACTTGGACTTACAAGAACGGTGGGTTTATCAGTTTCACAGTGTCTTTTCAGAACTTCATCTTTATTAGTAGAATCATGAAATACAAATCTTTTATCTTTTATACCTTTTTGAATCCAATTTGATAATTCAAACGAGTTTGTATGTATAATTCCTTTTTGACCGGCATACTTATTCATAATCTTCTTTATGTAAGGAACATACTTTTGAAAAGTTTCTTCTTTATTCTTATAGGACATTTTACCAATTGGCATATAAATAATTGGTCGATTCTTTGCAGGAAATGGTGATTCAATTGAGTGATAAGCGGCTTTAGTAACATCTAATCCATTTAACTGACAGAATAAATTCTTATCTAAAATAGTACCAGACATCATAAATACCATATCATAGTGAGAAAAAACATATTTATCTAAATAATCATATGCCCAGATAGGTTCTAATGAAAGTTCTTTCTGTCTTAATTTTTCATTATAACTAGATTCCAATACCCAGTTATTTGGATTTGCCTTATATTCAGTTAAAAATAATTCAATCTTCATCTGATATTGTTTCAAATCAGTAACTAACTGCATTAGTTTAACATCACTGTTTTTACCGTTTAAAACTTTGTTGATTTTTAGATCTCTTTTATCTTGAACTACATCTCTCTCAGATTTAGACATACCTTTCTCCATTTGTTCCATAGTGGTAACTACTTCATTATTGAAATAACGTAGAAAATCTACATAAGTACTAATAGAAGTAACTGCTTTTAATCTAGCAATCAAATCATTCTCATTAGAGAAACTAAATCGTTTGATTACTAATTCAGTTATTTTTATAGAGATAAATGAACTCATTACATCGTCAAAGTCGTGTGCTTCATCAACAATTAAAACTCTTGCATCTCTAGCTTCCATTAGTTTTTGATTATACATTGCATAAAGAATATAAAGATAGAAGTTAGTTAAAGAAACTCCACTACTAATATAACCCTCTCTTGCAGAAGAATAAGGACAAACCTCACAAGATGTTTTATTAAGTCTATTAAATTCAGAACCTTGTGCACAAGAACATGCATAAGACGAACATTCATAGTTTTCTTTACCTTTTAAATCTGCGATAGATTCATAAGTACTTGAATACTGATCTTGTAGAATTTTTGAGTTAGTAATTATATCAACTCTTGCCATTTTATTCTTATTCTTTTTATACCAATCTGCTATCATTAAAGCAAGATGGCTTTTACCAACACCGACTGGCATATCTAATAAGAAGAATTTGGTAGTAGGATCTTTTTTGAATTGTTGGTCAATAAAATCTATTGCTTCTTGTTGTTGTTTTCGAGGACTATATTTTGAAAGATCTTTCTTTAATGACATATTTTAGTTGATATTTTTGTTACGTTTTATATGATATAAAAGGTAATTGTTTAAAAAATGAATTTTTTTAAATTTATTTTAGTTTTTTATTAGAAAACAAGGTTTTTTATAATTTTTATATGATATATAGATTAAACTACCACATTTTTATGGAACATATCTTACACCACGATGAATTCTCTGTTTATACAACAACAGATGAGATTTTTAATTTTATTGACGAATTATTAGAAAATGGACTTTCAAATGAGTTTGAAATATATGATCTTTGTATTGAAAAATTCGGACAATATTTTACCCAACATCTTGATTCACTAAAAGAATAAAACCCTCAACTGCGAGGGTTTTTTATTATAATTCTGATTCAAGTTCTTTTATTTCATCCATTACTGCTTTCAGTTCATCTTTCTTATTCATCATAATTTTCTTATTGAACTTTCTATCTGCATAAACATCTTCCAACATTCTTAATGTTGGTGATAATCTTTTCTCAAATACTACACCATTTACACATACAACATGTTTTTCTAAGTCAATAGGTCTTCCATTATCACAGAATCCTTTATCTTTCTCATTCTGAAGTCCAACAAACGTTTCTGGTGCAATAAAGAATTGTCTTTGTGTTGTAGGATATAGTGAAGCAAAGTCATAAATAACCACCCATCTATTCATTCCTACTATAGGGTCTTTAACCCATCCACCAGCAATTGTTGAATCACCATCACCTCTGTCTTCTTTGAAAAGAACAATGTTATCCATTTCTCTAAAACGGTTTCTCAAAACACCTTCTGTAATTGCAAGTGAGCCTAAAGCATTATTCATTTGAGATACTACATCGACAATTCTAATTTTTGCCAATGATGAAATCGCATAAATAATAGAGATATAATTTCTCGACTCATGTATTTTTTGTACAAGTACAGAATCGACTGCGTTATAATACATAAATGTTTCAAAATCATCCTCATAAAGTTTTTGTAATGAACCATTATATTTAATCTTCTCAACTCCAACTAGTTTATTTGCGACAAAGTCTAATGAAGATGATTCTTTTACTTTAATAGAGGTATCACATATCTCATATAATTGCATATAATCAAAAATCATTCTATGTGCAGGAACTTCATAATCAGTACCCCACATTTTATTGATTCTTTTTAATGGTGATGAAACCGCTGGATCAATTTTATATTCTTTACCGTTTGCCCATTTAGAAATCTTTCTACTTCTGTTTACTAAATATAACCAGTCATACTGTAAGAAGTTCCAACCGGTCAAAATTGGCATCTTTGGTATCATATTATTGAAGAAAGCATAAAGCATATCAAATTCATCATCATATTTAACATATTTGAATTTATATTCTGTACCAAATTTTTTAAAGTATTTATTTGTGTTATCACAAATTCTATTTTGCATATCTTCTGGCATATCTTTTAAGCCAAGAAGTATGATTTTATCATCATATACAATAGATATAGAAAGAACTTGTGTACAAGCACCTTCTTTTGTAACATTTCCATCTGCATCTTTAATATCTGCGGCTTCTGGGAATCCATCAACGATTTCTGTTTCAATATCTATAAAGAATATCTTTGGTAAGTTAAATTCAAAGATTTCTGTTTTTTCTTTTTCTGGAAGTGAATCTAAGAATTCATAGATAGCGTATCTATCTGGATGATTTACTTCAATTTGTTTTACCGATTTTCCGTCCCAAGACTTAAATTCGGCATGTTTTTGTGGATCTGTATCTTCACAAGATACATATTTCATTGGAGTGTCCCAATTGTAATACTTCAGCTTTATATCGCCCGATTTATCTACGTAGCTTACTACTAATTTCTTTGTATTTGTTAAGTATTGTGTTTCTACTAGCATTTTATTTCCGTCTATTTTTTATTTTATATATCTTTTTATGAAAAAAGTTATGATTAGTTTGGTACTTAAATTATTTTTTGTATATTTGTAAAACAAACAAATAGATAATATGAACAAAATTTACTTCTTAAAAATAGTTAGTGAGAATATTGAAGAATTTGATATAAATAGTACTGATAATCATCCTATATATGAAGATTTATCAAATTGTTTAGATAAAGATGATGTAGAATATTTAGGATTTACAAAAGATGATGATATTTTTGTTAGATTGCCGGACTATAAAGTAGATAAAATAACTGCGGTTTTATCTAAATATTTTGAATTCACAAAAACTGATGTAACGGATAAAATTATTTCTGGTGATATAGAAAAAGAATATCCGGAAGTTAAAGAAGTTACTCCTAAGTTATTTATTGATTTTAGATTAGATAATACATCAGTAGATGACATATTAGATAAAATTATCGAAAGTGGAATTGACTCATTAGATAAAATAGATAAAACCATATTAAAAAAGTCTCAATCTAAATAGATGTGAGACTTTTTTAATTCATTTATAAAGTAAGAAGAATTATTATCCTAGTGGATTATCTCTTCTGTGAGCAGCAGCTCCTGCAATTTTTTGGAAATCGGATGTTCCAGTAATGTATGTAACATACCATTTACCATCTGATTGACTTTGAATTTCTTTCAAATGTCCTTTAAATCCATTTTCTTTAGCTTTAGCTTTTAGTTTTTCTTTATCAAAAACCATTCTATCATCAGTTTGTGCTTCTTTTTCAAAAGCTTCCAATTCTGTTAAGAATGTTTTCATAGTACCAACTTCTTCTGCTTTATCGGCATGGCCAGTAAAAAATTTTCTTACAGAACCTTCTTCTTCATTTATTGAGTGTGATTCAAATGTTTTTAAGTATCTCATAGTATTATTTATATTTTTTTTTATTTTTTTATTGAAAGGTTTTAATTCTACCTAAAACGGTGCAACATTTTCTTTGTCGTCTAAAGGATAAGCTTCTTTTTTCTCGAAATCTACATGTATTGAATCTCCTACATTAAAAGTAAGATTGTCTGTAGAAAATTCTACTTCTTTACCTTGAGAATCTTTACCGTGTACATTAAAGTAGTTATGTTTACCACCACCCATCTCAATTCTTTTAACCATTAAGTCTCCATTGTATTGATCAGATGCCTCACCTTCTACATGTCCATTATGACAAGCAGTCGCTAAAGCCATAATAGCACCTAGTGCCACATTTTTAAGATTTAATTCTTCATTTGTTGAATGTGATTCAAATGTTTTTAAATGTTTCATATTTATTTATATCTTTTTGACTTATTATATATTATATTTAAAAAACCATTTTTTTATTTTTTATATAATAACTATGAAAATAATTGACAATGGTAGAGGTATCGGATTTATTGAAGAGGACGAACCTCAAATAGAACAAAATAGAGAAACATACTTTATTTATGAGAAAGAAGATGTTCCACAGGAACTAATTGATAGATGCGAAGATGCTTCAAAGCTAACTGGTGAGACTTATTTTATTTTTGATGGTAAAATAACAACAAAAGTTGTATCTAATTCTTCTTCAAGAGAAGAGAAGCTAGCTTATTTAACTGGTGAACTAGATCAAGAATTAGAAAAATATAAAGAAACTTATCATATTGGTGATGAAAACTTCTTTAATGATCTACCTTCAAGATTCTCATATTATGATACAGAAACAAAACTAACTTGTAGATATAAGAAAATTGACTTAGTAATTGAGTATTTAGATAAATTAGGATTTACTAAATCACAATTTAATTATGGTGCAGAATACGAACAATCATTCTATATTGAAATACATGATGAAAATAATAAATTCATTGAAAAGTTTATTGTTAGATTACAACCTAACTTATTTTTAAAAGTTATGCACTGTGATACAGACAATACTTCTATTTATAGTGGATTCTTTAATAAACAAAAGATATTGAACGCCATATCTAAAGTTTCTATTGTTGGATATGAATGTATTATGAGAAATGCAAAATTAGAAAAGTTATTACAATAAAAAAGTCGAGATTTACTCGACTTTTTTTATTATTTTAATAAGTTATAATACTCATTGAAATGTTTAATTCTATCATCTAATCCGATAGTACCACCATTTACTCTTTTTGTTACAGCAGTAACTGTTGCCTTATCAGCACCTTTATCACAGATAGCCCAAAGACCATTAGAGTTAAAGAAGAAAGCAGCAGAAGCTAAAGGATATTTAGTTGCAACTAAATCTGGATTTGAAGCAATATCTTCTCCAATAAATTTACCGAATCTTGTGTAGTTTTCTTTACCAGTCAATTGAATAAAACCTCTTCCTCTGAATTTGAATCCTTCTTTTGAAGCTTCATCACCGTTACCCATTCTTGACGCATAAACTCTTGAGGCAATCTTTTCTGGATTTCTAGCATATAAGTCTGACATATTACCAGGAAAATATTTTCCAAATATTTTTTTCAAACCATCTGCTGAATAATTTACATTTTCAGTAACTGCTTTGAACCCACCACTCTCGTGACCACACTGTGATAAAAAGTGAGCCAATCTTAAATTTGTTGTAATACCAAATTTTGCAGCAGTATCAGGAATCTGTGCAATTACTGAATCAGGAATATGTCCTTTTAATTTTTCTAATTTAAGTGTTCCTGACACAACCGGAGCAACTGCTGGAGAAGAGCCAAACATTTTTGTCCAAGTTCCATCACCAACGATACCATCTGCAGTTAAACCATTAGCAGTTTGCCATTGTTTTACTAACTTTTCAGTGCCCGGACCAAAATCTCCATCTACACTAGTACCTAATTTTTCTTGGAGTTTCTTAACATCATCTCCTTCTGAACCTACTTTTAATAACATAACTTTCAATATTTTCTTTTATATATTTAAAAAAAATATTGAAATTTATCCTACTAGTTAAGTAATTGTTTAATTATCGAGTCTCTATTGTACTTTATGAACCAGTTTTTATCATTAAATTCTATCTCATAAATAATCTTAGTATTGGGATAGTCAATGTTTTCAAGTGTTATATCTGAGTTTTCTAATTTCATATGAATATATTTTTTCTTTATTCCATAGATATTACTTAACTTAATGATAAATCGATCAGAGTATGTCATTCTTAAAGAATTATCATCTTCTATTTTATAGATTGTACTAATATCATAAAACCCGATGTGTTTATCACCACACTTTATTTCAACTGTGTTATGTACACATAACTTTTGATAGGATAATCTATTAATTTTTAATTGCATGAAACAAATATAGTTTTTTTATTTAATATATATATTATGAAATACTTAAAATTATATCAAAAGTTTTTTGAAGATGGTGAAGGTGGCGGAACCGCTACCGTAAATGTTTCAAATACTGCAGGAATGGGTGCGGTTGTTGCTGCACAAGTTGGTCCTTTACCAGGTGTACCTGGAACAAGTGGATCAGGTGACATTGGATTTGGATTAGGTGGTGCACAAACTAAAACACCAATAGACAGTTTCAATGGTAAGAAGAAAAAGAAAGATAAAAAAGGTGATCCTAGTCAAGTATCTGATTTAAGAGATTTAGAGGAAGTAAGTACTAGCGAGTCATTGGGATGGGAAGAACCAAGTGATGATAATACATTTGATTCTGCAACAAAATGTGTAGAATTATATTACTGGCTTTGTAATGATAAAGTTGATAAAGAACTACTTGATAAAGGTATTGAAGAAATAACCGGTGGTGAAGGTTGGTATTCACTAGATGATGAAACACTTAATCAACTAATTGACTTTTTAGAAAACTATAATAAATAAAAAAAATCCCATCATTTGATGGGATTTTTTTATACTAATTTATCTAATAATTCACCTCTTTTTTGAGATTTTGTTTTAAACTTAGGACAATTTAAAATATCACTAAAACTATGAATATTTAATTCATGTGCGATATTATTATAATAATCATTTAACTGTCTATCAGATTTTCTAACCAATCTACCAAGTGCCATATAGTAAAATTTATCATCTTCTATCTCACAAATAATTAAAAAGGATAATGATTTCTCCAAACATTCATCGAATTCCCAGGATAACTCTTCATCACTTAGTCCAACAAAGAATCCAATTACTAAAATAATAGCAGATATCCAACCAAGTGCTTGAAATAAGTAAAAACCATCTTGTGTTTCAGTATAACTATATGTATTATTCTTTAAAGGTGTTTTAGTCGTCATAGATGAATAATCACCATCATTAGTTTTTGCAAAAAAGTAGGTATAATCAGTACCATTTTTTACTACAAAGTCGGCAGTTTTTGTTGAATGTATATCTTCTGTATATCCTTGTGAAAAATGAAATCCGATAATAGTAAGTGCTACAAAAATTGTTTTTACAATACTTTTTTTAGCGGTATTATAAATAAGAATAAAAGGAAATAATAATAATCTTTTCATGTAAAAGTTTTAATATATAGTTTATGAATAATTTACACAAATATAATGATTTTTTATTTGAATCTATAATAAATGATATTTTTTTATTATTAGAATCTGACGAACCTAGTCCTACATTTACTTGGGATATGAAAAAACCTACTGAAGAAAAACCAGTAGAAGAAAAACCTGTTACTTTTGAATGGGATTTAACTAAACCAAGTAATACAACATCAACTGTTTTAGATAAACTAAAATCTTTTTTATCTAAGTTACCAAAAGAACAGATCGCAAAGTACTTCTATAAACTATTAGAAAAGATAAAACTTCTACCTGAAAAAACTAGAAGAAAACTTTTAATAAACTATGCTAGTATATTTTTATTATTTTGTTCAGTTGGTTATTTAGTTGACTATTCTAAAGATCAAAAAGATGATAAGATAGTTAAAGAATTTGTAAAGGTTACTAAAAAGGCTTCTTTTGAGGTTTCTCAAAAAGCTGTGGCACTTGCAGAAGGAGATTACTCATCTGATAAAGGTGATACAGGAAACTTTGTAGATTTTGAAATGGGTGGTAAGAAGTTAAAAAGATTTATTGGTAGTAAATACGGTATCTCTGCACCAGTTTTAATGAAATATTTAGGCAAACTACCTAAAAAAGATGATATGATCAACTTATCATATGAAACTGCATTAGATATTTATAAAAATCAATACTGGGATGATCAAAAAATTGAAAGATTTTGTAATCAATCAGTGGCAGACGTTGTTTATGATGGATGTGTAAATCAAGGAATCTCTGGAATGAAATCAGTATTGAGAAATGTTTTAAGAGATAATGGTATTGAAATATCAGATGATGTAAATCCATTTGAAGGTGATTACATTAAACAACTTAATTCATTAGAACAAAATAAACTATTTGACTCTATTAAAAAGTATCGTGAAGATAGATATAAAGAAGCCAGAACTTTCAAAAGACATGGTGCTGGCTGGTTAGATAGATTAGAAAAGATAACGTTTATAGACTAAATATCTTTCTCTTTTCCTTTAACTTTAGTATCACTTAACCAATGTCTATTATCTTTTGGAAGAAAGTCAAATCCATATTTTTTACCTAAAGCAATCAATAATGGTGTTATAGGAACGGGAATAGGAATACCAGAGATTAAAACTAATGGCACAAGCTTCACCAAATCCATTGAGTGCTCTTTTAAGAACTTAATTTCACCATCTGTTACTTCTTTATCCTGAATCATTTTTCTAATGATTAGAATCGATATTTTAGTTTCAGTGGCTTCACGTTTAGTACCTTCCCAAAACTCGTGTGCGAAGTCAGTACCTTTTTTAAGAGTGTCTTTTAAAAACTTCAGAGTTACTGAATCTTCTTTATGTTCCATTATTTTTGTTTTATTTTTACAACCTTATATATATTAAATATTATAAGTTTATTGTTGTTTTTACAAAAAAAAATCATATATTTGTACTATGAGAATACTATACTTAGGAGATATACACGGAAACTTTAACTTAATAAATCAATATCTTAAGCGATTTGATATTAAGGATGCTTACATAATTCAAGTAGGTGACTTTGGTGTAGGATTTAATGGATTATTAAAAGAAAAACGTACATTAGAATTTGCACATACTGAACTTGTAAAACGAAATGTTATATTATATGCTATTCGTGGTAATCACGATTACAAACCTTACTTTGATAATGACCCATTCGGATTTACTAATATTAAACTTTTAAAAGATTATACTGTTCTTAATTTAGAAGGTAAAAATATCTTATGTATTGGTGGTGCTGTTAGCATCGATCGTAAAATGCGTAAAACTAAAAATCAAGCGATTGGTCGATATGACATCAAAGGTATGAACGAAAGTTGGTGGCCAGATGAAATCTTCAATTGGGAAGATGATAAGTTGGTTGATTTGCGAGATATTAATATTGTAGTTACTCACAATGCACCAGATTACTGTGTACCAGATAACAGCAATGGATTTGGTGATTTTGTAAATCAATTTATCTCAGGAGATCCTGCACTTAAAATGGACCTTTTAGATGAAAGAAGATTGATTACTATGGCATTTCAAACTATTAAAATGAATAATGATGTTACACATCATTATTATGGACATTTTCATAGAAGTGATACAACAAATATTGATGGTATCATACATAGAGTATTAGGTGTTGGTGAATTGTGGGAAGAAAGAGAATATGAGGAGTAGTACTATAATATGTATTCGTTGGAAGCTAACTGGAAGACTTGAACACTTTGTCAATTTAGGCAAAGTGTTCACTTATTATGATAGTGATGAATTAGGAGTTTCTCGTTCTATTTTAAATAGAAGAAATCTATTTGATGGTTATCAAAATGATATGATTGAAATAATAAAAACATATGTAAAGTAAAAACCCACTATTTAAGTGGGTTTTTTATTCTTACCAAGTTTGGTTATCATCGACCGAACTCATTATTGTATTTGGTGTTATATCTTTAATAAAATTATGTAAATCCTCCATAGCAACTCCAAATTTTGATGATGCACCAGATTTTATTAAAACTTCTTCTTCTAAAATTTTATATGTAGGTCTTCCATTTTGTTCATATCCACTATCCTCTGTAAAACAACCTAGTAAGTGTCTTCTAATAGAACCACATAATGGTCTAGTAAATGATATTTTACCTGTTATATTAAAGTCATAACTAGAAACTGAAGTTTTAGATAGTTGTAATCCTTCTCCTTTATCTTCAAATTCGACTTCTACCCAAAATCCCCAAAAGAATCCATTGTCAAAATCACCTTCTGGTATAACATTTTGGAATTTCTCTTTTGTTTCCATATCAACTGGTATTAAACCAACTGAAAATACAACATTAAGTTTGTCTTCTTCTAAATAATCTTGTACCATCTCTTCATAAGCATAATCATCAAATAAAAAGTTTAAATAGAAGTCACCAGTAACAGTATCTCCTTTTTTATTATACTGAGTAGTTACAGTAGTTTTACCAAACTTTGAATATTCTTTAATATTTTCTTTCCATGCTTTATCTTCTGCATAATCTCTAAGATTATTTGATCTTGTTTTAAATTCATCGTTACCTGTTTTACGAGCTATATTACTTAATTTCCATGCGGCACTTCTATAAGTACTTGGACTTAACTCTTCATTGAATCTCTTTAAGTGTTTCATTATTTATCTTTTTCGTTTTTTATTATATCGGTATATATTAAGTCTTCTAAATCTTTTTTAACAACAACTGTTTTTATATCATTATTAAATGGTGGATTTTTAAGAGGTTTAATCTCATAATCACTATCAATGTTTATATTTTGCATAAATTTCCAATTTACATTGAATCTCGACTCAGTCGTGTGAAATAAAACCAATAAGTCTGGTTTATATTCATTTAAAAAGTCTTCCGTTATTTGAGTTATGTAGGCATATGTGTCAAGTGCGTTTTTACTACTCACATTTACTGTACCGAATCCTTCTTCCATTGTGTGGAAGTCTCTTCTCCACATATTATTCTCAATTTTACTAAACTCACATAAGTAAGTGAAATCACCAAAATCAAACGTATAAACTACAAGCGAATCTCCCTCATCTTTAGTATAGTATATCTTCTTTGGTTCAAAGGTTAGTTCTTCAAATAGTTTTAAATATCTCATTTGAATCCTAAGAATCTTTTTATGAAACCTGGTTTCTTTTCCTCTTTTGGATTTTCTGGATTTCTACTACTTAGTTGTCTTAGTATTTCTTGACTTTCTGTAGTATCTATCTTAACGTCGACATTCTCAATTTTTTTACTATCTATAAAATAAAATATAGGTAATATATCCATTTTCTCATTATTACTCCAATACTCATTACCATATAAATCCATAACAGGAATTACATAATCTTGTGGTTCTGTATCAACTACTATATAGTGATCATCATTCCAATAGAATACCAACCATTTACCAACTTGTAGAATAAATTGAGGATTATCTTTAGCTTGTTCTACTGTTATCAAGCCTAATTTTATTCTTATTCCAATGTAAGAAGTGTTCCTTGGAACTTGAACATACTCTGTAATTGCTTTACCTGCGGAATTTTCAGGAGGTATATCAAGTAAGTATAATTTATTCTTATTAGTGGTAAAAACTCGTAGTATAGGAGTACTCCTATCTCTTAATTTTAATACCATTGGTGCAAATGAATATGATTTTGATAGTAGTAAATAATTTACGTCATCTTTACTTGGTGTCTTGACTTTTAATCTATCTGTAAAAACTTTATCACCATTTATTTTAAAAACACCATCTTTAATATTATCACATCCTAAAAATTTTTGATAGTATGATTTTTTATTACCATTTGATAAATTCAAAGTAGTAAAGAAAACTCCATAGAAAGTATGATTTTCTGGTTTTGCTTCACATTTATCATCATTGTCATTATGTGCAACGAAAGAAATTGTATCATCTGGCTCATGTTTTATACTAATACCAAATCTTACCCAACTTTTATTAGTATTTCTATAAGCATCAGTAAAATAATTATTGTTAGGAGTAACTATATTTTTCAAATATCTATTATCAATAGCAACCCACTGCTCTGGAAATTTGGATTGATAGTTATCCCAATGACTTTTAGTTTTTAAACACCAAGCAGGTGAACCTATTTCTAAAATACCCTTGTAAGTATAAACTCTAAAAAATGAGTAGGTAGAATCTTTATAAATCAACTCATAATCTTCTTTTGAAGAAGAAGTCATTTGATCGTAAAAAGTGTCTAAGATCTGTTCATATGACATTTTATTAAGTTTTCCTAAATCAAGTTTAGAATCTCTCAAAACTTCAAAGATTGACTTCAATTCTTCCATATCAGTTACATTATCAACAAATCTAAGTCTTGTTAGAATACCAACATAACTAAACGCAGTACCTACCATCTCTCTTATTTTAAGATAGTCTTCATTATCTTCTGTAATTCCATTCTTTCTAAGAATAGATTTAGCTAAAGCAATGTTTTCATTTAGTTTAATATATTTCATCAGTTATATATTAAAATTTCTTGTTGAACTTGTATTGAATACCTAGACTTATAGTATGTAATAGTTTAATCTCTGTAGTAGAGTTATAGTTTACTACGTCTTGTACAACAAAGTTAAGTTTATTTTTAGGCATAATTACAAGTTTTGTAGTACCAATAATAATATACTCGTCAAAGTATTGAACATTTGGTTGATAAAAGTATTCAGATACTATTTCAAAATCTTTTCTGGTTAGTTTAACTTTACCTCTTAAAGAATGTCTAAAAAATGTTTTAGTTTCACCAGAGTTAAAGATAATATCTTGAAATACTATAGCATAGGATGTTGATACAGCAAGAGTAGAATCTATTTTCTTTTTAACTCCATAACCTAAACCAAACCAATGATCTTCATCAATTTTTCTAATTAAAGAAGAATTAAATTGATAAGTGAAAAATGAGTAATCATCAATTTTTCTTTCTGGAAACTTGTACATTACATTAAATCTTTGTAATAACTCATCTTGTTTATCTGTTAAAAATGTATAATTGGTATTTGAGTTAATATCAAAATTTTTAAGTATAAGTGTATTATCAGCAATATAATTAAATGCAACACTTCTAGTAGTGTTATCTGCCTGAACAGTATTACAAGTTATATTATTATCTAAATTAAGTTCTTTCTGTGCAAAAGAAGTACTTGTAAAAAAAAGTAGTAGTAAATATATTTTTCTCATTATCTATATATTAAATGAGAAAATAAAAAAACCCACTTAAAGTGGGTTTTTTATTATTGAATTTCAATAACTTCAATCTCAAATACAAGATCTTTGCCTGCTAAAGGATGATTCCCGTCGATAACTACATTATCTTCATTTACCTCTTTAACAAAAACTTGTGCAGATTGACCATTATCTCCTTGTGCTTCTAAAGCTTGACCAACTTCAACATCACCTGGCATTTTCTCAAGAGGAACACTCACTATAAGGTCTTCTCTAACTAATCCATATCCCTCTTCAGGAGTAATGCTTGCTGTAACTTTATCACCAACAACTTTACCAATAATTGCACTTTCAAATCCTGGAATCAACTGACCAGATCCTACTTCAAATTGAAGAGGTTCTCTTCCTTCTGAACTGTCGAATACTTCACCGTCAGTAAATTTACCAACATAATGTACACTAACAACTTTACCGTTTTCTATCATTATAAATATATTTTTTTAATTATATAGAAGAATTTTATTAAGTTGTTACTCAATAATAAATAATTTTATATTTCCTTCTAAGTCTTCATATAAAAAAGAACAAGACTCACAAAAATCACCAGTATTATAATAATTCTTATCATCTATTTTCTCTATTGCAGGTGTATGTATATGACCAATCATTATAGAATTACAATCCGTTTCTTGCAATTTCTTTATTGATAAGTATTTAAAGTCATTTACAAATGCAATTGCATCTTTTACTTTTGATTTTAAATATTTTGATAAAGACCAATAATCTAATCCAAAAACCCTTCTTAACTTATTATAAACTTTATTTATCTTAAAACTTAACTCATAAGCAAAATCACCTAAGATATATAAAAATGGATGTAGTCTTATAAACCCATCAAACTGATCACCGTGACAAATAAAAATCTTCTCACCTTTGGTAGTTTCATATTTATACTCATCACATATTAGAATATTTCCTAAATTAATATCAAATTGTTCTTCTTTTATTAGACCTCTTAAAAAGTGATCATGATTTCCCAATAAGTAAACAACGTTGACACCCTTTCTTGACAGTCTTAAAACTTTTTGTATAACAGTTGAATGATCCTCATTCCAGTAAAACTTACTTTTTAATGCAGTTAAATCTATGAAGTCACCAATGATTATTAAATTTTCAAATTCATAATCTTTTAAAACATCTAATAATTTATTAGCTTGTGATTTCTTAGTTCCTAAGTGAACATCTGATATAAATAATGTTCTAACTTTTTGCATAATCACTGATTTTTTTAACAATATCTTCAATTGGATCATTCCAATCATATTTAATACTTTTATAGTTATAAATCCACTCAAATATATTATCATTATTCAAATCATCAGTAAATACACCCATTTTATTAAGTGCTTTTGCATTACAAAGTTGTTCGTATTGTCCTTTAATAGGAATAGACCATAACTTTTTACCTAATACCAAAGCTTCTGATGTAGTAGAAAATCCTGAGGCAGTTATTACACCAGAACAATTTAATAAGTCTTTACTAAACTTTTCTTTATCTAGTTTTTTCAATTTTACTATACCATCAGTTGAGTCTTTTAATACATCAGGTGAATAAACCTTCCAATTTCCTACACAATAAGTATTTATCTGTTCTGATATAAATTTTGAAGACATTGAAGGTAAATAAACTAAGTAGAACCTTCTATCAGTCACTTTTTTATTTATGAAGTCATCACTTATAATAGGTAAAGTAATAAATTCATCATACTTTTTATAGTTTATACCGATATGTTCTTTACACGGTGCAAAGAATTTTATAAAAATTTCTGAGAATATATCTTTAAAGAAAGGTCTAGGTGTTTTGCTTGATCTAAATGAGTATTGATTACCTATACCTAATGATTTTTTATTTGATCTTCTTGCAGACCAAGCAGATACTGGTTCAAAATCAGATATTATAAGGTCATATGAACTTACATCATATTTTAAATCTGATAGAAATTGTTTTAGTTTAAGTGATAATAAAGTTTTTATCCAATCTATACCACCTTTCTTATTATAAAAGAATGATAATCCTTGAAATTGTTTTTTAATTTCAAATGGTAACTTTAATTGTGAATTGGTACCCGATGTTATAATATCTACATCAAATCCCTCAGACTTTAAAGCATCAATTATCTTTATAGACCTTGTTATATGTCCATTCCCTGTTAGTTGAATACCATACAGAATCTTCATAGTTATCTTGATTTAAAATTTTCAAAACTTTTGATTAAATTACCTTGTTTATCTAATTTAGTAACATCTTTAGTAGCAATTACTTTATTATCCATATCAGGTGATTTTGGATTGAAATGTTCTGCAGGTTCACTCCACTTTAAACTCAAATTAAAAGGAACACCTGATAAGTCAGATATAATCTTATTCTTAAACATATCAACATATTTTAAACCATCATAAAGAGTCAATTCTACAATTTTATCATCTTCACTACCAGTTTTCTCACCAGACTTTCCATAGATATTTGAAATTGAACCAATTCCACCGTGACCACCAGAAACAGTAATCTCATCTTGTCCTAATGTGGTATCGGGATTGTGATAACCTAGGTGTTTTTGAAAGTTTTTTAATAACTCTGTCATATACTTACCTAAATCATCAACTACTTTACTACCTTTTAATGTAGGTAAATTTTCAATTGTATTTATCTTCTTATATGCACAAACTTGTAAAGTTGAACCATATTGAAGTAATATGAAATTAGGTTCTGAATCCAGAACACCATCAGCAAAATCTTTCTCAACAATAACTCTTGCTCTTAAAGCATTTGCCCAAGTTCCAGTTGGTACAAAAACTAAATTACCAATTTTTTGATAACCATCCATTTGAAGATATTGACCATTTTTAAATTGATTTGTAAATTCTGTCTGTGTATTATAAGTTTTTTTAGAAGACATTGAACCTCTAGTTTTCTTTTGCATTTCTCCTAATCTCCATTGAGAATCCTCAATAAAGTCTTTTTTATGACCTCTTTTAGGTCCACCCATTATAGCATTATGTTCTGGATAAACTTTCTTCATCACATTAAAAATAGAGTAAATAGAAGCATCTGCACAGTTTTGAATAACTGATATAAGTGTTTTCGTATCTGATCTTTTTAAGAACTGATTAAATGCTGCACCAAATTCTAATCTTCTTTTTTTAGACTTTTTAATTTCTGATAAATTAAAATCTAAAAGTCTTTGCCAAGGAACTTCATATTCATCATATTTTGCAGCATCAATCATATCAATTACATCTAATTGAAGCGAATCTTGTGGAACACCGAGTGCTTGACAAACTGCCTCATATCCAGAATCAGTTTTTTTCTTTTGTACCGGTGACTTTTTATATTTTTCTAAATCATCTTCATTGAATAATCCGTGGTGATCTAAGTAATAATCTATCATATCATCTCTTTCATCTCCTGGCATAGAAGCGAAATCTAAAACAACATTTATAAGTTTTGGATCTAAAGTTGTATATTTCCAACCTTCTGTGTAATTAAGTATACCGTATTTAACAATAGTAAATCCTTTGTTAAGTAAGTATTTTTTTACTTCGATTGCAGAGAAAATACCATCCATATCATCGTGAGTATAAAGTGCAACATTTTTACCTTCTTTACCTTTTCTTAACCAATACTTTTCATCTACTGGCAATCTTGGTGAAGACTCTTCTTTGATTAAATCAAATTTATTAAATTGTTTTACGTTTTTCATAGTCTATATATTTTGTTTCAATAATGTAAATTCTATTATCTGTTATTATAATCATTTTCTATATAACGCCAAGCATCATTAAAATCTCCAAAATTGAGTCCATTTTGATGTAATAACACCTCTAGTCTATTAAAGTCTACTACTCTACAAAGATTATCGTGTATTATAAAATTATAATGTGAAGATGATTGTGTGTTATAAGAAAGTTTAAGTACTTTAACCGGATTGTTTCTATCAGTTACAAACTTATTTTTATAAAAAATATAATAATGTCTCCATCTTCCAGTATTTCTTGTTACTTTCCAAACAGATCTGTCTTCATCATTATCTAATTGACTAAGATAAGTATTATCTTTTTTATATACTCTTGATAAAAGATCACACAAAATTTCATTATAAATTTGAATTCTAATACCATCAATAGGAACTATTTGTTGTAAAGTATTTATACTTGTCAACTCTTTTTCATTCCAAACGTTATTTTGAATATCTAAAAGATAAAGTGATTTAATAACATATTCTTTTTTTAGAAAATGTAAAAAAGGTATAAATCTATCTGATACTGTGTTCCAAAGAAAAGGATGTACCTCTACTCTATTTCTAACATCTGTTTGAAAATTAGTAGTCTTGGATGCTGACGTATCTTCTTTTTTATAAATATAAATTTCTAATTTATTTGCAGTATTACCACCATTTTCTTCACAATCACCAACAATAACTTCATATCCCTCATCAAGTAAATAAGCTAGATGATTCCTAACAAAATCCTCAACATCTCTAATTTGATATGCCTCATTTATACTTTTTAAATATTTCATTACTTTTTAAATCCTTTTATAGCACCTTCTTTATCACCTTTATCATCCTCTTCAAATGGAGTATCAAAGAAGTTAGAAGTATCAGTAACAACTTTAACTTCTGAGTCTAAACTAGCGTAAGGTCCAAGTTCACCAGAACGGAAAACACCACTATACATATTACCATTAAGATATCCACCCATAAAGTAACAATTAGTCAATTCACTTTGTTCTACTTTACAGTTGAATACTTTTGAATTATCTACATCAGAGTGTTGAATTTTAGATTTTGTAATTTGTGAATTCTTTATTTCAGATCCAACAAAGAAACAGTCTTCAAAAATTCCTTCTACATTACAGTTTATTAAGTCACATCCTTTAATTGTTAAAAGTGATTTAAAGTTTGCATCAACTATTTCAACTATTTGTGTGTTGATAACATAATTTATAATACATTCTTTTAAATCTTCTGTAGCTTCAACTAAAGCAAATAACTTAGGATAGATTTTATCATAGTAAGTATTTACCATATCATAACTATTATTCTGGTCTATTTGTATTTGTACACTAGGGAAATCAACAATAAAATTATCATATTTTGAAAGGTTTTTAAATTTTGATATATTTTCTTCTAAGAACTCTTCTAATTTAGAAACATCTTCTGCATTAAATAGAGTATCAATAGAGTCAAATACATTTATAATAAATCTATCCATAAAGTAAATTAGTTGACCTAAATTCTTTTCATAGTCTTTACCACCAATATATCTCAACTCTAATCTTTGAGTTTCTTTATCGTTATTGATATGTAAGAAGTTTATACCAAAGTACTTATCATTTGGTAATCTTAAATTATTTTTAACAACTGAGATAGGAATATTGAAAAAGTCATACTCTTTAAAAGGAATCATATTTTTAATACTTTTTGCATAAACATTTGCTTTTCTTGATGGATAACATCTATATATCTCATCTTCATCAGTATTTAATATAAGTTTTAGTATATTTAAGTCATTTAAGTTTTTATCCCCGTTAAAGGATAAGTTAAAGTGAATAGAACATTTCTCGTTGGTGTATCCATAAGTTTGTATAAATTTAATAATTTTAACAAGAAAATACTTAGCATCAAAATAATCTAATGGTCCTGTTACTAATTCAACCATGTTTGAACCTCCTGATAAATCGGGTTCAATTTTAAAGTTTCTATCATCTGGAGTAAAATCAGAGTGATACTCTCTAAAACCCCAAACCTTAACTGGGTCTAGTTCTTGGTTAAGTAGTTCTAATGTTTTATAGAAAGAAAGATCTTTCATATAGAACTCGAATTCCATTCCTACTATTGCATTTTTAAGCTTACTTGATTGGTTTAAAAATTTATCTGAATATTTTTCCATATTGTTATATATTAAAAATTATAGGGACTTTAATCGAAATTATATATAAATTGTTAAAAATAAATAAAATGAATGGAGTTCTTTTGTGTCTATTGCAAAACTAGGAAAAAATTTGATAAATTTGTAAAGGTGAACGCCATCAAAAATAAATATATCATAGATATAAATAAAATAATTAGTGAAGAAGAGGTTGACTTCACGGATGATAAAACGTACCTGAAAATTTTAATTTTTAACAAAATACAACAAGCAATAGATAAAAAGAAGGACATATACTATATTCCTGACTTCGATAACGAATTCTCAATCGAAAAACTACTTAACCTCAAAAAAATCCTTGGAGAAAACAATTTTAACGTTTTAATATTCTACAATGAATTCAGAAGAAATCCAGAAGTTATGGATGATGTTTTCTCAAACCTTTCAAAATTTTCAAATTCTCAAATTATTCGTGATTATTAGGTAATCAGAGATTACTAATTTTTTATATATAGTATATAAAAAATAATTATTAGTTATGGCTTTATTAGGCGGTTCTCCACTTGGTCTTATTGGTGTTAGAAGTTTACCAACTTCCGATGGTATGTCAACATTTAATGGTGGTGCCAGTAGAAAAATATCAGTAAACTCATATAATAATGCAACCAATGGTCAAATGAATGCAACTGGTGTTTTTACTGGATCAACAGGTACTAGATCTTTATTTAGTGGATCTCCTTCTGCATCACTTGCACCATATGGTAATGTTGGTAAATTAGGAACAACAACGGGTGGTGGTATGGACATGTCTGGACCGTATAAAGGTATTAAAAGAAGTAGTTTACATAATAATACTGTATATGATACAAGTTTATTAAATATTATTGAACAACTATCTGGTACACAAGCCGAATTAAGACCTTCTGACTTTGCTTATCTTAAAGATGTCGGTGTTTTTCCTAATAATAGACTAATGATCGCAAGAAGATTTGCATCACCTCATAATGATAATATTTTTCTTAAAGGATTGGCAACTGGACAACCCGTTGCTATTATGATTTCTTGGAAACCACAAGGAGAAGATTTCTTAAAAATATCATTTGGTGAAAAGTGGGAAGATGCAGATGCTGACTTTAAAAATGTACTGGATTCATTGGGAGAAGACTTTCTTGGTAAAGAACTTGGTAAAAGAATTGGTGGTGGTATTGCAGTTGTTCCTTTACCTGGATTTACTGAAACAATCCAAAGAACGGTATTGGCAAAATTGGGTGTTATTGAAGACGATATGAAAACTCCACTTCCTTCAGGAAATCCTAATCTTATTAAAATGGCAAAAAGAAGACAAACTATTAAAAGTGAGACTGCTGGGTCAGGATTAAAATGTACTGTATCTATAACGATGACTTGTGAGTGGGAACAGAAATTTATATCAGGTATTGATCCAACTATTGCTTGGCAGGATATTCTGGGTAAAATACTAACATTTTCGACATCCAGAAGTAATAATTATGGTTTGAAAGGAGCATTTGAAAAAAAAATGAAGGAGTGGATGGATCATCCAGAAAAAATTGTGGAAGATATGGTAAAATATATTAAAGAAGGGTTAGATAAGGCAAAGGAATCTATACAAGAAATGATAAATGGTATTAAAGAAACACTTGCTCCACAAGATGAGAAATCAAAGGCAGCAAGAGAGAAAGAAACTGCGGATAAAAATGCAGAAAAATTAAAAGAACTTAGTGCAGACGGTTATGCACAAACACTTGTAGATAGTCTAAAAGAAGGTTTATCAAGACAACTTAATAAGTATAGAATTGCACTTGAAGGTATAGCAAGATCACTTAGTGGTGCACCTTCTACACCTTGGCATATTACCATTGGTAATCCATTAAGACCTATTTTTTGTTCTGGTGATATGTATATGGAATCGGACTTGACACTAGATTTAGGTCCCACATTGGCTTTTAATGATTTACCATCAAATATAAAAGCAACTTTTACACTAGAAAATGCAAGACCTTGGGGTCTACAAGAAATTGCGGCAAAGTTTAACTCTGGTTCTATTAGAGTTGTTACTATTGTTAAAGATACAAATGATCTAAATCATGGAGAAAAACTTCAAGATCAGATTTATGTTACACCGACAACTGGATCAGCGACAAATCCTACAAATACTCCTGCGACTACTAATGCGGTTGCGGCGGCGGCGGCTACTGGTGCAGTTACAGGAGTGGCTGGAGCAACTGTTCCTACAACTGCCGCTCAAGTTACACCGACAATAGCTACAGTTGCTGCTGGTCCTCAACTACCACCTCCTGTTCCTACATTTGCAAATAATTTCAATACCGATATTAGTACAGCGGCGGGTCCTTTAACTGCAGGGGCTGCAGCGGCGGCAGCAAGTGCAAAAAGTGGTTTAGATGGTGTTACTGCCGCAGTAAATAGTGGTCAAGCTCAAGCAGAGGCCTTAGCGGCCAAAGCAACAGCTGCGGCTAATGAGGCAGCCACCGCGGCAGGTGCTGCAACCAGTGGTGTAATCAATGGAGCAATTGAAGGTGCCGTAGCGACGGCACAAGCAGGAGTTGCGGCACAAGCAGGAGTTGCGACGGCACAAAATGCAGTAGCAACATCCGGTGCTAATGTGGCTACAAATGCTGCAACTGCTGCAGGTACAGTAAAAGAATCAGTTAATAGTGAAACGATAGTACCAGATGCAAATTCATCAATAGGAACAACATTACAAAACATAAATTGGAGTGGTTTTACACTTTAAAAAATAAGATAAAAAAATGGATATATTTTCTTTATATAGAACAGTTAAATTTAACACTACTGATAATGTTTATAATCTTTTTGAACCAACTATTGTTTTCAGAGATGATTCTACACAAGAATATACGGTAACTGATGCAGATGAGATGCGTATAGATTTAATTTTTCAAAATATGTATAATATAACACCAAATTCAATCTATGAGATGTTAGAGCATATTGATATTATTTTAAGATTAAATAATATAGATAATCCACTAAATATTAAAGAAGGAATGGTTTTGAAATATCCAATAATGGGTCAATTTGAATTTTACAGATATTCAGAAGTTTTAGAAGATACAAATAATGAGACTATTAAACAATTGGGAGTTCAGAATAACCCTAATAAAACTACAAGAGTTGATCCTAATAGACAAAATTATATAGAGAATGACTATTCACTATCTCCAGTTGTTTTGGATACACCAAGAGAACCGGTTAGAATAGTAGATGGTAGATTTTCAATAGGAGGATTATAATATGAAAGAGATTAAATCAGTAAGAGTAAGAAGAAGTGATGTAAAGTCAGGTACTTTAGATATTAAGGTAACTATATATGAAGAACGACGTACATTTGGTGCAGATGAAAGAATAGTTGCAGGAACTAATAACGATAGACCAGTTTGGATAGCAACGACATATAAAAAGAAAGATTTATATAAAGAGTTTACCGATGATCAATTTATAACAGACTTCATTGATATGAATGCTAGAAGTGATGGTGGTGGTAAGGAATATGAAATAATACAAGATCCTTGGGAAAATAAAGTACCTATTTGGAGAAAGTATGGATTTGATCCTTACTACTTAAATAATGGTGCAGAGATACAGATAAATTGGAATGAAGGTAATATGGTATCCGGTGGATATACTTATAGTAGTGATACTGGTAAAGAAATAAATACAACATCTCTAATTAGTAAAACACATTGGATTGTTGGTATAGATGACCCATCTAAAGATCAAAATAGTTTATTACATTTCACTAAAAATAATGAAATTGACTATAGAAAAAAAGCAGTTGATTGTCAAGTATATGGTGGTTTAGTTACTGATCTTTATATAATAAAAGATATTATTGAAGCTTGGAAAAGAAAAGTTCCTGGTTATGATGAGTTGGCACTTTGTTCACCAAATAATGAAAAGTGTTCTATAATACCTTATAAAAGTCCTTTAAAACCAGTAGAACCAGAAGTACCACCCACAGTAAGTGTTGCAGTAAATGAGCCACCTAAGGAGAAAATGACAGTAGTTCTACCTCCAGATGTAGTAAAGGTTAAAAGTGATATAACATCATTTGTAGTTTATGTTGGTAAAGGAAAAGAGAAGGGATTATTGGAAAATCCAAGTGTCGAACAAGATGAATTTGTTTATGATGACTCACCAGGTATAGATGAATATACAGAATCTGAATTTATTGGTGAAGATGAAGCAAAATGGGAACCATTAAAAGATGTACAAGATGATACTTTTGATCCTGATACGGATAAAGGTGCTGGAGGTGATGAAACACCTGCACCAGAATCTTTTGTACCGGCAACACAGACTCAAAAAGACTTTATAAAGACTGCAGTTAGAGCTACTTTATCACAAGGTGAGAAACATGGAAAGTGTGCTCGTTTTACGTTTAATCACGTAAATAACTATATTAGACTTATGCAAGGTAAATCAGTGCAACAAGGTTCAATTCATAGTGCGGGTGGTAATGCAAATGATTCTGGATATCATAAAAATCTACAAAGTATGGGATATAAAATAATTTCAAATGAAAGTATTAGTAAGTCTAGTCTAATAAGTAAAATAAACTCTGGTGCTTGGTCTGTTGGAGATGTTATTGTTTATTGGTGTACTGATGGTCCATCTAGTGCAAGTCATGTTAAGTATGGACACACTCAAATATTTACAAATGGTTATCATAATGATTCAAGTTATAGATGGTCAACTGATAATATGAATAATTATAAGTGTTCTTTTGTATATAGAACAAAGGATGGTAATTCATACAAGTTTATTCACTTTCAAGCACCTAAAACTAAAAAGTTAAATGACGTAGCATAAAAAAACCTCTTTAAAAGAGGTTTTTATTTTTATTGTCCAATAGGTGGCATACCATTATCAGGTGTTGTTGATGCCGTTGCAATAATCATTAGATTATTTAATGCACTCGCATAAGAAGAACCTGTTGCATAGATCTTAACTTCAGGCATACTAGCTGCAAAATAACCACCAGCATAAACTTCTGTTTGACTAACTAATAAACTACTACCATTAGATTGTGTTGCATATATTGCAACTGAACCATTTCTATACATTGGTACGTAGGAAATATTAACTAAATATTTTGGATTTGTCATGATAAAAAATTATTTTCTTTTATATATTAAATATGAAATATTATTTTTTAATAAAATTTCTGAAATCTAGCATCACTAACTTCTACTGATACTGTTTGTATTTTTGTACCACTGTAATAAACACTTAAATCATAAGTATTAGGAGATACTTCTAAAACAAAAGCACCACTCCATTTTTTTGTACCTAAGTTGTAACCCATACCGAATAAACTCCATGGATATTTAGAACCATCGTCACCCCATTTTATTACTTCTTGCCATACTGTAGAATTATTTAAAGATAAAACAATTTTTAGTTCTTTTTCTAAGAAACTTTTAAATTGATCATCACTTAATAATCTCTCGTTAAAGGTGCTTTCTTTGTTATATCTTTCAATATTTACATTTTTAAGAGTAAACCTAAAAATTTTATCTATATTATTATCATAAATACCAGTTATTTCAACATAGTTAAACCCAGTTATCTGTGGTTCAGTTGTGACTGGAGCTACAGCTGGAGTTGGTGTAACAGGATTTGTAACTGAATCAATAGTCGGTGTGGCTGTTGTAGCCGCAATAGTTGGTGTATCAGGTGTATCAGGTGTAGTAGGAACAAAATTATCAAACTCACTTTGTTTACAAAGAGTATAAGTAAATGTTTCTTTTTTGGCAATAGTAACTTGACTTTCACATAATGTTATAAATTGATCCCACTGTGATACTGTTTTAAATACTTGAGCACCACCAGAATAATTAAATACATTTTCTGCAGATCCTACATCACTTGATTTATGTAGTAAAACAATTGATTTTATATTTATTTTCTCTGATTTATAATTATAAATTTTTGTAGAGTCATTTATATGTATAGTAGCCTCGGCAATTTTTAAACACTTATCATTTTTAGGAGGAGTTGCAGTAGGATCTGATATATAAGTATCTAACTTACATTGATCATTATATTGTCCTAATGCTAATAACCCAACACCCTCTGGTAATAATTCAGTTTTCGGGAAATAACCTGGCATTGTTGTTATTTGATATTCTAATAATTCCCAATTTCCATTTTGATTTTTATAGAATACGTTTAATGTATCATCAAATTTATTTGATATACTACCATCGTCTTTTTTAGATGATTGGAATGCGACAATATTTAATATCCCAATTTGATCAAATGTTCGGTAACCCTTAGACTTTAAGAAACTAATCAATTTATCTATCTTTGGATTAGATGTTGTTGATGATAATGGATCGGCAGGTGGATTAGTATTTATAGGACCTGCTACACCATTTGCCACACTTGCACTCGCAACAGTTGTCGAAGTAACACCATTAGTACTTGCACTCGCACCTTGTCCAGTTATAGGGGCAGTTGTAGGAGTATTTATTGAAGGTTCTACGTGTTTATCATTATACTCTGGTTTAGGACCATCTACTGGTTTGAAATTCTCATTAGTCTTTTTAGTTAGATTATTTTCTTTCTTTGTAGAGTTCCAAGCATCTCCAAGTTGTGCAGTATCTTCTCTATGGGTATTTTTAACAGTTGAGACTTTATTATTATCTACAATATTTACGTGGTGTGATAAGAAAACAGGATCTCTTAATTGTTTATATTTCATTAAAACTTGTATCATAGCAGGGTTAGTAACAACAGGTGCACCTAAGTTACCTAAATAAGGTCCTCCTTTATTTCCCATTAAATTATCAACAAACTCATCAAACCAATCCATCCAATGGTTTCCTAAAATTGCTTGTTGTCCTGCAGTTGCATCTCCAATATTTACGTGTCTATTATTGTCCTTTAAATTAAGGTCAATTGTATTGTCTGTAATATTGATATTATTGAACTTATGATCTATTTTTAAACCTTCTTTATCGTTTACGTATATTTGAGTTTTATGATCAAATATAAGAGACTTCATAGAAACATAATCAGTTGCTGATAATGATGTTAGTTTTTTTTCTAAATTTACATTATAGTGATCTGCAGATATAAACTCTGGTTTGTGTTCATCACCTGAATCAAATACAACTAAAAGTACTTTACCTTTCTCAGGTACATTAAACTCATTACCATTAAGATCCTTCCACGGACTGGCCCATGGAATTGCACTAACTTCAATATCATCAAATACATCTAAAACTCTAACTCTTGCACGACCTAATTTTAATGGATCATTATTATCTTCAACAATACCAATATATGTTTTATTTGCTTCTACTCTCATAATTTATTACTTTTTAATAAAGTTAGTAGCACCATTTAAAACGTTACTAACTGCACCACCTGCAAAGTCTGCCAATTCATTTCTAATATCATAAAAAAATCTATCAGTTGTATTTGTTAGTGCAATACCCATTGGATCTTGTGGACCTACATAGATATTTTGTGGTGGACTAATTCCTTTTTTTCCAACAAAGTCAATTAAAAGTTTATTTATTGTTCTTGATAATAAACTAACTCTACCATTTACTAATGTTGCTAATTCTTGTTTAGCACTTTTTATAGTTTTATCTTTTAATCTTTCAATAAAGTTACCAATATTAGTATCTGCTTTTTTGTTAGTTAGCTCTTTTAAAGATGTTGGTATTCCAATTGTTTTATTTTTCTCAGTAAAGTTTTTTATGGCAGACTCTGCACTATTTTTTAATAATGTTTTAGGATTATTTAATAACTCTAATTTTTTATTTTGTTCTTTAACTAATTTACTTAGATCTGCACCGATCGCAGTTTGATCTTTAGCATACCTTTTAAATTTATCTAAGTCAAATTTATCTTCTTCATCCTTTGTTTGTAAATCATCTATCTTCTCATCAATTGAAAATCCTAAAGGGTTTTCTGGTAAATTAACACCAAATCTATTTAATACTGCTGGTGATTTAACACCATTGTTATTAGTTGTATTAGTACCTGATGTGAAAAATCTAGGTAAAGAAGTATCGCTTGTAGTTGATTGTGTTCCACCTCTTTGTACTCTTGCACCCGCGTTACCGATTTTCCAAATAGCACCACCATCATATCCAATATATTTACCGAAATTTGCAGATGGCATAAATTTTTCAAACTTAACTGTAGAATATTTATAATCAAACTGAATACCATAAGTATCATATGTTGCAATAGCAGCCATATCAATATCAGGATTGTGAGGCATTGTATTAAAAAAGAACTGACATTCTTTTAAAGAGTAAACATATCTAGATAAGTTATCTTTAATAACCTCTAAATCACCGTTATCCATAGCTTTTCTAACTCTATTAAAATTTCTACACTCAGAAACTATAATATCACAGTTAAATCTTAGTAGATTTTCAGGTACTATACTTTTACCATTTGGTTTAGACCAATATAGTAATTTATATAAATGTGCTAAAGTACCCATTGTCAGTGATACATCCTCTGTAAAATCAAGTGTAATAACATCCGTTCTATAATCAACCAGAAATTTTTTCTTATCTGGAGTATTTGATTCTATTAAATTTCCTAATCCACCAATTTTTTTAAGATAATAACTCATATATGATGTTTTTCCACCTCTAAAAAGATCTTTAGAACTATCAGTATTTGCATAACCAGGTTTAGTTTTACTCATTGATACTTGTTCATCATTTATATTTACAGTAGTTTTAGTTCTAAATAGTTTTACAAATTGTTGTTTAAAATCCTCATAGACCGGAATTTTATACTTTATCTCATCAACCCCACTATAAATCTTTAAAAAATCAAGTACAGAACCATTTAATAATGGAGAGGATATATCATCTATTATAATCTCAAATCCAAACATAACAGGGTCGTTATTCTCATAAGGTGTTTGTTGAAATTGTGATAAACGTAATTCTGATTTACCATTTTCTGGATTTTCAATAGGAGTTAAATTATCAATTATTTGTAAACCATGTTTAAAATAATCAGTTCTTGTATCATTAAATAATAAGTAATAATCACGTGTACTATAGGGAGATGATTTCAAATCTTTTGGTTTTTTAGGTAAATTTTTACTCTCACTAAACCTCTCATCAGTATCTAAGATAGTAGAATTTGCACCCGGCTTTATTAGTTGTCCCAACCAATCAACATACTCATACTCTCCTACTTTAATTTGATTTACTGTATTAGGAGTTGCTTCTAATTTATTTTCAGGACTAGTAGTATTAGTATCACCATTCGCATATTGTTCGGTTGACTTTGGAGTACTACCATATCTAAAATCTTTACTAGGTCCTATAAAATATGGAGACAAAAATCCTTTATCAATACTTGCCTGTGGCCAAGGATTTCCATTTTTAATAATATTATCAATATTTGATCTCAAATCACCTTTAAGCTTATTAAGTTCAATAGTTTCAATTTGTCCAGTTTCTTTGTTAAAGATAGTATAAGTTCCTGCTTTATACGAGTATTTAGGAGGAGTACCAACAATTGATTCAGCACTAGTAGAAGTAGACAGTTTACTTAGATCCATTAAGTTAAATTATATTTGTAGTATATATAAATATTTTACTTTTCTATGCGACTTGTACTCCCGTCAATTTAGCGATTTTTTTACCACCTTGTGCAATTAATGAAGCCGATCTAGAACCTAGACTTTTACCAGTTCCTAATTTATACATTCTATGACCACCATTTACTCTTTCAATAACACTAGATTTTAATAAAGATTCTGAATCTTTCTTACCAGAATTATACTCTTCATTTATTACCTTTAATAATCCTTTAATCCATCCAACTCCATTCCACTGTGCATAAATGACATTAAACATTAATCTACCATCAGACTTAATAAGTGCTTGTATATTTTTATCAGGACAATAGTTGTTTAGACTACTATTAAATTTTGGTTCCATCACACCAGCGGCAAGTTTTACTAATTGACTATATAATGGTTCTTTTGGCATGTGATTCCATCTCCATTTACTTCTTGCACCGGAACTATCAATTGCAGACCAAAAGTTTTTTGCAGCAGTACTGGTACTATCTCCTTGTTTTCTATCTAAACCAAACATGGTTTCACCACTAGTACTATATCTACTATCTTTAACCCTACCATCCTTTGTCATATCTGGATGAAAATATCCTCCCTCTAAATTAGAAATAACTGCCTCTGTAACTTGTGTAAAAGTCATCGACTTTGTCAGCTTACTTGGTTTTAATTTGGCACTTGCTTCAAAATTTCCAGCCCCATTATTACCTGAAACAGAGTCAGATGTGTCATTAAGTCTTGCCTCAGCCATATCCATTTGTACTTCTGCCAACTCTTCCATTTGTTCTAATGCAAATTCATCTTGACCAGCAAACTCATCCTCAACATATTCACTACCATAAACATCTACACCATCATCATATAATAAAGTTTCATCTTCTTGACCAATAATGAATAAATTACCAAAGTCTGCATTTGAAAATATATCCAACTGTTCTACATTAAAAGTAAACTCTTGTGTTCCAATTGTACTTGTAGTTGGACCAGGAATCGAACTTTCTGATGCCCCAGTTACGGTACTTGCCGATGAACCCACTGGTAAATCACTTGGTGGTACTACTGGAGGACCATCTGGTTCTGTATATTTAAGATAAATTGATAAACCATAAGTACCTTCGATTATATTTTGTAAAGCAAGAATTGCATCAGTTGCAAGATTATTTTTAGTCGAAGTACTTTTACCACCATTAAATGTAATAGTTCCAGAATTATTTGGTACTACTACTTTAGTCTTTGGATTTGTCCATGGATTTGGTAATCCATTTAATGTACTATTAGGTATTATGTAATTTCCACTTTCAATAAAAACTATTTTACCTTGTACTTTCTTCTCAATATCACTCAATGGATTTATTACACTCAATATATAATCAGTGTTTGTACCGGATTGTGTTCCAGACTGTGTTCCAGAAGTTTGAGATGGAAAAAAACCATCACCTGCTTCTAAAACTGCCAGAAAATATTTAGATTGTTCAGCAGTACCTAAAGGTAACCGAGTACCTGTATGATAATAACCTTTTAAATAATCATCAGTCAACTCATCTTCAATTCTCATAAAAATACTAGAGTAGTCTTTATATTTTAAATTTGATACAGATATTTTTGTATTATATATAACTCTATATAAAGAATGCATCCAAAAGTCAAACCAAGCTTTACCACCTAAGTTTTTTAGTTGTTTATATGATTTCAAACTTTCAAAACTACCATCTTTAGTTCTTAATATATTATATAAATCCTGGTGTGTTTTAAGACCTGTTTCATATTGTTCTGCCAAGTATGACATAGTTGCGTAAGTATATCCTTCGGTGTATAAAGAGGTTGGAGTTATTAGATTATCATCTCTATCATATTTTCTATCGACATAATCTTCTACAATCTCAGGGTTTGACCTATAATTATTATATTGGATACTATAGTTTTTAGGTCCACTTGCAGGATAAGACCAGTCAAATAATTGACCTAATGTTGTTACATCAAATCCGTCTATTGTAAATTTATCAGTGATACCTAAAACATCCATTTTTGGCATCTTTAGTGTAAAGGGATCCGTAAGTGCAATTGCAGTTTGTCTAGCTGCTAAGTAAGCATCTACCTCACTTTGTGCATTTGCTATCTCTACATCTACTGCAGTATTCCATGCATCAATAAGCTCTTGTATCTTTGACATTATTCATTAAATATTTTTTATAGTTGCTTTTACTTCTTTACCATTTGTAGAAACTTCAGTAATTGTCAATTTAAACGCTTTACCAGAATTGTTCTGAACAAGGAATACCTGACCAACTTTATAAACACTATTTGGTGGTACGGCAGTTGATAATATAGGTTGTGTTTGACCCGGTACTACAGGATTTTCGTTATTCTGTGTATTTGTTTCTGCATTTGTAGGTGCAGAATTTGCATCTTTTTTCAACTCATCATCTGTTTTACTAAGCTCTTTTCTAACAGCGGTAACTTTTTGAGTTAAATTGCCTTGTGTCCAAGTATATGATATATCAATAATAACCCATTCACCTGTTAAACGTTTTTGTGAGATCTCATCATTATTAACAGAAGTTTTCATATTTATAAAGTTTAACTGTATCTTCATAAATTTATATAAATTGAAATTTGCGTTAGGAAGTTCTAAATCAACAGAAATTCTAGCCATATTATCAAAGTTTACTTTATTCTGTGTTTCTGAATAATAGTATTGTTTATGTACATTCTCAGTATCCATTTTACCAGAGTATCTTGTACGATAATTATCTTTAATACTTTTATCATCAGACGGAGAACCTTTTAGTATAATACTTTTTGATCCATCTGATGTCTGTGAATCAACATCAAATACTAAAAATTGCTTTTTTAAACTATCATATGTTTTTGATACTGTGAAGTGACCATTATTAAGAGAAGTTTGTGTTGAATTATTATTTACTCTATACCTATTAAAGAAAAATGAACTACTATTTTGACTTAAATCATTACTCAATTGTAATTTTACAACCTTTTCACTTTCTTCTTTTGTATTTAAGTGATTTAAACCTCTCGAATTTATACCAACATCTTTAGATATATCTCTAATCCATTCTTTTTCAATATCTACATAATTGAAACAATAATAAAAGTCTACATAACCTATAAGAAATGTTTTATCTGAAATATATGAATGTGAAATAATATCAGTAATAAATGTTCTAAATAGCTTACCATTATTTACCCAGGTCATACTATCAGAAGTATTTGTAATATTAGAATTAAATCCTATTCCCAACTCCTTACACATTTTTTGCAATGTCTCAAATGAAGTTCCTTTATAACTCTGAAATCTTATTTTATAAAAATCTTGAAGGTCTAGTGTACCGACTATTGTATAAGTTTTACTTTTATTTTCTTGGAAATTATTTAATTTAAACTTTAGATGTATTGATTTTAGATTCTTTGAACCAGAATTTAAAAATATCTCAAATTTACTATCATCAAGTGGAAATCCATCTTTTTTCATAACTCCCATTGAGTCAACAAAAACAATAGATACCATAGGTACTAGACCATCATAATATAAATTCAGTGAGTTTATATATCGTTGATCTATCTGAACACCAGAATACCAGAAAAATGGAGTAAATCCAAGAGCACCTGCTACTTCTGCATTATCTTTATTATTTTGTAATGCATCAAATTCAATAGGTTTTAGTTTAATTGTTGGTTTATCTATCTGTGCAATTATTGGACGTGTGCCTTGTATATCTTTTGGTTCTTGTTCACCACCTCTTGACTTATCTTGTGCTATAACATCATCTTCTGGTAAAACTTTTATTGTAACTTCAGATGTTTCTATAAGATTTGAATCAGGTATTACCGAAATAACATAATCACCAGGTGCATCAAATTGAATACCTGCAAAATTCACAAAACCATCTTTAACTGTTTGTTCTACTTCACCTATTAGTTCACCAGGACCACTTTTCTTTTGTAGCTTAATCTTTATTCCAGTTGCATCAAAAGTACTTTGAGTCATACCAGATTGAGTTGCAGTTAAAGGTGCAGAAGACTGAGTACCAGATTGAGTACCAGATTCAGGTCCGGATACTAAAGAAGTGTCAGATGGTGTATATTGTAACTTTAATTCTATTCCCCAGTGATAATCTATAAGATTTTGTAGATTTCTAATTGCATCATCTGCTATTATTGTATCACTTAAATTACCTGTATTATTAAGAGGTCTACCATCATATGAAATAGTACCATTTTTATCAACTTGTTTATCTGTCTTTGGATTTTTCCATGGATTCGGTAAGTTATTTAATACAGATTTTGCAATTCTATCTTTTCCTTGTTCAGAAAATTTAAGTGTACCTTCTATCTTTTTATCATTATCACTTTTTGGATCTTTTACTGATATTTTATATTCTACATTAGGTACATTAGATTGTGTAGTAGATTGAGTACCAGATTGAGTACCAGATTGAGTACCAGATTGAGTCGCAGCTACAACACCAGGTGGAAGTTGATAGTTATCGCCTGCTTCAATAAAAGCATCGTAAAGAATTGGAAGTGTAGTAATCCAACTTGTTGAAACATCTGCAATATCACCATAATTATATTTGAATTCTGAAATAAAATCACTATAATCATCAGTAAACTCATCAGAATTTTTATAATCTGATATTGATTTTTTCTCATCTTTTAAAAATTTAAGTGCAGATGACATGAACGCATCAAACCATTTTTGTGCACCATATTTTCTAAGGTCATTAATAAATTTTACTTGTAGTGAAGCTCCATATGTTTTTTTAAGAATATCTTCTAGTGGTTTTGCTCCAGTATCTTGATCCTTAAGCTCTGCAAAAACATCACCGAGACTAGTAGGATCATTTCCACTAGGAAACCATCTTTCACCACCTTCTGGATTATGATAGATATACTTAAATAGATCTCCAACTGTACTTACAGCGGGATCTCTACGATAAACACCATCACTATCTGGTTCTTTCTTATAGGGCCAAGAACAAATTTTACCATAGGTTATTGCAATAGCAGACGCTCTTGCAGTTTTATATTCGGCTACTTTACCAGTATAAAAGTTAAGTTTTGCTAAAGTGAGAGTCTCAAAATTATCAATGAAAATTTGTATTTTTGACATTAAATATAATAAATTTTATCTATTATATATAAAGATAGTGTCGTTACAAATTAATTTTTATTATCTTATATGGGTATTTTCTTTTATTATAAAATCCCTCTCTTTCTTTAAAATGTCTATAAAGTATATTAGACATATCATTTGGATTGAATATATCAACTAAATCAAAGATGTTTACTTTATCTTTGTCAGTGTGTAAACGAAGTCCACGACCAATACTTTGAATAATAATCTGCTCTGATTTGAATGAGTCAGTAAATATAACATTGAAAATAGCATTTATACTCACACCGGTAGAAAGTGTTCCAAAAGAAGCTACAAGTACTTTAACTTTATCAGAAGTTACCTCCATCAATTTTTTAATCTCTTCTCTTTTCCTACCACTTATCTCACCATCAATATAATAGAATTCTTTATCTGGTAATTCATCTTTTAATTTCTGAAATATTCTTTGTCCATTTTCAATAGTGTGAAATAATAATAAAGTATTATTAGTACACTTTTCAACAATCTTTCTAATAAAGACTAATCTTTTCTCAGATTGATGAGCATAAGCTTTCTCTAAATCAAATGCTGCCTTACCATCACCACTCTTTCTTATCAATTTCAATCTTTCATGAAACTCTAAGTCATTATGGTTCATTATAACGGCCTTTATTTCCATTGGAGTAATAATACCCTTCTTCTTTAATTCATCCGCAGAAACCTCTGTTATTTTAGGTCCTAAAACGGCCTGTATATTAAGTATCTCACAAGTATCATCTGTCGGAAAAGTACCAGATACTCCAAATCGACAATAAGCATGTGTAAATGTACTTTCTAGAATAGATGAAATTGTTTTTGCTTTGGCGCCGTGGGCTTCATCGGTCGCAATTGTATGAAATTGTTGAAAGAATTTTTTAGGCCACTTCTCTAAAGATTGATAAGTACCAATATAAACATTAGGATTTTCTGTACCAGAAAACTTTCTTGGTCTGTCAGACATTACTTCTTCTACTCTAACAGTACAAGGTATATGTCCATTATTTAGATCTTCAAATTTATCAATTTTACTTTCTCTCATTTGCAGAAGGTTATTCAAACCATAGTTATACTCTATAATATTATCATAAAACTGTGTAACTAAAGTAATTGAAGGAACGATTATTAGAAATTTTGCATCTGGATCAGTATGTTTTAAAGTATAAAACATAACTATTGATATGATGAGTGACTTACCACCTGAAGTTGCTACTTCTGCCATACAAAATCTATTCTTTAAAATTTTATAAGCCGCTTCAATTTGATGGTCGTATGGCATAAAAGGAACTATTTCACCATCTTTCTTCATTTTATGAGTTTTGAAGAAGTCTTTACAGAAGTCTTGAACTTTTTCTAAAGTAACATCTCTATTGATTGGAAAATCTTCTTTATTTTCAACTATAAAAGGAGCATCAATTTCTTTACAACCTCGCATAGCTTCTTTCCACAAACCTAAGTTTATTTTACCATCTCTAAAGTAAGATTTTTTACCATCCCATACTCCCATTTTCACCGCTGGTTGGTATCTCCAACCTTTGACATGACGAGTTAACCACAGTGATAACTGATGATATTCAACTCTACTTGCTTCTGTGACTACTAACTCTTCTTTATCTTTATCATATCTAAGTTTCATCTCATTATTATATATAAAAACCTTGTGTTTGTTTAGTTTATGAAGCATTTGTCGTTTTTTTGGGGTTTTTTACAAAGGGGAAAGAGTAAATTGAATATATAATAAAAAAATAAATTAAATATTATGGGATTATTCAAATTCTTAAAAGGAATTTTTGGAGCAAAAGAGACAGAAACTTGTCCAACTCCAGAAGTAAAAGTACCAGTTGTAAAAGCTGAGGAAATTAAAAAAGAAGTAGTAAAAGAAGTACCGGTACAAGCTGTGGAAACTAAAGTAACTGCTAAAGAGATTAAAGCAAAAAGAACACCTGCTATTAAGAAAACTGAAGAGGTTAAAGTAGAAGAGGTTTCAACAGAAGTTGTTGCTGAGAAAAAAGCTAAACCACGTAGAAGAAGAAAGCCAAAAGCTAAACCAGAAAACGGAGATCAAGCATAATTAAAAAACCACTCATATGAGTGGTTTTTTTTATTTAAAAGAATCCTATATTATTATCCAATAAATCATCTATTTTCTTTTCACGCTTAATCGCTTTTAAACGTAGATCATCTTCAAATTTATACAATCTTATATTATATCTTTTACTATTAGGATCATAAGTCAAATCATAAAATCCAATAACTTCAGTATCTTTTAAATAACCAATAACACTTTGTGCTAAATCATCTAATGTAGAGTTTTGTGATGTCGCCACACTATAGGTATTTTGCAAAACTTGACTACCTACAATTTTACTAAGAACACCATTAGGTGCATTTAAAATTTTAGTTGTTCTATCAGAAATCTTTTCAAAGAATGATTTAAGTTCAGAATCCGAAATTTCATTTTTTGGAAATAAAGTATTACTCACACTAAATACACTAAACTTATGTTTTACGTCAGCTACTAACTTTTGAACTTTTTCATCATCCGATAGAAATGTTATATCTTCCATTCATATTATTTTCTTTTTAATATTATCTCATCGATAATTCCATACTTTTTTGCATCTGGTGCAGTCATCCAATAATCTCTATCACCATCTTTAGCAACTTTATCAAAAGCTTGTCCAGATTTATCAGAAATTATTTCATAAAGTTCTTTTTTCAAAGAGTTTATCTCTTTTACTTCAATCTCTAAATCAGATGCTTGTTGATATCCAGCATATGATAATGGTTGATGTATCATTGTTCTACTTCTTTTAAGAGCCATTCTTTTACCTTTTGTACCAGAACATAGAATTACCGCAGCCATTGATGCAGCAAGCCCCGTATTGATTGTAACAATGTCTGGTTTAACAAAGTCCATTACATCAAGTAAACCTAATCCAGTATAAACTGAACCACCTGGAGAATCAATATAAATTGATATGTCATCATCACTTTCGGATTCTAAATAAAGAAGTTGTGCTTTGATTATGTTTGTAACATACTCATCAACTTCAGTAGATAAAAAGATAATCCTGTCATCTAATAACTTTGAGAAAACATCAACAGACATACCATTATCCTCTAATAACATAGGAGTGCTGTTTTTTCTTTGTAAATGTTTAAAGTAATTGTCTTGAAAGGTACTTGAAATAGATTGACTTCGTAGAAATTTTTGTAAGTCGTTTTTCATTTATGGGTATTATTTTTTGTTTTTATTATAAAATAGAGTAAAAGTTTAATATATACTAATATGAAGTATTTAAAGATTTTTGAAACATTTGATAGAAATAATACACTATATGTATTCGACTTTGATGATACACTTGTAAACACACCAGAGTTTGAAGAGTTTGTTATTGAATACTTAACAGAAGACGTTTCTATAAAAGAAATAGTTGATAAATCAACTGCAAGTATTGGAGTAAATAAGTCAGACTTAAAATGGCAAGATGGTAGAATTTATGTAGAAGATCCAGGTGAGAACATTGAAGTTAAAGGAAACTGGGTTAGAAAGGGTAAAAGGGTTTATCTTATGTCACCAGATATATTTGGTATGACTGATTTAAGTTTACCAACTGAAGTATTAGAATTGGCAGAATTTTATAATTCAATTGAGAATAAATGTATAGTAACTGCTCGTTCAGAAAAGATTAGAGATAAAATTGAAAAAGTTATGAAAGAGTTAGGATTAGAATATCCTAAATATGGACTTCATATGTATCCTTATGAAAATCACTATAATGCAGGTGGTTGGAAAGGTGAAAAGATTGTTGAACTGGTTGAGAAAACTGGATTTAATAAGGTTATATTTTACGATGATAATATAAAGTATTTAAAAGGTGCTACTAAAGTCATTAAGAATAAACTACCGAATCTTGATTACAAGTATGTAAAAGTGTAAAAAAGAGGTTTAATAATTTAATATATAATAAAAAAATAATAACATATATGAAAACTAAAGTTGAAGTACTTGGATATGAAATCGAAATTGAAGAAGTTGATGGTGTTGTAACTGTTAAAGCTGAATTAGATGGTGAAACAGTTGAGGAATTCACTCTTGAAACTCCTGAAGAAGGACAAGGTCAAGATGAAGAATCAGATGACGACGTTAAAGGATTTAAAGATTTTGATGGTCAAGACGAAGAAGAAGATTTCGGAGACGAAGAATCAGAAGGTCAAGAATCAGAAGAAGAAGATGAGGATGAAGACGAAGGTCAGACACTAGAATCTTTTCAATCTTTTTTCAATAAAAGATAAATAAGAAAGAGGATTTAGTCCTCTTTTTTTTATAAATAAAATTTAATATATAATAAAAAATATTATAATACTATGTTATTAAAATTTAATAATTTCATCAAAGAAAGTGTTTCTGGTAAAGGAACTTTACTTTTTTATGCATTTGATTGGGATGACAATATACTAAACATGCCAACTGAAATTATGGTACAAACCGAAGATGGTGAAGAAGTTGGTATGAGTACCGCAGACTTTGCGGTTTATCGTTCTAAAATAGGAAAAGAAGATTTTGAATATGATGGGAAAACTATTGTTGGTTTAGACTATAATACAGCATTTAGAAACTTTAGAGATATTGAAGATCCAGAAATATTCAAAAAAGATGTTGCCAAAGCATTACAAATGGAGGCATTTGCACCTGCTTGGGAAGATTTTATTGAATGTTTAACTAATGGTTCTGTATTTGCTATTATTACTGCAAGAGGACACGAATCAGAAGGTATGAGAAAAGGTGTTGAATATATTATTGATAGTTTAGATCAACAAGATAAAGAGAAAATGCATGATAGTTTACTTATGTTCCTTCAACTTTTTGGTAAATCAAGAAATGAAGAAAGTTATGAAAGTATTACAAATTTCTCTCAAAGTGAATTAGTTAAAAACTACTTAGATTTATGTCACTTTGTTGGTGTTTCTGCACCTTCAAGAGGTGGTTCACCTGCTAATCCAGAAGCAGCAAAAGAAGATGCTTTAAGAGAATTTATTACTGATGTAAATGGATATGCAGAAAAAATTGGATTTGTTGCAAAAGTTGGTTTCTCTGATGATGACCCAGGAAATGTTAAACATATGAAAGATGCTCTTTCGAGTGAAGACTTAGATCATGAAGAATTATGGCCATTCATTAAAGAGTTTATTATTAAAGATACTAATAAACCCGAAAATGTAGTTAAGACTAATATACCAACAAGAAGAGTTAAATCATTTGGTGATTTTAATGAGAGTCAAAGTCAAACTACAGGACTACAAAGTTCTACTATTTCTATGCAACCAGAAACTAATCTAATGATTATGGCTGGTAAGACTGATGATTTCAGTGCAAATGGTGATGAAACTCGTCAAGATCCTTATGGTAATAGATTAAAAGCACAAGCAAGAAGATTAGGTAATCAAGAATGGTGTGCTTGTTGTGACAACTCAAAGGCCGAATGTGATTGTGGTGACGATTGTGACTGTGATCGTAAATAATAAAAAAAAATCCTCTTTTTAAGAGGATTTTTTATTTAAACTTAGTAAGCTTTTTACAATATATTCTGTATGGATAAAGTCTATATTAAAAATATTCTTCAAAAAATTCTTAACAAAGAGTTTGCAAATGTTCAAAAACGTAGAGTAAATGATTACTCAGACCGTTTGAACTTTGCTTGTCCATTTTGTGGAGATAGTCATCGAAATAACCATGCAAAACGTGGTAATCTTTATTTTAACCGATTAGTTTTTATTTGTTTCAATTGTGATAAGAAAACCACATTCGATAGAATGTGTAAAGAATTTAATGAACAAATTGATCCTGATAAGAAATTAGAAATGATTGAACACTTAGATTCAATTATGACTTATAATGATTACCAAAGTGAATTTACTGATGCAAAATTTGATAACTTAATCGATTTAACTGATTTAGAAAAATCTATTGAACTAAATCTTACTCCATTTTCTGACTTTAAGCCGATTCAAGTAAACGGTGGTATCTACAAGTACCTAATTGGTCGTGGTATAGAACCAGATAAACATAAAAATATCTACCAAGCAAAGTATTGGAAAAATGAAGATGAGTCTGAATGGATTATAATAATGCTTAATCGTAGAGATACTAAGTTGTTAGGAATGCAAGTTCGTAATCTTAAAGAAGGTCGAAAAAGAATGTTTAAAATCTATAATTATGAAAATATATTAGAGTGGGTAAATCTAGCTAAGGAAGAACCTAAACAAGTTGATATAAATGAGTTAGTTATTTATAACAAGTTATCTTATTATTTTAATATACTTAATGTTGACTTCGATAGAATGATTACTGTTTTTGAAGGTTACTTAGATTCATTATTTTACCCTAACTCAATTGGTTTAGTTGGGGTAAATACAGATTTTAGATTTTTAGAAAATAGTGGATTTGATCTACAATACTTTTTCGATAATGATGAGGCCGGATTTAAGAAGTCAGAAGAGAAGTTAAAAGAAGGATATACAGTATTCTTATGGAATAAATTATTTGAGAGTATTGTTGACCAAAAGAATTCTAATGATCCTTTTAGTTTATTACATAGAATTAGTAAAGTAAAAGATATAAATAAATTATGTCAACTAACACCAGATGCGTTTAAAAAGTTAAAACTTCCATTATTTTTCAGTAAAGATACGTTGGATGTAAAATGGATTCCTAAATTCAAACGTAAGAGAAATAATAAAGAAGAAGTTGATTATAATAAAAAATTTGAAGAATTTAAAAAATTATAAGCTATTTTATTTATTTTTTTGTGTTTTTTGTTTTAATATATAAAATAAAAAAGACTTATTATGGCAGAACAAGTTAAAAAGAAGTTAGGATTCTTTGGAAGTATCAAATGGTTCTTCACAGAGATTATGAAAATCTATTCCACACAAGATTCTTACTTTTCTAAAAAAAGAGTTGAGTCAGGTATTGGATTTGTAATTGCAGAGTGGGGAATGATATTTTTCCTATTAAGCAAATTTGAAACAATGACTATGATTGAGTTTGGTGGATGGGCTTCTATTCAGTTTCTTGTAGCAGGTTATATGGTTAGCCAAATACAAAGCGAAAAGAAAGCATCAGACGTTAGTAATTCAGCAGATGCAACGGTTGAGGAAAATCAACAGTAAAACAAAAACCACTCAAATGAGTGGTTTTTTTATATCTATTAAAATATTATTTTAATCTTCTTTCTCTTCTTGAGAATTTATAACTTTTAGCTTCAAATTCAGGATCAATTCTGTCTTCTTCTTCTAATCTAGGAGCAACTCTTTCAGAACCACCTTGTAAATAAGAAACAACTTGATCAACTGTATCAAATTTCTTTCTATCAACGTGGAACTTTTCAGTTTCAGAAGGAAAAATAATTTCTTTTCCATCAAATTCTAATTTGTTGTTTTGAACTGCATCCGATTCTAATCCTAATGCTTGTGCCAATTCTTTTAATCTACTAGAATAAACATCTTCTTGTTCTTCTTCTTCACCACCTTCAAACTCTTGTTCAAATGGATTATTTTTAGCCAATGGATTATCTTGTTCACTTGGAACATCATCTGGGATAACACCTGGTCTAGTTGGTCTAGGAGCAGTAGGTCTATCTGTATCTGGTCTAGATGGAGTTTCCGTTTCTCTTCTTGTAGGTGCAGGAGCTTGTTCAGGTCCAGCAGTAAACTCTTCATTTATTTTGTCATCTACGAATTGATTATACTTTTTAATCATATCAAATAATTATTTTTTTATTATATATTAAATTTAAAATACCTGTTTTTACTCTAATTCTTGAACCACATAGTCTATAAAGCTATCTAATTCATATTCTAATCCACCACAAAACTCAAAAACATCATATTCCACTACTTTACCCTTATCATTTACAACTTTTAAAAAATCAAGTGAATAAGCACCGGTATTATAAAGTATTATTTTACCTTTTAAGTTTCCTTCTATTGTTTTATGTGATTTTTCTAAATCTGGTACATATAAAGTACCAATATATTCAATACCATCTTCTTCATACTTTATATCATCTAATTCAAATTTAAAGTAATCATCCTCAAAAATAGTATCAGTACTTAAAATCCTCATCTTAGTTTTAACTGCTTCTTCATCACCTAAAGAAACTGCGTCTAAAAAGTCTTTTTCATGTATAGTCAAAGATATTATGCCATACTTAGATATTTTATCCAGTAATTCATCAGTCTTTTCTTGACCGGAAAATTCTTCTGTTACTATACTTTTCATACAACTATATATTGTTTATATATCATTAAAAAGATCATCAATCCTCTTATCTCGCTTAAATTGAAGGGAGAAGTCTTTATCATTTTCAAATCTATACTTAAAATCATTAAAAGCACTTTCACTAATTCTTAGTAGAGAAAATGAACCTCTACTTAATTTACCTTCCGTAAGTCTGTTATCTAAATGTTTTAGATAATATGGATATATTTCATCTTCTTTCATATTTTATATATTATTTTTTTATATATACATTATGAAATGGATAAAATTAAATGAAAGCTCCTTAAAATTAGGGAACGTAATGACTAAGAAATATGGTGAATTTAACTCAATAGATTGGTTAAATGGTAAAATCAAGGAATATATCCAAGAGGTATATGAGCCATTTGGTTTTAAATATGGAGTGAATCAAGATTTAAACATAGAAGGTCAGATTATAAGTAGCGAATATATCAGTAAAATGGTAAATAACTATACGGTATTCAAATCAATAATTAGAGAAAACTCTATTAGAACAGAAGCCGCATTCTATCACTATATGACTAATAATATGAAAGAGATATATCACTGGAAAGGTAGATACTTTAAACGTATTACTTTACCTGTTTTAATCAATACCTCCAGAAGAGGAAATGTAGGAGAACAAGATTCTTTAAGATTTTTTAAACAATCTTTACAAGAAAAGAAAGGAATATCAGTAAACTTTATTACACCAACAGTTGAAGAAGATATTTCTGGAATTGATGGAAAATTTATTTACTTAGGTAAAGAAGTAACTATTCAAGTTAAACCTTATGATAAAGCAGTTATTAGCGAATCAACAAGAAAAGTGAAAGTTCACTCACAAGGATCATTATCGTTGAATACAGACTACCTAATACTTTATAAAGGACAATCATTTATTATTGTAAGAGGTAAAGATGTTACAATAGAAGGAAATTTCTTCACATTTCAAGAAGATAAAGTAGTAGCAAAAACATAAAGTATATATGAAAAGAATTGATACATTTAATAAGTTTAATGAAAGTGAAGACAATAAAAGGTTTGTAGGTCCTAATGGAGAGTTTCAACCTACTGAACAACCAAAAGAAGGAACTACTACTATAAAATTTATGGAAGAACTACTTGAATGGATATATTATCATGATAGCATGCCTTTTGAAGAAAAAATGAAATTCATAACTGGTATTGAAGAGCAGATACAATTACTTCTAAATGGTGATGGAGGTGGTGCACCATTTGGCATGCCAATCAATTATATACCAACTTGGTCAACAAAACTAAAAAAAGATTTAAAATAAAAATCCTCTCAATATTGAGAGGATTTTTTATTAGAAGCCTCCGAAGATGTCCATCACGACCGACAACCTTTTAGTTATTTCAGGTAAACCTAATGGTTCAATAATTGAATTGATTGGAGAAAGTATAGCTTTCGCGAACTGTTCGTCATAATCTATCTCTGGAGCGAACTCATGAGGGTATGAACCTCTCATATAAGCAAACTGATCATTCACAGTTTTATCCTTACAAACATAATACTTAATCTTTGTACCCGATTTAATAAATTCATATTTCTGTTGTGCTGCTCTATCCAAATTTAATAAGTAATTATGATAAGCAGCTGCTTTGACTGCGAAGTGAGCACCATTTACATATCTCAAAGGTAAAACCTTATCATCAATAATTTTAGCATCATAGTTAGAACAAGAAGACTGCATTGCAATATCATCAATATCAGCTAGCTCAAACTCTTTTCTAAGATTTTTAACTAACTTCAATAATTCTTTTATGTTGAATGTATCTGGATTAGAAAATAAGTATCTTACAATATCTACAATCTTATCTCTTGCAAATAAAGGTGTAGATGATCTTACAAGTTCAACTCCTTTAGGGAATATGTAAGTCATAGGATCAAAGTTGATACCATCTTCATGTACAATATGCTGAATATATTTCTTTTTAGCAATATTGATAATTGATTCAGAAATCTTTTCTAACTCAAAGTCTTCTTTATTCTCTACTCCAAATGAAGCAGCATAATCTTCTAAACATTGTTTGAAATATCCACCATACCTAAAATGGTCTAAGCCTTGAATTAGTTCTAATTCACTAGTCCAATTCCATTTTATTTCTGATGTAAATACACCATCATTTATCATACCATTAAGATTTCTATCTTTAATAAAATACCCATCAAATACTAATAGGTCATACGCATTACAAATTGTATCTTTTAATTCACTAACTGAATGAACAACGGCAACGCAGTTTGGATTATTATGTCTTACTTTTTCTTTTGAAAGAACAATAAACTTTTTATCAATCTTATCAACTTCACTTAAAACTAAATTCTCCCAATCACAATGATCAATTGCTGGTTTAAATGATACAAATAATGAGTCAGTATCAGCATAAATACTAACATGTTCATTTTTATCAATTTGAGTAACATTTTTTATTCCTACTTTATCGTGTACTTCAAAATCAAGATGCCATTGGTTATACCAATAATCTTCATTTACTCTATCCATTGTTTTTGTAAGATCACGACCTTGTGCCGTTATTGTGCCTGCTACGTGATTATTATATAATATGAAGTAGGCCGTTGCGAATGCTCCGCTAATTTCCCCCACCACATAACGTAGTGGGGGCTAAGCATAGGAGCCATTAAGCACAAGCTTCAATGCTGTCTGCATTGCGTTATAGTATTCAACATCTTTTTTTAGTTGTACTGCTTGTATCTTTAATGACTCTATTTTTAATTTTTTTTCTTCTCTTGTCATAAATATTATATGAATATATATATAAAAGTTTTAAAGGAACATATGGGGCTTTAATATATATGTTATGATAAAGAATGACAAAATTAAAGTAAATATTTCATATAGGAATATTACACATTATATTAAATTAGGATATAATCCTATTTTAAATAAAGAATTAGAAATCGAAACTAATCATTTATCAACATCATCACATGTTAAGATTGATGTTATATGTAAAATATGTGGAATCGAGAATAATATTATGTATTATAAATATATTGATAATGTTGAAAGACACGGTTTCTATGGTTGTAGAAAATGCTCCAGACAAAAAGCGGCAATGACATCATTAGAGAAATATGGAGTTGATAATTATAGTAAAACAAATGAATGGAAGGATAGAGTTGAAAAAACAAATATTGATAAATTCGGTTATAAAACAAATTTATTATCACCTGATTATAAAGAAAGTATATCAAATATATTACTTGATAAATATGGTACAAAAAATTGGTGGGAGATAAGAAATACTAATAAAAAATCAAAGTTAGTTATAATTGATAATATTATTAAAAATGTAATAATATATTCCGAAGATTTATATGATAACGGATTTATAAATGATAATTACCTTCTGTATAGAAATGAATGTAGAAGAATAACAAATTCTAATATTAAAAATCTAATGATTGAATGGAATGGTACTGATTACTATACTAAAGAGAATATATCGAATAATTTTACTCTACCACATAATGATCCTGGGTACCCAACAATAGATCATAAAGAATCGGTTTATTTTGGATTTACTAATAATATAAGTTCCGAAGATATAGGTTCACTAGAAAATTTATGTATTACAAAAAGAGGTATAAACTCAACAAAAAGAGATTTATGTGAATTGGAGTTTTTAGAAAAGTTTTTAAATAAAAAAGAAGAACATTAGTTCTTCTTTTTTGGTTTTAATATCATAAGCCATTTACTAGACTCAAGTTTTGGTATATTTTCGGCAGATCCAAACTCGTCCAACATTGTGGCAAATTTTAGCATTACTAGTTGTCCTCTATCTGGATTACCTTTTTGTCTTCCTTTTAATTGAATAACACATTTTACTTTATCATTATCCAAAAGGAACTCTTTACCCTTCTTAGCTTTAATCTCTAAATCGTGATCTGAAATCTCACAAGAAAGTTTTATTTCTTTTAATTCTGATTTAATTGCATTTTTCTTTTGTTCTTTTAACATTTTCTCGATGTTATAAAGGAACTTACCATAATCTTCAATTTTGGCAATAGGTGGATCTTGATTCTCATTTATTAAAATAAGATCTTTTCCTTCTTCATCTGCAAGACGAAGTGCGTCTTTAGTTCTGATTATTTCTGGTGCTGCACCGGTAACGATTAGTCTAACTTCAAATGACTTAATGTCGTCATTTATTTTATGTTTTCTTTTATTATTTGGTTGTTTTTTATTCAATGTTGAATAGCTTTATTATTTTTATTTGTCTGTTTATATATTTGTTTTTAAAATCGTAAGAATTCTTTTTCCAGATTTCCCACCATTTGTTTTTTGATTTCAGTGATTCTAGTGGTATTTTGATTACTAATCTTTGATCGTTACCAATTATATTCCAATCCCAAGTCATTTTATTACTCATCGTCGTCCAGCATCTGTTCAAAGCTCAACATTAAATTTGAGTTATTGTCTTTTATAAGCATGAAATTTTCAAAAATAAGGAACTCTATATTTTCCATCTTATCATTTATACAACTTAAAAATCTTTTATTTAGTATCAAAGTTGCGTTTCTATCATCGTTTAAATTATCTACTTCTAATTCCCAAGAAGATTTCTCTGATAAAGTAACAACTCCTTTAACAACGTCCATATTTATGATTCTCTCACCATTTATACCAGATAACTTTTTAATGTCTAAGAAATCACTATTAGGAATATTAAAAGTCCATTTTTTATTTCTAACATCTAATCTAGTTGCCAGTGCTACTTTACCAATATCTCTTATTGTCCCACCTTCACCACCTAACCAGTTTACTTTAAATTTACCAGAAGATATTTGAAGACCTCTTGCAATATATAATGAATCATCATCTGGTGATTCTTTATAAGAAACATCAAATCCTATTTTATCCATATCTTTTATGAATGCCAAGTTTTTAACGAACTTTTTAGCAGAAGGTATGATAATATCTAATGAAAAATCTTCCATATCATTATCAAAGTACTCTTTTGTAGGTAAAAGAAAGTTTTTGAATGCCAAAATAACATTACCACCACCTAACATTGCATACATTAAAATATTTTCATTATCTATCTTTAATTTAACGGTGTCATCAATGGATGCTACGGTATTTAACTTCTCGATGAAGTCACTAAACATACTTGGTACTACTTTTAACTTTACTTTTCCTGCCATATTTAATTTAATTATTAGAGATTATATGAAAAAGTTGATTTTTTGTTTAATAGTTTTTAATATATAATTTATGATTAAAAACTGGAACCAATTTATCAACGAGAATGTCACTAACCCAGATAGTTATTTAGACATGAGAATGCAAGAAATCAAAGATTTACTTGACAACACTGAAAATAGTGATACACTTATATATGAGTGGGAGAATAAAGATGACCATGAGTTGTTTATAAATTTCTCAGCAAATGGTATGAATGTTAGATATGAATTTGACATTGATGATATGAAAGTTACTAAAATTGCAAATGATGTACTTGACTACGAAGAACAAGTTGAATCAATGGAAGCAGGAGTTGAAATGATTGAAAAAGATATTCACTCTATATTAGGTATATCTGAAAGTAAAGTAAATGAAGCAATCGTTGATTATAAAAATGAGGCAGTAGATGGTTTAATGGGAGAAATCAATACATATCCGAGACATCATAGATTTCAAATACCAGAATTGACTGCACTCGGAGCAGAGTATGATATAGAAATTGTAGATTATAATACTTTTTTAAATGATTTACCCGAAAGAGATAAAGCAACTGCACCTCCAAGATCGGCTCAGTTTTTTGCTTTAGTAAATCCGGTTACTAAAAGACCTAGAATTGTTTTAAATTTACCAATGCCTTTTATACCAAAAGACTTCTTTGATCAAGTTCCACTTGGTGACATACTTAAACATGAACAAATTCACGTAGGGCAACATTCTAGAAGACCTAATATAGATATGGCATTACCAGAACCAAAAGATCAGAAAAAATATTTCTCTAATAAAGATGAAGTTATGGCGTTTGCCTTCTCAGTTGCTAAGGAAATAGTTACTATGTTTCCAACAATCACAACTCCTAAAGAGGGAATAGATAAACTTACTCAAAACCCAGGTAGATTTAGACTATATGGTGATATTAAAAGAAATGTTGATCCATTTATCTTAAAAAGATACCACAAATATATATACTTATATTTAGAAGACTTATTGAAAACAGAAGAATAATGAAACACTTAAAATTATTTGAAGAATTCAATTTTGATATTGAACCATTTGATGTTCATGGTAGTGAACTTGAAGTTTTTATTGATGACCAAGAATTCTCATTTAAAGTAATAAATGGAGAAGTTAGTTTCTCAAGTGAAGATGACTTTGAAAGAGCATTTGAAATTGGTATTGAATTAGATGATGAGTTAAGATCTTATATACTTGATGAGTATAATAAAATGTTAAGTAAAACTAGAATGAAAAGATTTGGTTTCTTTAAATAATTAAAGCATTTCATTTACATTCTCTCTTATAAACTTTTCTATTTCCTTTAATTTCTTTCTTGATGTTTTTACATCAAGTTGTATTCTCCAATTACCTACTTTATTTTCATCATCTTCAGTAATTTCTCTTACATCTAATTTTAATTCAAGTAACTCTTCAAATAACTCAGGTTTTGAAAGTAAATCTTCTTTAGTAAATGTTCTACTTATTTTAGGAAATACATAATCACCATTTTCATTAGGTTCAGTAATATCTCCTTTTTGTAGAATTATTTCTTCACCAAATCCGGTATTTAATATAAAGTCGTTTATTAGTCTAAATTTCATAATGATTATATCAAAGTTGATAACTTTGTTTAAACTAATTTACATTTTCATGTATAACATAAGAACATTAAAAATATCTAAAATGAAATTAAACAAAAAGTTTTTAAAAGAGTACTTGAATAGTACTTCTCCAACAGGTTTTGAGTATGAATTAGGTGGACAAAAAGTTTGGATGGACAATATTGAAAAATATGTCGATTCTGTTGAACTTGATAATTATGGTACTGCCTATGGTGTTACCGGTAATTTAGAGTCTGACTTTAAAGTTGTTATCGAAGCACACTCTGATGAAATCAGTTGGTTTGTAAACTACATTGACTCAAAAGGATATATTAGAGTTATCAGAAATGGTGGCTCTGACGTACAAATTGCTCCTTCTATGAGAGTAAATCTATGGGGTGAAAAGGGTGCCGTTACAGGTGTCTTTGGACATCCAGCGATACATATCTCTGATAGAAAGAAAGAGGTTGATTTAAACTCAATTTTTATCGATATTGGTGCTTCTTCAAAAGAAGATGTTGCTAAAATGGGTATTAAAGTTGGTACAGTAGTTACTTTTAAAGATGAGTTGATGAAACTTGGTAATGATTACTACTCTGGTAGAGCACTTGACAATAGAATTGGTGGTTTTATGATTGCCGAGGTTGCAAGAAAATTGAAAGAGAAAGGTAAAAAACTACCATTTAAACTTTACATTGTTAATTCAGTTCAAGAAGAAATTGGATTACGTGGTGCTGAAATGATTGCACACACAATTAAGCCAAATGTTGCTATTATAACTGATGTTTGTCATGAGACATCGTCACCTTGTTATACTGCAAGTAAACAAGGCGATCATATTGCTGGTGATGGAGGTGTTATTACAAGAGGTCCTGCAGTTCATAATAAATTGAGAAAATTGATTTTGGATACCGCAACGGCTAAAAAAATCCCTCACCAGTTAGCAGCTTCTTCGAGATCAACTGGAACAGATACCGATGCATTTGCTTATGCGAATGGTGGTACTCCTTCTGCACTTATTTCTTTAGCACTCAAGTACATGCACACAACTTGTGAAACTGTTCATAAGGAAGATATTAAAAATGTTATAGAGTTGATTTACGAAACTCTTCTAAATATTGAAGAAAATCATGACTTTAAATACAACTCTTAAAAACAACCCATCTTTTAAAAAGATGGGTTTTTTATTTAATATATAGTTTATGAAATATATTAAACATTATGAAGGTTTTATACCAAAAGGTGGGTTATATGGTGCAGAGAAGGGTACGAAAGTACCATTATCACAATATGGTGGTATGTTATATAACTCTGAACAAGAAGCTAAAAAAAGAGTTGCTGTTGCAGACTTAAAAATTGGTGATAAAATTAAATTTATAAAATCTACATCATTATTTAGAAGATTGATGCCATCATTTACTCACAAAGTGGCTGGACACGGTGAAGAATATTTCTTAAAAAATGAAGTTTATGAATTTGTTAATTATTGGAGTGATTTTGCAAGAGATTCTGGTTGGGATTATGATGAAACTATAGCAATGGAATTTGAATGTTTAGAGTCTGCTAAATCAAATAGGATAGGAACTACATTTGTTTTTTCACTAAGACATTTTCACGAATACAAAGACGAAGGTAAATTTATAATAATATAATGATTAGCAAGTATAACCAATTTTTAATAAATGAATCTAAACTTATACTAGAAGCATTTTTAAGTGCAGATACAAGTTTCTTATCTAAATTAGATAAAATTTCAAGACAGTCAAATTTTTCATCTACAATTGCACATATGCTTTTATCTAGAATTAATGATAAAGACTGGGTTTCTGAGATAGATTTAAAACAAGATTTCTTTAAAACAACTGATGATAAAGATAAAGTATCTTTTATTCAAACAAACAGAGTAAAAGATGATGTAGATCCATATACAATGGCTGGTAGAAGTGATCTTAAAGTTGGTAGAGCAATAAAATACATAGCAAAAGATTTATATGATATTAAGATTACTGATAAACAAATAGAAGATTTTGTAAATGTTTATAAATCAATTGCAGATGAAGGAGAAGCAGATTTTCAATTTTATGTTGGAGAAGAAATAAAATCAGGTTATGCTGAAGAGAATTACTTTGATAGAAACTTAGGAACTCTGGGTAGCTCTTGTATGACTGGACACCCATCATTTCTTAAAATATACGCTAAAAATGAAAAGAAAGTTAGATTACTAGTTCTTCTCGAAGATGGTAAAATATGTGGTAGAGCATTAGTTTGGAAATTAGATAAATCTCCTTGTGATGCAGAATATTTTATGGATAGGGTTTATACAAACCGTGATTATGAAGTAAATAAATTTACACAATATGCTGAGAAAAATGGATGGTTATACAAACAAAGTATGACTTGTGGTGATTCTGCAGCAGTAAAGTTTAAATATAATGGAAAAGAATTATTAGGAGAAATATCTGTTAAGATAGATGGTAAACATTCCAAATATCCTTATATGGATACTTTATTTTGTTTAAATAAAGATAAAGATGAACTTTCTAATGTTCCTTCTTGGAAATGTTATAGATTATGGGACACCGATGGTGATCGCGAAAGATGTGATGACTGTGAAGGTAAATCAAAGAATAAGAATCTATGTTATGGTTGTTCAGAAGGTGTAATGGTTTTAAAACAATCAGGTATTGAAATAGACGTTGAGAAGGGAAGAGGTTAAATTATAAATATTCTTATTATTATTTCCATTCTCTTATATCGTCTTAATACAGTAGCCATTAAAAATGGATTTACACTAGTCATTATTTACCTAAGTAATTCATCAACTCAATCATATTCTTAACTGCAAATCCTAATGATTCAAGATTTTTAACAGTATCTCTCATATAAGAAATATAAGCTTCTATAATTTCCATTGCTCTATCATTTTCTGCTAAATGCCCATCAATTAAAATACCCTTTTCTCCCATATTTGTTTTGATACCAAATCCAGTTGCATAAAAAACAAACTTATCTTGTTTAAGTTTTTTAATTTTAGTCATTTCTCTACTTCGTTTATTTAAAAAGAAGTTTATTTGCTCATTTAACATTTGTCTATATGAAAGTGCAATAGCTTGAGTATCTAATATTACTTTAGAATTTGCAGGATTTACTAAATCTAATGATAATGATTTAAAAAGTGGATCAACATTTTTACTCCACTCTGATCTTTTATCATTGAAGTACTCTTCTAACTTATCGTTAGTTTCTTTAGCTTTAGTAATTCTATCTATTTCTTCTTGACTAAATAAATTCATATTAAATATCCATTTTTTTTAATTTATAACCTCTTAACAAACCTTTTTGATTAGTATTTGTGAATGTATTATTTATTAAATCTCCAACCGTCTTTTCGAGATTATCTTGAATATATTCCTCAAAAATATTTGTCCATTTTTCCACTAATTCAGTATCTTCAACTACGATAGTATCCATATTAGAAAAAATATCAATACATTTATTTCGATTATCTATTACAATTGTAAAGTCTGATATATAAAGTCCATTTTTTGAGAAACTAATTTCTGTCTCTTCTTCTTGTTCAACTTTGATATTTAAGTAGTAATGTCTGTAGCCATATTTCATCTTTTTTAATAAAGAAATATCTTCACTCTCGATATTATTGAAAAGATGTGTTAAAAAGCTGTCTAATTCGTTCATTCATAGGCCATTATTTTTTAATTCCTAATTAAGGAGTTAAACTTCAACTTATATGAAATACTAACATGTTAGTTTAAAAGAAAAAGCCTCATTTTTAGTGAGGCTTTTTAATTATTTTGTAAAGAAACTTTTCAAATGGGTCATTGGATTAGAATCATTTTTTTCAGAATCATCACCATCAAAACTACCATCATGTGTAGCAAGTCCAAAATCCTCTTCTGGATTATTGTGTCCTGCAATAAAATCAAATACTTCTTCAATATCATCTTTAGAAGATGTAATATGATCAGAAGCCCAATCATGTTCTGTTAGCATTGCATCGATTTCTGATTTATCCATTTTTAATAATTCATCAACTAATCTTTTGATAGTTTCTAAATTACTAAAAAACATATAATTCTCTTGTTCACTATGTTCTTTAACTGCTTTAAGTTTACTTAAAGTTTTTGCCAACTCTAATCTTCTTTTTTTAGTAGCATCTTTTTTATCTAATTGAGTACCCGGTTTTTTCTTATCTTTATCCTTAGCTTTTAATTTAGAAAGTTCTGAGTCTATTTCTTTCTTAGAAATCTTTTCATCATCTTTTTTACCTAAAGATTTTTTTAATGCACCAGGATGTTTAATTGCATCTTTGATCCAATTTTTCTTCTCATTGAATTCTTCTGAGTTTTCATCAGTTAGTTCATCAGTTAGTTCATCTGTTTCCTCATCTTTTTCACCATAACACATACAATGTTCAATTGGATCTTGACAATTCATACACATTTCCTCTTTATCGAAATTCTCAAATTTCTTAATCATAACTTTTTAATTATTTTTATATACTATATATTAAAGTTTTTTATCGAATAAATATAAATCATATAAAGCATTACCTTTTACATTCTTAATACTTTTTAAAACATCACCAGTTATAGAATCAAGTACTTTAAAAATACCTAAATTTACTTGCTTATCAGTTAAAACTCTAACTGTATTACCAGGTTGTCCTAATGCACCTAATACAGCAATATACTTATTACCATAAATACTTTTTAAGAATGATATTCTTAGACCCGCCATATCTTTATTGTTATTTACATAAACATTTTCAAATGGTTTCATTAAGTCTAATTTAGATTCTTCTGTTTCTTTAACTTGTATAGAAGCAAAAGTTTTATCTTTTTCACCAATAGTAACTTCTTCTCTGTTTTGAATTTTGTTCTGATTTACAAGTGCTTGTTGATTTCTTCTAATTTCATTGAAATCTGCTCTAACAACAATACCACCTCTCATACCTTTATCATTCATATTATAACCTGTGGGAGGCAATCTATAGAACGATCCAGTAAAAGTCATAGAAAGTATCCTATCTGTTCTAAAAAGTCTCCAAATCTTATTTATATGTCTTCTTTGAGATACTGACCATCCATTTAAGTGCCAACCTCTCAATAACATCTTACCTTTAGATGAACGTCCAAGTACCATAGGGTATATAACTCTCTCGTGACCAGCAAAGTGTTTATCTTTTTCTCCTTTGTAGTTTAGTAAAAACATCATACCATATTTGATGGCTTTAGTCATTATTTGATCAGAATATTTAATCGGTTGATTGATAGGTATATTCGCAATATCCTTAACATTCTTTAATGAAAAACGTGGAATATACTCATTATCTTCTATTAAGTTATAATGTTCTTTAAGAACAAACTCAACAGGTTTATTATTATAAAAGTCTCTAAGTTGTTTTAAATTCATAAACTATATATTAAATACATAATTCCTAAAAACAAAAAAGAGAAACATTTCTGTTTCTCTTTTTTCACATCAAACAAAATGATTGAAAAATTGTCAGTGTTTTTTTTGATTACTTAACTACTTCAGTAGTTTTAGTAGTATCAACAGCAGTTGAATCTAAAGCAGTTGAATCAACTTTAGTAGTGTCAACAGCAGTTGAATCAACAGTTGTTGTAGTTGCATCTACAGTTTCAGTTTTTTTGCAAGATGTTAAAGAAATTGCAGTGATTGCCATTACAGCGAATAATACTTTTTTCATAGTTTTTTTGTTTTTTAATTTTTTTACATGATTATATATCATGAAAATTATCTTTTGTTTAGTAAAAAGTGAAAATATTTTTTTAATATATAGTTCTAATAAAAAACACAATTAAATAATGTCAATAAACAGTAGAGAGGATGCAAATAAATATTATCAAGTAGTAAATAAGCTAGTTGATGAGTATATTGATAAGTGGAAGATTAAACCTACTAATTTAAAAAGATATTTAAAGAATGGTTCTGATAAATTTGAAAAGTTTATAGATAGAAATGGTTTAAAAGATATAAATGGTATTAAACAGGTTATAAATGATGTTATTGAAGATAGAGTTCATATGGAATCAGATGGAGTTTTAACATTTGAAAGATTTAAAGTGTTTGAGTCAGATGAATTTAAAATTACTTCAATTATTCAATGTCTTTATAAAGGTATTGGTAAAACTGATATTAAAGCTGAGAAGTTTTTAGCAGATCATTTTGATGCAAATTTAAGTCAGATAGATATAGTTGATACAGATAAACATATGTTTAAAATTAGTAATTGGGAAAATGAAGATCTATTAGTAATTGTTTACAATAAAGATGAATTTGATATTATTAAAGAGAATATTAAAGAGTATTTGTATGATGAACTTCTTAAACAACAAATTGATCTAATTGTTGGAGTATCTTTAAAACTAAATACAGTTGTGGATAAAGATAAATTCGATACAGATATAGAATCTAAATTGACTGATAATTTAATAACTGATTTAATAAATGATTCTCTTGAGATGAACTATACAAAGTTTGACTTTGAGAAAACGGATGATTATTATCTTTGGATTAAGAAACAATAAATAAAAAGAGAGTTTAACTCTCTTTTTTTATTATTATGAAAATAATATTTTAATATATACATAAAAACATTAATTATATATGTCATTTTTATACAAATATGGTACTGCGAGTAATTACGAATCTAAACGTTGGTCAACCGTACAGAATTTATTAGATCAAATAAAAGATAATAATGCGAATTTGATTTTTGCAAATCATGTAAGAGATGCAGTATTTACTTTATGGGAGAGAGTAAGTGATGTTGAAATAACTGTGGCATCTGCTTCATTAGCTTCGCCATATTTTCAAAATCCAAATCCCACAACTATTGGAGTTGGTGGTATTCCAGAAGGAACAACATTCTCTACTCCACACACGATACAACAAATGTTTGATGCTCTTTTATATCCATATGCGGCACCAATATTAAGTTTATCTACTATAGCCAATAAAGAATATGGTCAACCTCTAAATTCTACAATAACTTGGAGTGTTATTAAAAAGTCTAATACAATTACATCAATTAATGTTGATGGTCAAATAATATTTCCAGTAAATGGTGGTGATCAAAGTGGAACAAAGGTAGTAACAGGAACATGGAGTACTCCAGCGGTTTCTACTCCAAATACTTTTACAATGACAGTTAGTGATGGATCAACAACGACAACAAGTACATCGTACGAGTGGATGAATAAAATATATTGGGGAAGATTAGATCTGACATCAATATTAAATCCAGACTTATCAGATCCTATTACACGTAATTCACGTATAGCAACAATAGTATCAAATTTTTTCCCTACATCTAATAGTGGAAGTTTACTAATTCGAGGATTGACCGGAGCAGGTGTTTCTCCAGGTAATATGTTATCTAAAGTAAAGAATAAAACTTATGCCAATATAAATGGTGCTGGTGGATATTTATTATTTGCTTGGCCAAGTAATGTTCCAAATGCAACAACACCTGCATTTTCAGTAAATGGACTTACAAGTACGGGTTTTAGTAGACTATTAACTGGTTTTAGTTTTATAAACACACATGGTATTATAACAAACTATGAAGTTTGGATATCAAATACTGCACAGAATTCACCATTGAATCCTGTAATAATAAGTTAAAAAAAATATAGAATATAAATGTCACAAAATATAGGAACTTTAGTATCATCCGCAATTCGTCCAAATGATTCATTAGATCAAATTGCCTCAGCATTTGCCAATGAAATAAAAGGTGGTGCTCACGGGTATGAAACGTATGATGATATGAATAACATAATAGAAGCGAGAAGAGAATGGGGAATGTTAGTAACTGTTTATAATGATTCCGATTCTGATCTTAACGGCACATATCAGCTTAAATATGGTAATACTAATAACAATGTGTTCGATATATTAGATAATTCAAATTGGGTAAAACTCAATTTAGGTGATAATGCATCAACTGAATGGGTTGACTCAGTAATTTCAATTCTAAGTATTGAGCCTACATTAGAACCTTTTCCAGGTGACAGATACTTATTAGCAACTATACCAAATTTACTTCCATCAGGTACAAACTGGGATAATTATTCATACGGAACAATAATTGTAGAGTATAGTAACATAGGTACATGGAAGCTTACTATTCCAACTAATGGTATGACTGTTAGAGTTGATAATGATGATAATTCAATTTATAAATATGAGGGTAATTATCCTACTGGAATATGGAAACAAGAGAAGACAACACAAGTATTTTATATTGAACCAACTTCAATAGGTGGTTTAACCTACTCAGTAAGTACAGATCCAATATTTAATGCATATAGTAGAGACTTAATATTTTTAACTAAATTTAATACTGCTAATACTGGTACTGCATCAATCAATATAAATGGATTAGGATATAGAAATATTAAAATTGCAACTAAAAATGGAGTAAGAGATCTTATAATAAGTGATATTGTAACAAATGGTATTTATAGTTTAACATATAATGGAACTTACTTTCAAATGACTAAACCATTTCCATCAGATAGTTATAACATCGAGTATTATATTGGACCAGGTGAGGTTGTTACTGTTCAAGAATATGAACAATATTGGGTTTATGGTGATTTAACAATAGACGGGGGTGTAATGCAAAACTATGGTCATGTAGTTGTGGCAAATGGTTCAGTAAATCTTGTAAATAGTGGAGTTTTTAATAATAATGGGTCAGGTGAGTTGATTTTAGTTGACTTATTTAACACTCCTATTTTTAATACAACAGATACTATTCAATTATCATCCGTGATGACCATAAATGGTCCTTCTGTTTCTGCAATAGTTTTAAACAATAGTTTAACACCGTCACATATAAATTCGGTAAATACTGCAACTGCAAGTTGGATTCTTTCTAATAATGGAAGTTCATTTGAGTGGGTTTTACCAACATCAGTTAGTGGTACAGTAAGCCAAGGAGTAACAGGTGCAACAGGACCTCAAGGAGCAACAGGACCTCAAGGAGCAACAGGTTCACCAGGAGAAATGGGTGCAACAGGACCTCAAGGAGCAACAGGTTCACCAGGAGAAATGGGTGCAACAGGAGCAGGTGTTACATCTTCATTTTATTTGAAAGGAACATCTAACTATTCATATGATACAACATCTGATATTTACAGAACTGGATCAATAAATATTGGAACAGGAACTGCTACTGATGGTAGATTTGTTGTTTCATCTTCTGGTGGTACGACTTCACTAGTAGTTGATGAAAGTGGAAATATTTATAACTATAGTATTAATCTTAATACTAAGTTTGGTTATCAATCATTAAATTCTGTAACAAGTAGTTTCATATCTATGGGTCAATTTAATGTAGCAATTGGTTATCAATCATTATATTCCACTACATCTGGTGCTAGTAATACGGGACTTGGTGTGATTTCATTATATTCAAACACAACTGGATATAATAATACTGCTCTTGGTTTTATTTCATTAAGTCAGAATACAACTGGATATAATAATGTTGCGATTGGAAGTAATACATTAAGTAGTAACACAACTGGATATCTTAATACTGCACTTGGAAACGCGGCATTATTTAAAAATACAACTGGATATTATAATATAGCACTTGGTTTTTATTCGGGTAGTACTATATCAGGAACAGGAGATATAAATACAGGAATTGGTGTAACAAACTCAAATAATTCTATCTTTATAGGTTATGATACAAGACCTTCTGCAGGAAATAATACAAATGAAATAGTAATTGGACATGGTGCCACAGGAAATGGTTCTAATACAGCTACTTTAGGTAATAATGATATAACAAAAACGTATCTAAAAGGCACAATAAATGGAGATTCTTTTGTAAAAAATGGTGGAACTTCATCTCAATATTTGATGGCCGATGGTAGTGTATCATTAGGACCAAGTTTTTCAGGATTGCCTCTTTCAGGAGGAACATTAACAGGTCCATTAAGTGGAACTAGAGCATCTTTTTCACAATCATCATCTTTAGATACATTATTTGCGTATAATGGAACAACTAATGCAACGGCTATTAGTGGTGGTGCTGCTAATGGTATTAGTGGATATTTTGCAAATAATTCAACTACAAATCCTGTACTGAAATTATTAGGTTTATCTTCAACTACACTGATTGATGGTAGAAATACTAGTGATGTAACTACTTTTTCTGTAACATCAGCTGGTAAAGTAACCGGAACTTCTTTTGTAAAAAGTGGTGGAACTTCATCTGAATATTTGATGGCCGATGGTTCAACAACTATAGTAAATAGATTGTTTAATTTCTCTTCTAATACTTACCAAACTGTTTCTGGAACTGTATCAGCTACTTCCTCTGTAATGTCTTCAAGTATATTTAGTACTGGTGATGTATTAAGAGTGCAAAGTATAATTACTTTAAGTGTTGCTTCTACAGCTACTGCATCAATTTCATACTTTATAAATTCCACCGAATCACTTATTGGTGCCACACAAATAGCTACTTATGATGGACCAGTAGGTAATAGATTTATATGGACAGATAGAAATTTCTGGTCAGTAGGAGGAACGTTTAATTCAAGAAATTTTGGAAACTCATCACAGACATCGGTATCTAATAGTAGTGCGTCATTAGGATCAGTTGCAATACCAAGTACATTTTATATATTAGTAACTGTAAAAACAACTGGAACTGATTTGGCATGTATATCCTCAGTTGTAATACAAAAATTATAAACAATAGAAATCTATGAAGAAATATTTTGAATTTGTACAAGCTGATTTTGAACCAGTAAAATCATTTCATTTAAAAGATGAATTGAATCCTAAATTATGGACTGATTTTGAACTTGATCAAGAGGTTAGAGAAGATTTATTAAGAATTGCACAAGACTTTTATAATTCTACCGATTTAAACGTAGATGTTAAAGATGTCATTCTAACAGGTTCATTATCAAACTATAACTGGTCAGAAAAATATTCTGATTATGATTTACATATCTTAATAAACTTCAATGAAGTAAGTGAAGATGTTGAACTAGTTAAAAAATATGTTGATGCTGCGAAAAACAACTTCAATAAAGATCATGACATTTTAATAAGAGGTTATGAAGTAGAAGTTTATATACAAGATGTTTCAGAACCACATAAAGCAACTGGAATGTTTTCATTACTCAACAATAGATGGATTGTAAAACCAGAGAAAGTTGATTTTACACCTGATGATGATGAAATCAGAGAGAAAGGTAAGTCAGTAATGATGCTGGTTGATGATTTAGAAGATGAAGTAGACGAAGATAAGTACGAACAATTTAGTGAAAAGATTAAAAAAGTTTGGGAGAAGATAAAAAACTACAGAAAAAGTGGTTTAGATAGTGAAGGTGGTGAACTTTCATTAGGTAATTTAGTATTTAAACTACTAAGAAGAAATGGGTATATTGAAAAAGTTATGAAACTTAAAAGATATGCTTATGATAAACAATTTGAATAATTATGAACATTAGAATATCAGAGATAGAAGAAGCATTTAAAGAGATTTTCAGTGAAGAAGAAGGTGTAGTTACATCAATCGACACCGTTTATGAAAAGTCTGATGATGGGCAGTTTTTAAAACTTGTAATTTGTTTACACGGTTTATCAACTGAAGACATATCTATTATACACACCAAATTTATATTTAAAACTGATCTAAATAAAAGAAATATTATAGATAATTCATTTATTTACTTATATGATATAAACTGTGTTTATCATAAAATAGAATTTACTAGTATTATTGATATGAAAAAGAAAATTGATGATATTATTGAATCAAATAACTTTGGAGAAGATATACAAATACTTTCCGACTTTATTGAAGCACCTGCGATGTTCTTAAATTACTATATGAAAAGAGCAAAGATTACCGAGTATTCAGTATTTGAAGTTGAGTATGAACCTAAGTTTAAAATGGTTTCTTGTGATAAAACTACATTCGACTTTAAAGTAAATATAAATAATAGTTATGATATTGAATTATCAATACATAAAATTGATAAAGACATTACAGAAGATCCAGAAGATCAGGATAAATATAAATTCCAATTTAGATTTATGGATGAAATAGAAACGATTGAAGTTGATGGAATAAAAAACATTCACTATTTAATTGGTTCAAATATTGCCAAATTATTAGATAGAAAATTAAAAAATCAATAAAAAATATGAGTAGAATTAAGAAATATGAGGACTTTCTAAACGAAGGTAAAATTACACAATTTGTATTAAAAACATTACTTAATACAAGTGGATATATCCAATCTATTATTAAAAGAATAAAAGGTACTTATATACCATTTACTTTCAAAGATAAAAAGGTGGAAAATGATTTTGAAAATAAAATGTTTGAACTATTTGATTATTCAGTATTTGATACTATTAAATACCATTTTACTAAAAATCAAAAAGAAATGGCAAATAAAACATCACTTTCTGATTTAATCAAATCGAGAACTGGTGTTGATGTTTATCAATTATCGGACTCTATTTTAGGTCTATTAAAAATAGAGAATATTAAAGTTGCAGAAGGTAAGGAAGAAGAAGCAAATAAAGTATTACAAAATGCAATAGATACCACTAAGAAAATGATTTCATTTATTAAAAAGATTGATGATGAAATTGAGGATGATAGACAATTTATGAAAGATCTTAAAGATTTAGGAGAATTATTTAAAGGATTAGATCCAAGAACTTCAAATCTAAGAGATAAAGATGATACTTTAGCTGCGTTTGATAAAGTTGGTAGTAAACTAGATGATATGCAAGAACCAAAAGAATTAGATGATATACTTGATAAGATAAGTAAATTCGGTATGAGTTCTTTAACTGAGAAAGAAAAAGATGATTTAGAGAAGTTAAGTAAATAAATAAAAAAGAGGATTATAAATCCTCTTTTATTTCTTCTTTGATATTTAACATTTTTCCAGTTTCTGGATCATAATTCATAATCAGTAATTCAATACCCTTTTCCTTATCAACTCCCTCTACTTTATTCTTAATAACTGCAGATGGTCTATGAAACTCTTTTGAAGTCCAAAGATACTCGTCTCTTGGTAATAATTCTTCTAATAAAGGAAAATAGTAATATGATAATGACCATCTACTTTTAGAACTCTTTAATAATTCTAATAAACGTCTATGTGAAGAAATCCCAAAGGTGTTCTCTGTGTCACAACCATACCAAAATAATCTTCTACCATCATCATCATTTTTTAAGTCGTTAAAACGAGCGTAAGGTGGGTCTAAATACATGTATGTATCGTCTGCATCATACATTGTGATAACATCTTCAAAGTCTAAATTATGAAAGTCTGTAATTTTTTGTAACCTTTCAGTGTATTTGTTTTTTTCTAATTTATTGATTAGAATTAAAAGATTTAATTTGTTTGTTTTTTTCTTAAATCCAGTAAAACCACCGCCTCTTGGATAAACAGAACTAAAGCTTGATGTAATTAGGAATGCGTAAATCGCGCCTACTTTAAAATCACCAATCTCAAAGTTCATATCATCTAAGAAATCATTAGTAACATAAGTTCTATAAATAGCTTTAAAGAAATCCCATTTTTTATCTAATTCAGTTTCAGTAGTGTAAAGTAAACCACCTGGTGCTAATAAAGATTTAAGTTCTACTAAAAAATCTTGTGGTTGAGAACAACATTTCATTAGATTCGCTTGATGTCTGTTTCTATCATTAAATACAACATTAGTAAACTCTAAATTAGAATCTAAATATATTGCGAATGAACCAGAAAATGGTTCGATGTATGTTTTACAATCCGTTGGAATGTTAGGTGTGATAAAGGATTGAAAGTTTGCCTTGCCCCCAAAATAGCTTATGACGCTCATTTTTTTTATTATTTTTTAAGATTTTCTATATTTAATCTTTGTTTTACTTATAGAGATTGCTCTATCAAAAGTTTCTTTTTTTCTATCTAAATAAATAGTTGCATCTTTATAAAAAAATTCATAAAATCTTTCTATGTCACTAAAAGATCCCCAGTCTATAACACTATATGTTCCTTTTGGACATCTTATCTTATTCTTTTTTATTCCACAATAATTCACTAATTTATCAACATAGACTTCTATAAAGTCTTTACTACCTGAACATATATTTACTTGACCTCTATCAGTTGTATCTCTGGAACCTTCTCTCTTTTTATGTATGGATATACATCCATCACCATCAAATACACCTCTCATAAAGTGACGTTCTAAATTTTTAGGTATTTCAGGATATCTAACTATCATTGTTTTTACCGGATAAATACCTAAATTAAATAAATCACTTTTCATTTTTTCGGATGTGACGGTCAAACTACTACAATTACTACCGTCATTTTTAGTAAAAATATTACCTTCAAATTTTATATACTCTTTAAACTTATAAAGTATATCAGTATCTTTTTGTATTATACTAACTTGTGGAGTTCTACTATTGATATTACCATCTGCAACTATAAATCCTAAAAAGTATGCTTTGTCTTCTGTATCTATATTTTCAAAGTAATCTTCATTTAGATTGTACTTTTTAACTTTATTTTTTATAATGTCACCATTATCAATAATTACTTTTTTATAATGTCTATCTGAAATACCATATTCATTTATTATGTCCTTTCTTTTAATACCATTTTGTCTTTTAAAAACTATCTCTAGTTCTTCTTCCTTTGTAAGTTCTTTTAATTTTCTCATATATTATATATAAAAATTGTTTAGTTCCCTCCAAAGTAATTTGATAATTTTCATAATTTATTTTGGTATATAATTTTTTTTTATTACTTTTGTCAAGATAAAAAATAGAAAAGTATGCTTATATATAAAGGGATTGAATACAAACCGGGTAGTAAAGTAATTGCAAATGTAGATGGTATCCAAATTGAAGGTAAAATTCAACAAGAGGACCCATACTACTATATTTGTCATAATGAACCCGAAAAATCAGGAAATCAAGCCCACGATAGACTAGGATATAGTTACTCTTGGGCATTTAAGCAAGAAGGTGATGGAACACTTACCGATGGTGTTGTTATATTAGGTCTAAATGGTGTTGAAAACTTAAAAGATAAATTTGAAATATCCCAAAAGTTACTTACTTTTTTTCAAAGTAAAAGAATTGATATTCTTTCGATAGAAGATAAAAGGATGTTTCCAGATTATAATAAGTTTGATATATCAGAAACCAAAGGAATGATTAAATTAGTAGATTCTACAAAAAATAGAAGTACTGATTTAAAATTTGGAAGATTTTTAAATTCATTCTCTAAACAATATAAAGACACATTTAAAATGGAGTCTTTATTTGATAATAAAAAAGTAGAGAAAACTCATAATGATTATGTATCATATCAAACTGGTGATCACATTAGAGTAGAGTATTTAACAGGTAAACAAATCTTAGAAGGGTATAAAAGAGAAAATTATCAAGCATCTAAATCATCATTAGGTGGTTCTTGTATGACAGATAAACTAAGTTATCTAGATCTTTATACAAAAAATCCTAATAAGGTAAGTATGGTTGCAATTAAAGTGTTTGATAAATTTGTTGGTAGATGTTTAGTATGGACTACTAATTGTGGGCAAAAGATAATGGACAAACCTTACATTTGTGATGAATGGGTTTTATCTAAATTTGACGAAGTTAGAGAAAAAGAAGGATATTTATCATTTCAAGATGTTATAAACTCATCAATAAAATTATTTATTGATTTGGATACCACTGATATTGATGAATGGCCGTATTTAGATACATTTATGTACTTAACTTTTCATCAAAAGAAAGTTATTGTTGAACAACCAGTAGAAGTTCTTACATTAAATCTATTTAATCGTAAAACAGAGGTGTTAGAAGATGATTATTCTAAAGGTATATTACAATCTTATCCACCAAACGGTTATTCTATGAGACTTAGAGCAACTAATGGTAGATATGAAGATAATAGAAATTAAAAAAAGCTTAGAGAAATCTAAGCTTTTTTGTCTTTAAATAAAACATCAAAAAGATTTGGTTTTTTAACACCATTTAATTCACTTCTTATATCCATTAGAAGTTTACCTAATTTATTTTTACCTTTACCAACACACTTTTCACAAGTACATTGACCCCAGAAATTATCGTGCCAATAATTTCCCTCAATAATAGTAACATCACCGGTTGAAAGTAACATTTCTTTTAATGCTTCATCTTTGAACTTTTCTTTAACTGCCCATTCCATAAATCCAAATTTCTTTGAATCCCACTCTGAACGTACTTTTATAACCTTACCTAATTGTTTTGCCTTACCAGGTGCCATATTAGAAACTAGTTCTCTAAAATCAGCAGATGTATAGTATTTACCATCAATCATTTGATCATTGTTACACTTCATTGCAACATAATATGTCTCAACACTATTATAAGTAATACCTTGGTATTCTATTTTACACGGATAGAAGTTTGATAGAAATCCATATCTACCATCAAATTTTGTTATCATAATTTTATATATTTATAAAAAAACCCACTCATTGAGTGGGTTTTTTTGTTGTGGAGATGACGTTGTACTGCCCAACGTGTCTTTCTCAGTTAAAAATAACTATTCGTTTACAGGTTTAGTAAGTTTTTCTAAGTCTTACAAAATAATTAGTTTTTGAATCTCAAACTACTAATAAAAAGGTTTCACTTTTAAACTGGTGACCACAGCTGTAGAATTTTTGGTGTATTAGTCTTATTTGATTAAGCTACTACTAAATCTCTATTAGAGATCAAATTGTTTTGTAAGCAAGCTACTAAATCTTCACTTGTTCCTACTTGATTAACGTTGCCGTTTAAAATTGTATCAACTAATTTATTAATCGGTCATTGTAGACCACCCGATACCTGCATAATCACTCTTAGTCCGCAAATCAATTCTGAAACACCCCCAAGTTGTTATTGTTTATATATTAGATAAAAAAAGCCAAAAAGTTTAGTTTTTGACTTTATTTTTTTATTATTCCAGAACGTTATCAGTAAACCACTTAATAACTAGTTCTTTTGGTATCACATCACCATAATACTCTGTATATTCTTCACCACCTTTTTTAATGACATATGATGTATCATCGGTGTTTATACTATCAAAGTATTTAACATACTCTTCAAAGCTCTTAAAACGCATCCCTAATACACTGACCGAGTCGTCATTAAAGATCATCATCTTATAATCATCTGGACTAATATCAATACCAAATAGGTTACCTAAATATGTATTTAATTTCTTAACATCTTTAAAATCAAATCTAACATCTTTCTGACCTTCGATTTGAACTAAAATATCATCTAAAATTGTTACTTTAATATCAACATCTTCAAACCAAGTATTAAATACAAGTGTATCTGTATTATATGTATCATACTCTAATGTATTTGTGTGAAGTAAGTCATATTTATTTAAAATACTTTTAACTTCTTTTACAACACTCTTATTAGAGAAACGATGTCTTGGTGCAATTTTATATTTTGGTTCAAAATAAGTTACTTTTCTTTCAGTTGGTAGGTTCTCCCAATCAATTTTACAAGCAGCTTCTGCAACTTTTTTAGTATAAGATAAATCTACATACTCTGTTTTATAGTGTTCATTCCATCCACCTGCACTAATATTAGTACATTCTGGAATAATATCTAAGAAAGTGGCAGTATCTGTATAATAAGCATTTGGGTCTGGTTTAGACTCAACACCTAAATTGGTTAGTTCATCTGATAAAGCATCTGCAAAATCAATAGAACAACAAAATCTACCTTTCTGTCTTAGAACAACAGAACCGGTTTGTTTTCTATCAAATGCAACTGCTCTTTTAAATTTTTTGAAGAATTCTGGGTTTGCTTTTAAAGCATTTTGTGACCCCCATAAACCACCACTTAAAATTGGCTCTTCTCCTAAGAAGAAATAATAAGTTCCAGGTATTCCTTTAGAAATCATATATAATAAAATAGACATTCCTAATTTATTATCACCACCTAATATGGTTGTTTCATCAGTTTTAATAATATCACCTTCAATAACGTGATTTACCTTTTCATATTTAGTACAATAAGTATCTAAGTGAGTTGTAAATAATGTTTCTGAATTACCTAGTTGAATATAATAGTTGCCAATAGAATCTTTTTTATATCCTTTTGGTAGATATTTTTCTAATTTGGTTTCATCACCATAAGGAATTGTATATTCAGTTAGTTTCAAAAAAGTATCCTTTATATCTAAAGGATTTATACTTTCATTTTTTGCCATAATTGTTTAATTTTTTACAAATATACAAAATTAAAATGGACTTTCATCATCTTCTCCAAAATCTTCATCAGTATCATCATTTAATCCTTCATCATAATAGAATCCAAATTCTAAGGTTTGACCTCTTTGATTTTCCCACATATCAAATTCTGAATCATATTGAGGTAATATATCCATTTTTAATTTATTTAAAAGATCAAAAACATTTATTACATCACTTAATCTTTCTCTATGACCCATAGAACATCTAATAGATAAATCTAAATTATCATTAGTAATAGATACATTTTCAATACCTTTATTTTTAAACATACCTCTTAATAGATATTTTAAGTGTTCCATATCATCATCTTCAATATCTTCATCACTTAAATCTGGATCTCTATCACCATCTTTATTATCATAATGATCAAAGTTATGAGCTATTCCACCATAATACTCACTATCATAAAAATCTTCATCATCATCAGATATTTCACCAGACATATCAAAACGAGATGGTAAAGAGTTACTCTTTTTTCTAGAACCACCTGCCCAATCATCATTCCAATCTTGATCTGTACCTTCCCAGGCATCATCATCAACTCTTTCTATAAATCTTTTATACTTTTGTATCATATTATTTTAATTCTATTTTGATGGTTGTTTCGTCAAAAACAACGTAAGGGTCTGCGGTTCTGTGCTTATATAATAAACCTTGTACTTGTGATAATGTATCAAAGATAGTTTTAACATCAGCAAGATCTAAATCTATTTTAATAAATATTTTATCTTGAACACCAACTACTTTAACATCTAAACCAAATATAGATTTTTTAACAGTATCAATTAAAGTTTTATGTTTTCTTAATAATTCTTCATTTATACCTACTTTTCTTACAGCTGGTAATTGTGACCAATTTACTTTTAAAGAAGCTTTTGCCAATTTCTCTAAATAAGTCATATTTTGTATCTCTCTAAATGTATGCTCGTTATTATATCCAACCGATACGTTAGTACATTCTGATATATCATCAATAAATGATGCAGAATCCGTAAATACTCCCGTTGGATCAGTAGATAAATTTAATCCACTTTTATTATATTCTTTACAAAGTGCGGTAGCAAATTCATTTGAACAACAAACTCTACCATATTGAGAAGTAATAACCGAACCGGTTTTTCTTCTATCAAAAGAAACACATTTTTTAACATTTTTTAGAAACTCAAATGAACTATATTCACTTGCCAAATCTCTTGAACCAATACCACCTCTTTCTTCCCCAATAAAGAAGTAATAAATACCTGGTATTTTGTTTTCCATCATATATAACATTACTGCTACTCCTGCTTTATCATCTGCACCTAATATAGAAGTACCATCAGTATAAATATACTCATCACCATCTTCTATTTTTGATAATAATTTAGTAGGTAATTGAGATCTATCTGCAGTATCTAAGTGAGATGTAAACATTGTAGTATCATCTCCTGCGATTACTTTATAATAATTACCAAATTTATCTAATTCTAGGTCTGGTAAAAACTCTAAAACCTCAGTTTCGTGACCCATAGGATAAGTTTTTGTTACCAATGATAAGAATGTTGAACGAACATCTTTAGGATTATAAACAAATGGTTTATGTTCAATTGGTGTACCAACTGGTTGTACTGCAACTTTTACTCCTTTTTTAAGATTTACAATTGTAGTAGAGAATTTTCTAATACTTTCTTCATCATAAACACCCGGAAAATAACTTCTCAAAAATGTTCCAATTTTGATATATTGTCTTCTTCCACCTATTATAGCATCAAAGAAATAATCTGAATCAGAGATATCCAATCTTGATATATTCATATCATTCGCATATTTAGACCTAGGATCTGCCATCCAGTTAAGTTCATATGCAATATAATCATCATGATCATCTTCCATTGTAGTTAGAAGTTTTACTAACCTAGCAGAAAATGCAATCTTTATTTCATCTTCATATTTCATTTTATAATCATTTGCCATTTAAAATGTTTTTATTTTTATTATATATTAAAATTATATAGTGACTTCGTGTGCATTTTTATAATCAACCATAACTTGACCATCATTCATACCTGGTTTTTTACTAACAAATCTACGTTTACAGTAAACTACAGTTGCTTTATCAGTACCTTTTGCCTTACTATTATCTTTTGCAATTTCAGCAAATCTTCTAATTAATTCAGGAGTTGGTATATTATCTCTAACAATGATAACAACATGACTTCCAGGAACACCTTTTACGTGCATCCATATATCGTCATTATCAGCAACATTAAACGTTAGATGGTCATTAGACTTTGCATCTTTACCCAGATGTACTAAAAATCCATCAATTTCCATCTTCTTAATATTTGGAAACTTATCTTTCTTGGATTCATTAAACTGTGAATATTTCTTTAATCTCATAATGTATATATTATTTATATAAAACAAAAAAAGACCCAATTGGGTCTTTTTTTGAAATATTATAACTAATAATTAGTTAAGTAATCCTAGTGAATCAGAAACTTGGATAGTCATGAACTGTTTTTGTGGGTACCAACCAACTTCAGTTACTGCATATCTTGATCTAAGTAACATTCTTGGTGCGAATGTAGCCTCAGAGATGATGCTAATTGACTGAGCCATTAAGTAAGGTACGAAAATAATACCTGGTTGATCAGGATTATTTTTTCTTCCTAAAACGATTCTGTTATCGTTATATCTCATGTATGGATCAACATAGATAGAGATGTCTCCGATTGAACCTACTGGGTACAATTGACCTTGAGAGTTCATTTTAGATTTTAATGGATTGATAGTATAACCTGCAATATCTTGTAATGCTGCAGCAAGACCCCCGTTTGTGATTAAGTATTGAGCTGGCCCAACACGTCCTTCTGTTGCGATGTAGTTAGAAGCATGAGCAATTTTCGTGATCAATTTTCTTTGTACAGCGTGAGTAGTCTCACCACCAACAGTATTTGCACTTCCTGCATATTTAGTATCTAAGTCAAAGATTGTTTGACCAGAAATAGCAGATGAGAAAGTAGTTCCAGCTGCAGGAGCAGATTGTCTATTTAAAGCACCCATTTCAAAGATTTTGTTAACAATTTGTTTAGAAATTGTTTGAGACAATTCATTAACAAGGATTGATTCCATTTTTTGAACGATATCCATACCTGTGTTAGCTTTAATGTCCTCAATTTCAGTTCTTCTAAGTGCAGAAGATACTTCAATAGTACCAACAGCAACTGTTTTAGAAGAGATTTTTGGTCCGATAACACCAGCATAACTATCATCATCTGTTTGTCTATCCATTGGATAAGCACCAGCTGCTGATGAAGTTGGTCCATACCAGTTTGCAGAGAAACCAGGAATGTGATCTTCTAAAGCAGAAACTAAAGAGATTGCCTTAGTTCCTGAAACTGTTGCACCAGCAAGATTACTGATAGTCTCAGTCATTGCTTGAGTTGCTCCAAATGTATTTTTTTGAACATCAAAAGCCCATGCATTTGTGTTTTGAACACCAGCGTTAATACCTGCAGCAGTATTATTTTGTCTATATGCTTTAAAGATTGGTAAACCATCAATACGAGAAAATCCTAAGAATTCAAGTTGATTAGCTTTATTTGATGGTTCTGCTTGAACATACCATCCTGTTGCAGCAGCAGTATTTGTAGTAACCCATAGTCTACCACCATATAAACCACCTTGTGTTTCTGTGATACCAAGATTTGCAAATTGTGCTCTTAAATTAGTAATAATAGTAGAAATATTATCACAGCTAAATTTGAAAACTTGTGGTCTCTCATCAGATGCACCTAAACGTGTACCGTCATATGCGAAGTCGATATATAATAAATCGATTTTCGGACCTGGTGTTGGTTTAACAGCAACTAAGTCAAGACCAATTGTTTGAGCAGCAATTTTCATTGCAACTGGTAACAAGTTTTGACCAACATCACCTGAACCAATTGTTCCTGCTGTTGTAAGTGTAGCTAAACTACCACCTATTGTTTGTCCTGCATAAGCAGCTGGTTGAGCAGCTAAAACTGAACCCATACCTGCAACGTTTGAAGCGTTCACGTATGCGTTTTCGTTGATTGAGTGAAATTCAGCATATTCTGACATCCATTCTACTCTATCACCTGTAACTCCCATGTTTTCCAACACTGGAGACCATTTTTTCATGGCTTTTTGATTATCTATTCTAATGTGTGACATAAAATTTTATTTTTTTTTTAGTTTTTTTACAATACTATATATATCCTTGTTTTTACTCGTTTTTCACAAGTATGGATTTTTTATAGATTATATACTTTTGAATCTTTCCATTATTGCAGTCATCTCATTATCAGACAATTTGTCTTCTTGGATTAAAGCTTCGTGTGCTACTAATTTCTTAGTTGTAGATTCATTTTTTTTGATATTTCTAGTTCCCCAGAAATGCTCAATTTGATTTTCAGTTTTTAATACGTCTTCTGGATATAATCTAGCTTGTGACAAGATAGATTTTTTAGCAGACTCGTTTAACTGACTCCAGATTGGCTTAATGTTTTCCGGCATCAATCTGATTACTCTTTCTTCAAGAGATTCATTCTTTGTTGATAATGACTCTGCAATCAATGTAAGAACTTCTTTCTGTGTAAAATAACTACTTTCGTTTATGTGTAGTTTCACATTTTCTTGTTCTTCGTCTGATAATGCATAAAAGCTATCAACTTGTGATTTGTTTAAGAACTTTAAAAAGTTCAAATCACTGCTTTCAGAAACTTTACGTTTTTTAGCTTCTTCAATTAATTTATTTATTGATTCAGAAAGTTCTGAGTCTTCTTCTCCCATAAATTGAGATTCAAGACCTTGACCTTCTTCACCTTCTAATTCTTCATGTTCTTCACCTTCGTGTCCTTCACCTTCGTGTTCTCCAGCAAACTCTGCAGCATCTTCAGCAAACTCTTTAGCTTCTTCAGCAAATTCTTTAGCCTCTTCTGCAAATTCTTCGTGTCCTTCGTGTCCTGTGAATTCTTCATCTTCTTCTTGTCCTTCTAATTCATCTTCATTTTCTTCAAAACCAGCGTCTTGTAATGTAGGGAATTGAGCTTCATCACCTTCTTCAGTAGATTCATTTAATTTAAAACCACCATTTAATCTTTCAACGATCATTCCTTGATAAGAGATAGATTTATCTAAACTTTCAGCAACATATTCTGAGTAAGCGATGTTATCATCTAAATGTTCAGCAATGTATTCTGAGTAAGCAATGTTACCTTCTACGTGTTCTGCTAAATATTCTGAGTAAGCAATTGAGTTATCAACATTCTCAGCAATATATTCTGAGTAAGCGATGTTTTTGTCTAAGTTTTCAGCGATATATTCTGAGTAAGCAATATTCTTATCTAAGTTTTCAGCCAAATATTCAGAATATTCAATGTTTTTGTCTAAGTTTTCTGCTAAGTATTCTGAGTAAGAGATATTTTTATCTAAGTTCTCAGCAATATATTCTGAATAATTAATGTTTTTGTCTAAGTTTTCTGCTAAGTATTCTGAATACTCAATGTTTTTGTCTAAGTTTTCTGCAACATATTCAGAGTAAGCAATAGCTTTTTCTAAATTTTCAGCTAAATAGTCATTGTGTTTAGCTAATTTATCAGTTGTATCTTTTAATGATTTATTTTCATTAACTACAACTTGAATTTTGTCAGCTAAATAATCTAAATATTTAGCAACTTGTGAATTAGTATTATTTAATTCTTCATAATACTCTAACAATTGTTCCAATTTCTGTGGGCTCATATTACCTTTTGAAATTGCGCTTTTCACTTCACTCTTTGTTGAAGCAATCTCTTTAACCAAATACTGTGAATAGTCACTTAACTGTTTCTTGGTTACAAATTCATCTTTGTTCATATTGAATAGTTCATTTATTTTTGACTCGTCAGATAATTCATATATCCTAAAGTTATTTTTTTCGATTTGTCCTTCTGGGCAAAAACCTAACGATTCATTTAATACTCTAACACTCATTTTTGCTGATGCAAATCCAGGATCTGCAACAATGTCATAAGTAAAAAGTTTTTTTAATGATACTGAACCATCTGATTCTGTTATACCAGCTGCTCTTGATGATACAAAAACTGGACATCCGTCGTCAACTAATGATTTAGCTTCCTTACCCCAGTAAGTACTTAGCAATTTTATTTCTCCAGCAACAATGTTCTTTTCCGCAACAAATTCTGCTTTTGTAATAATGTGTGATGCTCTTGATAACGAAGTATCAAAAACATCCGGGTGATCGAATTCACCATAAACAACACCTAGGCTGCTCATTCTTTCATTCATTTCTTGTAATGCTGGTAAAAATTTCTCAGCTTGATATATCCTCTCATTACGATTCTTTACACCAAACTCAGTAAAAGTACCACCCAATACATACTCCTTATTAGTAGAGGCTGACTCTCTAATAAGCGAACTTGTTGAATTTTCTACTATTAAAACCGGTTTCATTTAAAATAATTATTTTTTGTAGTTATTACGATGGTATATATTTAACCTGGAAAACAATAAAATTTTAAAGGTGGATTCTTTATAGTAAAAATCTTTTTTTAATTTTTATTAGGTATATCTACTGGATTTTTTATCTTTGTGAAAATTTTGGAGGAGAAACGCTATATTTAATAAATACTTAAAAAAATGCGGTTTTTTATGATCCTATCAAGAGAGATAAATGTAAAAATCACTGAGTCAAATTACAACTATTATGATGATTTAGGATATGATGTATATATAAGTGAAGAAATTATAATTCCGGTTGAATTATTACCAAAAGGATCACATTACAAAATCAAGTGTAAATGTGACAGTTGTGGAATTGAAAAAGAAGTAATCTATAAGAACTACTTAAAATATGATAATGATTGGGGAGATTATTATTGTAGAAAGTGTTCCGAAGTTAAAAGAAAAGAAACATTAAGAAAAAATTTCGGAGTTGATTATCCGATACAGAATAAAAAAGTTTTAGAAAAAATGAAAAATACATTAGTACAGAAGTATGGAGTAGATAACATTTCTAAAAACAAAAAAAAATTAAATAATGAATAAAATTAAAGAAGATAGTGTTTTTGAGGGCACTATCGATTTCGCAAACAGCGGAAATGCCTCAATAAATATAGGAGATAAAAATCTCTTCATATTTAAGAAAAATACACTTAACTCACTTAATGGTGATAAAGTTAAGGTTAAAACGATAACTAAGAACAATAAAATTGAAGCCGAAGTTATTGAAGTTCTTGAAAGATTCAGAACACAATTTGTTGGTAAAGTACAAATAAATAAAGAAAACAAAAGACTAATCTTTGTAGTACCAGACAGTCAGAAAATAGGGGTCGACTTTTATATAAAAGGAGAAAACGATGCACTACAAGATCAAAAGGTTCTTGTAGAACTAATCGACTGGGAACCAGGAACAAAATCACCAAAAGCAAAAATAGTAGAGATACTTGGTAGTTCAGGTGAAAATAATGCAGAAATGAACTCAATTATGTATGAGTACGGTTTACCAAACAACTTTCCTTTAATGGTAGAAGCCGAAGCGGAATTGATAGACTTCACAATTCCCGAATCAGAAATCAGTAATAGACGAGATTTAAGAAATATCACAACATTTACAATTGACCCAGTCGACGCCAAAGATTTTGACGACGCTCTTTCGGTTAATATACTTGATGATAATACAGTAGAAGTAGGCATACATATTGCAGACGTTTCACACTATGTTAAAGAAGGTGGGATAATTGATGAAGAAGCTATTAAAAGAGCAACATCAGTTTACTTAGTTGATAGATGTGTACCAATGTTACCAGAAAGATTGAGTAACGGTGTATGTTCATTAAGACCTAATGAAGATAAACTTTGTTTCTCAGTTATAGTTAAGTTAGATAGTGAAGGAAAACTATTAGATAAATGGTTTGGAAAAACTATAATACATTCAGATAGAAGATATTCTTATGAAGAAGCTCAAGAAATAATTGAAGGTAAAGAAGGAGATTTCAAAACCGAAATATTACTATTAGATACTATTGCTAAGAAGATGAGAAAACAAAGAATCAACGATGGTTCTATTGAAATGGGTGGTATAGAAGTTAGATTCAAATTAGAACCAACTACTAAGAAACCTATCGGAGTTTTCTTTAAAGAACAGAAAGATGCAAATAAACTAATTGAAGAGTATATGTTACTTGCAAATAAATTAGTTGCGAAACTTCTTTATGATGCTAAGTATCACAATGTCTATAGAGTACATAGTACTCCCAATGTTGAAAAGTTAGAAGCACTTTCTTTAATATGTAAAAACTTTGGTTATACTTTAGATGTTGTTGAGAATACACAAGATTTAAAAAAATCTATAAATGAACTGGTTGCTGACATAAAAGGTAAACCAGAAGAAAATATGATTGAAACTTTAATTACAAGATGTATGTCTAAAGCAAGCTATACAATAGTAAACTCTGGACACTATGGATTAGGATTTACTCATTATTCTCACTTTACATCACCAATTAGAAGATATCCTGACTTAATTACTCATAGAGTTCTATTAGACTTTTTGAATAAGAAGTCAAATGGAAGTCCTCAAAAGATTGAAGGTATGGCAAAATGGTGTTCTGAAAGAGAAATCTTGGCAGCAAAAGCTCAAAGAGACTCTATTAAATATAAACAGATTGAATTCTTAGAAGATAAAATCGGACAAGTATTTGATGGAATTATATCAGGAGTAACTGATTGGGGAATGTATGTTGAGCTTATTGAAAGTAAATGTGAAGGTATGGTTAGATATAATGGTAATCATAAAGTAGATGCAGAAAACTATACAGTGAATTTAAAATCAGGTGGATCAGTAAGATTAGGTGATGAAGTAAAAGTTATTGTAAAAGCAGTTGATCTAGACAGAAAACAAATCGATTTTGAATTGTTCTAATGGACTATCTATTTGATGTTATATTAGCAGATGATTTAGAATTTGATGATTATAATTTAGCACTTTCTAATTATCCTACTTGGAAATCTATATATCGAGAGATAAAGTTAAACTTTCTTTTAGAGAGTGGTAAAAAAGTACAATTTGATATTGATGATATTCAGAAATATATTACACTTGATGATGTTCATCAACATCAAGTATCTTTAAAAAAGGTATGTTGTTCTATAACCGGAATGACATTTATTTTAAATGATAATAAAATTAATAAACTTACTTTAAAGTCTAAAATACTTGATACCGAATGTGGTAAAATAGTTAAATCAATTGTTGATTCAGGTATAGAAATTAAAGTAAGTCAATTTCTATACGAAAAGACTTTAAACTTTATAATAGAAGCACCAAAAAATGCAGCATAAAAAATCCTTTCAATTGAAAGGATTTTTTATTTATATTAGAATTCAAACTCACCACCACCTTCTGGAGCAGCAGGTGCTTCAGGTGCGGCTTGAGGTGCGGCTTGAGCACCACCACCTTCTGGAGCGGCTTGAGCACCACCTTCTGGAGCAATTTGACCACCACCTTCTGGAGGTGCACCACCTTCGGCAGGCATTCCAGCACCACCTCCACCACCTTCTGATGGCATACCAGGTTCACCAGTCGCACCGGCCGCAGCGTTCATCGCATCTTTATCCCAGTATTTTTGATTTTCTGCTTTTTCCTCTGGACTAAGTTTAAAGATATTATCCATAATCCACTCAATATGAAAATAAGGTTTCTCACCATTCATTACACCAAGCATTGTACCAACAATACCTGCTTTCTTTTCTAAATTATTTAATTTCTTCCATTCTTCAAATACTTGATTTGAGAAGAAAGTAATATCAACTCCATTAGTAAAGAATTCATCTTCTATAAACTCAGGGAACTCTATCAACATTTGTAGTCTCAATGGTTTAACAATCAATTCTTTGAAATTTGCTCTTAACCTACTAATAAAGTTATGAAATTTAATCTCATCTCTTGTCATCTCAGCGGCATCAGTAACTAAATTACCACCACCATTATCACTTTCAAATCTTGACATTGGAATCTTAGAAGATCTTTTCAATGCTTTGAAGAACCAGTCTAACATTGAGTCATCATTTAAGTTATGTCCCTGTGGAGAAACTAATTCCATATTAGGAGTACCACCATCTCCATCAGGAAACCAAATTTGCTTGTTATATGGTAAGTGTTTAGAACCATTGATAGTCATCGTACCCAATGATTCATCCCATTCTACTTCTTCTGAATAATCATGTATCAATTGACCTATTTGTTCTTCAGCTCTTTGTCTAGACATCCCTTTAATCGGAATAGTAAACTTTTGATAAACAGTAGCATTGATAATGTTAAACATTATTCTCGTCTGTTGTAAAATCTTTAATTGATTATAAGGTTTAATTAAACCCTCTATGTATGATGTTTCAGAAAATTCGTTTTGAGTTGAATATGAAATATAAACTAATTGTGAATCTAAAAATATTCTTCTTAATTGTGGATCTTCAGGAAACTGAATCCATAAGTGTCCTATACTTGGTTCATATGCAGGAACCACGGTCTCTGGTCTAATTCTATTAAATCCAATAATATTCTTCTTTTTATCATCATAAATAATCTCGAGTGCCAAATATCCATCAATCAAGAAATCCTTCATCATGTTCCAAGCAGTGATATTATCTGCAAATCCAAACTTGTTATAAATTCTCTCAAAATACTCTTGGTACTTATCTTGTACTTCTTGTGAATAAGACGTTGGAAGTGCCGTAACAGAACAGAAATCTCTCTCATCATTATACACTATACATTCGTCTGCAACAGTGCTTATAAAGTCTCTAATTTCATCTTTAACTGAATACTCTCTTAAAATTCTTCTTTTATCTGCGTAAGCTTTATCTAAATAGGGAATAGACTTTCTGTTTAATACTGATGCAACGGCTCTAGAACTAAAGAAATCATACATCGAATTTCCTTTAGCAGCATACGGATCCTCATTGATACCAATACCTACTTGATTTCTTACAATCATATCATCAAAGTTCATACCGTATGATGACAAGTTTCTCAAAATCCTACTAAATAATCCTTTGTTCTCAACTCCAGATGAATTTACCATCGCAAAGTTTGACCCAACGTTATTTTGATTCTCTTGACTGAAATTATTATATGACGCCATATTCTAAATTATCTTTCTTTATATCTCTGTTTATTTTACTACAGAGTGGTTGCAAATTATATATTAAATTTCTAACATTTATTATCTTCATTAGACTTTTTATTTTTTTCAATATAAATGTATCTACCTGTTGGAGTAAGTTCTATATCGATTACACCTTTTTTAACCCAGTTACTTAGTGTTCTTCGGGTTATATTATATTTTTCCATTACATCTTTTGCTTTCATATAGTATATATTAAAAATGTGTTACCTCTTTTTCTACATTATACATATTTTTCTATATTTTATCTCTTTCCATACTTGGTAAGACTGGTCTGCAGACGTTTTATATGATCTCTCATAACATTATATTTGTCTGATATTTCGTTATTTACATCATAGAAGTCACTTAGAATAGATGAGATTACTTCTTTATGTCTTTCATTTCTACTAGAAAGTTTTGCTTGCCAGATTTGTACTAGTTTTTGTGGATCATATTTATTGATAGGATGTTGTGAGTAAAGAAATCTAGGTAGTAGTTCTAAATGAATTCTATGAACCAAAACTAGTTGTACTGCATTAAACTCCATTAAAGCATATTCAAATCCAGAATTTAACAATTCTTTATACATTCCTTCATAATTTACTTTTAAGAAAGTATTATTCTCAAAGTCTTTTGGTAGTATATACTTATCAAATATCTGAGCTCTTATCTCCATTGGAATAAAATTAAAGTTGACTGCAAATAAAATTACTTTATCTTCAAATTTCTTAAAATCAACAACAAATACTGGTGCAAATCGCATCCAATTAGAATCATCTTTATATGTGAAGAAATAGAAACCACCAGGATAAATATCTCTTATATTTATAGATTCAACATCTTTATCAGATTTTTGATACTTTTCATAAAAAAAAAGTGAATTATTTTTAAAATTCTCAACAATTCCATTTCCATTATAAAGTAAACTTAATTTTACACGTTCTAATAATTCTCCCATAACTCTTGACTAAGTATTTTTTCTATCTTATTATAATCTTTATAACTTATTCTTAAAATTTTAATATTATTATCTAGACAATATTTATTTTTAATATTATCTTTTATTTTAGTTAATTTTAAAGTATCATCTCCACCAAAAAAATCAATTGACCTTGAATGTTGTTTACCGTCAAACTCAATACACATATTTTTTTCTTTTAAATAGAAATCAAATGGTAAACATTTTTTATATAAACAATCATCAAATTTATATTCTCTATTAAATATAATATCATTATTCAATAGATAATCTTGTATTCTTAATTCACCTTTACTACTCGAACACTTGGGACATCCAGAACCATTAACGTGTGTATTTGGTTGTTGGTTAAAAATACCATGTTTCTCACATATTATATTTACTTTAATCTTATCTGATATATAATCAACTTCCGAATAGTCATATTTATTATTATGTATTATTTTTGATTGTTCTATAAATTTATTTTTATTTAATTTTAATCTATCTATCTTGGAACACTGATTACAACCGTTTCTATTTAGGTGATTTACCGGTGTTTCCATAAATTCTCCGTGTACTGGACAAATTATTACCACCTTAGTATTTCTATTTATATAATCAACTTTCGAATAATCAAATTTGAAGTTATATTTCATATTCGATTTTTCTATAAATTCATTATTCTTCCTTTGATTAAAAGAAACCAACTTACTTGAACACTTTTTACAAATATTTCCCTGTATATGATTAAGAGGGGTTTGTTCAAATTCACCGTGTACTGGACAAATTATAACTACCTTTTCCATACAATTTATATAAATAGTCTTTGAATAATCATAAGTATCATTATGTACTTTCTTACCCTTTAAAATGAATTCTTCCTTTGTTAATTTTTTCATATATTATATATAAAAATTATCCATCCCTGTAATGAATAATAAGGGAATTATTTTTATTTATATATAAAATATGATAAATTCAAAACCAAATAATAAGAACTACAATCAGGGAAATTTCATCCCGGTAAATAAGGATAAAGTAATGAAACTAAATACTAATGGTGGAGTTTACTTTAGAAGCTCTTGGGAGAAGAGAATAATGACTTGGTTAGATAATAACTCAAGTATTTTAATGTGGGGTGCAGAGTGTCTTAAAATACCTTATCAAATGACTCATTTTGACAATGGTGATATGAAAGTTAAAGAACATTGTTACTATCCCGACTTTTATTATGAGATGCAACTTGCAGATGGAACTAGGAAAAGAGTTGTAGTTGAGGTAAAACCAATGAAAGAATACCAAATGGTAATTGATTTAAAAGAAGGTAAGATGAATGTTCCTACAAATGGATTAAAGAAGTTAAAAAACTTCGAGTATGACCTCAAAATGGCTTATAAGAATAAGAATAAGTGGGAGACTATGATTTCTTGGTGTGATAAGAAGGGTTATGATTTTATAATCATAACTGAACAACACTTAAAAAAGTTTGGAATATAATAAGATAAGTAGAATAATAATTGTTATATGAGGATATAAATAAGAAAATATTTGATATATTTTTTTATTTATATGATACAAAGGAAACTTTAATAGGTATGTTATAGTTAAGATATAGAAATATAACTTATACTCAGTAAATAAACCAATAAATACAAAGACATAGTATAATAGATTTATATAATAATATAAAACATCTAGTAATCTAATATTAGTTTTTTCAGAAAATCTCGTTTGTAAATAATCTCTATTTTTAAGAAAATAAATATTATTTATTATAAATAATAAAATTACTAAACTAACAATCATTTGGTATTATATCTTTTAATTGTATTAGATTATTAAATTCGTTTTGTAATAATCTAATTGTTTTGTCTATCTTTATTAGGTTGTAAACATCATCGTTTACCAAGACCTCAACTGGTTCACCAACTGCAGAATCATAATCATTTGGTATTTTTAAATTTTCTCTAAATTCATAGATTGATTTTAAATATTTTTGATTTGATTCTAGATCGATATGTAGTGAACATCCATCAGGTCTTGTTCCTTCATTACTAATTGACTCTTCCCAGATTTGAAGATAAACTTTATTCATAAAAATTTGTTTAAAAGTATTCTATACTAAAAATTAAATAAGTTTTTTATTCTTTTCTTTCTTATATAATTCTTAGGAACAAAATTTGCAGTTGTGAACCCAGGATCTGAGACTAAATCAAATGTTTGTATATTAAATTGAGTGTAATCCATTTCCATCGTTGGCACCATTTATTGAGATAAGTTTAATTAAATGTTCATTATCTCCTTTCTTTTTATAAAGGTCATTCCATCCTTTAGCCAATCCTCTTTTAAAGATTTCTGTAAAATAAGCAAATGCGTTGATTGATTTGTCTTCGTTAAAATTGAACCAGTTTTGAAACATATCTAGTAAACCACTTTGGTAGCAATCTAACTTGTCATCATTTGACCAGTATCTCATTTTTCTTATTGTCTTTTTTGCTAGTAACTCTAGCATTTTCTCCGCATTTCTTGTTAGTCGACCTTGTGCCTTTGACACAATGATCTCGATGTATAATTCTTTATTATTTAAGTACATATATAGCATTTATTTTTTTCAGAGTTGAACTCTGTAATGCTATTCATTCATGTTATATATATTTGTTAAAAAAAGTTTAAAAAAAATACCCAAACTTTCATTTGGGTATTTTTTATTCTTTTTTCTCACTGGCATATTTAACACCCATGATTGTACCTACAATAGAAAAAGCATTAGTAAGAAGTATTCCAAACATATTACTCCAAGTTGAACCAATAATTTGTGTATCTGCACCACTGAATAAAGCAATTGCATACATTATTGTTGTTGTTACACCGACACCCATAATTACATAAAGAGCAACCTTTACAATTGTACTTATAAGTTCTGTCTGAGATTTCTTTTGTACGATTTCCAAATCATCTAATGCGGCATCTTTAGCATCCTCAGCCAGTTTTTTAGCTAACTCAGTAACTTCTAATGCAGTCTTTAACTCTTCATTTATTCTTTCATTTTCAATCTGTGAAGCAAGAAGATCTTTATTTGCTAACTCTATAACTTCCAATGTTTCTTTTAACTCTTCATTGATTCTTTCATTTTCTACCTGTGATTCAAGAAGATCTTTATTTTGTATTTGTACTTGTTTTGTAATATCAAGTCTTCTTCTTCTCGTTTCTTTATCTTTATCGAGACAATCTTTAATATATTTAGAAAATTCATCATCACCAGGTTCTGCCTCAATAATTTTTAGAATATTACCTTCAAGAAATATTTTTTTTAATTTCTTAATATCTAAGAGTAAGTCTCTCGTAATTTTATCTACTTTCATATTTTACATATATCTTTAATTGAACATTGCTGACCTCATGACCCGAAGGTATTAGAAATCAGCAATGTTATGAATAATAACTTATTTAGTTATCTTATCCTTTTATTCTTTCTTTATATTGTAATTCTTTAACTGCACTTAATTCAGTAGAAAGATTAGCTTGTCTTTTTTCTAAGTTAGATAAAGCAGTTGTTAAAACTTCTGATTCACCAATCATTTTTAAAGAACCTTTAACTTTATCAATATTAAATTCAACATCTTCTAATTTAAGAGAAATTTCTCTTTCTTTATCTTCAAGTTTTCTTTTAACAATTAATTCTTTACTTAATTTATTTTCGTAGAAATAAGTTAAATCATAGTTTAATTCATTTCTTACTTCATTTACTAATTCCAAAGCTGATTCATATTTAAAAAATGAGTTACCATATCTTTCATCACATCTGTAAACAAAAGTATTATTTTTGTAATTGAATGCAAATACTTCTAAATAAGGATTTACTAAGTTATTAACTCTTTTTACAACATCTAATTCAACAAATTTATCTAAGTTTTTAGAAGTTTCTAATAAAACTGGATAAAAGTTTTTGTTAACGATAGGAATAATTGGAGAGTTAAATAAACTTTCTAATGTAGTTTCTTCATTTAATTCGTCATCATTGATGAATAATCCACTTTTTTTACCAACTGATAAACCAATTGTTAGATATTCTGAAATTCTAAAGTTAATTCTACTTTCAGTAACAGTTGAGTATTTCATTGCAGTTTCTAAAGTTCTTAAACTTCTTAATGCAGTTTCATCTTTAATATGATTTTCTAATAATGTTTTTTCAATTGAATTTTCAGTCAATAAAAACCAAGAATCTCTAACTAAAGCAACATGCCCTTCTTCAACTTGTTCTACAACAGTAAAGATTGACTCACCACTACCACCACTTAAAAGATTAGATCTTTTTTCTGGAGATTTTGTTAAGTTATGAACAAATACTTTAATTTCTGGAACCCAGTCATAAATAGCTAATTCATTAAGAATTTTTGACATTCTATCTTGATCTGATTCAAGATTAATTGTTTGTAATAAAACGTTTATAGGTTGTCTGTAAAGTTCTCCTTGATTTCTTGTATTAAGAACACCATATAGATTTTTCAATTCGTATAGTAATTCAAATGCAGCCATATCATCATTAAGACCTTCTAATAATACCTTCACACCTTTATCATAAGTATAAGGTTTTAATCTTTCATTAAGAGAAGTAATTATAGTTTTCTCTGAATGTTGATTACAAGCATTCATATGTCCTTCTACAATCGTAGATATTTCTTCTTGATCAAGAGAAAGATCCTTTTTGAAGTTAAACAATTCAAGTTTAAGATTCTTCATATTTCTAATTTATTATTTTTTTATATTACTATATATTAAGGGAAAAAAGCCATTTTTTTCCTTTTTTATTTTATTTCTTATTATTTCCCAAATCACCGTTAGGATTATCATATCTTCTAGAGCTTTGTTCTCTAGCTCTTAGAATATTATTAAACCAACGTGTTCTTTTAGGCGTTACAAAAAATCCAGAATTTGGTTCTCCAGCAGTACTTCCACCTCGAACATTATTAAAAAAGTCAGAATAACCACCTTCTAGTGTATATCCATTCATATCTGACATACCACCATTTTCTTTTGTATAACCAGGGAAGTCTACTCTATCTCTTCTAAAAGCAGGATAGTATGTTTGTACTTCAAATGATACAGTCATTTTTATAGAATTGTCAGATGTTAAATTTTTATCTCTAGTCATTTCAATAGAATTTGAATCTGGCATTAGAATAACTGCATCTATATTCATAAAGTTATGTTCAAAATACATAAATTTATATATCCATAATGTATCCATAATAGCTTGACTACATTTAAAACTATCTATCTCACTTGATAATGTAATTACTAAGTCATAACTAACTGTTACAGGAACTGCTCTAATTCGGCCTAAAACTTTTTTTATTTCAACTTCATTCTCAACAACAGTTCTTAACCAAACATTTGGATTTGCAAATTCATCTGAACGAATTGCAAATGACTTCATAGTTAGATGTCCTCTTGGTATAATATCTGTATTTAATTCAAGATACCTACCATTTCCAGTAGAATCGCCTGAAACTATATCATCAGTAAATGTATCTAACAAAAATCTTTCATCACCAGTCATTGAATAGTAGAAAGGAACTTCTACAAATTTATCACCAGACGTAAATCTATTTACCCACTTTACTTGACCCTCTAATGTATCTAATACACATACTGTCAAATCTCTAAAGAATACATCTTCAAAATTAAATCTATCTCCAATCATAAAAGTATATATTAAAAAATATAAGTCTCTAATTTAATATATAGATATATGAAGTACTTAAAAATATTTGAAGATTTTAATAATGATTTTCCTGATGTATTTAATGGAACATTAGTAAGAGGTGTTAAAATTGATAAAGATGAATATATCGATGATCCTAAATTGCGTACAGTAAGTTCTGGAAATTCAATTGATGAAGATTATATTGAGTTTATAAATAATTATTCTAACTTGGGAATTCCACATCCTTTAAAATCAGTGCATATGTATTTTAGACCAAATCCAGATAGTTCGATTAGTTGGTATGGAACAGCATTTGATATTATTCCTCAAGAAGGTGCAATCTTTGGTTTTAATAAAGAATTAAGAAACGGTGGATTAGGAAGTACTTGGTTCTCTCCAGAGAGAACTGCACAAGATTTCTTAGATAAAAAAGTTGAAAAATTTCCAGATTACTATGAAGATAAAGATGGATTCATGGAAGAAATTACTAAATACCAGAAAATGCTAATTGATGGTGGTGTAATCGGAACACTAACTTATGATGAACTACTTAAAATGTCTAAAGAAGAAGGAGAAACATTACAAGTTTGGACAGAATCACCTTGTCATCATAAAAAACATATAAAAGTAAAAGAACCTAAGGAAAATAAACCATATAAAAGTGAAACTATACTAACCGATGATGATTTTATGGAATTGGGTATTGATAATAATGGTAGAAATGAATTTTACAAACAATACGGCAAAGAGATCAATAGAACAGATCTTGTTATACCAATTGGACGTAAAAGAAGATTAGCATTAGACTTATTAAAAAAATGGAAAGAGAATGAATTACATTAAACTATTTGAAGATTTTACATTCTCTGATTTATACGATAAGAATAAATGGGTTGAACTTTCTATGGAAGATAGAAAAAAACTAAAAAAAGAGATATGGGAAATTGTTGACCTAGCATATAAACCACTTGGTGGTCACGTTAGAATATCAAGTCCTGATGCAGTAGTAAATGACCCAGACTTAACTTTTTGGACTGCAGTTGATATAGATAAAGATCCTAATGCGGATGTTATTATATTTTCAAGAGAATCTCACGGACATAAAATTTCTGGTTGGGGTCACGATGGTACAAAAGAAGCTAGAAAAGAACTAATGAAACAATTGATTATCCTATTACATAAAGAAGGATTTTGGATTGAAGTTTCAGGAAGACCAGCAGAGATACTTATAGGAGCAGGTTGTAAATACTGTGATAAACAAACTGTTAGTAAAATTTTTCCTCACTCAGAGATAAACTGGATAAGACAAGGTCTTTACACAAGAACTCTCCCGGACCATACTATAACAGAAGAAGAATATCTAATTGGACGTCCAAAAGTATAAACTTTTTTGATAATTTTTGATATACTCATGAGAAAATGAGATAAATATGTCAGTAAATAAATTATTATTATGGGAAAAGTGGCGTCCGAAAACTATCGACGACATTATATTACTTCCAAGAATTAGAAAAGAATTAGAAAGTGGTGTAAATCAACACTATATCTTCCACGGTCACTACGGAACCGGTAAAACTAGTTTAGCTAGAATACTAATTGGTAGATACTCAAAAGAAACCCCTTACTTAGAATTAAACTGTTCAATGGATACATCAATTGATGTTCTTAGAACTGAAATTGATAACTTCTGTAAGTTTACTCCAATGATGGATACTAATTCAGATATTAAATATGTATTCTTAGATGAGTTTGAAAGAGTTTCAGCAAACTTCCAAGATGCTTTTAAAGCATTTATAGAAAGATATAACAGAAACGTTCGTTTTATCATTACAACGAACCATATAAACAAAATATCTGATGGACTAAAATCAAGAATTAAACAAATTGGATTTGATTGTCAAGGAGTAGAAGAAGAAAAATATCTTAAACAAGAAATTTATAAAAAGATTACCAATGAAATTCTTCCTAAAGAAGAATCAGAGATACCAAAAGAAGATTTAGTCAACATTATTACTAAAAAGTTTCCAGATTTTCGTTCAGTATTAGTTGAAGTTCAAAGTTATTTAGAAACAGGTTCTATAAGTGATGGAACAGGTAATGTTTCTGCAAAAGTGAAGTTAGAACTTTATAATGCTTTATATGAAGATTTAGACTTTGAGAAAACATATCATTTTCTAATGTCAAACTTTGGAGCTGAGAAAATTGATGTGATGATTAAATTATTAGGGAAACCCTTTATTGATTGGTGTATTACAGATAAAAAAGAAAGTGTCAATAAATTATTTGAAACTGCTTATGTAATTGCAGATTATACTTCAAAGTTAGAAGGAGCAACTGATCCTCTTATATTAGGGATCACAATTATAGGAAAATTTAGAGATATATTAAAAAACCCAGTTTAAAACTGGGTTTTTTTAATTATTGTATTTCATTTACCATAATTGGATTCATAAAGGATGGTTTCTCACCATTTTTGGTAGTTCCTTTTATAGTAACTTCTTGTCCGTCAAATTCAGTTAAATCCCAAACCATTACATCACCAGATAATACCGAAGTACCATCTATAGTTTTATTCATACTTCTAATTTTAATAACTGGAGTTTTTGATGAACCATCTTGTACTTCTAACTTACCACTTACTTCAAAACTATCATCATTGAATTGGTCTTCTACTTCAGTACCACGTCCAAATTTAGAACTAATACTAGAACGAGTTTTATCTACTTCAGATCTAACATCATCTAAAATACCTTCATTAAATTTTTTTAAATATTTCATTTTAAAACTTTATTTTTTATTATATTATATATTATTTATCAAAAATGATTTTCACTTCTGTTACTGGTAAATCAATAATAGTATCTCTCTTAACAGAAAAGAAAATACCACTTCCCTTAATCTTACAAGACATTCTATATTTATATCCTTTATTCTTCATATAATCCAATAACATAAAAACTTTATCTTTAATTGATTCAAAATCAATCTCATTATATATGAAGTCTCTCCTATTATCATTATCTACAATATCGACTGGTAATTTAATAGAAACCTCTAAAGCCCAAGACTTATCAGTTATTTCTACCATATTATTATCCATTAAATCGACTAAAATACCCTCTATACTATCTATTATATCAGATGGAGATTGACCTTCATTAAATTTCTTTAAATATCTCATTAAGTATATATAAAATTTTAATATATAATTTATGGCGAATTTTAATT